>JGI20214J51650_10000162_pt1 | contig 41134 bp, 32 predicted proteins | sample WetSurMetagenome_FD_51650 | JGI IMG/M metagenome (IMG submission 51650)
ATTATTGTGACGGGCAGCTCTGATATGAAAGAACTTGAGATGTCTTTCCGCGCTGTGCAGGCAGGCGCCCTTTCTGTACTGAAAAAGCCTCATGGAATCGGGCATCCGGATTATGAAACGGCTGCAAAAGATCTAATCAGGATGACAAAGTTGATGTCGGAGATCAAAGTGGTGAGGCGATGGGCACGGCCCGCGGATAGACAGCTACGCCGGCCGGGCAGAACGAATGGGGAGATTTCTCCTCATCAGGCGGAAATCAGGGTGGTCGCAATTGGAGCCTCGACAGGAGGCCCCCCCGTAATTCAAAAGATGCTGTCGGCGCTTCCGAAGGATTTCCCGGCGCCGGCGCTTATCGTTCAGCACATGGCGTCAGGTTTTACACAGGGTTTTGCAGAATGGCTCGGTCAGACATCTGCGCTGCCAGTTCATGTTGCTCTTAACGGCAGCATTGTCCGTCCCGGACACGTTTATATTGCGCCTGATGGCGTCCAGATGAGGGCAGAGAAAAACGGAACTGTTACATGTAAAAGAATTGAGGCCGAAAATGCTCTCTGTCCGTCGGTTTCATATCTGTTTCGCTCGGTTGCGGAAGTATTCGGGGAAAAGGCGGTGGGTGTGCTGCTGACCGGCATGGGCAAAGACGGAGCTGCCGAGTTGCTGCTCATGAAGGAAGCAGGGGCCGTAACTATCGCCCAGGATGAAGAGAGTTGCGCAGTCTTCGGCATGCCAGGGGAAGCCGTAAAACTCAATGCCGCGATCTATATACTGCCGGCTGACATGATAGCCGCATCATTGATCAGTCTAGTGACCCGAAAGAGGAGCTTATATGAATAATGAAAGCAGTCATGTGAAAATTCTCATTGTCGAGGACAGTCCTACCCAAGCCGAGGAACTGAAGTATATACTCGAAAAAAACGGCTATCAGGTGATGGCGGCGGCAAACGGAAGGGATGCTTTGGAGGCGCTTAAGGTCGGAAGGCCTGATGTCATTATCAGCGACATCATAATGCCTGAGATGAACGGCTTTGAGCTCTGCCATTACATAAAAAGTAACGCTGATCTCGATTCTCTCCCTGTTATCCTTCTTACTTCTCTTTCTGATCCGGCGGATGTCATCAGCGGTCTTCAATGCGGGGCTGATAATTTTATAGTAAAACCCTACGACCAGCGCCATCTGCTTTCAAGAATAAAGCAGATCCTCTTAACCCGTGAATTACAGGAAAACACACGAACGCAGATGGGGGTCGAGATACATTTTGCGGGGCAGAAGTATTTCATCACCTCAGAGAAAAAACAGATACTTGACCTTCTTATCTCGACCTATGAAAGCGCTGTTCTGAAAAACAGTGACCTTATTAAGGTTCAGGACGAATTGAAAATACTCAATGAAAAGCTTGATCAGAAGGTCAGGGAAAGGACCGCGGCGCTTTCTGAAGAGATAAAAGTGCGCAGGCAGACGGAGGAGACGCTGCAGTGGAAGACAGCTTTTCTTGAAGCGCAAGTGAACTCTTCCATCGACGGGATTTTGGTGGTGGATTCGAATAGAAATAAACTTCTGCAAAACCAGCGGTTGCTGGACTTGTTCAAAGTTCCCCGGGATATCGCTGAGGGTCAAGACGATGAGAGGCTGTTAAACTGGGTTACTCAGATGACAAAAAATCCCGAGCTGTTCAGCGAAAGAGTCGACTATCTCTATTCTCAGCCGCACGAAATCAGCCGCGATGAAATCGAACTGACGAACGGAACGGCTCTTGACCGATACTCGTCTCCCGTGGTGGGACAAGGCGGAAACTACTACGGCAGGATCTGGACATTCCGCGACATAACTGAAAAGAAAAAACTTGAAGCCCAACTCCTGCAGGCCCAGAAAATGGAGGCTGTTGGCACTCTTGCCGGCGGTGTGGCGCATGACTTTAATAATATTCTGAACGTGATCATGGGGTATGGCGGTATATTGCTGGACAAGATGGAGCCAGGCAGTCCTTCGAGGGAGCATATGCATGAGATTCTCGCCGCAGCAGAGCGGGCTACAAATCTCACCAGGCAGCTGCTGGTTTTCAGCAGAAAACAGGCTGTAGTTGTGAAGGCTGTTGATGTCAATGAGATTATTACCGGTATTCAGAAGATGCTCTGTCGGGTTATCGGAGAGAATATCGAATTGAGTGTTAACCTCGCAGACTGCCGCCTTGTTGTGCTGGCCGACACGGGCCAGATTGAGCAGGTACTGATAAACCTTGCCGCGAATGCTCGGGACGCGATGCCGGATGGCGGGCATCTGACGATCTCGACTGAAACCGAGGAGATTGACTATGCGTATGTGTCAAGCTATGGCTACGGTAAGCCCGGAACTTATGTGATTATTAATGTTGCTGACACCGGCACAGGGATGGACGCTGAAACACAGACGAAGATCTTCGAACCTTTCTTTACCACCAAAGAGATCGGCAAGGGCACTGGCCTTGGACTTGCAATCTCTTATGGAATAGTTAAGCAGCACAAAGGACGCCTTGCGTGTTACAGCGAACTGGGCAAAGGCACGGTATTCAGAATATATCTGCCGATTATTGAAGATATGGCGGCATCAGGCATAAGGGAGGAGCCCGTCGAGGCCTTACTGGGCGGCTCCGAGACCATCCTCCTTGCAGAAGACGATTTTTCTCTGAGGGAACTGGGCAGGAAAGTGCTGGAGTTATTAGGTTATAACGTTATAACTGCGGCAGACGGAGAAGAAGCTGTTGAGATATTTGTGGAGAACAGGGACCAAATTAAACTGGCGTTGCTTGATATGATCATGCCGAAGAAGAGCGGCATGGAGGTGTATGAGGAGATCAAAAAAGACAGCCCCGGGATCAAAGTCCTGTTCATGAGCGGTTATACCAAAGACATAATCAGCAGAATGAAGCCGGAAGAGGAGCTGGACATACTCCGCAAACCCTTTATTCCCGATGTTCTTTTGAGAAAGGTGAGAGAGGTTCTTGATCGCAATAATATATAGGGAAAGATGATGATTAATACTTCTTTAAGTTGCCGTAAGCTTCCCTTAAAGATTCAGAGATTTATTTTGTCGGCGATAAGCAGAAGGCCATAGCTAGGCGTCATGAGACTCTTGAACTCGGGATTTCTGCATAATTGCATGGAAGGACTTGAGGAAATCAGGAATGCAGGCGGAAAGAGACTGGATGAGTTGAATAATTAAATTTTCTCTTAGTTTTCAGGTGCGTTTCAGTATTTACTCCTTGAATAGTAATATATAATTTTCAGTCTTGATCTTATGATTCGTGCTATAATATATAGCGCTGATAAGTCTTGTGAAATTTTCATTATATGCGTAAAATTTTCCTGTTTACATCATGTTATGGGTCATTCAATGTCGGATTAGGGTAAAATAATCATGTGCCCCATTAATTATTGGTATCAGAAAATTTCACATGATGCAAAAATCACATTAACTAATATAGAAAGGGCATTGATAGAATGTCGAGAGTCTCTACAAGTATAGAAGAAGAGATGAAGGTTAGCTACCTCGATTACGCGATGAGCGTAATTATCGGCAGGGCCTTGCCTGAAGTGAGGGACGGAATGAAGCCGGTGCAGAGAAGGATCCTCTACGCCATGTATAAGGAAGGGCTTCTTCCCAGCAAGAAATATTCGAAAAGCGCCGGTGTGGTAGGCGAGGTCCTGAAGAAATATCATCCCCATGGCGATTCAGCGGTTTATGACGCCATGGTAAGGCTGGCGCAGGACTTCAATATGAGATACCCCCTTGTGGACGGGCAGGGGAACTTCGGCTCGATTGACGGAGATCCGGCCGCAGCATATCGTTATACCGAGGCGCGCCTGGCAAAGATTACAGAGGAGCTGCTTGCGGACATAGACAAAGAGACGGTCGACTTCATGCCGAATTTCGACGAGACCACCGAAGAGCCGCTGGTGCTTCCGTCGCGCATACCGAACCTGCTCATTAACGGATCAGCAGGCATCGCTGTTGGCATGGCCACCAATATACCTCCCCACAATCTTGGGGAGATTGTGGACGGGCTTGTGGCCCTTCTCAACAAGCCGGAGCTATCTATCGATGAGCTTTTACCCATAATCAAGGGCCCCGATTTTCCTACAGGCGCCATCATACATGGGACGCAGGGCATTGTCAGCGCCTATCAAACAGGACGAGGCATCATCAAGGTGAGGGCAAGGACGCGCATCGAGCGCGAGGCCAGGGGCGGAGACAGCATCATCATATCCGAGATACCTTACCAGGTCAATAAGACGAGGCTTATAGAGAAGATTGCGGAGCTCGTCCGCGAAAAGAGGATTGAGGGCATATCCGACATCCGCGATGAATCCGACAGGGATGAAAGCGTAAGGATTGTGCTCGAAATCAAGCGCGGAGAGATGCCGCAGGTCATCATAAACAACCTCTTCAAGCACACGCAGATGGAGACCACCTTCGGTGTCATCATGCTGTCGCTCGTAAACGGGCAGCCCAGGGTGCTGAATCTGAAGCAGATGCTGATCTATTTCCTGCAGCACCGCAGGGAGGTCGTCGTCCGCAGGACGCGCTTTGAACTGAGAAAGGCCCAGGAAAAGGCTCATATACTGGAAGGGCTCAAGATTGCCCTTGACCACCTTGACGAGATCATCGCCCTGATCAGGAGGGCGAAGAGCCCCGAAGAGGCGAGGATGGGCCTCATGGCCGACTATCCGCTTACAGAGATTCAGGCCCAGGCCATATTGGACATGAAACTCCAGAGGCTGACCGGGCTCGAAAGAGACAAGATCATCAGGGACTACAATGAGATCATCCGGGAAATCGAACGGCTGAAGGCCATACTTGCGAGTGATACACTGGTGTCGCAAATCATCAAGGATGAACTGTTGGAAATAAAGACGAAATATGCCGATGAGAGAAAGACCGAGATAATGGCCGATACCGCAGACCTTACCATCGAAGACCTTATCACAGAAGAAGAGATGGTCATAACCGTCACACATTACGGCTATATCAAGAGGATTGCGCTTTCCACTTACAGGAGCCAGAGGCGCGGCGGCAAGGGCCTGACGGGTATGGAAACGCGCGAAGAAGATTATGTGGAGCAGCTCTTTATCGGCTCGACACATGACTATATGCTCTTCTTCAGCAACCTCGGCAGATTGTACTGGCAGAAGATTTATCAGATACCGGAGTCGAGCAGGACGGCAAAGGGCAAGGCCCTCGTGAATCTGCTGCCGCTTGCGGAAGGCGAGAGGATTACAACTGCGATAAATGTGAAGGACTTCAAGGACGGCTATCTCGTGATGTTCACAAAGGCCGGTATCGTAAAAAAGACGAAGCTGGATGAGTACGACAACCCGCGTTCAAAGGGTATCATAGCCGTTAACCTCGACGAAGGAGATGAACTGATATCCGTCAACAGGACCTCTGGCAAAAACGACCTTGTTATCGGCACCAGAAACGGCCTGGCCGTCAGATTCAATGAGGAAGATGTCAGATCTGTAGGCCGCACCGCGCGCGGCGTTATCGGCATCAGGCTTTCCAAGGGAGACGAGGTCGTTTCCGCAAATGTCATCGAAGACAAGACGAGCCTGCTCACTGTAACTGAAAAGGGGCTCGGCAAGCGGACAAATATAGAAGAATATCCTGTTCATGGCAGGGGCGGTAAGGGGGTCATCTCCATAAGGGTGGTCGAAAAGGGCGGAAACGCGGTCGGCCTGATCCAGGTCAAGGATGACGAAGAGATAGTCCTGATCACCAACAGCGGCATGGTCATTCGCCTGACCGCCAGGAACATCTCTGTCATGGGCAGGAATACCCAGGGCGTCAAGCTCATGGACCTTGATCCGGAAGACAGGATTGTGAGCATGGGCCGCGTTGTCGAGGATTGAGGATGATGCTTCGATTTGCGCGTATTGCCTTGCTATGAGCGGATTTGGAGATTCTGAACGTTCCGGGACGCAAGAAAGCAATCATTGGAACTGAATATAGTTTTTCATAAAGGCGACCCCGGTAAGCCTCTTGTCGTCTTCATACACGGAATGGGCATGGACGCCAATTTCTGGGCCAATCCCGCAGACGCGCGTATACTGGGCGGCAAATATCCCCTGCGCGTCATGATTCCGGGCATCGAGATGAAGACTTCCTTCGATGACCTTCGCTCGCTTGGTTTCTCTGTTCTCGCCTGGAGCCAAAAGAGGCCGGCGGGAGAAGCAATGCTTGCATTTGAAGAGCTTCAGAAAATAGCAGACGCTCATTTCTCCGGGCCTGTCATCCTCATAGGACACAGCAGGGGCGGTCTTCTGGCGAGGATGCTTGTTGGGCGTAATGCCGACAATGTGAAGGCGGTAATAACTATTGGCTCGCCTCATCAAGGCTCAACTATTGCTCGATGGGCGGAGTATCTGTCTCCCCTTGCGTCAACCCTGAAAAAAATCGTCGATGCGGGGACGCAGAAAAAAACGAACTCCGCGATACAGAAGGTTCTTGGATTCCTGAGCAGCTCCGGACTGAAGGAGATGCTCCCTGATTCGGACTTCATCAGCGCATTGCCCCAGGTGGCAGTGAAAGGAATACCGGCCATATCCATAGGCGGAACAGACCCCTCATTCATAAGGATCGACGGAAAGACCATCCTGACTGCCCTTTCCGGAATATTTCCGAACAGTATGCTGCCTGATGAATTGCGCGACGGCATGGGTGACGGCATGGTGTCTGCCTTGAGCGCGGTCTGGCCCGGCGCGTCCGGGCACAGGAATTATTATGCCCACCATGGCGCGCTGCCTTTTCATAAAGATGTCAGGGAATATATTGTTAAGGTTGTAACATCGCTCACTGACTAAGATGAGACGCGCGCCGGATTGAGGCTAAAGAGCCGTCAACAACAAATGAGTAATCCCACTGATCATCAAAACGGATAAATTCATAATGTTTAGGGCATCGTGGGTAACCATATCTCGACTCGCCAAAGTAACGCAGTTTTTCAGACAGATGCAGATAAAAAGACTACTCGCCTGTGATGTAATCCGGATCGAGCCGCGACCAGCATGGTTGATTTCAGATCGCCATGTTCTTTACATAGGTCTGCGCTATGGTGACTGCTTCGGATATCTCATCAGACACAGGCAGGAAAGCCGCCATGCGGCCGATGATGCCGCTTTCCTGAACGAGCCTGAACGATGATTTGAAATTCAGGTCAAAGACCCAGGACAACTGCAGGAGCTTGTAATCATTCACCGTTCGGACATGCGCCAGATTAACTAATTGCTTACTCATTATAGTTGTGACAGCCTCCTCGGACCATATCGGCCCGTCTGCAAGGCCCAGAGTCGTTGCGTCAGCCCTTTCTTCATCAGAACCCTCAAAATATTCGCAGAAAATCCTCCATATATCGAGCTTGTCCGAGTCGCGCACGATCCTGGTAAAGAGCGCAGCATCTGCGTTAAGACTTTCAGGCACGGCAAAGGCATTATGAAATCTTACTGCATTTAGAATGATATCCTGCTCTTTTTGCGGAATACGCGAGAGCAGCCTCTCTGCTATAAGAGTATCTGCGCCCAGCTGTCCGTGATTTATTGAGACCTTGTCGACAAAGGTTTTATATTTGGCGTATTGTGGAAACCTGCCAATGTCATGAAAAAGCCCTGCTGTTTCGGCTATCATGAGTTCATTGGCCCCAAAGCCCTCGCCTTTTGCGATAGCAAGCGCGTTTTCTGCAACAAACAGCGAATGCTTTTCCTTCAGGAGGATATTCTTTTGCTCCTTCTGATCCTCACGATAATAGGACCTGCTGAATGCCCTGAACCTGTCCCTGAAAAATATCAGATCGTCTTCTTTCAATTTTCTAACCTCTGTATAGAATGAGACGCATGCCGGATTGAGGACGGAAGAGCCTGAGTAATCCGGCGCATCGTGCACTATAATAGAATAAAATTGCCTTTATCAACATGCGGGCTACAAAAAACATCGAAGGACTAATCTCTTCCGCTGAAAGCCGTTAGGCGCCTCATTCCTTAGCCGATATTCGCCACCCAGTTCCGCCATAAAAAAGGGGCCTGTTTTGGCCCCTTTTTTTATCATCAAGAAATATTGACCTATGTCCCCATATCCCAGCTGGAAAGATACTTTTTCTGCTCGGGGGTCAGTATGTCGATATCGATGCCCATGGCCTTGAGTTTCATGCGGGACACCTCCTGATCGATTGCCTCCGGCACACTGTAGACCTTCTTCTCCAGCTTCTTGGCGTTCTTCACCATATATTCGGCGCAAAGGGCCTGGTTCGCAAAACTCATATCCATAACAGCTGAAGGATGACCTTCCGCAGCCGCCAGATTAATAAGTCTGCCTTCACCCAGCAGATATATGCGCCTGCCGCTGCCGAGCGTGAATTCCTCTACAAAATCGCGGATAATCCTGTGCGACTTCGACAGTTTCTTGAGCGCAGGTATGTCGATCTCCACATTGAAATGCCCTGAGTTCGAGACGATGGCCCCGTCCTTCATCACCTTGAAGCATTTTTCGGAGATTACATTGATATCACCGGTTGCGGTTACAAATATATCGCCGATCTTCGACGCATTGACCATGGTCATAACCTCAAAGCCATCCATAGTCGCTTCAAGCGCCTTAAGCGGGTTGATCTCAGTGACGATCACACGGGCGCCATGCCCCTTTGCCCTCATGGCGATACCACGCGAGCACCAGCCGTAACCTGCCACCACGACAACAGAACCCGCGATAAGACGATTGGTTGCGCGCAGGATGCCGTCAAGGGTGCTCTGGCCGGTCCCGTAACGGTTGTCGAACAGATGTTTGGTGTACGCGTCGTTTACCGCAACGATCGGATAACAGAGCGCGCCGTCTGCGGCCATCGCCTTCAGCCTGATCACTCCGGTTGTCGTTTCTTCGGTCCCGCCTATTACGCCGCTAAGAAGCCCCTTTTCTTCCTTATGGAGTAAAGAAACCACGTCGGCCCCGTCATCCATCGTTATATGCGGCTTGATGGCAAGGGCGTCCTTGATATGACGGTAATATGTCTTTGTGTCTTCGCCTTTTATGGCATGAACGGCAATGCCGCTGTTTTTTACAAGAGAGGCGGCAGCGTCATCCTGTGTGCTCAGGGGATTCGACGCGCATAACGCTATCTCCGCTCCGCCTGTCTTAAGGGTTTCCATCAGCATGGCGGTTTCGGTTGTCACATGGAGACAGGCGCATACCCTGATGCCCGCAAGAGGTTTTGACTTGGCAAACCGCTCTCTTATGATCTTCAGCACAGGCATTTCCTGGGCAGCCCACTCAATACGAAGCGCGCCTTTTTTGGCGAGCGAAAGGTCTTTTACATCATATTTGGCCATATTATCTCCGTAATCCTTTTATGAGTTTAGAACCCTGATTTATACACCCGCAGCCTTTTTCAGGGCCGCGGCAACATCCGTCTTTTCCCAGGTGAACTCTTCTTCTGTCCTGCCGAAGTGACCGTATGCGGCGGTCTTTTTGTATATCGGTCTGCGCAGTATGAGTTTGTCGATAATGCCCTTGGGCGTCATATCGAAATTCTTTCTGATGAGGTCGGCAATCTCCGAATCAGCGATCTTTCCCGTGCCGAAGGTGTCGACAAATACAGACACAGGCTCAGGCACGCCGATGGCGTAAGCAAGCTGTATCTCGCACTTGGGCGTTATGCCGGCCGCTACAATATTCTTCGCAATGTAACGCGCCATATAGGAGGCCGAACGATCTACCTTTGAGGGGTCCTTGCCCGAGAAACATCCGCCGCCGTGGCTGCCGACGCCGCCGTAGGTGTCCACAATGATCTTCCTGCCGGTAAGTCCTGTATCTCCCTGTGGTCCGCCGACAACGAAACGGCCTGTCGGATTGATGTGATATACAATAGTTTCTTCATCGAGCAGCTCGGGCGGAATCACAGGCTTGATGACCTTTTCTATGATATCTTCCCTGATCTCTTTTAGTGTAATGTCAGGGCTGTGCTGCGATGAGATAACGATAGTGCGCACCTTGTAAGGCTTGTCGTCCCTGTATTCGATGGAAACCTGAGATTTGCCGTCAGGTCTGAGATAGCCCAGCACATCCTTCTTGCGAACCTCGGTAAGTTTGCGGCAGAGCTTGTGAGCAAGCATGATGGTCATAGGCATCAGCTCAGGGGTCTCATCGCAGGCGTAACCGAACATCAGGCCCTGATCTCCTGCTCCACCCACATCCACACCCATGGCTATATCGCCGGACTGTCTGTCTATGGATGTGATGACCGCACAAGTCTCGAAATCGAAACCATATTTTGCCCTGGTGTACCCGATGTCCTTGATGGTTTCACGGACGATATCCGGTATATGGACATAACAGTTCGTCGTGATTTCACCGGCCACAAATGCCATGCCGGTAGTCACAAGACATTCGCACGCCACACGGCCTGCAGGGTCTTGCGCAATGATTGAGTCGAGCACCGCGTCGGATATCTGGTCCGCGATCTTGTCCGGATGACCTTCGGTTACAGACTCTGATGTAAATAGATAGTTTCTGCCATTTGCCATGGCCCCCTCCTGTACAAATATTTTATGTTATTTCCCTATAAGAACTTCTGCAATCTGCACCGCGTTCAGCGCAGCGCCCTTCCTGAGGTTGTCAGAGACCACCCACATATTGATGCCGTTTGCGATCGATTCGTCTTCTCGTATCCTGCCGACATAGACAGGGTCCTTCCCGTCGCAATCAATGGCCAGCGGATATACATTCTTTTCCGGCGCGTCGAACACGATAATGCCGGGCGAGCCAGCGAGAACTTCCCTTACCTCCGCCGCAGTGATCTTCCTTTCGGTTTCGATATTCACCGCTTCTGAATGCCCCCTGAATACAGGCACGCGCACTGTTGTTGCCGTGACCTGGATGGAGTTATCGCCCATGATCTTCTTGGTCTCATTGACCATCTTCATCTCTTCTTTTGTATAACCGTTCGGCTCGAACTTGTCAATATGCGGCAGCGCGTTAAAGGCTATCTGGTGTGGATACACCTTGCACACAGCCGGCTTGAAATTCAGAAGGTCAGTCGTCTGCTGCATAAGTTCGTCTATCGCCTTTTTGCCTGTGCCGGAGACGGCCTGGAAAGTCGTGACAACAACCCGCTTTATCCTGGCAGCGTCGTGAATGGGCTTGAGAGCCACCACCATCTGTATGGTAGAACAGTTCGGATTTGCGATTATTCCCTTATGCCATTCCAGGTCTTTAGGATTGACTTCCGGCACTACGAGCGGCACGGCCGGGTCCATCCTCCACTGACTCGAATTATCGATCACAACACAGCCCGATGCAGCCGCAACAGGCGCCCAAATCCTCGACCTCTCTCCGCCCGCTGAAAAAAGGGCAATGTCTATACCCTTGAAAGAATTCTCATTGAGGCTCTCAACAGAGATCTGTTTTCCCCTGAATTCAAGTTTCTTCCCGACAGAATTTTCAGACGCAAAAAGCCTGAGCTTGCCCACCGGGAAATTGCGCTGTTCAAGAGTGTCTATCATCTCGTTGCCGACCGCGCCGGTAGCTCCCACCACTGCTACTACATAGTTGTCCTTTTTCTGCAACATATACTCTCCTTCTTGCATTGTAAATCCGCAGCGGCGTAAGCAGCGCTGATCTTTGTTATAATGAACCAGTATTATAAATCTTTTATATGGCAATTTTCCAATGAAAAGAGTACTGATAATCCTCGGCCCGACCGGCGTCGGCAAGTCGTCGGCAGCTTTGTTGCTTGCAAAAAAACTGGGCGCGGAAATAATCAGCGCGGATTCCATGCAGATATACAGGCTTATGGACCTCGGCACCGCCAAACCCTCGGTTGAGGAGATGAACGCGGTCAGGCATCACATGATAGATATAGTCGAGCCATGGGAATCCTACAGCGCCGGCAGATATATTGCAGAAGTCAGCCGAATAATAGGCGGACTCCACGACAGGAATATACTGCCCCTGGTAGTCGGCGGCACAGGGCTTTATGTCAAGGCCATGACACGCGGTATCTTTGAAGGCCCTTCGGCTGACTGGAACCTTCGCGCTGAACTGATGGATCAGGAGGTCGATGAACCAGGCATCCTGTTCCGTAAACTGATGACCTGCGATCCCAAAGCCGCTGCCCGGATCGAGCCCAATGACCTGCGCCGTGTCATCAGGGCTCTGGAGGTCTGCCTGAAAGGAGGCCCCGCCATTTCGCAGCTGCAGGCTGAACAAACAGAGAAACTTCCGTTCGACTTTGTGAAGATCGGCGTCACACGCGACCGGGCGGAGCTATATTCCATCATAAACAGGAGGGTTGATCAGATGATGGAGCATGGACTGCTGGATGAGGTAAAGAATGTTCTTTCGGAAATCCGCAGTCATCATAGTGGCCCGGTCTCCGAAATCTCGGCCCTTCAGGCAATAGGGTATAAAGAATTAATCAAGCATATTGAGGGCGGGCTTTCTATGGATGAGGCCGTCGAACTCATCAAAAAAGGATCACGCAACTACGCGAAGCGGCAATTCACCTGGTTCAGAAAAGAAGAAGGCATCCACTGGCTCGATGTGACCGGGATATTCGACGCCGAAGAGATAGCGTCCAGACTGGCCGGATTATCAAAAACTCATGGTGCGCCCGACATTATAACCTGATATAATAACGACTAATGCTTATATATCCATATCGAAACGCAGACACGAAATACATATTTTTGTTTCGGGCGACTATCATAGCTCTACTTGTCATAGCCGCGTTCAGCGTTTTCCCGGATACTGCGGCGCATGCCCTGCCGACCTATGACGAGGTAAAGGCTTCCTACAAAAAATCGGATGCAGTCCTGCTTGACCGCCACGGCGCTGTAATACATGATATACGCGTTGATTCAAAGGGCCGCAGGCTCGACTGGACAGGCATAAATAATATCTCGCCCGCGCTTACCAAAGCGGTCATCTGGTCTGAAGACAGGAAGTTCTATGAACACGGCGGTGTGGACTGGATGGCGCTTGGGGCCGCAGTAGTCGAAAACCTGATGGGCGAATCAAAAAGGGGCGCAAGCACTATAACCATGCAGCTGGCGTCAATGCTCGACAGAAAATTGCGCCCCCAAAAGGTCAGGCGCTCCATCGAGCAGAAATGGGATCAGATAAGCGCGGCGCGCGAACTGGACGCTTCGTGGAAAAAAGACGAAATACTCGAGGCTTATCTTAATCTCGTGACATTCAGGAGTGAACTTCAGGGCATCGAGGCCGCGACAAGGGGCCTTTTCGGAAAGAGCCCCGACGGGCTTGATGAGCGGGAATCCCTGCTGCTCGCGTCCCTTATCAGGGCTCCCAACGCAACCATAGACACTGTTGCCGCAAGGGCCTGCGCGCTGGCGGATTCGATGAAGTCAACGGCAAAATGCCAGGCCATCAAGGCCCTGGCCGCAGAGACGCTCGTCGGGCCTTACCGCATAACGTTCCGTCACAGTCTTGCCCCGCATACGGCAAAGCAGCTGTTGAGAGACGGCAAAAAGAAGGCTGTCTCGACCCTGGACGGCGGCCTGCAGAAATTTACCATTGAAACCCTTACATACCAGCTAAGGGCGCTGAGCGACCGGAATGTGCGTGACGGGGCCGTGCTGGTGGTCGATAACAATAACGGAGAAATACTTGCCTACGTGGCAAACTCAGGCATGCATTCATCCGCCCGCCATGTTGACGGAGTGGCAGCCATGCGGCAGGCCGGTTCTACCCTCAAGCCTTTTCTGTACGCGCTTGCGATAGAAAACGGACTTCTCACCGCCGCTTCCCTTCTGGATGATTCGGCTGTGAATGTGCCGACGCCCGCAGGGTTATACATACCTCAAAATTACGACAGCGCATTCAACGGGTTTGTGAGCGTCAGGACCGCTCTCTCGTCTTCACTCAATATCCCGGCAGTGAGGGCCTTGATGCTTGTCGAACCGGATAACTTCGGCAGAAGACTTCGCGCCCTGGGGTTTCGCAATCTTAAAGACGGAGACTATTACGGACTCTCCATGGCCCTGGGCTCCGTGGATGTCAGCCTGTACGATCTTGTCAACGCCTACCGGACAATCGCCAACCGGGGGAAGTGGAGCGGCATGACAATAGACGCCGCTCAAAAAAAGGGGAAGTCGAAGCAGGTGATGAATAGGGCATCGACCTTCATTGTCGCCGATATCCTGTCGGACCGCGCTGCCCGAAGCCTGACATTCGGCTTTGAAAATCCGCTGTCCACGCGTTTCTGGACTGCCGTCAAGACAGGCACAAGCAAGGACATGCGCGACAACTGGTGTGTCGGCTTTTCAGGCAGATATACCGTAGGGGTCTGGGTGGGCAACTTTTCGGGCGCCCCCATGTGGAATGTCTCCGGCGTTTCCGGGGCCGCCCCGGTGTGGCTCGAGGTCATGAACTATCTGCATCGTCACATGGCGAGCAGACCCATGCCGCAACCAAAAGATGTGGTAGTGAAACGGGTCGCATTCAGCCGGGCTGCCGAACCGGAGAGGAACGAATATTTTATTAAAGGCTCGGAGCCGGTAGGCCCGGTTGCCAATATATCCATAACAAACAGGACCGGGGGGAAGATCGCAATCTCCTATCCTGCCGACAAAACGATTATCGCGGTTGATCCCGATATTCCGCCTGAAAACAGCCTGATATTTTTTGAAGCCACGGCAGGCGGGCGGTTCGAATGGTTCCTGAATAACGAAAAGATCGGCGGCGGCGAAAAAATGATCTCCTGGAAACCGCAACTGGGGATATATAAGCTGTCGCTTGTAGATAAGGAAGGCAAGGCTATTGACTCCATAAAGTTCGAGGTGCGCGGCAGGCCGAGAGAGACCGGCAATCAGGATCTGCAACGTATGGGCGAGGTTGAAGGGGATTGAGGGTTTTCGCCGGAGCTTGTATAAAGAACCCGGAAAAAGTAAAGTAATAATGTTGACAAGCTGTATGTTCGTGATGGGTAGGGATTATATCCTGCCCAGATAAAAGCGCTTTTCACGAGGGGCTGAATATGAAAAGAATACTGCTAACCCTGTGCGCATTGTCTGTTTTGGCAGGCAATTCATTTGCAGGTGAGATCATAATCCCGGCGGGAACGAAGATAGACGGAACAACAATGTTCGGCGCCTTTGCGCCCGCGGAGACGGCTACTGCCACGAAATTGTCGCTCTCAATACGGGCGTCCCAGAATCCTGTCGGAGTTGACGGCAAGGAAATTCCGTTAAAGAATTGCGTTATCCAGGGGGATGTAGTCGCCGACGTTACTGTCAACAGGGCCTTTTTCAACGCCGTCAGGATGATCTGCGCAAACGCTAAGGAGCCGGGCGGAGTCGTTGTAAAGGGTTATGCGGTCGATGATAAAGACAATAAACTTGGCATAAAGGGCGTTCCGCTGCCTTCAATTCCGGGAACGCCGGGGACGCCGCCGCCTCCACCCACAAGCGCCACGCAGCGTTTTGTAGAGACGCCTGGCGGGGCAAAGGTGACTTTATATATCCTTGACGAGGTTATTATCGATACAAAATGACGCGCCGGATACTTTATGCGGGTCCGGACTGTATTGCCGCCGTGGTGTTCTGAACATTGTTTTCAAAGACTATTCTTGTCTAATGACAATTCCGGGTTTATATATGCCTGGTGTCTTATTCAATATTATTTTATTTGTCCTTGCGGGCTTGCATGTTTTGTCTTATTGCCGTCTTGCGATTTTTGGGGTAAGATTGTTACTATATATCTCGAAATTTGAGAAAAAATTATCCGGATTTTACAGGAGGTTTCAATGTTTTTTGATCTCGTAGCCAACGCTTATGCAATGGGACCGAAGCCGCAGGGTGAGGGCGGAACACAGGATATGATAATGTCTTTTGCCCCGCTTATTCTTATATTTGTGGTTTTTTATTTTCTGATGGTCAGGCCGCAGCAGAAGAAGGCGAAGCAGCTGAGGGAAATGATAGACAGTCTCAAAAAGGGCGACAAGGTTGTGACCAACGCGGGTATTTATGGTGTAATCGAGAGCGTGGAGGAGACGACGGTCCATATCAAGATTGCCGAAAACGTCAAGATCAAGGTCAGCAGGGCCGCCATATCACAAATCAGGACTACTGACGATTAATATAATATGCGGCGTGACGCCGTTTCGAATAACATGGAGCCGGAGGACTGAAGATAGATGAAAAAGGGCATAATGTGGAGATTAGCGCTTATAGGAGCCACTGTTCTGGTTGGCTTTATTTTCTTTTTGCCCAACACACCGCTTTACAAATATATGCCCGCTGCATGGAAGAATGTCATGCCGTCAAAGGGCATAGTGCTGGGACTCGATCTGCAGGGCGGGCTGCATCTCGTTTATGAGGTGGACAGTGTAAAGGGGCTTGAAATCGCTACGGACACCGCTGTTTCGGCTCTGAATTCAGCCTTGCAGAGAAAAGGTATTAGCAATGCCGTAAAAAGGGACGGCGAACTTATAGTGGTTACCTCGACCGATCCTGCCGCAAAGAAGATCATTTCAGACCTTTATCCGCAGCTGGAGTCTGTGACTGAGAGCGGCGGGGTAATGAAATACAGGTTTTCGGAAACCGATATGCAGAAGTTGCGCGACACTGCCACGGAGCAGGCGGTCGAGATCATCAGAAACCGCATAGACCAGTTCGGGGTCGCCGAGCCGATCATACACAGGCAGGGAGAACACGAGATTGTAGTGCAACTGCCGGGTGTAAAGGATCCCAAGCGGGCGGTGGAAATTATCGGCAAGACGGCATTGCTCGAATTCAAAATAGTGGACACCGAATCGCCGGTGGCCGCGGAGCTGCCGCCAAGGATATCCCCCGGCGACGAGGAAAGAATTGTCGAGAAGTTCAAAGGCAAGATTCCGGCTGGAAGTCAGATACTCTTCCAGAATGTCTATGATAAGAATACCCGTCAGGTTATTGACCGTGTGCCTTTTTTGCTGAAGAAAGATGTCCAGCTTACAGGAAATTCGCTGACAGAGGCCAAGGTCAACCTGGACAAGCAGATGGGCGAACCGAATGTGTCCTTACGTTTTAACGCAGAGGGCTCAAGGATATTCGAAGACATTACCGGCCGCAATATAGGCAAGAGGCTGGCTATCGTTCTCGACGGCAATGTCCATTCCGCGCCTGTTATCAAAGACAAGATAGGCGGCGGCGACGCGATGATAAGCGGCGGTTTCTCCCTTGACGAGGCAAAAGACCTTGCGATAGTTTTAAGGGCAGGCTCGCTGCCTGCTCCGCTCAAGCTTTTGCAGAACCTGACCGTCGGGCCTTCGCTGGGAAAAGATTCGATAGATGCGGGTAAAATGGCCGCCATTATCGCGACCCTGCTGGTAATCGTGTTTATGGTCTTCTATTACAGGATCTCAGGCCTTATAGCCGATATGGCCCTCGTGCTGAATATACTCCTGCTTCTTGGGGCTATGGCTGCTATTAACGCTACTCTTACCATGCCCGGCATCGCAGGTATCATTCTCACCATAGGCATGGCGGTTGATTCCAACGTCCTCATGTTTGAGAGGATGAGGGAAGAGCTGCGGGCCGGCAAAACACCCAAGGCCGCTGTAGAGGGCGGATATCACAAGGCTTTCTGGACCATTTTCGATTCGCATGTGACGACGCTCATCACGGCAGCCGTCCTGTTTCAGTTCGGCACCGGGCCGATCAAGGGCTTTGCGGTCGCGCTCAGCCTTGGTGTTTCGATAAACCTTTTCACCGCGCTGATAGGTACGAAAACCGTATTTGACATAATCCACCTGAAGGGCGAATCAAAGGGGTTAAGCATATGATAGAACTTGTTAAAAACACGAAGATAGATTTCATGGGAAAGAGGAAGTATGCCCTGATCATCTCGGCTTTACTGGCCTCACTTGGGGTATTCGCCCTTGTGCAGATATGGCTCGGCAATGCCAATATGGGAGTGGATTTTGCGGGCGGAACAGCGGTGCAGATCAAGTTCAGCCAGGCCGTGGACCTGCATCAAGTCAGGCTTGCCCTTGAAGAGTCTGGACTTAAAGACTTTGATCTTCAGGACCTGCCTACGGAAAACAAAGTGCTGGTGAGAGTAAAAAAAGAGGGTGAAACCGTCGGCGAGGCCAGCGATAAGATTACAGGCATACTAACCCAGAAATTCGCAGATAAAAAACCGGTCATAGATCAGAGTATCGAGATCGGACCGAAGGTCGGCTCCAGGCTGCGGGATGACGCTCTGTGGGCAGTGGTCATGGCCAGCGTCGGCATACTCATATATATAGCCTGGAGGTTCCAGATACTCTTCGGCATCGGGGCCACGATAGCCACATTCCATGATGTGCTCGCGGTTCTCGGTATCTTCTGGCTGCTCGATAAAGAGATAAATCTGATACTGATAACCGCCCTGCTGACCTTGGCCGGTTATTCACTTACAGACACTGTTGTCGTATTCGACAGGGTGCGCGAAAACCTGAAGAGATATCTCAAGGACCTGGTGCATGATGTGGTCAACAGGAGCATTAATGAGGTCCTTTCAAGGACGATAGTAACATCCGCGACAGTTTTTATAAGCGCGCTGGCCCTCTTCATTTTCGGAGGAGAGGTGCTCCACGACTTCGCGCTTGCCATGCTTTTGGGTGTAGTAATAGGCACATATTCATCGGTATTCATAGCCAGCCCGATTGTAATATTGCTGAGCAAGGACAAAAATCCGCTTACGCCCAAGAAATAGCCGGGTAACAGGAATCTTTTTTTTATGTAGCAGCGGATAAATAATACAGGACTGGAACAGAGAGCAGAATCAACGCTCTCTGTTTTTATTAAGACAGCCGGGGACAGTCCAGATTCCACGCCTGCCTGTGGCAGGCCGTCAATCCTAGGTAGTCCCCTCTGAATTTTTGTATGGGAGATGGAAATGCCTTTGACCCCGTCCAATCGCCGCTGGACAGTGAGCCGGACCAACCAGGAATATCTCAAGCATATTTCCGGCATGACCGGCTTGTCGCTGCCGATCGCCCAGACGCTGGTGAATCGCGGGATCAGGACTTCCGGACAAATCTCCGATTTTTTGAATCCGTCGGTAGGCCGGCTTGCCGATCCTTATGAAATTCAGGGCATGGAGGCCGCTGTTGCGAGGATTAATGCAGCGATAAGGAACAGGGAACGCATTCTCGTGCATGGCGATTACGACGCGGACGGTGTCACTGCGACTGCCATCATGGTCGAGACTCTTAAAAGACTCGGCGCTGATGCGATATATTATATACCCAACAGGTCGCTTGGTTACGGAATGGGATACGAAGGCGTCAGGCGCGCTGTTGACTCAGGCGCCGTCCTCATTGTCACAGTGGATTGCGGAATCACTTCTTATGACGCAGTGTCCGCAGCGCGCGCGCGCGGCATCGATGTTGTTATTACAGATCATCACGAGCCTGCCGCCGGCCCGGTTCGTTCCGAATCCGGAGCTGAAACAGCGAGTTGTTATATGCTGCCTGATGCGGAAGCCATAGTAAATCCAAGGCTTCAGCAGGGCGCCTTTTCATGGTCTGCCCTTTCGGGCGCGGGCATTGCGTTCAAGTTTGCGCAGGCCCTGCTCGGCAACAGCGTAGAAAAGGCATACAGTTTGCTTGATCTTGCGGCCCTGGGCACAGCCGCCGATGTTGTCTCTCTAACCGGAGATAACAGGATAATAGTCAAAGAAGGCAGTAATCTGGTAAGCTCCGGCGCGCGCGCCGGGATAAGGGCGCTCAAACAGGCTGCCGGAATAAAGGCGGATATGTTGAGGATCTCGACCATCCAGTTCATGATTATCCCCAGAATTAACGCTGCCGGCAGAATAGCCGACGCGAATGATGTGGTAAGGCTGCTTTTGACCGATTCGGATGAAGAGGCGCTCCGGCTTGCGGAATGGCTGAACGGACTCAATGCCCAGAGGCAGGCTGTAGGCGAACTGGTTTTTGATCAGGCAATGGAGATTATACGGGCATCGGGCGCGGGTAACGAGTCTGACGGGGCAATAGTTGTTGCAGCTGAAGGCTGGCATCCCGGCGTGATCGGTATAGTGGCCGCCAGGATAGCCGACAAATATTACAGACCTGCGTTTGTTTTTTCGATCAAGGATGGTGTAGCGCTGGGATCTGCCCGCAGCATCCCGCCTTTCGATGTACATGCAGGATTGACCCGGACGGGCGATCTCCTGTCGAGTTACGGAGGCCATAAGCAGGCTGCCGGTCTGAGTCTTCCGGCATCCGGTCTCAATTCATTCCGGCAGGCTATCTCCCGCATATTTCATGAAACAGTTTCCGGAGAAGACCTTATCCCGGAACTGAGGCTTGACGCTTCGCTGAGGATACCTGAAATCAACAGCTCTCTGATAGCCGATATATCGAAGCTGGAACCATTCGGCTACGAAAATGAAGCTCCGGTCTTTGGCGCCAGGGGGCTTGAGGTTAGCAGGGCGAGGCTTGTCGGCAGCCGGCATCTCAAGATGTTATTAAAACAGGAAGGCCGGGAGATCGACAGTATCGGATTTGACCTGGGAGGGCTGTTAGATCAGATCCGCAACGGAGATATAGTCGACGCCGCGTTTCTGCCGGTAATGAATGAATGGGAGGGCGGCCGGACGGCACAGCTCAATATAAAGGCGCTGAGGGCGTCTATAAATACTTTATAATGAAAGCATGAAAATTATTTGACAACGAGGTGTATGCGATGAGGATAACTTTACAGGATTTGTTAAGGAAAAAAAGGGAAGGCAGAAAGATCACAATGCTTACGGCATACGATTTCCCTTTTGCGAAGCTGGTCGATGAGGCAGGTATTGACGCCATAATAGTCGGAGATTCGCTTGCCATGGTCGTGCAGGGCCTGGACAATACACTGCCCGTCACCATGGATGAAATGGTGTACCATACAAAAATCGTTTCAAGGGCCGCCCAAAAGTCAATGGTAATAGGCGATATGCCTTACCTGTCTTATCAGGTCAGTCTCGAAGATGCTGTGAGGAACGCAGGAAGGTTCCTGAAAGAGGCGGACGCCCAGGCGGTTAAGCTGGAAGGCGGCAGGGAGATAGAAGATGTTGTCAGGGCGCTGACTCGCGCCGAGATACCCGTTATGGCGCATATCGGACTGACTCCCCAGGCTCTCCACAAGATGGGTGGATTCAAAGTACAAGGGAAGACTGAAGAGACGGCGCAGAGGCTGGTCGATGACGCCCTTATACTCGAAGACGCCGGAGCCTTTTCAATGATACTCGAAGCGATCCCTGCGGATGTCGCGGGCCGTATCACAGCCGCGCTCACCATACCGACAATCGGTATAGGCGCGGGGCCTCAATGTGACGGCCAGGTGTTGGTAATTCATGACATTCTGGGACTTTTTGACAGATTTCTGCCGAAGTTCGCAAAGAGATATACGAATCTGCTTGAGGAAGCTTCAAAGGCCGTAGGGCAATATAAAGATGAGGTCGAAAAAGGGGTTTTCCCGGACAAGGGGCATTCGTTTTAGGCTTATAAAACAACAGAAAAGCCCTTCGGATTTATATCCCCGGAGGGCCTTTCTGTGAAATTACGGCTCAAGCAGAAAAAAATGACTAATATACACGCATTATGGAGTTGTTTTTCATCCTGCGGATCATGCGGTCATTGCGGTCAAGCATGCGTTGAATTGATGCTTTCTCTCTATTGGACAGCCTGCCGTCGTTTGCAATGGCGTTATTCCTCTTGGTCCTGACATGGTTCAGATTGTCCCGCAATATTGCAGCTTCCTCCTGGCTCAAGAGGCCGGATTTTATACCTTGATTGATGCGCTGCCGCTGGTTTTCTATCACGCTGTCAAAAGGAGCAGCCGATACGAACGCAACCGTAAGTAAAATCGTAAAACAAATCACTAGCGCTACCAATAATTTTCTGTTCATGCTATTTTCTGTCCTCCTGATCATTCCGTCGGATAATATCCGCGCTTATCGTGTCCAAGTCAAACTTCCGTCTTTAAGTTCCGCCTGTTTCAGGGCAACCCATAAAACATATTATATCAACATAATTTCACATAGCAACCGGTTCCCTGAAGCCTTTGTTTTATTTAGTTGATTTACCACACAATGCAGTCATCCAGACTCAAAACCTGCAATGCGTCGGCCATCCGGACAAGTTGCCCTTAGGCAGATTAGTCAGGAAGCCTGGGGTTCGACTATCGATACCTTCATCTCTATTCTTTCGAGAGGGTTGTCGTTGTTATCTGTGGGTTGACATACAATGGCGTCGGCTGTATCCATGCCCGAAATCACCTCACCGAAAATAGTGTATTGTCCGTCCAGAAAAGACGCGTCGGCAACACAGATGAAGAATTGAGATCCGGCGCTGTCGGGGTTGGCTGAGCGCGCCATGGAGAGCGTTCCGCGCTTATGGTTTTTTTTGCTGAATTCAGCCTTTACGGCATAGCCGGGTCCGCCCATACCGTGTCGCGAACGGTCATGATCGGTCGTATTCGGATCGCCGCCCTGTATCATGAAACCGGGTATTACGCGGTGAAAGGTGGCGCCGTCATAGAATTTCTTATTGGCGAGGTCGATGAAATTTTTTACATGATTTGGAGCTACGTCAGGGAAAAAAATGAGTTCTATCTTCCCGAATTTTGTCTCGATTATTGCCCTTGTTTCAGCCATGCGTTTCTCCTCTATATGGTTTGATTGCGTAATCCGTCTTCAAAGCGGTATTGTTCTCATCCTGAAGCAGGAAGCGCGAATTATTAGTTTAACCTAATCTTTGAATTTTTTCGATAATTGTCGCGCAGATTTCTTCATGAGAGGACCCGCAGGAAGCAACGGTTATGTCGGCAAATTTTTCATAAAGAGGCAGGCGTTCCCTGTAAAGGTCTTCGAAACTCTGCCCCGGTGTTTTGGCCAGTCCCCTGGAGCTGAAATTCCTGACTCTTGATTCAAGCGTCTGCAAATCAGCATGCAGGAACACTATCACTCCGCCGGAAGAAAGACTCTTCATGGCAGCTTCGCTGTAGACTGCCGATCCTCCGGTGGCGATAACATGATTCCGGCAACGCAGGTTGAGCAGCGTCTGTTCCTCTATGGCGCGCAGAGCCAAGTGTCCGTCAGAGTCCACTATCTTCTGCAGCGACCTGCCTTGGGAAGTCTGTATCAGCACATCCGTATCAATGAAGTCGAGGGATGTCAGTTTTGCGAGGATGATCCCTATTGTGCTTTTGCCTGCGCCCGGCATACCTATCAGGGCTATATTGGATTTACCTGCTCTCATAATCTCGGTTATGCAGTATGCAGACGGCTATGCCTATGGTCATTTGTGACTTTCCACCCGGTTGCGGCCGCTGTTCTTTGCTACATAAAGGACCCTGTCGGCCCTTTCGATGAAGGAGAGTTCAGTATCCTCCGGCGACCATTCAGTAACCCCGGCGCTTAAAGTAACCTTTTCTCCGCATTCAAACGAATATTCTGCAATAGAAGCCCGCACCTTTTCTGCGACAGCCATTGCCCCATGGATATCGGTCTCAGGTGACAGGATAACGAACTCTTCCCCTCCGTATCTGGCAAACAGGTCATTTTTTCGTATCACACATTCGACAATGGCCGCGGTTGCTTTAAGAACGGCATCACCGGCTATATGTCCGTATTTGTCATTCAGGGCCTTGAAATGGTCGATATCGAATATGATCAGCGCAAGAGGTCTGTTGTAGCGCCTGGCCTTTTCGATTTCGAGCCCGAGCAGCTCGAAGAATTTTCTCCTGTTGAATATCATCGTCAGATAGTCTTTTTCAGACAGTTCTCTCAACATTTCCTCAGCCTTCTTGCGCTCTGCAATCTCGGCAATCAGCATTTCATTGGCGAGGGCCAGATCAGCCGTCCTTTCCCTGATACGCATCTCCAGATTATCGCGTTCTGATTCCAGTTTATCCTTGGCTATTACGGAATCCGTTATATCCTCAACCACGCCGTCTATCCATTTCAGGCAGCAATCCTCATCATAACTGGCAGTGGCAGTGACTGAACACCATATCGGATAGCCGTTTTTTTTCCGCATCCGTATTTCCCTGTTTTTTACAAATCCGTGCAGTTTTACATCATCAATAAGCGCCTTTCTGTCTTCAGGGTCAAAATACAGACTGCCTGTTGGGACCCGCATGCATTCCTCGGCTGAAATAAATCCGAATATTTCAGCAAGCGCGGGATTGCATTTGCTGAACCCGCTGTTTTCGTCAGGGATGTCCCTGTATATGCCGATGCCTATATTTTCAACCAGAGTGCGGTATTTCCCTTCGCTTTCGGCCAGGGACCTTTTGGTATTGAGGGCTGCGACAGACTGTTCAGCCAGGTCCGAGATCAGACGAACAAGCGCCTTATTGTACGATATTATATAATTGAGTCTTTCGTCGCTGAAAACCGGAATCCGGTCAAGGGCGTCCATATAGACAGAGGTGTCATAACCGAACTTTTCGGCCTGTCGCATGAAGAACTCCCTGTCCGGAGGATCGCCTTCGATAAAAAACTGCGAAAAAAACATAGTCGCAATATGGCGCCCCGACACAATAATTGGAATGGCAACATGCCACAGCCCATTTTTGCACTTGTAGCGGTATTCTTCATCTCTGGCATGGCGACCGCTAACAAGAGCGGAGCTCTCAAGACAGTTCGCGCAGGAAGATGCATTTTTTCTGAGGAATTCCCTGCAGATATCGGACTGTCCCGCGCTCACAAGGACTGACGCGTCATAAGCGTCAACAATGTTCATCGGCAGGCCGACGGTCTGAAAGTTCGAGTCGGCCAGTTTCTGTATTAGCGATATGTCAAACAGATCGGGGAGCCTGAAATTTTTCATATTATTTTTTATCCACATTTTAATCATAAGCTTTCATCTTAATTATAAACGACATTATCGCCAGGAATATGATGCCGGGAGGGGAAAATTGGAAATCCGCTATTCTGGTGACACCACGCACATAAATTCCCGGAATGTTCCAGCGGCGTTGACTATAAGCAGCTGAGTCGGCGAAAATAAAAGAAACATTATATTGCCCTGAACCGGAAGTTTGTTATGGGCGATATGCTGCTTTGCTGAAAGGTTATTTCAATATATCATGGAAAATATCTTTGTCCAGCAGTTCCCCTATCTCGGTCTTTTTGTGCTGCTTGCGCTGGGAGCCGTAGGATTCCCTTTTCCTGAAGACGCCGTGCTTATTCTTTGCGGCATAATGATACATACCGCCGCTGTTCAGGCCGCGCCTGCGCTCTTGGTCGTAAGCGTCGGTATGCTCACAACCGATTATTTTCTCTACCATATTGGCAGGAAATACGGGCGCAAGATAGTTTCTCACAAACGATTTCGCAAGATTATCTCTCCGCGGCGTCTGGTGCGGTTGAAAAGGTTGTTCGAGAAATGGGGCATATTCGTAATATTTCTCGGCAGACATCTCGTAGGCCTGCGTTCGCAGATCTTTCTTGTGGCGGGCGTGCTTAAGATGCCGAGGATTAAATTCGTGCTTGCAGATGCGGGCTCTTCCATGATTACCATGTCGATTATGGTAGGCGCAGGATACTGGGGCGGCAGCACATTCGAGAAGTTAATCAATAATATGGAGGGCGCGGGCTATGCGCTGCTGATACTCATTCTGCTGGCGCTCGTTGCGCTGCTGATCTGGCGGCTGGCGTCGCAGAAGATCGGTAAAGAGGCCGATCCCGGCAATAAAGCCAAAAGGAGCGCTTTAAGGAGCAAAGGGTTATAGAAACGCTCAACCGGCCGGTCTTTCAATTTCCGATATGCGCTATTGCAATCTAATGATAAAAGAGAACTATCCCCTCTCCGGACTTACCACCTTTGACACCGGCGGGCGGGCAAGATATTATGCCGAAGTTTCCGCGGAAGACGAAGTCGGATCCGCCCTGGATTTTGCTCATGAGCGGGATCTGAAGATATTCGTTCTGGGCGGCGGCAGCAATCTGCTCATAAGCGATGACGGATTTCCGGGGCTTGTTATTCATAACCGTATCGAGGGATTCGATCTCAGGCCGGCCGGTTCTCATGTCATAGTGTCTGCCGGCGCGGGAGAGGACTGGCCCGCTTTTGTAGACCGGTGTGTTTCATTGGGTCTTCAGGGTATTGAGTGCCTTGCAGGCATACCGGGCACAGTCGGAGCCGCCCCGGTCCAGAATATCGGGGCATACGGACAGGATGTTTCCGGCATAATTGCCGGCGTCAGGGCTATTGAACAAGGCACAGGCAGGCAGGTGTATCTGACAAAGGATGAATGCAGGTTCGGCTATCGCAGCAGTGTCTTCAATACATGCTCATATGGGAAATATATAAGCGTCAATGTGGATTTCAGGCTGATACCGAACGGAAGGCCGGAGCTGCGCTACAGGGAACTTGAACGACGGCTTGGAGCCGGCGCTGATATCACGATCTCTGAGGTGCGCGACGCTGTTATCGCCATCAGGGACTCCAAGGGGCTGCTTTTTGGAGCAGGTTCCGAATCATTCAAAAGCGCCGGCTCATTCTTCAGAAATCCGGTGATACCGGCTTCGGCATTCGCGGATCTGGAAAAAAGAGTGGCGCAGGCCGGCGGATGTTCGGAGTGGGCATGGCCGATTGAGGACGGCATGATCAAGATATCAGCCGCTTGTCTTATAGAGCGGGCCGGATTCGCAAGAGGTTTCAGAGACGGTAATGCCGGCATATCGCCAAGGCATACACTAATAATCATAAATTACGGCGGCGCGACTGCTGCAGAGATCTTCTCTTTTGCGGCAAGGGTGCAGCGCGGGGTCTTCAATGAGTTCGGGGTCGCGCTTGCGCCTGAGGTCAGACTTGTCGGGTTTCCCGAAAATTTGCTGCCGACGCAAGGCTGGTGAACAGGAGGTATATTTTGCCGGAAGACAAACTGGATGAATTGATATCACGCATTGAGACTCTGAATGAAAGTATGGGGCGGATCGCCGACTCAATGTCCCCCAGAACGGATGTGGCGATTTTTTCCCGGTTCAGGGCATTCAAGGTTTACTCTGAGGCCGGGCGGCAGAGGATAAGGGGCATCGCCTTTCCGGACCGGGTCCGTCTTGATGAGCTTAAGGGGATAGATGAAATCCTTAAGAGGTTAAGGGAGAACACCGAACAGTTGCTGGCCGGCCTTTCGTGCAACAACACCCTTTTGTACGGCCCGCGCGGCACAGGGAAATCCTCGGCCATCAAGGCCCTTCTGAATGAGTATGGAGACAGGGGCCTGCGTATCATCGAGATAGAGCGCGATGCCCTTGCGCATATTTACGATGTAGCCGAACTCATAAGAGGGCGGACGGAAAAGTATATCATCTTTTGCGATGACCTCGCTTTTGAGGAAGATGAAAGCTCATACCGCAGGCTTAAGGCGGTGCTTGAAGGCGGGCTGGAGGTGAGGCCCGACAACATGATCATCTGCGCGACGTCGAACAGGCGGCATCTGATGCCCGAAAGGATCGAGGACAACCTCCCGGTATATAAGAAGGGGGAACTGCATGTCTCGGACGCTGTCGAGGAAAAGCTGTCGCTCAGCGACCGCTTCGGACTGAGGCTCGGATTTTATAATTTCAGCAGCGATGTTTATCTCGACATTATACGCAACTATATTGCGCTCAGAAAGATAGATCATTCAGGAACAGACATCGAACATGAAGCGATGATCTGGTCTATCGAGCATGGCAGCTATTCCGGCAGGACAGCCCGGCAGTTCATTGATGACCTGGAAGGCAGGCTGAAAGTCAGGGCCGTGGGGCGTTAACAAATCCGCCCTAAAGCAGTATCTGGTTTTCCTGCGAGCGCGATTCGCCCGCGCTGAGCACATATATCGCAGGTTGTCCTTTTACCGGGCATTTATTCTCGCATATGCCGCAGCCTATGCATTGTTCAAGATCGACACGCGGCTGTTTGACCGTTACCTTTTTGCCGTTCCTGTCCCGCACCGTGACCTCTTCATACCAGATCGCTTTTTGGGGGGTCGGGCATACCTCTTCGCAAACAATACAGGGCTGACCGTATGCGTATGGCAGACATCTTCCCTTGTCTATGACGGCATGTCCGATCTTTACCTCCATCTTTTCTTCAGGCGTCAGCTGTTTTATCGCGCCCGTGGGACAGACCTGACCGCAAAGGGTGCAGCGGTGTTCGCAATAACCGATCCTCGGGACCAGCATGGGCGACCAGAGGCCCTCAAGGCCCGCCTCAAGCAATGTCGGCTGCAGTCCGTTGGTAATACATACCTTCATGCATTCACCGCACTTGACGCAGCGCTGCAAAAACTCCCTTTCGGTCAGCGATCCCGGAGGACGTATCAATGCAGGCTCGGAATATTCCTTTTTGGATATAGGCGCTGATCTCAATAACGGGACTGCCACGACACCGGCCAATGCGGATGTGATCACACGCCGCCGCCCAAGATCAAGAGCTACCGGTTCAGCGGACTTGCGGAATCCAAATTTGACTGCCTTCACCTTGCATACATCATCGCAGTTGTGGCATGCGATGCATTCCGCAGGTCTCCAGGCCTTTCCGTCCCCCGCAGGTTCTCCGACTATTGCGTTTGCCTGACATTTACCTGCGCATACGCCGCAAGATGTACACCCTTCGCTTACAGATCTCTTCATTAGTGAATATCTGGATATTACTCCAAGCAGCGCGCCGAGGGGGCAGAGGTATTTGCACCAGAAGCGCCTCTGGTAAAGATTAAGGCCGAGGATTGAGAAAAAGATCAGGCCGATAAAGGCTGCCTGCTGGAAATACGGCTGTTCGAACGAGAGAAGGGTTTTCTTGACGAACGAGTTTATACTCTCGGTTATGTCCGCAAGCGACTGGATATTTAACTGTTGAACTGCGTCAAAAGATGAGTTGACCGCGCTGTTGAATGCCGGATATACACTGACCGAAAGTGATCTGATCAACAGTGATATCGGATCCATTATTCCGGTGATCTGGAGCGTAAACAGGGATGAAGCTATCAGGAAGATGAGGATGAAATATTTGAGCCTGTGCCATTTAGCAAGATCAAGGCGGTCTTTCGCTTTTTTCATTGCCCCGACGAGATTATGCAGTGTGCCCAGAGGGCAGGCCCAGCCGCAGAATACCCTGCCAAAGACGGCTGTAAGAGCTATCATGATCAGCGAGAGATAAAAGGCTACTGAGACCGCATGCGCCGACAAAAGCGTAGTTATCAGTATCAGCGGATCAAAGTCGAGGAACAGCCGCACCGGATAACCCAGGTCGTCCATCCCCTTTGACTCTGTCTGCAAAAAGAGGAAAAAGAAGAGGAGCAGGAATATTGCCTGCGAAATTATGCGCAGCCGTCTGATCATCTTATGCTTTAACCTTTTTAATCCGCATTTTTGAAAGGTCCATCACCCCGAGGCCGCTCTTTGCGGCCAGTCTGACGTATCCAAGATCGCGGCCCTTCATGCCGAACAATGTGGCGCCGTAAGAGTCGACTGCCACCTGATCTGTACTTGCTATAACAGTGTTAAGCTTTTTGACATCCCTGAGATTGCCTCCCTGCGGCCCGTTGCGGGTGAGTATGCGCACAGCGTCAAGTATGGTCAGAGCCGGATTCATCACCCGCGAAATGTCCACAAGGCTTTCATCAATGCGCTGATGGATCTTGCCCCGCGACCCGCCCATGATGCCCATCCAGTTTTTCATGGCGAGGGTCAGTTTGGACAGGCCGTGATGCTTTGCGATAGGCACGTTGATGATTTTGTCCGCGAATACTTCGTCGTAAAGAGGCCATTGCTTCAGGACCTGTCCGTTTATAATCCTCTCACTGAATTTGCGGCTGTCCACATAGCTCACATCAGCGCCCGCCTTCTTTGCGGCAGCTGCAATCCCGCTCTGCGTATAGCAGCGTCTTGCGTCGTTGACAGGATTATCAAAAACCTTTACCCTTTTTGCGCCTGCCTCAAAGCACATCTGCACAATAGTAGCGACCACCTCGGGGTTGGTGGTGGCAGCGTACTCCGGCAGCCTGTCCCATCCGATATTCGGTTTAACCACAACAACATCACCGCTTGAAACGAACTTGCTCATGCCTCCAAGCGCGTCTATTGCAGCCCTGGTTATAGCTGCAGGGCTCTGACCTGTTGCGACTGCAAGATCAGGGCGCGGCGCAGCGTCACATGAATCGATCAATATATCAAGCCCGGCGGGCAGGGCGAGACCTGCGCCCAGGATTGCGGCTGACTTCAGAACATCTCTTCTGAACATACTGTGGCTACCTCCCCGGTTAGCGGTTATTAATTAAACCTTACTGTATTCAGTGGAATCTGTCAAATAGAGAGGAGGTAAGGCAAATATTTCAACTATTTGATAATGACATTGTCTATAGTAATCTGCCCCCGGCGGATCGTCATGCTGCCGACTATGATTGAATAATCTGATCTGGCTTTAAAGCTGCAATTATATCCGCCTTTGAGTGTGATGTTGATATTTTTATTCAGATTGAGATCTTCATCAAATGTCATTGCCTGCATCATAATATATTTACCTGTCGCCGCTTCACTATATGCGGCCGTAATAGAAGCGTAATAACCGGATTTTCCCTGAATTATCACGTTGTGCGCGGAGCAGTAGCTTCCCGGGCCGACCATGGAAATATCGGCCCCCATATCAACTCCGCCTTTGCCGGCGCCTTTGCATGGAGAGCCGGATTGGAGGTTAAAGTCCGAGAGCAGGGAATAACTGCCGGAGCCATTGGTAAATAATGGATCAGAAGACAGCGAGTGAAGATCCGGATGGCCTCCGCCAACAAGTTCAGTAGATGCCTGCCATTCTGAGAGACTGTAATAATAGACAGTAGGCTGATACAGGTGTGTTTTAATGGTGAAAGATGCGCTGCCGAAGTTGTTGTAATCCGATTCGAGCACGGTTACATTATCGTATCCGTTTGTGTACTGGTTATTGTCGCAGCCCTGGATTATGTTATTCCATATCCTGAAGTTGCTCCCTTGCGAATATCCCAGACAGTTTGCGGAGGAGCCGCCGTAAATTGTGTTGTTATAAATCCGGGCATCATCGGCATGGCCTGTTTCCTGACCGTATAATGATATTGCCAAATACGAATTCCGGCTAAAGACGTTATTGTATATTTTGATGTCATCGGAATTACGGCTTATACCGGCGTAATAATGAGTTTCAAGGAGTCCAAGGTAATTATCATGCAAATAATGATTTCTGAACGAGCAGTTGAGGTTATCGCTTTTGATATACATGGCCGCGGTAGTGTTGTATATCTCGCAATTTTCAATTACTGCATCGATATTGTGGTACATTTTTATTCCTGCCGTATTCCATGAGTCCTGCGCGCTAAGGTGGTTGTAAATCTTGCAGTTTTGCACCAAAGCTCCAGCTGTCTGGTCTATCCTGATTGCGTCCCGGTTATCTCCATGGACTATATGTCGCGAGTGTCCGATATTTGTGATGTTTCTCGCGACAAGCCCTTTTGCCCTGTTGTCAGCCTCATCGAGACCCCACAGCTTGAATGTAGCAAGTTCCCTACCGTTGTTGGCCTGAATAGTGAAGCCGTCGAAAACTATATAGCTTTGCGCCCCATTCCCAAGGACTGTTACCCCATCGTATCCCACCTCATACCTGTCTCCTGGTGAAAGACTGATCGTGTTGTGGGGATAACCGGCAAAGGTGAGTGTGTGCTGACTGACCCCTCCGCTTTCCGGGAGCCAGGCCCCGCCCTGTTTGTCGATTGTCCGGATTGTGTCCGGATACGCCACGCCAGCAGCCACAAAATCGACATCGTTATCTACCAGTTGATCATTGTTCGATCCCGCTCCTGCAATACCAGAGACCTTCACCTCAACATTGCCGTTTATGACCGGGGTTTCCCCCGGAGATGCCATAAAAGTAATAGGATTCCCCTCTGTTCCGGAGTTGGAGGGCTGCAAGGAAGCCGAAGGATAGTACGATTGCCCGACTTCGTATTGTCCGCCCCGGAAGTAAACTGTATCACCAGCCGCAGCATTGGCCATCGCTGTTTGAGCGCTGCAGGGAGTATTGATGTTTGCGCATGAGGGCCAGGATGCGATGCCTGTTGGAGAGACATAATATGTTGCCGCATATGCTGAAGAAGCCAACAGGATAGCGCCAAGCGTCAGAAAGTGCCCAAGCATTCTGCTTTTCATTAAGTATCTGATACCCATAGCGTTCTTCTCCTTAAGTATCAATGTTGCGTATTTTTGTTATCAGATAATTAATCTTTCCACATCCATCGCTATATCGCAACTTGCAATTTAAAGGAGTAAACCTGAAGCTGAATACTTATTAATTCTCCCGATAGTATATCTATGCATACTGAAAATATCAAATAAATATCCTATGTGAGTAGTGGTTATAATTATTTGCCGGGGTCACTGAAGCTTCTTCATCAGGCCCCTTGCCATCCGGATAAGTATAGAGGGTAAGGAGTTGTGATGATATGAGGATAAGCGGAGCGAACAACGGTTTGCTTATCATAAAAAAAATTGTCTATACTATGGAGCTTATAACCAACAATCATGCAGGAGGAGTGGCATACAGTGAGTGTTCTAGACAGCATAGGTAATACGAGGCTGGTGCGGCTGGACAAGATTAATCCCAATCCGAAGGTTCAGTTGATGGCGAAGCTTGAAGGTGATAATCCGGGAGGGTCTATAAAAGACCGCATAGCTTTGTTTATGGTCAGGGCTGCTGAAAAAGATGGGCTGCTAAAGCCCGGCTCTACGATTCTTGAAGCGACGTCCGGCAATACCGGCATAGGGCTTGCGATGGTGGGGGCGGCATCAGGGTATAAGGTAAAGCTGGTTATGCCCGCGTGTGTAAGCGTGGAGCGCAGGAAGATACTCGAGGCCTTTGGGGCCGAGACGGTGTTGAGCCCCGGATGCGAGGCCACTGACGGCGCAATAAGGCTTGCACACAAGATTTATGATGAGAATAAAGGCGAATATTATATGCCCAACCAGTATGCCAATCCCGCCAATATAAATGCCCATTATGAGACCACAGGCAAAGAGATCTATGAGCAGACAAACGGCAAGGTTACCACGTTTGTGGCCGGCATGGGGACATCCGGAACCCTCATGGGAGTCAGCAAGCGGCTGAAGGGATATAACAGCGCTATTGCGATTATCGGGGTCGAGCCGACTCTGGGTCACAAGATACAGGGCCTTAAGAATATGACGGAGGCGATTGTGCCTCCAATATATAATCCAGCCTCCCTGGATGAAATCAGGTCGATTGCTGATGACGACGCATTCAATACCACACGCAGGCTGGCCCTTGAAGAAGGTCTGTTTGTAGGTATGAGCGGCGGGGCCGCCATGTTCATTGCCATGCAAAAGGCGAAGGAAATGAAAAGCGGCACGATAGTCGTAATACTCCCCGATCGCGGCGACCGGTATCTCAGCACTGCATTGTTCACATCCGTCTGCGCCAAATGCCCGCCATAGGCCGGGGTACAGGCATTTAATTGCAGGGGGCGCGTTGCAATGAGCCCCCTTTTTTTAACTGATTTTTCATTAAACCCGGAATTGTCATTAGTAAAAAATAGTTTTCTGAAACAAAGTTATGGCTGTCAGAGAGTAACCATCTCTCGTCCCGCCGAAACTACGCAGGTTATTTTTTTGAATTTACGCATAGAGAAGCCGCTCCGGTATTTCTTTCTTAAATCGTGGGCGGTATCCCTGCGCCGGGACTTCGCAATGGTCACACCTGACGGCTGTTTCAAATTCTTAATGACATCTCACGTTTAATAAAAACAGCTTTCCGCAACATGATTCTCGTCGCGGAACTCGACCCCTTCCATCTCCAGCAATCTTCGCTTCATCTCCGATCCTCCGCCATAGCCGCCCAGAGAACTGTCGGAGCGGATTATTCGATGGCATGGTATCACTATCGGAAACGGGTTATCAGCCATGGCGGTCCCGACGGCGCGGGCGGCGTTAGGATTATTCATCCGCATTGCAATAAGCCCGTATGTGCCGACCCTGCCGCGCGGGATAGCATAATCGGCAAGCAGGGCTTTCTTCTGAAAAGGCGCGCAAAGATCGAGGCGAAGTTTATCGAGAGAAAACTGAATATCTTCTCCGTTCAGAAACGCATCCATCTGATCACAGAATAGATTGATTTCTGAATTTGAATCAGCAAGCGCACCGGGAAACAACTTTTCGACGGAGTTGATGGCTGTAATCAGCGGTGTGGATATGATTATCCGGTAAATGCCGGGCTCACCATTGGCATCAGCCCAGAGGACAGCCACAGGGCCGAAGGGTGTGGAGCGGATGCAAAAAAAGAGTTGGGCAGCCTTTAAAGGTATCATGCATATTATTATAAACCCGGAATTGTCATTAGTAAAAAATATTTTTGTGGAACAAAGTTATGGCCGTCAGGAAGTAACCATATTTCGTCCCGACGAAACTACGCATTATGCCCCACCAAAAAGCCAGCAACTGGTGAATGCGCCGACGGTCCGTGCGAGTTCCGCCTGGGCCAGCCTATGGCCCAATACTGCCTGCACTGCTTCCAGTTCAGCTTTCCTGAGCGCGGCAACCGCTTCGGCGTATTGCGCAGTCGTAACAATTCCGGCCTTCAGACGATTGTCGTTCAGCCTCAGATTTTCTTTATGCAGCGCAACGACCTCTCCGGCAACTTCCACCATCATTTTGGTCTGCGCCAGTTTCCGGTATGCCTTGGAAACTTCAACCCTGATGCGGTTTTCCATCCTTTTGAGATTCTCTTCGGCCTGAACAAGCTGGGCCTTTCTTTGACCGACTGCGCCGCTGCGGGCGCCCCAGTCGAAGATATTCCAGGTCATCAGCGCCCCGAAGGTCCCGATATTATCTTTCAGGAATGGAGAACCGTGCTGATATGTATGCCTGGCAAACAGGCTGATATCCGGGATGTATTCGTCCAGGGCGGCGTTTACCGCATGGTTTGCCTTGTCCACGCCCTGTTTCGCGGTCTGCAGGTCGGGATTGTTCGACATCGCCATATTTATATATAACTTCAGGCTCTGCGGCCCGGGACATGAATCGGTTATCTCAGTCAGGATCAGCTCAGTTTCCAGCGGCAGCCCCAGAAGATCGTTTAGCTCTAATGTCAGATCTGAAATCCGGATTTCCGCTGCAAGGAGACGCTGCCTGTTTTGAAGTAGTTGCGCCCGGCTTCCCGTCGCTGTTACATCGAGTACGTTTCCGGCCCTGACGGCGTCTTCGCTTTCGCGAAGTCCCTCCTGCGAGGCCTCGGATGCGGCTTGCGCCGCGTCTTTTTGTTTCTGGGCGATCAGCAGGCCATAATAGAGTTGATGCACATTGAGGATGATTTCGAGTTCGGTCTTTCGCGCGTCCGATTTCGAAATCCTGTGATCTGCCTCCGCGATTTTGTCGGCTTCGCGGATCTTTAAAAGTTGCGTCAACGGTTGAGTCAGCGTCGTGGATGTGAGGAGCATGGTTTCCGACCCCTGGTTAATCGAGGTGTCCTTGCCTGGAAACGGCCCCATACCGGGAATTGTCCCCATGCTGCCGGCAGGAATGGTGATCAGCTGCCTGTCGGAAACTCCGAAATAGGTTGTTTCGTTTATCAGTCGAGGAAAATAGCCGGCATTTGTAGTGACAGCGCGCTGTTCGTTTTCAAGGACCTTGGCGCGCGAAATCTTGAGCGTTGTATTCTGTTTTACGGCAAGGGAGACGGCCTCGGGAAGTGATATTTTTAAAGGCTCCGCAGAAACTTGTCCTGCACAAATTAGAGAACAAAATATGACAGCCGTGAAAATATGAAAACATGATTTCAACTTGCCGGACCTGACGATCACGTATAGTACTGGCACAACCAGAAGGGTAAAAAACATGGAGCAGACCAAGCCTACTGCGATGACGCTTGCCAGGGGGCTCCAGAGGGAAGACCCTGACAGGATCATCGGAGTCACGCCGACTGCGGCGGCCATGGTGGTCAGGAATATAGGTCTCAACCTTCGCGCTCCCGCGTCCATTGCCGCCTGTTCGAGGGTTTCTCCCCCGGCGACCTTTTCATCTATATAATCCACCAGGATGATGGCGTTGCGCACTACTATCCCGCACAGGCTCGTCATGCCCACAAAGGCGGTGAAGCCGAAAGGATTCTGAGTGATTACCAGCCCGAGCGCGGCCCCCGGCACAGCCAGCGGTATGGACGACATCACCACGAGCGGCCCGGACAGATTTTTGAACTGGATCAGCAACACCAGGAATATGGCCAGCAGGCTGATGCCGAGCGCCGCAGCCATTTGCGGAAAGGTTTCGTCCCTGTTGAATTTTTCTCCTCCGTACTTAATTGTGTATCCCGCAGGCAGTTTCATGGCGTCTATCTTCGGTTTGATCTCTTTAAGCAGGTCTGAACCGTACCATCCATGTTTCACGAAACTGCGGACGGTCATGGTCCGCACCCCGTTGCGCCGCACAAGACGGCTGGTCTGCCATTCCGGGTTGAGCGTTGCGATGGAACGGAGCGGCACACTGGCGTGGGTGAGCCGGGAAGTCATGTATGCGTCACGCACATCGGAGAATGAAGAACGGGCCGCCTGTTCGAGCCGCAGCAGGATAGTCACCGGACGGTCTCCTTCCCACAGGGTGTTGACCGGCGCGCCGCTGAAGGCTCCTGCAAGGGATCTTGAGACCGTCGCGTTGGTGATCCCGAGACGGTTCGCCATTTCATTGTTTATGTCGACGTCAACCATGAGCGAATCGTTGAAGTAGTCTTTGTGAACGTACTGGGAGAAAGGAATCGCCGCAATGACGGCTTCGACCTCGACCCCAATGCGTTTTAGTTCGCCGATGTCGTCACCCGATATCCGCACCTCGACAGGCGCCTCCATGATCTGGCCCTGCTGCAATTCCTTTACGATGACTATCGCCTCAGGAGTCAGTTCCGCAAGGCTGGGACGCAGTTTCGCGACAAGCCGGCCTGTCGCTTCCACGGATTCCGTATTGACTATGAACTGACCGTATGCCGCGTCAGGCTGCTGGGGATTCACATTATAGTAAAAACGAGGCGCGCTCTGGCCGACAAAACCTGCGTAATGGAGTATGCCGCTTTCGCCGGCCATATGTTTCTCGATGCGGCGCATGACCGCATCCGTGCTTTCTATCCTCGAGCCCTGGGGCATCCAGACATCTATCACGAACTGGTTGCGCTCGGCTGAAGGGAAGAACTGCTCATGCAACAGCGAAAAGAGGACGATCCCCGCGACTATGGCGATAACGCCGAGCAGTGCGGCAAACCTTTTCTTCGCCATGAAACGGGCAATCAGAACTTTATAAACCGCCTGTAGTCTGTCCAGTACGCTCGGTTTCTTCTTTTTACCTTCCACAGGCTCCTCCGAATGATCGTGCAGGCCTTTCTTGATAAAGAACCTGCAGAATATCGGCGTGAGCAGGGTCGCCACAACGAATGAAACCGTAAGGGCTATCGCCACAGTAAGCGGTAGGGCCATGATGAATTCGCCGACCGATCCTGTAAGAATGAGGAGGGGCAGGAAGGAGCAGATTATCGTAACGGTTGCTGTAAATACCGGGACCAGCACTTCCGACACCGAGCGCCAGGCGGCCTCCGCAACAGGCGTCTTTTTGTCCAGGAGTTCTACATAGTTGTCCGCGATCACAATCGCGTCGTCCACGACAATCCCGAGCACGACTATAAGCGCGGCTATAGAGACCTGGTGAAGGGCGATGCCCGCGGCGTCCATCACCCCGAGTGTTATGCAGAGAGTGATAGGGATCGCCAGAGCGGCTATAATCGCCACACGGATAGGCAGGAGAACGATAGTGACAAGGATTACCGCCGCTATTGCCAGCATAAATTCATGGCTTAGCCCGGATATGCGTTTTTTGACGACCGCCGGCTGGTCCGCGATCAGGTCGAGACTCAGATCCGGAGGCAATTTATCTTTGAGACGGTTGAGTGCCTCTGAGATCTCTTCGCCCAGATGGACGATATTCCTGCCCTTCTGCATTTCTATCGAGAGCAGCATGCTCGGCTCTCCGTCGTAACGGACCAGGAATTTAGGATCCTGGTACCTGCGTTCCACATTGGCGAAGTCCCTGATATAGACCGGCTGACCGGTTTTAGAGACATCCACCATAAGATTGCGCACCTGGTCCTCTGTCGTGAAATACCCGGTCGATCTCATAGGGACCTTGACATTGTCAGAATCGAAATCCCCGGCCCCTTCGATGATGTTCTGCTGCTGGAGGGCCTGCATTATCTTCGCCGGGTCCGAGATATACTGCGACATCCTCTCCAGGCTGCCCGTGACCCATATCTCTTCGGTCTGGCCGCCGTATGTGACGAGTTTGGCAATGTCCCTGACCGTCCTCAGTTCATCCTGGATCTTGTCCATGTAGTCCCGGAGCTCCCTGTAACCATAGCGTTTCCCATGCAATGCAACGAGCATGGCCACAGTGTCCCCGAAATCGGAGTTCACTACAGGACCGCGCACGCCGGGCGGCAGCTCGGTCGCCCTGACCTCGTTCATCTTGTTGCGCATCTTGGCCCAGAACACATCCGTGTTTTTCACATAATCTTCGAGCTCGACATTTATGATGAGCAGCCCGGGACGGCTTGTCGAAAAGGTCCTGTCTTTCCTGACTTCAGGGAAATTGAAGATATGCTTTTCGAGGACCTTGGTCACCTGTTTTTCGACCTGTTCCGATGTCGCGCCCGGATACATGGCGATAACCAGCCCGGTGCGGATCGTAATAGTCGGGTCTTCGGTCTGCGGTGTGGTAAGGAAGGCGTGGATGCCCAGGATTACCAGCATTGCAGTAATGATCAGCGTTACCAGGGGATAACGCAGGGAAGCCTTTACGGGATTCACTGACCGGCCCCCTTATCCTCAGCGGACGTCGCCGAGACAGCGCTGCCTTCACGCAGCCGCTGCTGACCTGCGACCACCACCAGGTCGTCGGCTGAGAGACCCTTTCTGATCTCGATCTCCTTGCCGTAGAGCGCGCCCGTCTCTACCCGCTTGGCGTACGCTTTCTTCTGGTCGGGGAAGTACAAATAGACCATTGTGGCGCCCTGCGGGTCTCGCACGATAGACTCGATAGGCAACAGGAGCGCCCTGACCTTTTTGTCTCCCTGAATCCGGACCTCGGCGATCATGCCTATCCTGAGGGTATGGTCCGCATTCGGAACACTTATACGTGTCAGGAAGGTCCTTGTGCCCGGATCGGCAGAGATATTGACCAGTCTCACCGAGCCCACGAAGGTCTTGCCCGGCAAAGCAGGAAGGGTGACAGACGCCCTTTGCCCGGCGCGGACGAGGTGTATGTCGGTTTCAGGAACGCCGACGCTGATCTCGACATTGTCCAGTTTAACTATTTCAAAAGCAGGGCGTCCCGGCGCCGCCGTTTCGCCAGGTTCAATGGAGCGCTTTGAAATGAATCCGGTTATGGGCGCCAGAAGCCTTGTGTCTGAAACCTGTTTCCTGTATCTCTTTTCCGACGCCCTTGCCGATTCATATTGTTGCGCTGAGGAATCGTAGGCGGCCTTGTATTTCAGGTAATCGTTCGGGGCCAGGCTCTTTGATTCATAGAGCATCTTCATCCTGCGCAGCTCATCCTCGGCGCGCCTGAACGAGACCTTTGCCGCGTTGGCCTGCGCAGCGGCCATTTCGAGGGGCAGCTGATAATCGGTCGGATCTAATGCGGCCAGCAGCCGGCCCTTCTTAACAGGATCGCCTTCCCGGGGGCCGACCTCGATAACCTTGCCGGATACGAGGAAGGAGACATTCGCAGGCGCCTCCGGAGAGGAGATCGAGCCGCTCAGCGAAATGGTCTCAAACTCATCCTTCAGCTGCGGTTTGCTGATCTTGACAGGTATCGGCGCGGCGGCATCTTCATCCGACTTGTTTGACGAACAGGCCGTAAGCGTTAGAAATAACATACAAAGCATAAATATCATTACTTGTTTCATAACCCGTCCCTCTTGCTATCGGCCGGACTTGCGCCTGCCATCGCGATATATTTGTATATTAATAATAACGACATTGTTTGCTAACAAAATAATCATGTAAATAAGCCCTGTCAGAGGGCCAATCCTCTCAATGTAATGTCCAGGCTTGCCTCAATGAGCCTTTCGCGTTCACGCCAGGGGAAATCGGGCAAACAGATCAACAGCGACACTATGCCGTGGCAATTCGCCCAGAGCGCCTGAAAAGCGTCTTCGGGGTCAAGACCGCAGCCGGAGTCAGACAGGGCATTTTCGAGCCTTTGACGCACTATTCCCAGAATCCTGCCGCCTATTTTGTCCTTCTCCAGGAAGACGGCTGCGCTGACGTACCTGGAGATTTCGGACATGAAGATGATCTTATAGCGGTCCGGCTCATTGAATCCAAAATCGATAAAGGCCCTCATGGATGCGCGCAGGCGCAGGATGTGGGTAGTTTCATCAGAGCCGGAGGCGTCCATAATTTTGTACAAACGCTCAAGGGCTTCTTCACAGAGACAATAAAGGATCTCGTTTTTGTTCTTGAAATAGAGATAGATTGTAGTAGGAGAATACTCAATGCAGTCGGCGATCTTGCGCATGGACAGTTTGGCCGCGCCTTCTTTTAGCAGGATTTCCCTCGCCGCATCCAGTATCTGCCGTCTAAGCGAATCTTTCTGCCGTTCTTTTCGCTCAATTAGGCCCATTTATCCACCCGATTTTGATTAATTTAATACTTAACGCTGTTATTATTAATAACTAAGTTAAGTAACTATTGTCAAGTAATAAACATGGATTTGACCCGATCTATAATAATCGGCATTGTCTGTTTGAATAAAATATTAATTAAAAACTCAAGTTAATAGATATCATGTATAACCGCATCCCGGCCGAAGAAAATAAATATTAAGATTTGTAGCGCTGGGGCAGTCATTTCCGGCAACCCCATCGCCATTATACCAATTTGCGCTGTTTTCGATGGAGCATAAGATCTATTTACAACACGAACGAATGTCTGCGCGCGTTTGCCGCAATCCGAAAAGTCCCTGAAAAATTGACTTTATCCCGAAAAGTTTAGTATTTTATATGTTCTCGGGGCGTAGCGCAGCCTGGTAGCGCATCTGCTTTGGGAGCAGAGGGCCGGAGGTTCGAATCCTCTCGCCCCGATATTT
>JGI20214J51650_10000165_pt1 | contig 40948 bp, 47 predicted proteins | sample WetSurMetagenome_FD_51650 | JGI IMG/M metagenome (IMG submission 51650)
CTGGAAAATAGTAAAGTGACAAGTTAGTAATAAGCTATACCGTACCCCAAAAACACTTCAAGGTAAAGTATATTAGTTGTTTTCTGCTTTGGAAAAGAATGATTTTGGTGAAATTTTATGGAAAAAATAAAAACTTTTACTCTACCCAAACTTCCCTATGATTACAATGCTCTTGCACCATACATCTCAGAGGAACAACTAAAACTCCACCATGACAAACACCATCAAGCTTACGTCAACGGCGCCAACGCCATCTTTGAAAAAATTGATAAAGCACATCAGGAGAACTCTGCGTTAGACATCAAAGCTGTAGCAAAGGAGTTGTCCTTCAATATCGGCGGGCATATGTTGCACACGACTTTTTGGGAGAACATGGCGCCAGCAGGCAAAGGAGGCGGGGGACAACCTGGAGGAGCAGTTGCTGACATGATTAACATGGGTTTTGGAGGCTTTGAGCATTTTAAGAAGCAATTCTCGATGGCTGCCACAAGCACAGAAGGATCAGGTTGGGCAGCATTAGTCGCGCATCCCTGTATTGGAAGACCCCTTATCATGCAGATAGAAAAACACAACGTCAACGTTTTTCCTAACTTTCAAATATTAATGACACTGGACGTTTGGGAACACGCCTACTACCTAGACTACAAGAACGACCGCGCCAAATTCATAGAAGCCTTCTGGAACTTAATCAATTGGGACAAAGTCAACAAAAACCTAAGCCTGATAAAGTAGCGACTTGGTAGCTGCCTATTTTTTGAGCTTTAAATTATTCTATTTTTTTTCTAACCTTGCGATTACGGTCACTCTTTTGCAAGTGATAACCCAACCGAGATTGCGAAAAAGAGGGACTACGCGGATATCATTGGAGAATGTTAGGTTCCGCTCTCCAATTTTTTGAGCACAGCACTCTGCCGCTTTGTATATCTTGTCGTAACGCCTTTTGCGAGATAGATGGAAACTGCCGCTATGCTTTTTGTTGGATCATTACGCATAATTATCGAATACAAATGGAACAGTTTGATGCCAACCTGTTCCTTCGAGATTTGTCCACTGGTTAATTTTAGGGCAAGCACAATCGCGTCGTTGATTGAGCCGCCGGCTGCAACGATTTTGACTTTATCAAATTTTGCCAACCGCAACAAGCTAATGGTGAGTAACCGCTCAAATGTAGCTGCTCTACTTACGCTGACGGTTTGCTCCGCATCTGGCATACCTTTGTCTTCAAGTTCAGCCGACGCACAATAGTCTCCCGCTTGCTTTTGGGACAGATAGGCTGAGACCGCTGATACTTCACCGAGCCCTGAAATTTTAATNGAGGCTATGTCTATGTCGGCAANGTAGACTTTTGCAATCTCCGTTGCCATGTTAATGGCTGAGCAAGCTAAAAATAGTGAATCGTTTAAGCCGACAACGTTTACTTCGCCAAACTCCATTATCTCAGCGATTATGCCTTCAACCACGTCGGTTGTTTTTGCGGAGGCATCTGCTGGTTGAAGCAGTATGATTTTGCCTGTGGATTCTTGACTCATAGCGGTGCCTAAAACTAATCCAGCGTCTACTAATATAACACTTGTCGAAGCTACACTTTAGGGTGGAGGAGTTATTTTTATCGCAGCCGCTGGACACTGCATTTCGCACGCCAAACATTGTATGCAATCTTGTTCGCGCGCAGGATCAGATTTCCGTTCAGAGAGCGGGTGTCCAGGTGAATCAGCCCAATCATACAGCGATACAGGGCAAACATCGATGCATACACCGTCTCCGAGGCAACTATCCCAGTCTACAGCGCTGGTTGTTCCGTGTATTCCAAGTTTTTTGGGAGCTTCAACTGGCCCCCAGACTTTGTGACCATTATGTTCACTTACAACTTGTCGTTTAGTTTGAAAATCAGGGTCTATTGGCAAAAAATCACCACATTAACGTGAGGAAACCGATAATATTAGGGTTTCTGCCTGAAGTTATGAGTAAAGCATTTTGGGGAAGCAAGCGTAACATAGGGTGGTTTGAATGAGTCAATATTATTTACCTATCGGAATGAGATATGCCACTTTGGAGGAAAGAAAACAATTCTACATCAAAGAATTCAACCTCAAAAAAGTGTTCGAGTGGTTCACAAGTGGGTTGGGCAACACAAAGTTTGNAGTCATTATAGGCCGGCACACCAAGATTTTCCCTGAGAAATACAAGNAAGATGCCTCAACTACGATAATAATCGATGAGTTCAAAGACTTGGAAGATGTACGACATCAAATCTTAGAGTTTTTACCCGAGGCCGTATACTACGACCGAAACGTGTACGATGAAAACAGAAGAAAAGTTGGACAAGAACTTGCTTTTGATCTTGACCCTGAAAATATAACATGTCCAATTCATGGAAGCTTGGAAGATAAGATGAAGCGCCACCAGGGATTAAGTTTTTGCGAAATAGAATTTGACATGGTCAAAAAGGAANCAATTGAACTTTACGATTTTTTGGAGACCCGTTTCTCTGACTTAAGGGNTGTTTATTCTGGCCGAGGCTTTCACCTGCACGTTTTAGAACCAAACACATACAAGCTGAAAACTGAAGAACGACTTAGCCTTGCACGAGAAGCAAAACAGGCAGGTTTTCACATCGATGAATGGGTAACCTCAGGCGAATACCGCTTAATCCGACTACCCTACAGTTTAAACGGTTTAGTTTCAAGAATCGCGTTACCACTAAGAAGGGATGAAATTGAAAGCTTCGATGCTGTTCATGACGAGCGGTGCCTACCCAAGTTTTTGGGTAAGTAAGCTACTTTTTGACTTCTTTAGCTTTTTTTTCTTTCTTGCTATAATAGGCTTGTTTTTTCTTTTCGTCTTCTGCTTTGGTTGGTTTTTTCGCCATAAAAATTCCCTAAAAATACTATCTTAGAAGCGTATTAAAAGATTTATCTAAATTGAAGATATGTTGAAAGGTTTATTTGCCTTTTAATTCTTCTTTTTGGCTGTTGAGGCTTGTTTATGGAACAGTTTGACGTTCTGGTTATAGGTTCAGGTTCCGGGATGCTCATAGCATCTGCAGCAGTAGAGCAAGGTTTCAAGGTAGCATTAGTTGAGCAAGGAAAGATGGGTGGTACATGCATAAACGTTGGCTGTGTGCCCTCCAAAATGCTGATTTATCCTGCAGACATCCTTGCCACCATAGAAGACGCAAAGAAAATAGGCATCAATTCAACTGTTAGCTCTATTAATTTCAACAATATCATGAACAGGATGCATGAACTCGTCAACCATGATTCCGAACAGCAAGCGGCAGCCGTCGAATCAACACCCAACTTAAAATGGTTCAAGGAAACAGGTGAATTCACCTCAGACTACACCATGCAAGTTGGTACAAATACGATTACTGCCAAGTTAATTTTCGTTGTTTCAGGCGCACATACAGCCACGTCCCAGATTAAAGGCATANAAAACGTAAGTTACTTAACAAGTGACACTGTACTTGAGTTGCAAACACAACCCAAAAGTGTTGTCATCGTCGGCGGAGGCTACATCGGCATTGAATACGGGCACTTCTTCTCAGCGATTGGAACCAAAACCACCATAATACAGCGCCCCTACCGATTGGTACCTGAGGAAGAACCAGAAATCTCTGACCTGCTGAAGACTGAGTTGGGAAAGCGAATAGAAATCTATACAGGCTATGAAGCCCTTGAAGCCAAACAGGAAGGCACTCTAAAAACAATAGTTGCCAAGAACCGTCAAGATGGCTCAACTAAAGAATTTTCGGCAGAAGCCATCATGGTCGCTACTGGCAGAGTATCCAACGCCAGCACCCTTAAACCCGAGAAAACAGGCGTAAACCTCGACGAGCACGGCTTCATAAAAGTCAACGAATACCTCGAAACCACCAAAAAAAACATTTTTGCTTTAGGCGACGCCATCGGCAAACAAATGTTCAAACACGTTGCCAATTATGAGGCAGGAGTGGCTTGGCACAACTCTAATCATGAACACAAGGTGAAGATGGATTTTTCAGCCGCGCCCCACGCAATCTTTACTCATCCACAAGTTGCCTCGGTAGGGTTGAAGGAAGAAGACGCAAAGCGGGGATACAAGGTTTTAGTTGGAACAGCACTCTACAAGGATACGGCTATGGGTGCTGCTTTGGCGTTTCCCGAGGGCTTCGTGAAAGTTATCGTTGAAGCGGAAACAAGTAAAATCTTGGGCGCACACATCATTGGCCCTGAGGCATCGGTTCTCATACAGGAAATTGTTAATTCGATGGTTTCGGAAAAAGGTGATTTTGGACCTATTGCAAGAGGCATGCATATTCACCCTGCTCTAAATGAAGTGGTGCAGAATGCGTTTGGTAACCTACATGANCATGAACACGAACATTAATTCAGCAGGAACTAAACAGTTATATTCGGCTTAAACCAAATTTTATTGGTGAGATTTTTAGTATGCAATTCTCTAAAGTTTCTGGTAAAAAAAATAATCATAAAGTTACCGTCTACGCTTTAAGCACTTGTGTTTGGTGCAAAATGACAAAACAGTACTTAACCGATAGTGGTGTTGAGTACGAATTTGTTGATGTCGACTTGCTCGATGACAACGACAAAACCAGAGTTCATACAACAATAATCAGTAAGGGTGGGGCATTAAGTTATCCCACAACAATCATAGATGACAAAACTGTAATTACAGGTTTCCGCAAAGACCTGCTTAAAGAGGCATTAGGTCTTTGATCACGCTTGAGCAAGTTCGCAAAAGAGCTGAAGCTGACGCAAAAACATATGGTTATTACCTTACCCCTCAAAGCGATCTTCTTCAGATGTTCATTGCTGGATTGAAAACAAATGAAGACCGCTATGGGTACCCTTCCTGCCCCTGCAGACTAGCAACAGGCAATTTAGAAATCGATCGCGACATCATCTGTCCCTGTGACTACCGTGACCCAGATGTAGCTCAATATGGCGCATGCTACTGCCGACTCTATGTCAATAAAGCGGTGTTCGAGAGCCAAAATCTACCCGAAGTTCCTGAACGCCGACCACTTGAAAAGCAAGGAAGAGCATATGGAATTCCAGGACTTTCTCAACAATCTCCTGCATTGGGAACCCAAGAAAAAGCAGGCACACAACCGCAAAAGACCGAGGTAAAAAAGAAGTTATGGTATTGCAAACAGTGCGGTTACGTGGTTTATCGAGAGGATCCTCCATATGTTTGCCCGATATGTAAAGCTAAACGAGAAATGTTTGCAGAAATAGAAACCAAAGTAGAATTCAAAGGGTAATTATTTCTGTATTTCTATCTCAATTTTTTTCCAATCTTCTTTTATTCCCTTAAGTGAACTAACGCCACCCGTTATTGTCCCACTCAACATTCTTCCAACAAACTCATTTAGAGGAATCTCTTTTCCGTCAACTTTTAATTTCAGGCTCAAATTTGTTGCACCTAAGTATTGCTGATTGTAGAGGGAAAGTAAAAAGTCTTTGCGAAACAACGTCGCTGCTCTTCGGCGAATTGTAGTAAAATTTTACTAGTTTACCAAAAGGCTGTTTTAAGAATGGGGAATTATTTGTGTATTATTTAGGGTGGTATTTTTTAGGTTAGTTTTTGGAATTCACACATTTCCTCCTTTGTAGGATAATTAACGTAACCTAAAGATAGGGATGCTAAGCCGAAGACTTCGATGATTAGGGACGTTGTATAGCTTCCCAACAATATTAAACTAAATTTTGGAACCAGCCTATTTTACAGTTACTCTCAATTTTGTTAAGTTCTCTTTAATCTCAGACTTAACGCCCATCGCCGCAAAATATTCCTCGAGGAAAATCCTGATAAAATCCTTAGAAACCTCGGAAACGAGAACCAGCGTAAAATCGTTTGGGGCGTTCTTGGTCGAACGGAAAAAATTACAATTNTCAAGTCGAGATAGCAGTTCTTCAGGTGAATGCACTTTGGTTTTGAGTTGTTCCCAATGAGCACGAGCTACTTGCTTGTGTTCTTTCCAAAACGTTTCTTTCTCAGGTGAAGAGGCGATTAATCGCAGGAACATCAGCCAGTGATCAACATCCAGGATTATGTGTTCGCCATTTAGTAACATGTCGAGGTACGCGTGGATTTTTTTCTTGGTTGTGGGGTCTTCGAGGGCTTTATTTTCGTTGTAGAATTTTAGGGCGCGGCGCATTATTTCGCTCTGGGANAGATGACCCTTGGTGCTTATTTTTTCTAGTAATTCAGNTGTCGATTTGTCGAATGCTACAGTTATTCNTGTAGGATTAACCACACTCTCAACCACATTTACATATTTTCAATTTAACTAAAATTATATAAACGTTGCTTGTTAATTTTTTATCTTTCAATAGGCATATTTACAATTCTTAAGTGCATATATAAACAATTGTTCAGATTACAAAATCATCCCCCAACACATTCAAAACCTTTTTANNCACCGCTAATCAACATAAATCATCACGCTTCTTGGAGAATTAACAAATTGAAAACAGCTGAAATTTACCTCGAACCCAAACAAAGAACACTAAAAGTAATTGAACTCCTCGAAAAACAATACCCCAAAGCTAAAACCGCCCTAAATTACACCAACCCACTGGAAATTCTTATAGCAACAATACTCTCAGCCCAAACAACCGACGTAACAGTCAACATAGTAACCCAGCAACTATTCAAAAAATACCACACTGCCAAAGACTACGCAACTGCAGACATAAAAGAACTTGAGGAATACATCCATTCAACAGGATTCTACCACAACAAAGCAAAAAACCTAAAGAACTGCTGCCAACTCATAGTAGAAAAATTCCATAACCAAGTTCCCAAGACTATGGAGGAGTTGCTTGAGCTTCCAGGCGTCGCACGCAAAACTGCTAACATTGTCCTCTATAACGCATATGGCATAACCGCTGGTATTGCTGTAGATACCCATGTAACAAGGCTCTCGCAGCGGCTCGGGTTAACAGAACAAAAAGACCAAAATAAGATAGAAAAAGACCTAATGCAGATTACTCCTAAAGAGAAATGGATGCCTTTCACTGACTTGCTGATTTTTCACGGCAGACAAGTCTGCACATCAAGAAAACCAAGATGTGAAGTATGCGTACTAAACAAAATTTGTCCCTCGGCCTTCACTTTCAGCTAGGCATTAGGAATTTATACAAGCTCTAGAAAGAGCCCCNTAGTCAAGAAGCCTTTTCTTCATCAGCGCTGTTGAAGAAACGGGTAACTTATGGCCTTTTCCACAAAGTTAAATCCACATCTAACTTATCTCAAAAAGTTCACTCAATAAATTGATTATCTGTTGCTTTGTTTGCTTTAACCCACATGTGTTTTTTCTATTTGAAGAGAAAAATTCTAGATAATTCTTAAATCGTTAAACCGCATTCACAAACAAGGTAAGGTGTAAAAATTGGCACAACAACCAAGTTATAAAACAGTTTTCGTTTTCCTAGATACAGACAAATATTGCAGTCCATTCGACATGCTAGTAGCCATCGATGCATTTCCAGATTCAATGATATTCAAATATGAAAACGTCACGGGCGAAGACGCCCCTAAAATCGTCTATGATCTTCTTTTCCCTCGCGGGCCCGAAGGAGCAAAACACACCAAGGTCTTCATTAACGGAAGTAACTTTGAAATGGTTGAACAAGTAGTCGCCGCAACACAGAAAGCTATGAAATCAGCCCCATGGGGGAACAGCATCATCGTTGACCCGAGAGGCGGATACTCAACTGCAGCCGCTGCAGTAGCGAAAACCTTCGGAGCTTCTATGGAGAAAGGCTTAGGTTCACTTGAAGGCAAAAAAGTTACTGTTTTAGCTGGTACAGGTCCGGTCGGACAAACTGCAGCAAGAATCTATGCCGCCGAAAAAGCTGACGTAACCATAACCAGTCGCGCGCTCGCTAAAGGTCAAATTATCGCAGACAAAATTAACCAAGAATGCGGAGCAGCACGCGTAAAAGTCGTGGAAGTCTCAAAGCCTGAGCAAACAGCCGCTTCTGTTAAAGATGCAGAAATCATCCTTGCCGCGGGCGCAGGCGGAATCCAGTTGCTCTCAGCATCAGATATTGCAAAAGCATCAAAATGCAAAATTGTTGGAGATATCAATGCAATTAAACCACTCGGCGTCGAAGGTTTAGGACCAAACGATGACAAAGAGATGAAGCCTGGCGTTTGGGGTATTGGTGCATTAGCTATCGGCAAACTGAAGATAAAGACTGAAATGGAAATGATTAAACGCGCAACCGCTGAACCAGCAGGACTCTTCGACTATGCAATCGCTTATACTATAGCTAAAGACCAAATTCTAAAGAAACTTGCAAAAGCAGCTGCCAAATAAGTAGCTGGAGTCTTATCTTTTCTTACCTTTTTTTAAGTCGCCCGAAAATTCATATTTCTATTCTCGTTCATCAACGTCAGAAAATGGGTAAATCTTTTTTTTATTTGAAGGCGGCAGCGATTCGCTCGCATGCTTCTATTATGAGTTTTTTGGGCTGGGTGAATGTTATTCTTACGTAGCTTTCGCCGTACTTTCCGAAGCCGATTCCAGGCGTTACAGCGACACCTGCTTCAAGCAGTTTGGTTGCGAACTGCATTGAGTCGCCTTGGCAGTTGACCCAGACGTAAAAGGTTGCTTTGGGCTTGTCACATTTGTAGCCGATTTTGCAGAGCGTATCAACGAGTAGGTCGCGGCGTTCTTGGAGAATCTGGTTGTTTTTCTTTAGAAAATCTGGTGCTTCACGGCTCTTATATGTGTTTAATCCTTTGACTGCAACTTTTTGTATATAAACTGGTGGTCCTGAATCAATTTGGGATTTAACTTTAGTTAAGCCAGTGATGAGTTGTTTGTTTCCAACGGCGAAGCCTATGCGGTCACCTGTCATGTTGAAGGTTTTTGAGAGAGAATGAAATTCAATGGCAACATCCATCGCACCGTCGATTTCGAGGATGCTTGGGGCACAATAACCGTCGTAGGTTATTTCTGAGTAAGCATTGTCATAGCATAAGATAATGTTGTTGTCTTTAGCGAATTCAACTGCTTCTTTGAGACATTTCTTGTCAACGGTTGCTGCGGTGGGGTTGTTGGGGTAGTTGAGATACATCATCTTTATGCGCCGAGCATCGACGGCTTCAAAGTCCGGTCTAAAACCATTCGTCTCCAAAAGTGGCAAGGATACCACTGTGCCATCGCAAAGAATTGTACTGCCGTTAGCGTAGACTGGATAAGCTGGGTCAGGCACCAGTACACGGTCACCAGGGTTCACGAATGCACGTGCTATATTGGCAATGCCCTCTTTAGAACCTAAAAGGGCGACAACTTGGTCTTGTTGTAGGTCTACGTTAAAGCGTTTCTTATACCATCCCGCCACTGTTTGTCGGAAATCCGGTTCACCCTGGCTAAACGAATAGTTATGGTTTTTTAAGTCACCAGATTCCTTTTTAAGCGCTTCAATGGCAAATGATGGTGGAGGAAGGTCAGGGTCGCCAATGCTAAGAGAGATAAGATCGATACCCAGAGCTTTCTTCTCTTTAATTATCTTCTCTATTTCCGCAAACAGGTAAGGCGGCAACCGCTTAATTCGGTCTGCATACTCAAACGTCATTGCTAAGGCTCCTTGAATAATGTTCCTTCGTAAACTTTCTCGGCTGCTCCACTTAAAAACAGGGTTTTGCCTACAGCTACTTGAAGATCTCCCCCGAGAACATGAACTGTTACTTCGTTATCGACTTTTTGAAGCATGTTTGCCGCTGCAACAGCGGCGCATGTACCTGTGCCGCATGCTAGGGTTTCTCCGCAACCTCTTTCCCAAACACGAACCTTCAGCTCGTTCTTGTTTAAGACTTGGACAAAGCCTACGTTAGTTCTTTTGGGAAAAGTCCTATCGTTTTCAACGATTGGTCCAACATAATCTACTGGAAACTCATCGACATTTTCCACGAATATGACACAGTGAGGATTACCCATGGACAGGCAAGTGATTTTATAGGGTTCTCCATCTATTTCTAAGTCACAGTTTATGCATTTGCCCTCCCCAAACATGGGTAGAGATGTTCGCTGCCAGTTGGGTTCACCCATATCAACCTTTACAGCCACGACTTGGTTGCCCTTGAGGGTTAACCATACATGTTTTATGCCTGAGAGAGTTTCTACAGCAAACTTCATTTTCTTGGCAATGTTATTTTCGTAACAGTACTTAGCAAAACAGCGTATACCATTTCCGCACATTTCCGCTTCGCTACCGTCAGCGTTCAAAATTCTCATCTTTACATCGGCAACTCTTGAACTACAGACAAGAAGGAGCCCATCAGCTCCAACCGAAAGGCGTCGATCGCATAGTTTCTTAGCCAACACTGCTGCATCAGTGACTTTCTTATCTCTATCATCAATCACGATGTAGTCGTTGCCTAAACCGTGCATCTTCCAAAATATCATCAAGACCCACTCTGCATTCGTTGACTAACCATCAAGTCGTTTAGTTCCTCGCGTTTGCGAACCAAAACGTCTTTGCCCTGTCTTATCATAACCTCTGCAGCTCTGGGTCGTGAGTTGTATTGTGAACTCATGCTAAAGCCGTAAGCGCCAGCATTTAGGACCGCTAACAAATCACCCTCCTCAATCTCTGGAAGCTGCCGATCCTTGGCTAAAGCATCGCCTGATTCGCAGATTGGACCCACTACATCATAAGATTCCTTGTCAGCTTTTGCTAGCTTGTTTGTAACTAAGAGAGGATGGTAAGACCCATACATTGTTGGACGTACCAAAGTGTTGAAGCCTGCATCTACGCCGACAAACTTCTTGGACGGCGTCTGCTTTACAGTATTAACGCTTGTTAACAGTATGCTTGCGTCACAAACTAAGTATCTCCCTGGCTCCACACACAAAAACGGTTTACCTAAACCATACTCCTTAAGCTTAGCTTTGAATGGAGCCACGATTTTGTTGGAAAATTCAGTGAGGTCAAGGTCCTTGTCTTCTGGCATGTATGGAATTCCCAGTCCTCCTCCAATATCGATGAACTCGAATTCTATTCCAACTTCATCGTGGACTCGCTTAGCTATACTCAAAAGTTTCTCTACTGCCATAGCATAAGGTTCAATTTCCAATATGCCTGAGCCGATGTGCATATGGATACCGAAACGCTCAACCCTTGCTCGCTTGGCAATTGCATAAGCTTGAATAGTTTCTTCTTCCCAAAGTCCAAACTTTGATTCAGAACCCGCAGTTATACAGTGACTATGGTGTCCGGCACCAATCTCAGGGTTAACCCGCACTGAAACGACGGGGGGAACGGCAATCTTTAGCAATCTATCAAGCTCCGATTGCGAATCCACATTTACAGTTATATTTGCACCAGCTAGAAACTTTAGTTCGTCATCTCTTACGCTTGTTCCAGTGAACAGTATGCGATCAGGAGTAAATCCACTGCTAAAGCCCATGAAGACTTCACCTGGACTAACAGTATCTAAGTAAGCCCCTTCTGACTGCAAAATTTTAAGAACTGTTAAATTGCTGTTGGCTTTGGCAGCATAGTAAACGCGCAGATGCTTATAGTTGCCAATCAAGGCGTTATGTAGGCGGTTATAGTTATCTCGGATGCGCTTCTCGCTAAGCACATACAGAGGCGTGTCATATTTTTCAGCTAATTCCTTAACTGAGAAGCCGTCAAAGAAAAGGCTACCTTTTCGGTCTTCTAAAGGTTCCCGAAGCTTTCTCTTAACCATCCTTCATACACCAGACTGATATCTAATTAGGTAGAGGAGTGTTTAAGCTAAACCATTAGCCACATACAACTCAGCACTCAAAATGCCTCCACCTGCGGCACCTCGAACTGTATTGTGTCCAAGGCACATATACTTGAAAGTCATGATTGGATCTTTGCGGATTCTTCCAACTACTACACTCATACCGCATCCTGCGTCGCGGTCATAACGTGGTTGAGGTCTATTCTTTTCATAACGAACAACTATTGGTTTAACTGGAGCAGAGGGCAACTTGAGCAGTTGAGGAGCGCCTTTGAAATCCTCGAAGGCCGCCACGATTTGCTCAATCGATAGGTTTTCTTCTAGCTTTACGAAAATAGATTCTAAATGCCCGTCTTTGACGTTAACTCGATTACAACTGGAGCTAAGCTTGAAATCAGCGTTCTGGATAATTCCATGATTGAAAGTTCCAAGTATCTTTAGAGCTTCAGTCTCCATTTTATCCTCCTCACCGGAAATGAAGGGAACAACGTTATCGATGATGTCGAGTGAAGCTACGCCAGGGTATCCTGCGCCGCTGAGTGCTTGCATAGTATTAACTATGACTTGTCTTAGGCCGAATTGCATCAGTGGCTTTAAAGTAATTGCCATTTGGATAGTGCTGCAGTTGGGATCGGTAGAGATGAAGCCTTTCCAACTGCGAAGGCGTTGCTGAACCTTGATCAATTCAGCATGGTCTGGGTTAATCTCTGGAATGATCAGTGGAACGTCTTTTTCCATTCGGTGAGCACTTGCCTTGCTAAACACTGGGTAAAAAGCTGCAAATTCAGCTTCAACTGGTCCGGCCAAATCACCCGGCATTGACGAGAAAACCAAATCCACGTCACCTGCCTTTTCTACAGATGCCACATCAGCGTTAACTACTGGCATTTCAGCGATTTCTTTAGGTAAATCTGACTCCATTAGCCAATTGCATGCGTCTTTGTATTTTTTTCCTGCTGATCGCTCGGAAGCGGCAAGCACTTCAACTTTGAACCATGGGTGACCTTGTAAGAGTTGAATGTACCGTTGTCCAACGGCTCCGGTTGCGCCTAAGATGGCGACTTTACGTTTATTGGGCATGTGTTGTTTCTTCCTTTGCTCTTCTCACTTTGTATGTTCTTGATAAAAAAGTTAATGGTTTGATTGGTTAAGTTAAACCTAAAACATCAGCCATACTGAACACTTTAGGCTCACTTTGTTTGCTTAACCAATCAGCCGCGTATACGGCTCCCTGTGCAAACACGTTCCGCGAGAAAGCTATGTGCTCTATGCGCAACATTTCGTAAGGACCTGCAACAATTACGTCGTGGATTCCGGGTACGCCACCCGCACGGATTGCCACAGATTCGAGTTCTGCTGGTTGCCGAGGGCTAATACCTTCCCTACCGTAAACCGTTTTCGAGTAACCACGGATTTGGGACACAATTTGCTCAAGCTTTTTTGCTGTTCCGGAGGGCGCATCTTTCTTACCAGTGTGATGAATTTCGCTCAGACTAAAATCGTAGCCCAGTGGAAACGCTTTGAGGGCTTCAACTATTTTGAATAATATATTAACACCTACACTGAAATTTGGCGAGAAAACTGCTGGAACTTTACCTGACATTGCAGCCACAACTTGTCTNGTTTGCTCTAGTGTAAATCCTGTAGTGCCGAGGATTATGCGTTTACCTTGGTTTGCGACTATTGGAATGTTGAGTACTTCGGCAGCTGGCGTAGTGAAGCTTATGTAAACATCGGAGTTTGCGAGGGCTTCGTTAAGTTTGTCCGAACTTAGGATTTTGGTGGCGGAGTTAGCGATGTTTAATTCTTTTAGGCTTTTGCCTATACCTGAAGTGTTAGGTGCTTCTATGACTCCGACGATTTGATGACCTTTCATAATAGCTTCGGCAATGATGGCGTTACCCATTCTGCCTGCGGCGCCTGCCACACAGAGCTTAACCATAGTATAGCCCCTCTAAGTACTTCTCGTTATATAGTCGGTCTTTAAGGTCTACTCCAAAATAGTCCGCAACAGGCTTTAAGATCTGGGGGTTGCTTTCGTAAATTTTATGCGTGTTTGCTAAGACTACTTCTAAACCACTGCGAGTCATCTTCCCTAGAGGTTGCCTGCAGGGTCCCGATGGCATCCCTAACACGTTCATGAGGGTTTTGTAGGCGAGAGGATTGCGGGCTTTGCATGCCACGGGTCCGTATGGCGTTTGTTCCATTGTCTTCACAGTAACAATGTTGAAGAGCGGTTGGAGCGCTTGAGAAATTACGCTTGCAGCCTCTTCGTTTCCATCCAAACAATAGTGCACCATATCCACGACTGCACTTGGAGCGATATTTGAGACTACTGATATTACTCCACTTGCGGCGATGTCGGGTGAAATCATCATTGTGTAAGTTTTGTCGTCATCGCCTGAGAGAATATCGAAGTCTTCTCCGCAAAATTGCCTTGTTAACTCCATGTTCTTGAGGTCGCCTGTGGCTTCTTTCACGCAACGAACGTTTGGGTACTGCTGATGTAAAACTGCAAGGTCTTGGGGATAAAGCTGTGTTCCCGTCCTGCCCGGTATGATGTAGGGAATAACTTGGACTTCAGGGAACTGATGAGCAATGGGTTCTACGTATTCTTTGCGAATTTCTAGCGAACTTGGCCCGTTGTAGTATGGGTCGACTAATAGAACGCATTTTACGCCGAAATCATATGCATGTTGTGTTCCGTTTATGGCTTCTTGAGTTGAGTTGCTTCCTGTCCCCGCTATAGTTAGGCATTTGTTGTCGGAATATTCATGTACTTTTTCTATTACTTTTGTATGTTCGCTCCAGTCTAAGGTTGGACTTTCTCCGGTCGTGCCAACGGCTAGTAAACCTTTGACACCGTTTTTTATTTGGAAATCTACTAGTTGTTGTAGTCCTTCGTAATCGACGTGGCGATTGCGATTCATGGGGGTTATCAATGCTGTGTAACAACCGCTAAATGTTGTCATTTTTTGATCCTCTCGGGTGTGAAAATAGATTCGCAGATTATTTAAGTATTACGTTTTTCACATATTTTTTACTAAAAACGTAAGCAATTAGAAGAATGAGCCTTGAAGTTCAATCGGCAATCAACCCTTTCCTGAACCTAGTAACGGCTCAACATAATAAGCAGTAAAAACACCATCACAAACACCATAAATTTGCCTCAAATAACTAACGACATCCCCCAGCTCCAACGCGGAAGGAACAACCGCTTTAAAATTATCCAAATATAGAATCTCTGAAAGCAACCCGACTTCTGTCTTCACAATCTTCAAGCGCCATACATTAGGTCCCGATTGAAAAACAGCGATGTCACCAGATTTAGGGCTGCCTTTTCGGACATCGATAGTTTTTTGGCCGCTCATCAGCCATTGGAATACTTCTCTCTTTGCAAAGAACAAAGGCAAATTTAAAACCCAAAACATTCAGTCGGACAGCTATAAGATAAGTTTTCGGTTGAAAAGCGGATATAGACTTTACTATAAAAGAGGAAAAAATGGGTTGAAATGTAGAAGATTGTTGCTAATTTACCCTTTGCCTTTCTCTTCTTTGCCGAAGTATTTGGTCCATTTTAGTTTGCGTGCATCACGTTTGAATGATAGGCTGCTTTTCTTGCATTTGCTGGAATCGAACCATAGGATTGAGCCGTCATTTTTAACGAACATCATGCCTGTGCCAGCTGGGAAATCAGCGCCACAGAACGAACATTTTCTCGGTTTTGGCATGACAAAGTCTCCAAGTTATTATCGGGTAATTTTCTTTGCTTCTCTTTCTGTTTCTCGCAGCATCAGAATGTCTTGTGCTCTAACTGGTCCTTTTACGTTGCGTGTGATGATTCTGCCTTTATCTTTGCCTTCCATGATGCGGACCCGGACTTGTGTGATTTCGCCAGTTACGCCTGTGCGACCTATAACTTGAATAACCTCGGACGGAATTAATTCTTCAGCTGCTTCTTTACTCATTACTGAGTTCCTCGTTTAACCTGGTCAATCCGCGTGACAATTTCTTTGAGTAAACCTGCTGCTTCTCCTTCTCGGATAATACAGGCTGCTGCGCATGGGACGTCAATGCCGATAGATTTGCCGAGCTGTTCTTTGCTTGGTACAAACACGTATGGAATTTTTCTTTCGTCGCAGAGTAGTGGTAGATGTGCTATAACTTCTGGTGGGTCAACATCTTCGGCTATTACAACGAGTTTTGCTTGTGATCGTTCAACAGCTTTTGTTGCCTCGTTTGTTCCTTTCCTAACTGATCCTGATTTTGAAGCAATCGTTAGGGCTTCATAGGCTGCATCTACGATTTCTTTTGGGACTTCATATTTTACATAGAATGGTTTAGACATATTAGCCTCACCCTTTTAAGGCACAGTCTTATCCGCACTTCTTATTTAAGAAGCTTTCTGCCAAAGAATTCCATCTTGTACTTTCAGTTTATAAACAACTTAGAAAACTTTATATAAACTGTTACGTTTTCCTACATGTTTTTCGAGAGGGGAATTGCGTTTGCAAAGATTGGGCAAGGTTTCAAATGTAACTCCGTCGCGAAATATGGTGGTAAAAACAGAAAATCCCCCGAAAATGGGTTTTGAAGTTGTCGACGAGAACTTAAATGTTGTCGGTAATGTTTTTGATATTATAGGACCTGTCTCCGCTCCTTATGCAGTAATTAAATATAGCATTAGGGAACCTGAGAAAATATTGAACAAACCGGTGTACTTGCTTCTCTCGAAAACAAAACGGAGCAAAAGATGATGAGTAGAGCCAGCAAGTTACATGAACCAATAGATCAAAATCAAGCTGCACCCAAGGCAGAACCAGCTAAGGTTCAATCTTGCCCTGAATGCGGCAGTACCCGACTAATGCGTGATTATGAATGTGCCGAAATAGTTTGCATGGACTGCGGGTTTGTTGTCGCAGCCAAAATAGCTGACCGTGGACCAGAATGGAGAGCTTTTGATGACGAACAAAGATCAAAGAGAACTCGTGTCGGCGCGCCTTTAACATACACTATTCACGATAAAGGGTTATCAACAACAATTGATTGGCATGACCGAGACATTTACGGCAAAAGCCTCTCACCTGGACAGAAAGCACAGGTTTATCGACTACGAAAATGGCAACGCCGCATAAGAGTTTCAGACGCGACCGAACGTAACTTGGCGTTTGCACTCTCCGAAATCACCAAGATTTCCAACAACCTGAACCTTCCGAAAAACATTCTTGAAACAGCGTCAGTGATTTATCGTAAAGCGGTAAAAGAGAAACTTATTCGAGGCCGATCAATTCAAGGTGTCACCTCAGCAGCCTTATATTTAGCATGCAGACAATGTGGTCTACCCCGAACCCTAGATGAAATCGCTCAATCCTCAGGAGTCAATAAAAAAGAAGTAGGGCGAAGCTACAGATTCTTAATCAGAGAACTTAACTACTCCATTCCTCCACTACGACCAAGCCAATATATAACAAAGTTTTCTAACCAACTCACTATGCAAGGAAAAGTTGAGGAAATCGCCCACAAAATCTTAGCGGCAGCAAAAGAACTCAAACTCACCTCAGGAAGAGGACCAACTGGAATTGCAGCCGCAGCGAGCTACGTTGCATCGGTCTTAACTGGTGAGCGTAAAACCCAACGAGAAATCGCTGAAATTGCACAGGTAACAGAGGTTACTATTCGAAACCGATACAAAGAGCTCGTTGAACGCTTGATGTTCCAGATAAGCATCTAATCCGATTATGTCGGATTTTTTAAGGATCTACCTATGGCTTATTTCGATTCGAACCCTTTGGAGAAACTATTAATAAAAGACCAGATTGCTAAACTAAAAGAAATTCAATCAGGACTTAAACAGAACCTTCGTCATCTGCATCATGAAATTGGAAGACTCGAATCAAAACCTGAGTTACGAAGCAACATAGAAAATTTAAGGAAAGACGCTGAAACACGAGCCAATGACCTCGAAATTGAAGTGAAAAGGTTGCGCGAAGATTTAAATTCAATACGGAAACTTTTTGGGTTTGAATCTGGAAAGGAATAATTCAAGTAAATCTTAATTAATAATTAGCAATTTTTTTAAGCACCAAAGTTCCTATGCTAACTCATGCCCTATAAATTCACCTTCGACCTCTCAAAGGTTCCACGGTTCTTCTTCACTGAAATAGCTATGGTTAGCTACCAAAAGGGCATGCACAGAAGTTTCCTTACAACCCTAAACGAATTGATTCTTAAATTCAAAATCCAAGAAGCAACAGGACTAAACCTTTCAGACGCGGTCGCTTTGCTTCAGGATCTGATTGATCTACAAGCAATCAACAGCATGGAAAGAGGAAGGTTTTTGCAGACCAAGAAAAGAGCGATTTTTCTTCCACACTGTTCCCGAAAATACATGGATAACCGTTGCAAAGCATCATTCAACCCAGATATCCCAAGTTACACATGTTCTCATTGCTCAGAGGATTGCATGGTAAATAAAGCAGACCTTTATGCTCGAAAGAAAGGCTATGACGTTTTCCTGTTGCCGGGTGGTTCATGTATTCCCAAGATTCTTAAAAATAGCCATTATGAAGGGATAGTTGGAGTTGCATGTGGGGAAGAAATGAAAATAATGGGTCCATTGCTTAGCGGCATGAACGTAACTGGGCAAGGCATACCGTTAATAAAGAATGGTTGTGCAAGCACCGTTTTTAACATGGAAACACTCAGAAAAGTCCTCTAACGACCAGTCAATTCTTAACTGTCAGTTTAACAGTTGGCAAAGCTTTTAATGCCAAACCATACCAAAAGGGTATTTGTCTGATATCTATGCCAGAGAAAAAAGCCGCGAGCAAAAAATTCCACAGACCCGGCGAAAAATGCCCAGAATCAGGATTGTATGAGCATTTCTGCAAAAGCAAAGGTGGAAAATCCCGTATCCCCCTATCGAAGACTGAGACTTTTCCACCCTGTAGAACTTGTGGTTCAGTTAAATGGATATTAGTAATGTCCGCATAGCGTTTCTTAATAACAATTTTTTTAGTTAATTTCTTGAATAATTGTCCAGTTTAAATAAATAAAAAGCCAAGGCTAAATGCTTGGTCTGAATAAAACAAGTAAAGAAAGTAAACTATTACTTTACGATTTCACGTTTCTTCCAGCGCAGGTTCTTGCCCTTGCACTTTCTACATTTCAGCGCCGTTGCAGCATTACGTGAGCCGCAGTCTCTGCAAATCTTCATGTATAAGCGATGTTCTTGCGCTATGGCTTTTTTTACTGGATCTAATATTGGCATTTTATTGTAAACCTTCCGTTTTGGCTAACTCTTTGATGTTTAAGTATCAAATATACCTTTTGTCTGAACTTGGAAATATTATTGCGAAGACGAAAACCAACCTATTTGATAACTTCAATAGTTACATAAGAACGAGTGTCCTCAATACCGTCAATGCTGTATAGTTTTTTTAATATTTCATCGAGGTTTTCGCGTTCTACGATAATCAATGCATCAACCTCACCTGCGATTCGGAAAGCTCTTGAAACAGCTAATTCATGGATTTGCTCATATACTTGGATGCGTTTGATTGGTGATACTTTCAGGAGTATGAAAGCAGGTGTTGTGGATACTCCAAGAGCACTTAACCCTTTTTCAGTAACGTCGATAAAACCCCTACCAGTTCGTATATATCCACGATTTTTAAGTTTGCGAAGATGAACGTTTAAGGCTTGTCTACTTACACCAATTTGGCTAGATAATTCGTCTTGTTTAACTCTCAGAGTGTAGGTGTTTGTGGATTTTCCTTTCTCATAGAGAGTTTTTAAGAGTTGAATTGAACGTTTAGTTAATGGCTCCAAAGTAGTCACTGTGTTGTTTTGTTAACTTAAACCTTTACAAATAGCTGCAAGCTTCCTTAAGAATCTGACTCTCAAAAAAGATAATTCAATTCCCATTGAAATCCAAAAAAATCAAAAAAGACTTCAGCATTCTATTCATTTCCAGAGGAATTGTTTTAAGAGAGATCAAAGTGAGGACAGTATTGTTTTTTGAGGCAGTTAATAATATGTTGAAAAGTGGGTAATTACTTTACTAAAACGGAAGATTTTGCTTGTAGCAATAAAACAAAGTAATCACCACAACGTATTTATTTTGAAAAAAAGCTTAAGTCAAGCCACTTAAAAGTAAACTAGGAGTGAAGCGGATCGTGACAGAAAACGTCAGTGCAGTCTTAATCGGCAAAAAACCAATAATGAACTATGTCCTCGCATGCATCACATTCTTCCACGGCGGAGCAAAAGAAGTCAGCATAAAAGCGCGCGGCCGATCAATCAGTCGAGCAATCGATGTCGCCGAAGTTGTAAGACACAGATTCCTACCAGATGCCAAAATCAAAAGCATCAGCATCGGAACAGACAGATTCCTACCACAAGATCAGGAAGACGGCGGCAACACCACAACCAACGTAAGCACCATTGAAATAACGCTGATAAGATAAATCACGCTTAAGCTAAACTCCTTCTTTGCAGGAAAAAAGACATACAAATGAAAACAGAACTATGCAGTTTCTGCTTAAAAAGCGGCATTCTTTGCCAAAAATGTTCAGCCAAAGTCAAAGCTGGCGAAATCAGCGACATAGACCTGAAAATAGCCCGTATACTGCTATCTCTAGAAGAGAAGTATCCATCCCTGCAAAACGTCTGCTTCTACAAGGCTGTTGAGGTTGAAAAAACCCTAGCTGTCCTCGTTGGACACGGAGATGTCCCTAAACTTTTGGGCTATGGCGGCAAAATCGTCAAAACCCTTGGTGACGAAACAGGCAAAAACGTACGCGTACTAGAAAATGGTGTTGATGACCGAAAATTCCTCGAAGACCTCTTTGTACCCTTCAGCATCTTAACTATCAACACAATCTGGCTCCCAGATGGAACCACTGAAACACGTGTAATCCTTAAGAGGAAACGTGGCGCACAGCTACCCTTTGACCTTAAAGCACTAAAGGAAATTGCCAGACAAGTGCGTAAAATATCCTTACGCGTTGAAATCGCAGATTAAGGTTGGTAAGCAGCATGAACTTGGACTCGATAGGCGACTGGACTAGAACTAACTATACTAGTCAGGTTACACCCGAAAGCGACGGCCAAGAAGTCACGCTTTTCGGGTGGGTTCAAGACATCCGCGACTTAGGTGGAATTCGCTTCATCATTTTACAGGATTGTGAAGGAACAATCCAGTTAACAATTCCAAAAAAGAGAATTGCCCCAGAAGTTTTAGCTAAATCTGACCTTCTACAGAAAAGGTTCAGTTTAGGTGTTAAAGGCACCGTTAAAAAAACGAATATGACTCCAAGAGGCATCGAAGTCATCCCGAACAAAATAAAAATTTTTAACATCGCCACTGAACAACTTCCAATAGATATCACAGGCAAAACACCCGCACTAATTGAATCCCGATTGGATGCAAGACCCCTTGACCTTACCCAGGAACACAGCTTAGCCACATTCAAAGTACAACACATTGCGCTTGAGGCAATACGGAGCTTCCTTTTCGAGAAGAATTTTTCTGAGGTTCACACGCCTAGAATCATCGCTTCAGCAACTGAAGGTGGCGCAGAACTTTTCAGCGTTGACTATTTCGGACAAAAAGCATACTTAGCGCAGAGTCCACAACTCTACAAAGAAGAGTTAACCCTAAGTTTTGAGAAGGTATTTGAGGTTGGTCCATTCTTCCGTGCTGAAGAATCACACACAAGAAGACACCTAAGTGAATTCACTTCAGTAGACATTGAAGCAGCTTTCACAAACGCTACTGATGTTATGGCTCTTCTTGAACAAGTAATCCATCACGCATGCACGNTTGTAAAAGAGAAATGTGCCAAAGAATTATCTTTGCTCAAATACAATTTTGAGGTCCCCGCCATTCCCTTTAAACGTTTAACTTATGACCAAGTCCTTGAAGACCTCAAAGGGCAAGGTGTGACGATTCCATGGGGTGAAGACATCCCAACTGAAGCTTTCCGTGTATTGGGCAAGCTTTACCCATTCTTCTATTTCATAACTGATTGGCCAACCCATGCAAAAGCTTTCTACATTAAACCACGCCAAGACAAACCTGAAATTTGCGAGGGCTTTGACTTGATGTGGCGATATATAGAGTTAGTTTCAGGCGGAGAACGAATCGCTCAAAAAGAACAACTAATCAAACGACTACAAGAGAAAAGTTTGAATCCTGAATCGTTCAAGTGCCACCTGCAAGCCTACGATTATGGCATGCCACCACACGCAGGATGGGGACTGGGACTAGAGCGGTTAACGATGATTTTAACTGGAAACAAAAACATCAGGGAAGTAACCCTGTACCCACGCGACAGGGTTAGGCTAACACCTTAAGAAACATCCTTCTATCACAGCATTAACAATATCAAAACTCATCAAATACAGTGAAGGCTCAATATTTTGGTTATTGCTGAATAGTGTTCAAAAGAAGAAGAAGATTTGCAGCAAAATTTTGAGTAAGCTTGTTTTGAGTTGCATTCGCTGATTGGGGCTTGGGTTGGTTGCAGGTTGAGGGTCTAAAAGGGTTGAATAGGGTCGGAAAGGGTAATTTTTCTTCTTCCAACATCAGACAGGGAATATCGAAAATGGTTAAGTGAGGTTTTCCAAGAAAAGTTCGGCACTGGATTTTTGGGGTTTTTGGTTTTTTTGGAATGATTGTTTTGTTGACTTGAGCCTGAATAGTTACAGGTTTCCATGAAGGCCAAAGTTGGATTCGACTTAAGAATTACGCAGATCTCTCGAATCCAAATGGGTTTGTGGAATTTGGCGGCAACTTTTGAACCGCAACCGTTTAATAACCAAGCCATGAGAATTCTAATTACACAATTAAGAGGGCATTCTTTTGTCTATAAATGAGAACTTAGAAAAACTTTCCAACGCCTGCGGAGTAACAGGCAGAGAAAATGAAGTCAAAGACATTATGATCCAACTCCTCAAACCCTACGTTGACGAAATTCAAATGGATAAGATGGAAAATGTGATAGCCATCAAAAAAGGNAACGCCAAAGCGCCCAAAATAATGTTGGCGGCTCATATGGANGAAGTTGGTTTAATGGTGAAAACCATAACCAAAGACGGTTTTCTGCAATTTTCAAAGATGGGCGGTATAGATGATCGAATTCTTCCAGCTCAAAAAGTGGCTGTCTACACAAAAAAAGGCATTTACCCAGGCATAATAGGCTCCAAACCTCCACATATTCAAAAAGAGGATGAGCGCAAGAAAATCATTACCTACGATGACCTCTTCATTGATGTGGGAGCAGAAAACAAAGAAGACGCAGTCAACATGGGTATAGCAATCGGCGACCCCGTTGCCTTCGATATAAAATACGTTAAACTAAGCAAAGACGCTGTAATCGGCAAAGCCTTCGACAATCGAGCAGGATGCATAATAATGGTTGAAGCCCTAAAACTTCTCAAACAAACCGAATGCACCGTCTGCGCTGTCGGCACTGTACAGGAAGAAGTCGGGTTGCGGGGAGCTGCAACCGCAGCATTTGGTGTTGACCCAGACCTCGCAATAGCTTTAGACGTGACCATAGCGGGTGATGTTCCTGGTGTAAGGGAATTCGATACCACCGTAAAGATGGGCAAAGGACCTGCCTTAACAATTTCTGACTCAGGCCTAATTACACACCCCAAGGTTTTGCGGTGGCTAATTGAAACGGCGGAAGAAGAAAAAATTCCGTTCCAAATTGAATCGGGTTTGCTAGGCAGCACAGACGCAGCAAGAATCTCAATGACACGTCAAGGCATCCCCAGCGGAAACATTTCCATTGCCACACGCTACATCCACAGCCCAGTCGGCATGCTTAGCCTAAAGGATATTGAGAACAGCGCAAAACTAACCGCTGCAGCAATACAAAAAGCAACAAAATACTTTTAGCTTCAATTGTTTGAGCAATTGTTTTTAGTTCTCCCTTCTTCTACTTATTGTGGGTTCAAGTCATGAGTACTCCTGACAAATACAATGGAAAATTCGAGTTTCTAGAACATACAGCAGACGTCTACGTTCGAGCACACGGTAAAACCATGGAGGAAGCCTACGAAAACGCTGCCCAATCGATGTTTGAAACTATCACAGACACAGATAAAATTGTTCCAGCCCAAGAAGACTCGGTCGAAGTTGAAGCCGAAGACCAATATGCGCTTCTCTACAATTGGTTAGAAGCTTTATTAGTAAAATCAGAAACTTTGGATATGCTTTATTCAAAATTTCAAATTACCAGTTGGAAAGAAACGACTGAAAATTTCATGTTTAAAGCGAAAATTTGGGGAGAAAAATTCAACCCTCAAAAGCACCCACAGAAGGTCGCTGTTAAAGCAGTAACCTACCATCGCATGGTAATTATCCGCGAGATGGATCGAGTGATTTTGGAGTTTATCCTCGACATTTAGACAAACTTTAGTTTTTTCAGTTCAGAGAACAGTTTTTCAACCATGGGTTCAGGGGGTTGATCAAGGGTTTTTGTTTCAAGCTCTATGAAGGGAATCTTCTTTTCCTTGTAGAAAGCTATCAGTGGGCTTGTTTGCTCTTGGTAGACCTTGAGTCGATTCTTTATGGTTTCGGGATTGTCGTCTGACCTTTGATATAGAGGTCCTCCACATTTGTCGCAGACGCCTTCAACTTTGGGTTTTAGAAACTTTACGTTATAAACTGTGCCGCAGTTCTTGCATATTCTACGTGTGGATAAGCGTTCGATGATTATCCAGTCGGGAACATTTAACTGCATAATAACGTCGATTGGTGTTATCGCGTCAAGTTTTTTTGCTTGATCGAGTGTACGGGGGTAACCATCGAGAATGAAGCCTTTTCCTTTAGAAATTTTACTCAAATGAGCCTTTAAGACTTCTACAACAACATCGTCAGGAACTAAGGCTCCTTTTTCCATGTAACCTTTAACTTTTCTGGCGAGGTCGGAGTTTTCCTTGATTAATTCACGGAAAATATCACCCATTGAAATAACATCAACGCCAAGTTTAGCTTGAAGCCTAGAAGCATACGTGCCCTTTCCGGCGCCTGGCGCTCCAAAGATAATCGCTTTCAACATAGATTTCACCTGTATCTCTTTTCATACAATATCAATCTATAATTAAATTTTATGGCGCTTCGATTTCAAGGAAATATTTATGCTACAAGTCTTAAACAAATTGTATAGGTGCACCGTTTGCATACGAAAGAAATAGGGAAAAACCTTTTCATGGTCGAATTAAAAACTGGAGGTTTCAAAAATCTCATCTGCAGTTACGTGATTAAAGGCAAAAGGCCATCCCTTTTAGAGTCAGGTCCAACCAACTCTATCCCAAATTTGCTTTCTGGTTTGAAAGAGCTTGATGTGAAGTTTGAAGACGTAGAGTATGTTGCTGTTACCCATGTTCATCTTGACCATGGAGGCGGTGCTGGCACCTTGCTTAGGTCTTTGCCAAATGCCAAAGTCATTGTTCACCCTCGAGGCATGCCACACCTAATCGACCCTGAACGACTTTGGTCTTCATCACAAAAGGTTTTGGGGTTTGTCAGCGACATCTTCGGCAAACCGGTTCCTATCCCCAAAGACCGAGTAATCCCGGTTACTGAGGGCATGTTTGACTTAGGATATGACGCTAAATTGACTGTTACTGAAACGGTGGGTCATGCTTCCCATAATCTAAGTTTCAAAGAATCATCCAATGGCGGCATTTTCCCTGGCGATGCAGCTGGAACCTACCTTCCAGAGTTCGATGTTGTAGTTCCAACCACGCCGCCCCCCTTCTACTTTGATTCAGCGTTAGCTTCACTAGATAAACTAATCAGCTTAAAACCGACAGTTCTTTACTTTAGTCATTTTGGAAAAGCAACCAACGGAGTGCAAAGACTAAAAGACTACAGACTGCAGCTTCAACTATGGGCTGAGATTGCAGAAGAAGGCGTGAAAAACAATTGGAGCCTTGAGCAGGTTCGAGACAAAATAATCGCCGAGGACAAGGCGATGAGTTTGGTCGAAGACTTCGTAAAATCTCACCAAATCTATTCAAAAACCGTTTTAGAAAATTGCGTTAGAGGCTTTATCGAATACGCCAAACAAAAACAAATCTCATAAACGTTTTATAGTCTCATCCATCTTTTGTTGTGAACGGTGAAGATTTTTGGGCGAAAATGAAAGCAGAGCCGCTCCAGAGCGAGTTCCGTTGGAAAAAGTTAACGATTACATGTGGCAGATTCCCAAGTACAAGCCTGAGATGCGCGTTGCAGGTATGATTTTTGCTAACCAAGCGTTACTCGAAAAAATGCAGACTGACCGCACTCTCTGGCAATGCTCAAATGTGGCTCAGTTGCCCGGAATCTACAAGCACGCGATTACGCTTCCGGATGGACATGAAGGCTATGGATTTCCAATAGGCGGCGTTGCAGCGACAGACTTCGAAAACGGCGTTATCAGCCCCGGCGGAGTAGGCTACGACATAAACTGCGGAGTTCGCCTCCTATCAACAACTCTCACGGAAAAGGATGTCCGACCCAAACTTGCACCGCTAGCGGAGAGTATCTTCAAAAACGTTCCTTCAGGATTAGGAAGCCGCAGAAAAGATCTTACAATTTCTAGCCGAGACCTAGAGAATTTGGCAACAGAAGGCGTGCAATGGCTTATTGACCGCGGATTAGGATGGGCTGAAGACGCAAAGCACTGTGAGGAAAATGGGCACATGGCTAAGGCCAATCCTGATAAAGTGTCTAACACCGCTAAAAATCGTGGCTTAACGCAAATCGGTACGTTGGGTTCGGGAAACCATTTTCTTGAAATCCAGAAAGTTGATAAAATTTTTAATGCAAAGACAGCTAAGGTTTTCGGGATAACACATGAGGGTCAAGTTACAGTTATGATTCACTGCGGTTCAAGAGGATACGGCCACCAAGTCTGTTCTGATTACTTACGGGTTATGGAACACGCAGTACAAAAATACAAAATTTCCTTGCCAGACCGCGAATTAGCTTGCGCCCCAGGTAACAGTAATGAAGCAAAAGACTACATTGAAGCTATGGCCTGCGCAGTCAACTACGCGTTCGCAAACCGGCAGGCAATTATGCATTGGGTACGCCAGAGTTTCCAGCAGGTTTATGGTCAAGACCCTGAAAAATTCGGCTTAAACCTTGTCTACGACGTTGCCCACAATATCGCTAAAGTCGAAACACATGACATTGAAGGCAAACAAAAGAAAGTTTGGGTTCACCGTAAGGGGGCAACACGCGCTTTCCCCGCAGGTCACCCTGATGTTCCAGATGATTACCGCAGTGAAGGGCAGCCAGTGCTTATTCCAGGTTCCATGGGTACGAGCTCGTGGGTTCTGGTGGGTTCGCAGAAAGCAATGGATTTAACTTTCGGTTCCACAGCGCATGGTGCTGGTAGGATGATGAGTCGTTCCGCTGCAAAGCGACAGTACTGGGGTGGCGACATAAAGACCGCTTTAGAGAAGCGTGGCATTATAGTTCGTGCCGCAAGCGCATCAGTTCTGGCTGAGGAAGCTGACCAAGCATACAAGAACGTGGACATGGTTGCTGATGTAAGTGACAAAGTGGGGATTGCAACTAAAGTTGCAAGGCTAGTTCCATTGGCAGTTGTAAAAGGTTAAAGCTTAGCCGTTAGTAAATCGGCAATCTCATTTTTATTTTTCTTGAGTTTTGTGAAATGGAACTGATTTTGGGAAAGCGTATACCTAAGCCAAATAAATGTATAGAAAATAAAAACTACATTCAACCATAAATTGTAGGTAAATAGGAGAAACAGGAGTCTCTAGCAAACACACTCAAGGAGTTAATTTCAAGAAACAATGACTTTGAGGATTAAAATAGCTTTTAACAACTGAAAATTAATATCTAAAAAAATACGCATATATCATAAGCGATTTTTCCTATTCGCCGATAAGCGTGACAAAATGAAGGATGAATGTGGAATCTGCGGCAGAGTTATGCGTACAATGTACATGCGGCAGTGTCAACGCTGCAAAAAACTGTTTTGTCGAGACTGCATGACTCCTGATGTTGCTACAGGTGACCCTATGGCAATGTGGTGCCTTCATTGTGCAAGACGAGTGGTTTCGCCCCAAACAGTTTCAAAGTTCGCCGGGCTTGAAGGGCACTTAAAGTTTAGAGCTGCCTTCACAGACAATGTTAAGTTGAAGTTTGCAAGAATTGATGGTTTAATTGGTAGTAACCTTCCAATGGCTGCTTATCGCGATCCTGCATGGTGGAGTAATGCCTCATCAAGTGCACATGCGAAAGCTTGGCTAAATGCAGGTTGGGAAGTACAAGAGGTCAATTTTAAAGAAGGCTACGCGGTTTTTAAGAAGGTTCGGAAAGTTACATTCAAGAAGTCGAAGAAAAAACTTGAGATAACCCAGCCCTTTATCCCAGTACCAGTACATAAGCCCAAATCAAAGATTCCCTCAAACACAAAGGTCTCAAAACTCTATGCAAGAATCAAGAACCTCGAACGCCAACGAGCGATGCCACGCCAGCCAATCAGAGGCATGAAGTTCAAGTCGTCGCAGTATCAGAAGCGCCTTTATAAAAACGATGAAAAACCACAATAGCTTCTCTCTGTTTATTTGGTTGTGGTGTTCCTTTGCTTGCGCGAACGATTAACTTAAAAATCGAAGAAGCATACCCAAAAATAAAAAAAGCGTTTGTTGAGAAAGGATGCAAGTTAGTCTCAGAAGAATCGCTCAAACAAATTTGTTTTAAACAGGGTTCACTTTGGGGGATATCTCCAAAAACAGCAAAAAAAACTATAAACGTAAATTTAGAAAATTTTGGAGAGAAAACAGGTATAATTTTCTTTTCCAAGCTGGCTTCAGACTGGAAAAACATCACCCTAATAGGTTGTAGCTTAGCGTTCGTTCTTATTGGCTTATGTGTGTGGATGGCTACCGATTTAACAAGGCTTATCGCAACTGAGGTGCCTGGTTTTTGGGGTTGGCTAGTCACGGTAAATGGCAACTTCGATTTGCTGGCAACTCAAGCGTTCGTTAATTTAACTTGGGGGTTGGCGGGTTTTCTCTCTTTAGTAATAGTTTTGGAAGCCGCAATTGTAGTTTACACGCAGACTAAAATTGATTCATTCAATGAAAAAATCTTAAATGAATTCTACTGAGTTCTAACCTATTTGTTTGCCACAAGTCTCGCAATACACGGCGTAAGCTTTGTTGCTTGAACCGCAAAAGATACAGAACTTGGCGCCTTCAGATAAATCACTATTTTCTTGGGCAAGACTCGGTTCAGGAGGCGCTGATTCCGCAGGCCTTAGAGACTTTGGCTTTATCACTGACCAAACAGCAAGAACGACGGAAGCTATAATAGCAAACAAGATAATTACAAAAAATAACGGATTTTCTGAGATTAAGTTAAACGATAAAGGCAACACTGGCTGAATGCTCGGCTGAGTGATAGAAGGAGACGTAGACGCGGTTGGGTTTGGCTGTATAGATGGCGTAGGTCGGGTTGTTATACTTTGGGCGTCAGTCGGTAGTGGTGTTGGTTCAATAGGCGGTTTTGTCTCTACGTAAGAAACATATTGCTTATTTTCATCTATTTGATAAATGTAGGCGCTTTTGCCTTGGAATTCATCAGGTAATTGTCCAATCTTGAACCCATCTCCAGTTGTTTCGCAGTAATAGTATGTTTTGTTTGAGCCTGTTGGGTAAGTCCAGTATGTTCCTTTTAGGTTGTTGCCTAAAATACCGACGGCATAGTGGTCGGGAGGATTAATGTAAACGGTGCCGAAACCCATTATGAGTGTTAAGGTTGCGAAAAGAATCGATGTATCCTCGCAGTCTCCTCCATCGTCAACCAAAGTCTCAATTGGAAATCTTGGATATTCATCATGCCCTGTGGTAACTGAGTCGGAAGTGTATGGAAGACTCTGAACAAAAGCTAAAACAAAGCTAACTTGATCAAATGAATTGTATCCAAGTTGGTTTATGGTATCATTCAATTTCTGTGCTAATATTTGTACATAAGAATCTTGGGTTGTAGTGCAAAAACCGTATCCTGCTGGTCCATCGCGTGTTCGTGTTGAAATTGGAACTGACTTATAATCTTCATATAAGCTTTGGGGGATGCTCAGGTTCCAAGTCCAGTGTTTTCCATTATAATCCCAGGCGAACGATTTGTGGAAGTATCCATCTGTTTGTGCGGCAGCTTTGGAGGGAAGAATTATTGGTGCAGAAATGATTAAAACTAAAGTTAGGATAATTAATAGTTTGATTCGTTTCTGTTTTTCGGATGGTCTTCCCATTTTTAACATATCAACTATGGTAACAATTTGTGTTCTAATGTTTAAAACTTCTCCCAAATCATCATCCATGGGGATCTGTCGAACACAATACCAGGTTGTTAATCTGCATATCGCATTCGAGTAAAGTCAGTTTTTCTTTAGTCAAGAGTTAGCCCTCTAAGCACACACTAAAGATAATTTAATCTGGGTGATTTATTTGAAAAATTTGTAATTGGCAAGGTTATTTTTGTTTTATTATGCCGTAACTCTGCTTTTTCCATGCATCTCTAAACTTGTTATAATAATCTACGGGTTGAAAAACAGGCGCGTAAGTTAACTGCCACTCAAGCCCACATTTACAAACTGCGTACACTTGTTTGTTTTTGGTATCTGCGCAAATCTGCAATAGTTCCTTTCGACATTTCGGGCAATAGTAGGGTCCGTTCACCATTTGTTTGGCGTCTTTTGTTAGGATTTTCATGCGGCTGCCCGGAATTTTATGCCTATCTTTTCCTGAACTCATCCTTTTCAACCTAACTGTTCATTAAACATGAACCATCAGCAAGATATAGTATTCCATTGAAAAAACAAATATTTCAAAGATGACTTACCTCATCTTTAAACCAGATAAACTTAAATTACGCATGAGAATATGGCTTATCTTGCGCGGTTGTCGTCTAGTCTGGTTTAGGACTTTAGCCTTCCAAGCTAATGATCCCGGGTTCAAATCCCGGCGACCGCACCATTAACTCCTCAGAGAAGTACCTTGTGCAAAGTGTTTGATTGAGGCTTATTTGTCAATTACAGTTGTGTGAAGTAACAGAATTCTGCGGATTCCTCAACATTTAACGCTTTAATTTATTTTGGCTTTTGCCTTGCCACAACATATCTTGTAAAGCGGAAAAACCCATTAAAGAAGATCTTAAACATGCCCCGATAAACTGCAGATTAAACTGGGTAAATGAAGGGATTGAATTGTTTTATCTTCAAAAGAAGAAGAGGTGCAATTGCATTCTTAAATAAGCTTGTTTTGGGTTGATTTTGCCCTTTTGGGCTTGGAATCTCTGCGATTGAGTCGGCAGAAGTCACAAATAATCGGGAAAGGCCAAATCTTATTTTGGTTGCCATAGACAAAGGGGCTAGTTTTAGGGTCAGGTGCAAAGGAGTATAGCCTGACGGTTTACAGCCTATCAGCAGTTTGCGATTCCAAGAATTTCATCAAATAGGAAGGGAACAGTTACCTCTGAATCACAAATGTTATAAAACCAGTTTTGCGCTTTAATGTCGTGGGCGACTTGCTTGGCTAGATCAATCCCCAAAAAAGTAATCTACCTCGTTATAGCGTGGGTTTTGATTGTAAGTTACCAAATTTTTACTCAATCAGCTCTAGCCACAGTGACATCTTCTTTTGCAGGTTCTATTCCGACTTTAGCTTCATGGATAAATTCAGAAGCAAATGTAACAGTGTTTATTTGCTCATTTGCTTGGATGTTTGTCCTGTCAGCCCTCATCTCAATTTTAATGTTTGGAAAAGAAAGAAGACTCACCATCCAATTCTTAGTGAGCATAGCATTAACCCTAACAGGTTCAGCTTTGTTGGGCTTGTTGCATTTAGTTGGATTGGACTTATCAAACCCGAACGTTCTTTCCCAACCGTTCACTCTTTTGTTTGGTAACGTGTTTTTTGCGTTTTTCTATCTTGCTCTACCGTTCATTTTTATGGTGGCAGTAGATTTGGGGTTAATGAAAATAGGAAAATAACAACAACTAAACTAATGTCCGTTAAGAAGCGAAAAGGTGAAAAGCAAGACACACTGAATTAGAAGCAACGTTAGGTGAACTTTGAAAATGAGCGATGTTAATATGGCAACCATTCAGCTATGCGGGGATAAACAGAATTTTATCCTTGATAAAAAAGACTTCAAAACAGGCAGCAAAGGCTACTACGGAACAGGCAAAATGGTAGCTGGCGGAAAAAGGTACCAAATAGGCATTCAAGTAGTGGAAATCGGTTCTAAGCCTAAAGAGAAAGAAGAAAAGAAAAAAGAATAATCCATTTTTTTAGTCTTTTTTAAGGTACGATTGACGCATTGATTATTGTTACGTTTGTCCGTGGTTTATCATTTGAACCGGTTGGTACTTTGGCGATTTTATCAACGACATCGATTCCAAGGATGACTTTTCCAAAGGCAGGATGCTTACTGTCTAAGAAATTGTTGTTCACTTGGTTGATGAAGAACTGGCTGCTTCCAGTATTTGGACCAGCATTCGCCATAGATATTGTGCCTCGGTCGTTGCGATTGGTTCTTGTGAATTCGTCTTTGATTTCGGGAATTGATGGGTCTCCGTAACCTGTTCCTGTTGGGTCGCCACCTTGAATCATAAAACCGGGAATGACACGGTGGAAGATTGTGCCGTTGAAGACTCCTTTTTGAACTAGTTTTTTAAAGTTGCCGGTTGTGATTGGCATGTCATTTCGCAGAGCGATGGTAATGTCGCCTATGCTTGTATGGAGAAGAACCTTTATTTCAGATTGATTTGTCTGTTTTTCTGACATAACTATCCTAAACACCAATTAAATTCATATCTATTATGCATTTCCAGTTAGATGGAAATTTGAAAAAAGAAAAAAGCGTTTTTTGGGTCGGCTTAAGAAATTATTGTTGCCTTTATTATTGTGACAGGCTGCAGGGGCTGGCTATTTTCGCCCATGGCGTTAGTTGTTACTGGAGCATTGGCAATGGCGTTAACGACATTTTGTCCGTCGATTACTTTTCCAAAGACTGAGTATGTTCCATCGAATGTGGTACCATCTTGATATGTGATATGGCTGTTGTCAACGACGTTTATGAAGAATTCACTGGTTGCAGAGTTAGGCTGGCTTGTTTTGGCCATGGTAATCGTATAGGCGATATTGTGGTTGTTACTGCCTATTTCATCTGCGATTGCCGGAACGGACTGGCTTATGCCTCCACCCTGAATCATGAAACCCGCGATGACTCGGTGAAAAGGAGTGCCTGCGTACCATCCGTGGTTGACTATATTGATGAAGTTGCCAGTGGTAATTGGTTTATCGTTTCGCAACTGGAGAGTGATGTTTCCGACGCTGGTTTGAACCAGAACCTTTGTTCCGCCATCATAGAGCGGATCAGAGGTTGATGACGTAGCTGAAGGAGTTGGAGTTCCGTTAAAAGTGGTTGGAGCGGGGGAGGGTGTTGGAGTTGGCGATACATTTGAAGGTTGATTTGATTGACCTAAAACGATGAATACTCCAGTGCCGATTAGAATTATAGCGATTATGCCTATCGCAAAGAACAATGTATTATTGGATTTGCGTTTTGATTTGTTACTTTTATTGGGAGCCATGTCCATGTAGTCAACGGCTTTTCATATAAGATTTTTCCCAATTTCAAAAGAATAGGGACCTTTATTGGGTTGAGCAGTTCTTTGTGGAAGGAGGGGCAATGCAAAATTTCTTTAATACTAAGCGCCCTAATCAAAATTGACAACTGATGAAACTGAAGCTCAAGCGGCTATAATACTTCTGATCTTTTTATTTCCAACAATTGCAAACCCCGCCGTTCCCCAAACTTGTATACCGGGAGTTGAAAAGGGCGACTATTTCACTTATGAAATGTACGGTGTTTTCACTTCCAACCGCTCGAACTCGACAATGTTGATTCCACAGTTCGAATACAGCAACACTGATGGGTTAGAATCNACATAACCAGTGTCGAGGGCTCCATTGTTTACCAAATTTAAACTCTTCATTTCAAAAACGGAAGCGAAACTGAATTTAGNTATGAAACCAACGTGAACCCCTCTAACCAAAGCAATGTTTCTGCTGGGCAGTCAGTCCCAATTTGCGCTGCCAATATGGAAGCTGGCGACCGTATTCCAACTGCTCAATTAACAATAAACGATACGTTAAGTCGGTCTTATTCGAGCGGTTGAGAGAAATAAATCATGTTGGATGGAATGGTTCCGATGTTTGGGGAAATTGTTATTTTGACAGAGAAACGGGTATGCCGGTTGAGTTTCTACGAACGCACAGATTCATAAGCAACGACAATGGCGAAATCGTTTTTAAGACTGATGCTATAAACTTGATCAATACGAATCGGTGGGATATCAACAACTCTCAATCACCTTCAACAATGTATTTTGTTATTTGGGCTACAAGTATCATTGCATTTTTTCCCTAATTACAGTGACTTACCGACTTTTAACTAGAAAAGCAAATAATCGCTTCGACGCTAATGAAAAAGCAAATTACAAATAAATACACCCTGCACCTATTTTCTGCTTAGGTCGAAGAGTTCAATGACGGATGTTGTGTTTGTATTTGAAGTTCATCAGCCGCATAGGTTGAGGCGTAACCTGTTTTGGGAAGGCAAAATTTTCAGGCGCATATCGAAAGCTGAGTTGTTCGATTATTACTTTGACACCGAGGTTGATAGAGAAATCTTCAAGCGGGCTGCACGCAAATGCTATTTCCCATCAAACCAAATCATCCTCGACGTAATAGACCGCTACAAACACGACCGCAAGCAACCCAAATTCTCCTTTAGCGTATCAGGTGTTTTCCTTGAACAGTGTGAAATGTTCGACAAGGATCTTTTGGAAAGCTTCAAGCATCTCTCAGCCACAGGAAACGTAGAGTTCCTAAACCAAACCTACTATCACTCAATCGCCAGCCTCTACCCAGAAAAAGAAGAATTCATTGAACAAGCCAAAATGCACAAACAAACCGTCAAAGACTTGCTGGGTTACACACCACGGGTTTTCGAGAACACAGAGTTGCTCTACAACAATACTATCGCCAAAACTGTTGAGGACATGGGTTACAAGGGCATCTATACGGAGGGTGTGGAGAAGATTCTGGGCGAAAAATCACCCAACTTCATTTATACGCCCAAAGGCGCGAAGAAAATTAGGGTTTTACTCCGCAATTACAAGTTGACGGACGACATCGGTTTTAGGTTTTCAGCGCGATGGTGGCCCGAGTGGCCCTTGACGGCAGACAAATATGCACGATGGTTGTCTGAAACTAAGGGCGAGTGCATCAACATTTTCCCCGATTATGAAACTTTCGGCGAACACCATTGGCCAGAAACAGGTATCCACAGCTTCCTTCAGCATTTGCCAGATGAGATTTTGAAGTATGAACATTTGAAGATGGTTACCCCTTCTGATGTGGTTGACAAGCACGCTTCGGCTGGAGAAGTTGATGTTCCTGAAGCAGAAGGTACGGTTTCTTGGGCAGACATAAAAAGAGACCAGTCAGGGTGGCTTGGCAACGTTATGCAATGGGCGTACTACACGTCTCTGCGCAGGTTGGAACCATTCATTAAAGAAGCCGAAGACGCTGAGCTTTTGAGGCTATGGCGTGACTTCCAAACAAGCGACCACCTATATTATATGTTCACCGCAGGTGGCGGACCAGGCGAAGTCCACTCTTATTTTAGCCCGTATGAATCACCCATGGATGCTTTCGTGTCTGCGCAGACACTGCTTAACGATTTTGAAGCCAGACTAAGAATGGTTATCTTGACAGCCAACGAGCCCTTCCTATTCTACACAGGAATCGGAAAAGAGTTTTACACTGGTGCAATGGCTTGGGGTCTCAAAGGCTTCGTGAAAGCTCTCCAAGAAGTAAACGTCAAAGCCATAGAGTTCCACAGTGGCAACGGAGACTTTGAAAGCTGGGCTAAAAGCTCGTTCAAGGACCAGAAATTAGCATTCAAACTAAAAGAACTGGCAGATTCCAAATTATGCGGCGAAAAATTGAGAAAAGTTATAGTTGAAGCTACAAAAAAACGATATATTTCCCAAAGCAAAGAGTTGCAGGACGCAACTCAGCTTTTCTAAAAATAGTCTCGCATGCGTTTATAAGATAAGTCGCTGTACACTTCATTAACAGGGTGCACTTTAAAATGAGAGAAGAGCTTCCGTTTCCAGACAAAGTCTTGCAAACGCTACACAATCTGTGCGCTACCGCCGCCGATTTAGCAAGACGAGGCGAGGAAGTAGCACGACTTTTGCAGAAAGACCCAAGCGAAATTGAAAGCATTCTAGATCGATACAAGTCTGAAGGGTTTGCTGAAAGCTTCTATGATAATGAAGGCAAGAAACGGTACTATCTAAATGGACGAGGAATAATTAAGGTCTGTTCGCTCTTCACGTAGTGGAAACATGCGTGCCATTATCTTTTCTTGGGAGTATCCGCCTAGAGTAGTAGGTCAACTTTCTGGATATGTAAGTGCCCTATCGACTCAACTTGCCGAGAGCAAAGTAGATGTTAATGTAGTAACTTACGATGATTCCGCAACAGGCCAAACTCAAGAACCAAGTGGAGTAAAAACATTCAGAGTAGCAAACCCCGTTCGAAATCATATAGGCGTTTTAACTTGGGTATTAACCCTTAACCAAGAGGTTGAGCGAGTCGCTGCAGATATTTACTATGAATCAAACAAGCTTGTGGATCTCATAGATGTTCATGATTGGCATTTTATTCCAGCCGCTGTAACCCTCAAGAACGGTCTTGGGATTCCTTTTGTTTACTCAGTTGAAAGCTTAGAGGACCATCGTTCCCCTAATGCTAACGCCTCCTACAATATGGCAATTAAAAGTATAGAATGGCTGGGTTTCTTTGAAGCAGCGGCAGTATGCGTTAAGTCTGAGTGGATGAAAGAAGAAGTCATGCGAATTTACAATGTTCCCGAAGAAAAAATAACAGTTATTTCAATAGATCCAACTTTGTTCACTAAAGAAGTCTTAGAATTGTACAGGAAAGTGGCGGAGGCAAAAAAGAATGAAACATAAACTAAGCGTTATGATGCTGAGCTGGGAGTATCCGCCAAGAGTCATCGGAGGCATATCCCCCCACATCTACTTCTTATCTAAGCACTTAGCAAAACAAGACGTAAAGGTCTACGTGGTAACCTGCGATTTCCCAGGTGCTCCCGCCCACGAAGTAATAGATGGCGTAGAAGTCTATCGAATAGACTCCTACAAGAACCCCTCTCCTGACTTTGCAACTTGGGTTTACTTAATGAACATGAATATGCAGAAAGAAACAGCTATTCTAACTAGAAAACTTTCCGACAAAATCGACGTTTTCCATGCACACGATTGGCTGGTCGCAAACGCAGGCATCGGGTTAAAGCATGTTTTCCGAAAACCATTGTTGGTAACTATGCATTCAACCGAGATGGGTCGAAGGGACGGATTGCATACAACGACTGAAAAAATGATTCATGAAACCGAAGCATGGCTAACTTACGAGGCGTGGAAAGTAATTTGTTGCAGCGACTACATGATTTCACATGTTAAATATGCTTTTGGATTGCCCAGCGACAAGTTGGTTATGGTTCCAAACGGAGTAAACATTCACAATTACGATGGCAATGAAGACTTAAACCAATTCCGAAGCAAATTTGCCCTGCCAGAAGAAAAAATCGTTCTCTTCGTCGGTCGTTTGGTCTATGAAAAAGGCATTCACGTCTTAATCAACGCAGTGCCCAAGGTTCTCAGCAAAACAAACGCCAAATTTATAATCGTCGGAAGCGGCTACATGAAAGAACAACTACTAAACATCGTACGCAGCATGGGTTTAGAACATAAAGTGCTCTTTGAAGGCTTTATGGATGAACCAACTTTGCTTAAGCTGCAAAGGGTTGCTGACGTGTCGGTTGTGCCATCACTCTTTGAACCCTTCGGAATCGTCGCATTGGAAGCTATGGCTGCAAGAAGCCCCGTGGTTTCATCTGACACTGGCGGCTTATCAGAAATCGTAGACCATGATGTAACCGGTGTTAAGGTTTACCCCAACAACCCTGACTCTTTAGCATGGGGCATATCAAAAGTGTTGCTTGACCCAAACTACGCCAAATACGTCCGAGATAACGCATACCGGCGAGTTCAAGAAAAGTATGATTGGGAAAAAATCGCCCTACAAACCAAACACATCTACGAGGGCGTTTTAGGAGAGTACTCGAAGAGTTTCTGGGCAAGATAGCCTTAAAATGGCTATTGTCCGATTACTCGAACGTTTTCCACTTGTATCCAAGGTGAAATTAACTGCCCCATCTGCCGTTCATTACCACCGACTACGCTAATGTTCTTGAGTAATTCAAAGACGTTGCCAGCCAGCATAACGCCTCGGGAGCAATGGGTGATTTTTCCGTCTTTGATTTTCCATGCAGGTGTTGCTACTACTGAGAATTCGCCGCTGACGGGGTTGCTGCTGTGGGCGCCTTGTAGGTAATAGACTATTAAGCCATCTTCTACTTCGCTTAGCATTTCCTCGGATGTTTTGGTTCCGGGCAGGATGTGGAAATTAGTTGTGTCTATGCCCGGCGTTGATAGGTATCCAGCTCTTGAAGCGTTACCTGTGCTTTCTTTGCCATCCTTTCTAGCTGAGTAGTTATCATACAGGAAGTTGCGAAGAACACCTTGCTCTATGACTACTGTTTTTTGATGTGGCACGCCTTCTCCATCAAAGCTTCCTGTCCGCAATCCGCCAGCGAACAATCCGTCGTCGCAAATTGAGAGATTTTCTGAGGCAACTTTTTCTCCGATTTTGTCCTTAAAGGGTGATTGACCTCGCTGAACACTATCTNCCCTTATGGCGTTGATGAGTGTGTATGATAAAAGNTCCTGAAGTGCAAACTGTGTGAGGATTACTTTTCCAGATTTGGTTTCTACTGATTTGGTTTTTAGCGCTGAAAGTGCCATTTTCGCCGCTTCTTTTCCAACCCAGGCAGGGTCAAGTTTGTAGTCTCTTGCAGCGTTAAACTCAAAGCAGACAGGCGTGACTGAGTTGCCTTCTTTTGCTATTGTTGCTACACTGCATTCAATCACCGTTCCTTTATCGAAGCCTATTATTCCGTTTGAGTTGGCAATGGCGTTAGAGATGTAGCCGCTTCCTACGCCGCCTTCGATTGGGAAAACTCGTTTGTCCACTTGTCCCGCAGCATCCAGCATGGTTACAGCAAGTTGGACTAGGTCTTCTGATGTGAGGTCAACAATTTTTTTGTCGAAAGTCTTCTCTGTGGTTGCGTAGGGTTTCTTCTCTGGCAGTCCTTTCCAGTCTGGGTCGGGTTTACTTGCCTTAGCCGCACTCAAAGCGCTAACAACAACGCTCTCCATAGCTTTGGGATCCTCCACGATGTTCGTGTACGCAAACCCGATTGCTTTATTGGCAATTACTCTTATGCCTAAGCCTCGGTCGATTATGCGGTTGGTTTTGCTGATTTGCCCAAGCTCTATACCGATGTTTGAGGCTTGACCCTCGTAAACGTACGCTTCTGCCTCAGAAGCGCCTTTACTCAGAGCTGCCTTAACAGCGTTTTCAGCTAAACTTATCAGAATATTTTTTTCAAGCACTGCCACCGACAACCACCTCACTTAACCTAATGTGCGGTCCGCCATCACTAATAAAAGCTGTCTGACCCTTCCCGCATCGACCAGGATCCAACAGAAAATCTTTTCCTACACCGTTTACGTTGTGGAGGGTTTCAAGAGTGTTACCGCTTATTGAAGCGTTGCGGACGGGTGAACCTAATTCGCCATTCACAATTTCGTAACCTTCCTGGATTCCCACTTGGAAGGTACCGTCAAGATTCGCTTGTCCACCCCTAAAACTCTTAAAAAAATAACCAGATTTCACATCTTCGACTAGTTCTTCAACTGTTTGGTCTCTTGACGCCATGTAAGTGCACCGCATACGGATTATTGGTTCCACTCGGAAATCTTCTGCACGTGCGTTTCCTGTAGGTTCTGAGTTGAATTTTTGTGCAGTTTCACGGTTATGCATCAAGCCCGTTACAACGCCGTCTTTTATGAGCAATGTTTTGTTAGTTGCAACGCCTTCATCGTCGTACTTGAATGCACCAAACGCTCCAGGTATAGTGCCATCGTCATAAAATGTTACCAGGTTTGACCCAATCTTTTTTCCCAAATTACTCGCCAATACACCGCCCGAGAGAGCTAAATCTGCCTCCGCCAAATGTCCAAACGCCTCATGCACAAACACACCAACCACGTTGGGACCCAAAACCACTGGGAATTTGCCACCTTTGGGAGATTTGGCGGTTAACTGTTCAATCGCAAGTTTCGCAACTTTCTCACCTAAAACTTCGGGTACTTGCTCGTCGAAGATTTCGTAGCCTGCTGTGGAACCAATTTCTTGGCGGCTAAACGTGAATACACCTTCATTTTGGGCTGAAGTTGTGATTCTTGCCCAAACATACAACTTGTCTTGTTCAATGCATGTGCATTCGCTGTTAACAAAAAAGCTGGAGCCTGTCAAATCCAAGTAATCTATGGTGCAGCTTTTGATTTTCTTGTTGAATTTTAAACTTGACTTATTTACCGCGAGTGCAGTTTTTATTTTATCCTCCATTAGGATGTCGGCTGGGTTCTTTTTTGGGTTGGAAGACACATGATCTTCAACGGCTTTAACATTAGCGAGCTTAATTGGCGTTTTCAGCCTTTCACTCGCTAATTTAGCCATCCTACAGGCGACCGAAACCGCGCCTTCCAAGATAGCCCCATCAAACGAACCTACAGAAGCAAACCCCCACGCGCCATTTACTAGCACACGGATGGCAACGCCGTTTTCGATGCCTTGTTTGGCAGCTTCTACACGCTCCTCTTTTAGGGTGAGGGTGGTTTTGTTGAGTTTTTGGGCTCTTGCTTCAGCGTATTTGGCTCCGAACTTTTGGGTGGCGGTGTTGTTGATTTTTGTTAGAAGGTCTTTCAAGAGTGGACTGTCCTTTTCAAAAATAGATTTGTTTGTGGGAATTAAATGATTTGTTTTAGAGCTATAACATTTACCAGAAATCGGTCATGCTCTTTTGCCTGACGATCGGCTGGATAAGTTTAGGCTTGAGCTTAACCTGTGGCGGCGCTCCTATGCCTAAAACCAGTTGACCATA
>JGI20214J51650_10000166_pt1 | contig 40769 bp, 36 predicted proteins | sample WetSurMetagenome_FD_51650 | JGI IMG/M metagenome (IMG submission 51650)
GGCATAAATACTTTTTGTAAGAGGCTTAGGATTAAAGATATGTTATGAATACCAAAATGACAAAACGCCAAGTTGTTAAAACTGTCCTTAATGGCAATCAACCCCCTTATGTTCCCTGGTCATTTAAATTCACCCAGGGGCCGAAAGAGATGCTTCAGAAACATTTTCGGACAGATGATCTGGATGAAGTTCTCGGAAATCATCTTTTAAACCTTGGCGGGGNTATTGGTTTTTTTGAATATATCGGAAATAATTGTTACCGTGATGTATTTAATGTTGTTTGGGATAGAAGCATAGACAAGGATATCGGCAATGTTAAAGGTTCTGTGATCAGTGAACCCGACATGTCAACGTATCAGTTTCCCGATCCGCTTAATCCACTTTTTTTCGAGAGTATCGGACCATCAATTGAAAAGCACCCCGATCTCTTCCGTAATTTTCAGATCGGATTTTCACTTTATGAACGTGCATGGAGTCTGAGGGGGATGGAAAATCTGTTGATGGATTTTTTGTTATATCCCGGTTTCGTGCACGATCTCTTAACAAAAATCGCAGATTATAATATTGCACAGATAAACAAGGCACTGGAATATGATATTGATGCAATTTACTTCGGCGATGACTGGGGTAAAGAGGATGGATTGATCATGGGATACGATATCTGGAAGGAGTTTATTTATCCCCAGCTGAAAAGAATGTATGCGGTGGTCAGAAATGCCGGGAAATATGTTATGATCCATTCATGCGGTGATGTGGATGTGCTTTTCGATGACCTTGTTGATCTGGGTCTGAATTGTTTCAACCCTTTTCAGCCAGAGGTTATGGATATAGAAGAAATACATTCCAGATACCTGGGGCGACTCTCTTTCTATGGCGGCCTGTCGATGCAAAAGACTCTGCCTTTCGGTACGGTTGAAGATGTAAAAAATGAATCACTGAAGCTTATCGCAATGGGAAAGAAAGGCAGTTATATTTTTTCCCCATCCCATTCGGTAATGAACGACACCTCCCTCGAAAACATTCTGACTTTTGTTAATATTGCAAAACAACAGATCTCTTAAATTCTTAATCAGCAAACTTTATTTACATTATGAAATCAATCTTTCCAAAATTGTTTTTATCACTGTTATTCTGCACAGCTTCAGTGTCAATTATTTATAGCCAGCTTTATGAGTGGCGGGGACCGGGACGCACAGGAATCTATAATGAAACCGGGTTGCTGAAAAAATGGCCTGATGGCGGACCCGGATTATTATGGGAAGCTGATAAAATGGGAGACGGTTATTCTTCAGCCACTGTTACCGATGATGCAGTTTATATAACAGGAAGAAAGGACAGCTCAGATGTCCTTACTGCACTTACTCTTGACGGAAAAACAAAATGGACGACTGTCTATGGTAAAGCCTGGATGGCTAATCATACCGGATCAAGATGTACGCCTACATACTATAACGGAAATATCTTTCTGATAAGCGGAAGCGGAGATATAGTCTGTGTAGGATCGGATGGTAAACTGAAGTGGTCGAAAAATCATTATGCTATTTATGAAAGCACCCCACTTATGTTTGGTATATCAGAATCTCCGCTTGTTGTGGATAATATGGTTATTGCATCACCCGGAGGGAAAAAAGCCTCTCTTGTTGCTTTCAATATAAGCGACGGTAAAGTTGTATGGGAGGTAGAACCGGTGGATCAGACACCTCAGTATGTAAATCCCAAACTAATCGAGTATGCCGGGAAGAAGATGATTATTACGGTAATGGGGACAAATATCTTAGCTGTTAATGCAAAAGATGGCAAAATACTATGGAAAATAAATTATCCTGAAATCAATGCTGCGACCGGCAGAGTGATGAAAAATCATGCTATAACTCCGACTTACAGAGATGGTTATATCCTTATAGCAAATGGTTATAATTGGGTGTCACTGAAGCTTAAGCTTTCAAAAGACGGAAATTCTGCTGAGGTAGTATGGGAAAACCGGAATTTTGATCCGCAACTAGGCGGAGTCGTGCTTCTGGGAGACAATATCTATGGAACAAATCACATGTCTAAACCTGTGAATATATGGGTTTGTGTGGATTGGAATTCAGGCAAAACACTCTGGACCTCAAAGTGGTATAGCCAGGGATCTGTAATTTCTGCTGACGGAATGCTTTACCTGTATGAAGAAAAATCAGGTCATGTTGCTCTTGTAAAACCTGATTCTTCAAAACTTGACATTGTGAGCGAATTTCAGATCAAAAAGGGAGAGGGCCCTTTCTGGGCTCATCCCGTAATAAGCAAAGGAAGACTGTATATCAGACATGGTGACATGCTGATGGTATACCTGATAAAGTAGATAATTCCTATTTTTGAGCCGGGATATAAGTCCTTTTTGTTATATCAATAACGTCAAGTAACCCGTCGCTGAAGGTGTCTTCTCCAAGATGCCAGAACATAATGCCTCCTAATCTGTTATCGATAACATATTTTGTTTTTAATTCAATTGAGCGCTTATCATCATAAGTGAAGAATTGTTTTCTGGAAGCATTATATAAGTAAGGGGCACTGGCCGCTTCATCCCAGTGATATACCCATCCGCTGTCTGAAGGAAACTGGCTGATCATGTTTTTATATTGAACTGTAGTTTTGAATTTGCCAGGTTGTGAAAGACCGTTATTTACATCCTCAACATTTTCAAAAATCTTACCATAAAATGCACCACCAACTATCAGTTTTTCACTAGGTATGCCATGGTTTAATAAATATTTTACGGTAAAATCCACAGATCTTGGTTGTTCAGGTGTGGAATACAAGCCTGTGTGGTGTCCGGTGATCTTCGAGCCGGGACCTGACATATCATAAGTCATAAGATTTACAAAATCCACTTTCTTCATCACTCTTTTCCACTGAACGGCGGAATCGAGGTATCTTTCAGAAGCGCCTGCGGCAAAACTTAATTCATAATTATATCCGAGTTTTCGGAGTTCATTTACCAGTTTGGTGAAATTCTTTTTGTCACCTGGTGAAAATTTGTGCCCCGGATAACCTGAAACAGTCGGATATTCCCAATCAAGATCCAGTCCATCAACCTTAAAATATTCGTAATATTCTTTTATTGACTGTACAAAATCTTTCCTCCCCTGTTTTGTGGAAAAGACATCAGAACATGGCTTGCAGCCGCCCCATCCGCCAAGTGATATAAGTACTTTTAATTCAGGGTTTTTGCTTTTCAGCGACACCATTTTCTTTATGGTTGCCGTATCTCTGGAACTTCTCATGGAAAATCTGTTCCCGTTAAGTCTCCCAAAGCAAAAAATAATATGGGTCATCTGATTTACATTATAGCTGTCCAGAGGCTCAGGAGGACCGGCATAATATGATAAAACCCTTATTTTATTTGGAGTCTGAGAGAATAGAGGTATCGCCAGAATGCAAATTATAACTACTGTCAGAATTTTTTTCAGATCAAATGATTTCATAGGTTAAAATTTAGGTAAGTAAACTCTTCACTTGTTTTCGGTGCTGATATTAAATCGTATTAATATTATATTTAAGGCTTACGTTTCAGACTCCTGATAATTCTACAGTACCCGTATTTGGCTCTGCCTGGTATAGTACAAAGCTGCCGTTTTCATCTTTTTGCGGATATACAAGCTTTTTCTTGCTTCCGTCCCTTACCTGTACTTCTTTCCATTTTGAAGATACATAGGTCTTTAACGTTAATGGGATATCGTACATAGACTTATCAAGAGAATGAGTAAGACTTATTGTTATCTTCCCATTATTTTCAGAAGTATTTACAGTTGAATTCATTCTTTCACGTAAATATTTGGTTGCATCAGCAAATGTTGCTATCCATAGTTCTGTATCTAATGATTTAATATACTGAAAATACTCATCTAATAACTCGCTGCTAAGAGCTTCCCATCCGACTCCGTCAACTCCATGAATTACCAAAACCAGCCAGATCTTATCATTTGAAGCAGTTGTATCTATCCATGATTTCATCATAGGTAAAGGAGTTTTGGTAGTAGCTCCTCGTTGCCACTGCACATATTCCTTATTGAAGGACCCGGGACTTTCATGGCTCGCTCGGTTAAGTTCTTCCATGAAGGTCTCAGGCATTCTGTTTCTCAGGGCAGGATACACTCTGTGGGCAAACGACATTGCCCGTTCATTTTCAGTGCCATAAGGGCACTCTGCAGTAAAGGTGTATTTTGGTCCAAGCTGTGCAAGGATTTCTTCACGGCTCTTTTCCAGCTCGTAAAGCATGTTAGTATCATCAAGTGCAGCCATATACGGATGAGTAACCATGTGACTTGCAAACTCGTGGCCCTGTGCTGCATATGTCTTGATATCATCCCAGCTAAGACGATCTGTTTTGCTCTCTTCTTTATTGATTTTTATGTCCCGTTTGAAATCACCATGAAGCACTTTCTTATAGAGCTCATCAAGGATCTTACAGGCTTCTTCAGGTTTACCTGCATCTATCTGTGACCCGGCTCTGGTGAAGTATTCGGAGGTACCCCTGTAACCAAGATATCGGGCTGCCGAGGCCCGCTCATACATATTGTCCTTATTGGTTGGAATTGTTGCAGACTCTTCGATAATTGATTTGACCGGCCGGCCTATAAATCTACCCTGGTACTTAGACCCTGGTATCTGACTGGTATTGATAAAGAATGTTGCCGGAATTTTTAGCCTGTTCATAACAGGCAGTGCTTTATGGAACTGGTTAATCGACCCGTCATCATACGTAATGGACACAGCACCTTTTTTCCCGTACTGCCATCTGGTAATCTCAGTTTCTCCTATACTCCGGCGCTCATGTGCACATGTGCTTAATAAAGGAACAAATGCACATATAAAAATCATCCTCTTCATTTTTTTTGCATATTGATAAAATAATTAATTCGAACCATCTGAGCCGGAATAAATCCGATATCATTACCTGAACTTTTCACTTAATTTATTACTTTCTGAATTAGCCAAACTAAAGATAGTTTTAAATAATTGATTTAAGCTGTTATGTATAACCTCCCGGTTTAAATATCATGATCTTTCCGGAACCTTTCAACTCTCCGGCATTTTTTACCCCTTGTCTGCTGACAGGAAGGTAGTCCCCCAAGGGAGGCATTATAAGTTGTATTTGAACTAATCTGAAAATTAATTGTTCTTAGAAATATCCAGCTAAGAGCCTGACAAACAATACCAACCTCAACCATATGAAAAGCATATTTAAGCGACACAAAAAATAAATATTAAACAATTAATTACTGGAACTATGAAAAAGAAAATCCTATTGGTATTAAGTATTCTGTTCGGCCTGATGTTCATCAATTCTGGACTGAATAAATTTTTTAATTACATGCCCGTGCCCAAAGACATGCCCGAAAACATGATGAAAGTGATGACCGCATTTATGCAGATAGGCTGGTTGCTGCCACTTGTAGCAGTTGCCGAAATTTCTGGAGGATTGCTTTTCATGACAAACAAGTACAGAGCTCTTGGCGCGATCATTATTTTTCCGGTTATGTTAGGAATACTTTTGACTCACATCATTCTCCTCCCATCAGGACTCCCATTAGCACTTGTCTTGCTGGCAATCAACATCTGGGTAATTATTGAAAATCGTGAAAAGTATCTGCCAATGATAAGATGATAAACGGGAAAAGCTGAGTGAAAATTAATCTTGAACTGAAAAGAAGAGAGTTCTGCAATAGATTTCAAAGCAGTTATCCCTGAATGCCTGTAGCTGAAAGATATCATTCCTTACTGCTGAGCTTGTTCTTTTTGTTATTGACCCTTTAACTGTTTTATCAGCCATACGTTAACCGCTTCTGTCTCTTCCGGGAATGTCCAGTGACCTGTTTCAAGAAATAAGTGTAATTCTTTTGGAGCAGAAATGACATTAAAGGCTGAGTACATTGATGTTGGAGTACAAACTACATCGTTATATCCCCAGCAATAAAATCCGGAAATTGTAAGCTTTCGTGCAAAATTCACAACATCATAATAACCAAGAGCTTCAATCTCTCCCGGCTTTGGTTCTGCATACCTGTAACTGGAAGGACTAATTATAGTTTTTTTTGTGAGATATCGTACATTATCGCAGCCACCTGGGTATATAGGAGCAAGGAATTTTATCCTTTTGTCGAGAGCAGCAGTAACTATTGACAACATTCCTCCCTGACTCTGTCCTGTTACTGCTATATCTGTGCCATTAAACTCAGGCAATGTGAATATAAAGTCAACGGCTTTTACACAGGCCAGGTAAACTCTTTTGAAATAATATGCATCCCGGTCATTCATTCTTATGGTATAGTAATTCGACAATGCACCATTAGCAAGATCGACATAAACCTGGGGATCAAGATTTACTGGGATGCCATGTATCCCTATTTCAAGTGAAACTACTCCCTGCGCTGCCATTTTTGGATCACCTCCATAGCGGTATACACCTCCCCCGGGAACTTTAAGTAATGCAGGATATTTTCCTGTTTTTTTCGGTACTGCCAGCATCCCATAAATTCTTGAACCTATTCTGTCATTCTGAAAGCTTATATGGTAAACATTGGCATCACCTGTACACCTTTCAGGAACGAGAGTCATCACAGGATCGAGATTTATTTTTCGTGCCTCTGCAATAGCTTTACTCCAGAAGTCATTAAAATCGGATGGTTCTTTAACGATCGGCTCGATTTTCTCCGGTTCAAAACCAGCTGTTGCCATTCCTTCATATCTTTTACCATCGACATATGCCCATACAATGACACGATAGAAACCCGGTTCTTTCATGGTACCTGAGAATTCGGTTCTCCCGTTCTTAAGCACCACCCCCTTTTTTATTATTTCCGGTAGCGTCTCAGGCCCGGTTTCATAATCTATGGTGACATTTTCAACCAGGTTTCCGTATTTCAACACCTGGACAGAGAACCTGGCTTCTTCATTCAATTTGTAAACCCAGTCTTTATGATCTGGTGAAATGATCACTTTTATAACACCGATAACTGGCTGTTGCGATATAGCATTAAACAAGAAGGTGGTCAGTAAAACCAACTGCAAAAACAACAATTTGATTCTGTGTTTCATAGTGAGAAATTTATAAAATTATTTTGATCTGCCGTATTATGATGAATAGGGGTGTTCTCAGTTTATTTCTTCTTAATACCAAAGTTGGGAAATTTTTTCTGACATTTTGTTCTCATAATTTCAACCGGGCTCATATTGTTTAAACTATTGTGCAGCAGATGGTATTGTAATTATCCATGAATTCATCAGCATTTTTATCTTATCCGAATCTCTATTCAATTTTTGCATACCAGGGATTATAGCAAACGGCTCTGAAAGAGCCAAATATGATTAACCCCCGACGAAACTCTAATCTTTATACACATTTTTTTTAAATAAGTTCGTGCTGTGAGAAGGAGATCCCTCTCCCGCTGATGCGGGATCGGGATGACAGGCTATTTTGTGGGACATTGGAGGAAGAAGCGGCGATTCGCTGCGAGATTCTATTCATTAAGTATTTCAGTAGCGAATCGCCGCTTCTTCCTCCTGCTAATCAACTACATACCTGTCATCCCGAACGCTAGCGAGGGATCTCCTTCTCTCTTTCTGCAAGCGACTTAAATTGAGATGTGAAGAAAGATTAGGGCGAAACCGGGGGTTCAAAGAACACACTACAATTATCAGCTCTGAAAGAGGTGAATATATTAGCTATGGAAAATACTTTTCATCCGGTATGAAACAATAGTCCAAAAGTAGATTCCTGTACTCCTCCTCAAATGATAAATAATTGCCAGAACTCATATAATAAAGTTTGAAAGAAATGTATTTTATATATTAAATTAAATATTTAGTTGTATAACTAAGAAATACGTTGTATATTTGATGTGAATTAATTTAATACAAACCAAAGAAGAAATTTTATGAATTTATAATATGATAAAAAAAGCAACTGGCAGAAATACTACATATAAAGATCTTGATATTCAGGCTATTTAGAATAATTTGTTTATAAGAACCGATAATCATTATTTTCAATTATTCACTTAACAATAAACATCATGGCAAGAGACTTAAAGAAAAATCCGGATTTCGATGACATTGTATTCGAGATCAGGAACAGGAAGTACGGAGCTTATGTCCTAAGGAAGAAGTATAACCGGAATGTCATTATATCGCTTCTTATCGGAATCATAATTCTCGTCACGGCTGTTATTACTCCCTATCTGAATGCAAAAGCCCTTGAGAACAGGCTAAAACGTGCAGAACGACAGGTTGAGATCAAAATGGAAAACATGGATCAGCCAAAAGATCTGGTTGCTCCTCCGCCACCACCACCTCCGCCGCCTGCTGATGTTGTACAGCAACAGAAATATGTCCCGCCTGAAGTTGTTGACTCAATCAAACCTGAAGATATGAAACAGCTTATGACAGCTGATCAGGCCCAGATTGCGGTTAAAAACGAAGAAGTAATTGAAATCGCACAGGAAGTTAAGGAGGAGGTTCAGGAAGAGGAGGCTGCACCTGAACCATTTTATGTGGTTGAGGAGATGCCAATGTTCCCCGGCGGTGAAATTGAACTTCAGAAGTATTTAGCCGGACATACACAATATCCGGAAGTTGCAAAGGAAAACAACATTCAGGGTAAAGTTATAGTCAAGTTCTGTGTAACCGCAAGAGGAGGTGTTGATCAGGTGAGTATTTTAAAAGGTGTTGATTCTGAACTCGATAAAGAAGCAATAAGAGTGGTAAATACACTCCCCCCTTTTAAGCCGGGCAAACAGGGAGGAAAACCTGTTCCGGTCTGGTTTGTTGTACCGATTAATTTTCAACTTAAATAAAATTGCATTCAAGAAACCAGAAAAAATATTGAAGATTTGACGGATAAAGTCAGGTTTGATGAAATTATGGGAGAACAGGCTTCTTTGGTAAATTACTACAAAGCGGATAAGAAGATAAAAGGAATCACATTCTATCCTATTGAGTGATTGTGAAAGTCATGTTTGCTAAACAATAAGAGCTATGTCTGAGGTTAGATAATTTTGCTTTAAGTCAATTTATAGATTAATTTTGGGAGTAACCAAAAAGAGACAAAAATGACAGATAAAGAAAAATCAAACTGGGAATCATTTAAAGTTACCGGTGATGATATCATGACCAAGGTTAAAGAAATCATTAAGGAGGGAAATGCCAGGAGAATAATAATCAAAAATGAAAAGGATGAAACTATCATTGAATTTCCATTGACTATTGGAGCAATAGGTGTTGTTCTGGCTCCTCTATTTGCTGCCGTTGGAACATTAGCAGCCCTGGCAACGAATTGCACAATATTAGTCGAAAAAAAGACAGATGAGGAGGGAAAGGCTGAAAAATGAAACTGACTGGCAGGCAAAAATCAATCTCATATTGAATACAAGTTCATATCATACATGTAAATCTTTTAAATATTTCATATTCCAAAATCTCAAATCCATCATTTTCTCCTCTCAGGATACGCGGCTTCAGACAAATAAATTTCTTTCAGTTTATAATGTCTCAGAATAGTTTTGGATGAGCCGTAACAGGTCAAAGCATTCAGCTATGTTAAAGCATTTAGTTTTTTAATTGTGCCCTGCTGAAAATCAACAATACTAATTCCATTCCACCTGTCCTCAAAAAAACGATTTTGGGTGAATGGATTTTTATTTGACTTGTATTATTGTCTTTCTTAACTTTAACAAAACTATACGCATATGAAAAAATTAGCTACATTATTTGCTGTTATACTGATAGCCATTAATGCTCTTGCTCAATCACCTGAGATGATGAGTTATCAGTGTGTTATAAGGAATTCCGGTGGAGTTTTAGTAACAAATCAGAGTGTAGGTATCAGAATTAGTATCCTGCACAGTACTGCTACAGGGACAGTTGTATATCAGGAGACTTATAATCCTAAACCACAGACTAATGCAAATGGACTTGTTAGTTTAGAAATAGGAAGCGGAGTAGTTTCTGTCGGAACATTCTCTGCTATTGACTGGGCATCCGGGCCTTATTTCTTAAAAACTGAGACTGATCCTGCAGGTGGCACAAATTATACTATTACTGGTACAACCCAATTATTAAGTGTGCCTTATGCCATATATGCAAAAACAGCAGAATCTGTTACCGGGCATTACATAGGTGAAAATTATGGCGGAGGTATTGTGTTTTATGTATCTGATAATGGTCAACATGGCCTGATTGTAGCTCCAGTAACAGGAGGTCTAATGAGATGGTATGCTGGCACTAGTACACATACTATGGCACTTGGCAACGGTATTGGAGCAGGTAAAACAAACACTGCTCTTATTATAGCTAGCCAGGGATATGGTGATGGTAACACTTATGCGGCACGATATTGTAATGAATATTCAGTTACAGTTGGTGATGTGATCTATGCCGACTGGTACCTTCCTTCCAAATTTGAACTGACTTTAATGTACCGGCAAAAAGCATTACTTGGTATTGGCAATGGCGCATTTTACTGGAGTTCAAATGAAAATAGTGCTTTTATTTCTGAAGCGTTTGAAATCGGATTTGTTAATGGTGGTTTTGATACTCCGGGTAAAAGTGAAACAGAAACGGTTCGCCCGATCCGAATGTTTTAACAGATATAAACTGTTTATTCGCCAACACTCACCTCAACCTCAGCTTCCTGTATGGTAATGTCATTATAGTTTATCTGCGGTTTAATAATTCTGGTAATGATCTGTTCGCCATGTTTAAGAGTGTCATCCTTTTTAAACGTCGCAGTTAACTTTATTCCCGGATCAAAAGGTTTATTGAGCAGGTCTACCATCTCATAACCTTTTTCTTTGAAATTATCCTGAATGCGCTCAACAGCAAATTCAAGCTGTTTCAATCCTTTCGTTTCAGGATCCATGCTGCTGATATTCTTTTGAATACGAATAATTTCGTCTGCAACTTTTAAAGCAAGAGAATGGTCAATCTCCTCTGATTCTTTATTTTCTGTTTTGCCTAGTCCCTTCTGAAAATCAAGTGACCAGAACACCTGATTGTCAAGCTTTATAATCTCTTCCCGTATTGTTTCGGAACTGGTTTTTATCTGGTCAGACAATTCTTTTTTAACCAATGATAAATGGCGTTTTAACCAGACGAACAATATAGCAGGAATGAGTGCTATTGCAATAATTGCAAGGATCAAGTACAGAATGTTATTATGGCTGACTCTTTTACTTAATACTGAATAATCTGCATCTGTTTTGTTGCTTAATTGCCGGATCTGCAACTCCAGTTTATTTGCCATTGCCTGTAAGTTATTGTTTGTAAGAGCCAGATCTTGCTTCAAAACAGCCAGGCTATCGACAGCAGAAGAGATTCTTCCTTCAAGTTTTTTGATATTTGAATTTGCTGTATTTACCTGCTTTGACAATCCGGAATTCCGGTTTTCAAGATTCTCAATCTGGTGTTTAAGTTGTTGTATGGTGTCATTTTTGGTTTGTGCAAAAGAAGCAGTACCAAAAATTGCAATTACTCCTATAATTAATATTGTCTTTCTCATTTTGTCAGACTTATATGTATTCTAAATTATGCTTAATGATTTTGATATTAATGATTTATTAATTGGTGTAGTAAATCCGGCATCTTTTGGCAATACCAGTGGGTATTCCAAAATTAAACTATTTGGATGGATTTAGGTGCTAACTTAAAGGAAAAAGCCCTGACATAGCTATTTGTCAAGACTTTTTGCGCTAATTATTATTGCAACACAGAAATAAGGCCTGTTATTTCTTTTATTTCAGAACATTAGAGCGCCAATAATCACATATCAGAGATCAGGCTGAAAGGACACGAAATCTGGTATTTAGAAAAGTCATGCTGCATTTTCCTTACTGTTCCTAGCGATTCCCCTGGACTATAAGTACCTAAGACCCACAGAAAAGCAACTGTGCCAGATTTTATCCCTCTGAATTAAGTCCTGGGTGGATGTTTTATATTTGACTTACATTAATGTTTATCATAACTTTGATAAAACTAAACGCTATGAAAAAATTACTTTTATTAATCATCTGTTTCCTTTTAATAGTAAATACAGGGTTTTCTCAATGGCATGAAGTCAACAATGGACTCTATGGAGGTCAAATTAAGGCTTTGAAAGTTGACCCGACAACAAATTATATATATGCCGGAACTCTGGCTGGAGGTATTTATTTATCGACAAATAATGGAAGCAGTTGGACTGCCGTAAATAATGGTTTATCAGGTGGCGGATTATATGTATCTTCTTTCGCTATAAGCGGGAACAATATCTTTGCCGGAACTCAAGGGGGTGTTTTTTTATCAACGAACAATGGAAGCAGCTGGACTGCCGTGAATATTGGTTTCTCAGATAACACTATAATATTATCTTTAGCCATGAGCGGCAGCAATATTTTTGCAGGGACCAATAATGGCGTTTTTATATCTGCCAACAATGGAAGCAGTTGGACTGCCGTGAATAATGGATTGACATCTTTAAATGTTGAATCTTTAGCCATAAGCGGGGGTAATATATTTGCCGGAACACTTTATGGAGGGGTTTTCTTATCAACAAATAATGGAAACAGTTGGATTTCCAAACAGGATGGAATAATAGATTCATTTGTTCATTCATTAGTCATAAACGGAAGCAATATATTTGCCGGAACTTCTAGTGGTGTTTTTTTATCAACCAACAATGGAAGCAGTTGGACTTCTGTCAATAATGGTATACCAGACAACTATGTGATAGTTTCTTTAACTGTAAGCGGGGACAATATTTTTGCGGGAACTACTAATGGTGGTGTTTTATTATCCAAAAATAATGGAAGCAGTTGGACTGCCGTGAATAATGGATTGACGAATACTACTGTGCTTTCATTGGCAGTAAGTGCCAGCAAAATATTTGCTGGAACTAATGCTGGTGTTTTCATGTCAACAAATAGTGGAACCAATTGGTCAGCTGTGAATAATGGTTTATCAGCTTTGCGGGTAACCTCATTCACCTCAAATGGGAGCAATATCTTTATTGGAGCATCTTATGATGGTGTCTTCTTGTCAACAAATAATGGAAGCAGTTGGACTTCAGTAAATAATGGATTAAGCAATTTAAGTGTTCAGGCATTAGCCATTAGCGGGAATAATGTTTTTGCAGGAACTAATGCCGGCGTTTTTTTATCAACTAACAATGGAAGCAGTTGGACTGCTGTTAATAACGGTTTATCAGGCGGTTTAAATGTAGAATCTTTTGCCATAAGCGGAAACAATATTTTTATTGGAATAAATTATATGACTACTGGAGGTGTTTATCTATCAACAAATAATGGAAGCAGTTGGAATGCTGTGAATAATGGATTGACGGAGTTAATGGTTAAATCATTAGCCATAAGCGGGAGCAATATTTTCGCAGGAACAATAGCTGGTCTTTATTTATCAACAAATAATGGAAGTAATTGGACCAGATTACAAAATGGATTGGCACATCATTATTATTTCCAGTCAATAGCTGCAAACGGAAGCAATATATATATCGGTTCTAATTCTAAAGGTGTTTCATTATCGACAAATAGTGGGGGCGATTGGATTGATGTGAATAATGGCTTAACAACCTTAAATGTCCAGTCATTAGTGATAAGCGGCAGCAATATATTTACCGGAACATATGATGGAGGCGTTTTCTTGTCAACTAATAATGGAAGCAGTTGGACTGAGGTGAATAATGGACTGACAAGTTCAAATGTTAAGTCATTAGCCATTTGTGGAGACTATATTTATGCCGGAACTTATGGAAAGGGTGAGTTGAGACGGTTATTATCAGAATTCGGAATCATAACTAATGTGAACACGACAGAAAACGATGACATTCAGATCTATCCAAATCCTGTTAATGGCACTCTTTATTTTAGAGGTATCGAAACATACTCTCCAGTGTCTATCATTGATATTCACGGTAAGGTAGTGCTTAATAAAAATATTATTAATAATCAGATAGATGTAAGCAGCCTGACTAAAGGTATCTATGTTATTAATTTATTCGATAAAGTTGGAATGAAGTCATTTAAATTTATAAAACAATAGATTAGATAAAGGCTCAGGCAATAGGAGTCCGGGTATGCTCTCTTTAAGTCGCATTGCAGATTACACCCATCTTAGTCCTTCAAGGGTAATATAGGATTTTTCTATTATGTTACTACTCATACAACATATTGGGTGTACCAGACAATAATCAACCGTATACAAATAATTTTGAATTTATTTTCTGTATCTTTCAGTACAGATTCATTATTGTATAATTATTCTGCTTTCTTCAAATACGTAAAATGGGAGCAGTCTTTGATACCAGAAATCTGAATGCGAAAAAAATTAAGAATATTAGGAATAATCATTTCAGGATTGGCAGCTTTCTCCTGCGAAGAAAAACCTAATCCACCTGTTGTTACAATTAGTTTAACAGACGTTTCTCGTACATACGCAACAGCAGAGGTATCAGTAACAAGTGATGGAGGGGCTGATATTACTGCCAAAGGTGTATGCTGGAATACTACTGAGAATCCTACAACATCAGATTATAAAACTTCAGATGGCATTGGTACTGAGGCATTCACATCTAATCTTACTCAACTTACACCCAATACAAAATACTATCTTAAGGCATATGCCATAAATAAGGTGGGCACTGGTTATAGCAAAGAGGTTTCATTTCTCTCAGATCCTGTATCACTTGCCCAATTAACAACAACTGATGTTACTTTAATTACATCAATTTCAGCCGTTTCAGGAGGTAATATACTTACAGATGGTGGCGCGGTAATAACCGTCCGGGGAGTATGCTGGAGTAAAGAACCGGATCCTACAACAGATGATAATAAAACAACAGACGGAAGCGGAACAGGTAGTTTTACAAGCAATTTAACTGGATTAATTACCAACACCACCTACTACTTAAGAGCATATGCTATTACCAGTGCAGGGACCTCATATGGAACATTGCAGGCATTCACGACAGATGCATTCACAACGGTTGGACAAATAACGGATATTGATAATGCTGTTTACACCACAATAGCTATTGGCAATCAAACCTGGATGAAAGAAAACCTGAAAGTCACACATTATAACAATGGAGACCCAATCCCAGATATAATAGATGATAATGAATGGTGGAATCTTATTACAGGGGCTTATTGTGACTATGATAATAATCCGATAAATAGTACAGCTTACGGTAGACTTTACAATTGGTATGCTGTTACAGATAGCCGCAATCTGTGTCCTTCGGGTTGGCATGTTCCCTCAGATACGGAGTGGATTGAACTTGTTAATTATTTAGGAGGCGAATCAGTTGCAGGAGGTAAGCTTAAAGAACAGGGAACTTCACATTGGATCAGTCCAAATACTGATGCAACTAATCTGTCAGGATTTACAGCACTTCCAGCAGGCATTCGTGAAAAGGCTTCACTTAATTCAGTTGACTTCTCTGTGTACTCTTTTATGGGAGTATATGTAGATTTTTGGACAACAACGGAATCTAATTTTTCGTTTTCAAATGCTTGGGCATGTGGATTCATGCAAGGCAAGGTCTGGCATGAATCTAATTGGAAGTTTGAGAGTTTATCTGTCCGATGCATTAAAGATTAAAATAACCAGGGAAATAGACGTTCAGGGATGTTCTCTTTATGCTGCATCGCCTAATTCACAGTTGAAGATCCGATTAATGGAAATTATTTGCAGGATGTTACTTTAGCAAAATTCACAATTGAAAATGGTGTTCCAAGAGTAATCTGGGAAAATACTGATCCTAAATATAATATTATAAAAGATTAAAGTATATATGCTTGTTCTGGTTATTTCACTAGAAAGTGTCGCCTTGAAGCTTTATAAATAATTATTATTAAAACGTTTAATACTGCATACCAGATATATTCTAATTGAAATAAATTTCATAGATTTAATTAATATTGAAATTTATGAGTTAGCCAATTTGTTAAATGGGTCTTATAATCTTAAAAGCCTAAACTTGATAACATGAGTATCTCTAATTTATGGGGAACTTTTGATAATTCATTAAGAAATCTGACAATCAGTATTTGAATGCCAGAGTTTGATTGAATTTGTTTAACAGTATGTTTAAAATGTTATGAGAATAATAAAAATTAAGCAGTATAAAATTCTTCTATCTTTTCACAAAAAAAGAGGAATGATATTGTACTTAATATTTAATTTCAATCTGTTGTTATTTTGTTCGTCAATTTTTGTTAAAGGTCAAAATTCAAGATCGAACGAGCTTATCATTCCAAATTTAAATGTGTCTCTTGACTCAACACAACAAATATCAAAACAGTTAAAAGCGAACTATTTATTGAGTGCTTCTGTCAATCCAATAGTAGTAAAGGCAAATCTTGATACATTTAGTCTGTCAATTAAAGTCTCAAGTTCTGATATTAAAAAAATTACACTCAAACAGGATTATCTGGATATAAAAATCAAAAAAGATATTACTGCGCCAATTGAACTATTTGACGATGGGACGCATGGAGATCTTATAAAAAACGACAAAATATTCATGAGATCCGGTCTTGAAATAGGATATGGTCTTTATTATATAAGTCCCTGGGACTTAATTTATGAGTTTATAGATGGTCATTCTGAGACGATAAATGAACCTCTAGGTATTTTTATTGTTTCTGTTGACGCTTCTCAGATTGATAATTCACCAATTATTTCACTTGCTCCGGATGTCTCAGCAATGAGTAATGTAGTCAGCATCGTTGGTTCAAAATATGATTTTGGAGGTACCCCAGTTGATGCTCCACAGATAGATAGATATTATTCCTTCTTCCCTGATGATCGTGATTTTTTAATTCTCTGTAATACAGATTATTGGCCATATCAAATTGGAGGCACTCATTGTATGATGAGCAATTCTATCCAAGGAATAGGGTTTCCAATTGTAAGTTCTAATCAGAAATATAATTTACACACAATTATTGGTCTCGATTATGGATTTAATAATATTACAATAACTCATGAAATTTTGCACGATTGGGCGGCCTATCTTGCTGGTGGGTTGAATGAAGGAACTGGCCATTGGAGCCCTATAATATCTCCTTCTTCCGGTTTTGGAGGCCCTGCTGTAATGAAGGAGATTAACCATACTGTAGGAAATACTTATGAGGTAATACGTCAAGACAATTATAAATATTCAAATCTTGAACTGTATTTAATGGGGCTTGCTGATATAAATGAAATTAATTTTCCACTGCGTTACCTCATTAACTCACAATTTCTTTCTTGGAATACTTTCACTGGGGATTCGATCGTGGAAATGACAAAAGAAAAATTTTTAGCACTAAACGGAGAAAGAATACCTACTTATTCTAATTCTCAAAAAAAATTTACAGCAGCTTTCATTGTTATGTCTGATAGAAAATTATCAAATACTGAGTTTGGTTTTTTTAACTTTTTGGCAAAAAACTATCCACAGTATTTCTCAGATGCTACTTCTTCTCGTGGGCAGATAAGTACTGAATTGCACCCCAAACTAACTACAAACGTTGATGAGCATCTCATAAGTGATTCTCCTTTAGGTTACTGTCTTTTCAACAATTACCCTAATCCCTTTTATCAATCCACATCTTTCATGTTCAGTATTCCAGTAAGAGAATATGTATCACTTAAAATATTTGACTTTGAGGGTAATCAGGTTGCATCAATTGTTTCAGAAGAATTACTGCCAGGAAATCATTCAAGAGAATGGAATTCTGGACAATTACCTAGAGGTACCTATTTTTATCGCTTACAAGCAGGATCATTTACGGAAACAAAAAAGCTTATTTTATTTAAATGAAATAAGATTGTAAATCTGTTCGATTCCAATACACATTCTCACACAAAAATGTTTCAATAGGGTTTCATTAAGAATTGAAATAAAAAAGCGCATTCAGTTATATAATTCTGTTTACGCTTTTTAATCTGTGTCTTTGTAGCCCCACCAGGAATCCCCGCCCGACCGTACGAAAACAAAAGGCCAATTAAATGGTACAGCTTTACGGTCGTACGGGCGGGGAACCTGAATCTATAATACCTTTTTCAAAAATCTTCTTCCAGCCGCAGATTTAAGATATTTNTCCCGTGAAATGGCAGCATCAATTGAATCAAATGTTTCATAATAAATAATTTTCCAGGGGATGGATGCTTTAATAGATTTAGTTTTTCCAGCATTATGTTCANAGAGTCTTTTCTGCAAATCAGAACAGAATCCCTTATAGAGATTGCCGCAGGAAGAACTCCTTAATACATAAACATAATACATACTCTTGAATGCCAGCGAAGACATTTATTGTAGCCCCACCAGGAATCGAACCTGAATCTAAGGTTTAGGAAACCTCCATTCTATCCATTGAACTATGGGGCCATTATTTCCGTGGCAAAAGTATTGTTTTTTTTTGTCATTACAAATCCCTCTTATTTTGTAATCTGCTCACTTTGCACTATTCATGTCACCAGTAACAAGTAACCTGTTTTGTTCTAAGGCTACTATTTTATATTCCCCTGTGTCCTGAGCTCCCGACGATCCTTCATTCTTCAGGATGTCGGGATTGAGTCTCCGCCAATAGGCGGATCCTCAATCTGCGCTCTGAGCCATATGACCCTTATCAATTTTGAAAAGACAACTATCTTTCATACTTTCATGCTTTCAAATATTCATACTATGAACTGGATAGATCTTATTATTGTAGTCATTCTCATATTGTCTCTTGTAATGGGATTTATTAACGGACTGGTGAAGGAGGTGGCATCACTGGCTGCATTGATCCTTGGTATCTGGGGAGCCATTAAATTCTCAAGCTTTACAGCTGCTAAGCTTTATGATTATTTTGACATGACCGGTCATTATGTAGGGATAATTGCATTCCTTGTAACATTCGGGATAATTGTCGTTGTTATCCATTTCATAGGGATACTGGCTGACAAAATTGTAAATGCTGCAGCTCTTGGCTTTGTTAACAGACTGCTTGGTATTGTATTCGGACTGCTAAAATCAGTACTTATAATGAGTGTTTTCTTTGTAATTCTCAACGCAATAGATGCACGCAGACCCTTTCTGCCGAGGGAAACAATTGAAAAGTCGATTTTCTATACTCCAATTTCCGATATAGCACCGGTTATCTTCCCGATTATTGGCGAGGGTGGATTTAATCGCAGTTTTGACCGGTTTAAAAAGAAGCCTGACGCGGTGCCTATCTGACACAGTTTGCTATATTTGCAATTCGAAAAACAGTACTATGAATTTTGTTGAAGAACTGAAATGGCGAGGCATGATACATGATATTATGCCAGGAACAGAAGAATTGCTTAACCGGGAAAAAGTGAGCGGATACATTGGATTTGACCCAACTGCCGACTCATTGCATATAGGCCACATGGTGCAGGTTATGCTGCTTATGCATTTCCAGAGGGCAGGCTACACACCTATTGCTCTCGTTGGAGGAGCCACAGGCATGATAGGTGATCCCTCGGGTAAATCAGAAGAAAGAAACCTGCTTGATGAGGTCTCACTGAGAAGAAACCAGGAGGCTATTAAAAAGCAGCTTTCCAAATTCCTCGATTTCCAGACTGAAAAAGAGAACAAAGCTCTGATGGTTAATAATTACGACTGGATGAAAGAGTATTCTTTTCTCGGTTTTATCAGGGATATAGGGAAACATATAACTGTAAATTATATGATGTCCAAGGACTCTGTTAAGAAAAGGATAGGATCTGAGTCCAAGGAAGGAATGTCATTTACGGAGTTTTCATACCAGCTGGTGCAGGGTACTGATTTCCTTCATTTATACAATAATTACAACTGCAAGCTCCAGATGGGTGGCTCTGACCAATGGGGAAATATAGTAACAGGTACTGAACTTATCCGCCGCAAAGCAGGAGGTGAAGCTTTTGCCCTTACCTGTCCGCTCATAACAAAGTCGGACGGGACAAAATTTGGTAAGACGGAATCAGGAAATGTCTGGCTCGACCCCGATAAAACCACTCCTTATCAGTTTTATCAGTTCTGGCTGAATGTTTCTGACGAAGATGCAGCAAAATACATTAAAATCTTTACTATTCTGAATCAGAAAGATATCGCTGATATTATTAATGAGCATAGTAAAGCTCCCCATGAACGGCTCCTGCAGAAGAGACTTGCTGAAGAAGTTACCGTTATGGTTCATTCCCGGGGTGAATATGAAGGAGCAGTTGAGGCATCCCAGATATTGTTCGGAAAGGGAACCACAGAATCACTGAAAAAGATGAATGAAAGTACCTTCCTCTCTGTATTTGAAGGAGTTCCGGTATTTGATGTTGCGTTGGAAATTATTGCGAACGGGGTTTCAATAATAGACCTTTTTGTTGATCATTCGCAGGTTTTTGCTTCAAAGGGAGAGCTTAGAAGGCTTGCCCAGGGTGGCGGATTGAGCTTAAACAAGATGAAGATTGAGAATACCGAAATGGTTGTCAGCAACGAAATGCTTCTGAATAATAAATACCTGCTTATACAGAAAGGGAAGAAAAACTACTTCCTGATCAGGGTATCTTAAAATCTATTTTATCAGGTCAGCAACGATAATTGAGACATCATCGAAAGTGGAGGGATTATCATCCGGTAATCCAAGGTCCTTAATCATCTCCCTGATATTATTTTCAACAGGTCTTGTATTTGAGATATGTTTTATTATTTCATCTGTTCCGATATCCTTGCCATCCTCACCTTTCAGTTCAGAAAGGCCATCGGTGTAACAAACTATCTTTGAATAATCGCTTATCAGGATTTCCGATTTTTCTACCATGGGTATTTCATCAAGCATTCCTATCCCAACGCAGGAAACCTGAAGATGAGATACCTCCCCGGTAGCAGTATTATAAAGTACAGGTGGATTGTGGGCAGCATTGATATATTCAAGAATCCTGCTGTTGTGATCATACCTGCCAACAAAAAATGTTATAAATTTTTCTCCGGAAGCATTGACAACCACAATTGAGTTGAGCTTACGAATGAGTGTTTCAAGATTAATATCCCAGGTAAAAAGAGCCCTTAAACTTGCCTGGAAATTTGACATCAGGATCGCAGCTGAAATTCCTTTGCCCGATACATCGGCTATGCAAAATCCTGTTTTCGTCTCAGAAAGTCGTATACAGTCGTAATAATCTCCTCCAACCTCGGAATGAGGAAAATAAAACCCGTTAACAACCAGCTTGGCGTTTTTAGGCATGTGCTTGTTATCGGGAATAAGCATCTTTTGCATTCTGGCTGCCAGCTCGAGCTCCTTTTTCAGAGCTTCCTGCCGGAGACTTTCATTGAACAGCCTTATGTTTTCAATTGCAACAATTATTATGCTTGAAATAGTTTGGATGAAGTGAAGATGTTTCAATACCGGGCTCATTCCCTGACCTTCTTCCTCAATGTCGCCTATAAAGACGAAGGCAAGGTGAACGTTGTTGTTGTATACGGGAATAATGATATCAACACCTTCGAAACCAAGGTCCGGTGATACAAATTCAATTTCAGTAATTCCTAAAAGTTTTGATTCGACATCAATAGTTTCAAAATGTTTTGGGAATCCCCCGTTTAAAAGACATTCCCAGGTATCGGAACGTTTAAATATGAGAATTTTCCCAATACCAAGATTATGTCTGAGAATGTATTCATATTTGGATAAAAGGTCTTCGGTAGGCAGATTAGCATTTATCGATAAAGTGATATCGAGCAGGGAGTCCAGTTTAAATCTGGAGATCCTTAATCTGTCCGTTGATACCTTTTTATCTTCCATAATACAACTCAGGCCTTGACTCTTTCAACATAAGTCTTATCCCGCGTATCAATTCTTATCTTATCCCCTGTGTTAACAAACAGCGGGACCATAATTGTTTCCCCATTCTGAACCTTGGCCTGCTTCAAAGTATTTGTTGCAGTATCTCCCCTTAATCCGGGTTCTGAATATATGACCTCCATTACAACAAATTGAGGTATATCGACAGAAAGAATTGTTTCAGTATCGGCATGTACAACTATCTCAACGCTTTGTCCTTCCAGGAGAAATATATGATTTTCAATCAATGTTTCCTGGACATGTATCTGTTCAAATGTCTCATGATGCATGAAGTAGAAGCCCATATCATCTTTATAAAGATACTGATAAGGACGTCTTTCAACTCTTGCAAGGTTCACTTTTGTGCCGGATGAAAACGTATTGTCAATCACTCTTCCGGATTTAAGGCTTTTTAGCTTTGTGCGCACAAACGCCGGTCCTTTACCAGGTTTAACATGCTGGAATTGCACAATTGTATAAAGGTCATTGTTGAACTCAATGACTAATCCATTCCTGAAATCTGCAGTACTCGCCATAAATGTTAATGTTATTCTGAATATTAAGTTTAATTATTTCTTTTTAGTTTCGAGGGGATAGAGCAATCCTTCGTAACTTACTATCTCAACAGTAAACGCTCCGACAAAGATATCAAATCGTATCTTAACCGGTAAAAAATTTTTATCGGCTGAAAACCAGAACGAAACATCTTCCTCTGTCTTGAAAAGCCGCCCGGTTTCTGTTACCGGATTAAATTTATAGCATTTTATTTTTCCGGCCTTTGTTCTTACCTCATCAGTCCCAATATATCTTAACCTTATCGGGTAAAGCTCATCTGTGAACCAGGTTATAATTGTTGTCAATTCCCCCTTTTTCAAATTGCTGTCAACAGGCAGAATATGATTCCGGAAATAATAGAAACATGAGAGGATGTCGTGTATTCCCTGGGGTGCTATGTGTATTCCTGTCAGATCACTTGTCAGGATTGCTGAATCGGGCCTGCTTTTATGATCAAATAAGACTTCATTGTATTTCCTGTATCTGCCTTCATGTATGTTTCTGACCGACTTAACAGGAAGTTCCGTGACGGGATCAATGTAACTTTCATAAATATCCAGTACTTTGAAAAAGGCATCAGCCACCCCGGTCGTTTTTGCTAACATCTTAGAGTGCCAGACCTCTTTTCCATTCAGAGTTTCGCTTGTTAGTTCCAGTGTTGCTATTCCTCCTGTGATAAGTCCGTAATGAATTGTATAAGCAACTTTTTCTCCGGCAGCATATGATATTATCTGTCCCAACCCGGAAGAGGAGATAAATACTGAAAAACATATTGTGCAAAAGATCCTATTCATGTTTTTAACTTAGAGCATGCAGTTTTTATGCCAATTAATTACCAAGAATATTCTTTCTCGGTTTGGACGTTATAAAATCTTTCAGATAAAATGGTTCAAAGTATGCGACATCTTCATATTTATGAGCGTTAAAGGCCTCAAATACAGATATATGCATATATGAAGCGGATATTCTGAAATCCTCTGCAAAGTAAGCATTTGTCCGTTGAATAACCTCTTTGCATTTCAATGCCCCGTCACCAAAGAAAATTATCTTCCGTGATTCGGGAATATTTATGAAAGTGTCGTGATTGATTATTTCAGCGGAAATATCCTTAATTCTGTTACCTCCTGTATCATACAGGGCATAATAAACCTCCATTCTCCGGGCATCCAGCATTGGACAGAATAAAGTATTACTATCATATTCTTCATTTGAATCCGGCATTCCGGTAATTCCCCGAAACATGGATAGTGTAGTATCTATCCCAATAAGTGGAATGGATGCGGCATAGGCAATTCCTTTTGCAACTGACACTCCTATCCGTAGCCCGGTATAAGAACCTGGTCCTTTGCTGACAGCAATAGCATCAAGATCACCTGCTTTGATTAAATTCTCTTTCAGAATCTCCTCAATAAAAAGGGTGAGCATGGAGGCGTGCGACTTTAACTCATTGCTTTCTTTTAAAGAGATTACCCCGCCACTATTGCATAAAGCCACGGAACAAATGTTCGTTGCTGTTTCAAGACAAATAATCATGATAAGACAGGAATTCCAAAATCTATTTCTTCAGATTAAAGAGCTCTTCTTTCTTTACAATTTCAATTAATGTACTATCAGACAATTTTTTACTTATCGCGCTGAAAGGAGCGGAAATAACCTTGTCGTTTACTGCAATACCTGAAAGAATTTCAATATAGCTATTATCCTGGATCCCGGTTTTTACATCTTTGGCAAGAGCGTATTTCCCGTCGCTGATAAATACAATAGTACGGATATCTTTATTTGAAACTGTGGTTGAAGCCTTTGTAGTATCAGTACGTGTTGTGACGGATTGTATAGGGACTGTAATAATATCAGCTTTTGATTCAGTCTGGATATCAACAGTTGCTGACATTCCCGGTCTGAACGGATTACTGTCGCCTGCATCAACAAGTTTTTGATACGACTGTGGCAGAATGAGAATCTTAACATCGAAGTTAGTAACCTGATCAGCTGATACACCTGTTGTTTTGGCAGAATTGGCAATTTCGGTCACTATACCTTTGAATTTCTGATCCAGGTAGGCATCTACCTCAATAATAGCGGTGTCTCCCAGACTAACCTTTGCTATATCATTTTCGTTAACCTCAACCTGTGCTTCCATACGCGACAGATCAGCTACACGCAGCAGTTCAGTACCTGCCATAAGGTTAGTACCTGCTACCCTCTCACCCAGTTCGACAAGTAGCATTGATACTGTACCTGTCATAGGAGCAAATATCGATGTTTTAATAAGAGCTTCGTTGGCTTCTTTAAGTGAAGCTTCGGTACTCACAACTGAGAACTTTGCCGCATCAACTTCTGCTTTTGCAACAGTATATGTGGCTTCGGCCTGTTCATAATCAGATTTTGAAATAGTCTGTTCATCAAACAATTGCTTGCTTCGCTTAAACGAAAGTTCAGCCTGAGTAAATTGAGCTTCAGATTGAGCCAGGCGCGCCCGTGCAGAACTGATAGCTGCCATCGATCTGTCTTTCTGTGAAATATAAGTATCGGGTTTTATCCTGAGCAGCAACTGTCCTTTTTCAACATGGTCGCCTTCTTTGATTGTCAGCTCCACAATCTCACCGGATACGTCAGGACTGATCTTAACCTCTTTTTCAGGTTGAACTTTACCGTTGGCTGTGATGGTTTCTATTATAACACGTTTTTCGGCATTTTCAACAGAAACCTTTACGGTCAATGCTTTACCAAACCATCCCTGTTTCTTCCCGACAATTGCTAAAATGATCAGGATAATAACTATTGGGAGTAAAACTTTCAGTATCTTATTGTTTTTCATGATCTTGTATCTTAAAAATGATTTTGTTTTCTGATTATAGATTGAGATTTAGCGGTATTCCCTTATAGAAATCAAGTACCTTAGTTTTAAATATATATTCATATTTTGCCTGCGACATGTCTGACTGTACGTTAAGGAGTTGTGTTTTGGCAGCATTATAGTCAACAGGAGTGACCATCCCAACATTGAATTTTTGTTCTGTATATCTGAATGATTCTTCGGTTGAAACAACTGCCTTTATACTTGCATTATATTTCTTCAAAGCAGCGACTTCATCAGAATATGCCTGCTGTATGTTTTTATAAAGCTGTTTTTTTGTTCCTTCAAGTGTATAACGGCTGCTTTGGATACTTAGTTTTGAATTAGAAATATTCTTATTTACCTGCCAGCCGTTGAGGATGGGGATATTAAGTGAAAATCCAACCCCCCAGTTTATATTGTCATTGAATTGGTTTGCAAAGGGATATTTCTCAGTGACTGGTTGAGACGTTATAGGATCATACCCGGTAATCTTTTGCCGGATATTAGAATACATGGTACTGAAAGAATTACTCATTGATAAACGCGGGCTCCTTCCTCCCTGTGATATTTTGAGATCATATTGACTTGCAATGAGTTTCATCTCGGAACTCTTGACATCCGGTCTTGATCCCTGGGCTACAGAATATATCTCATCGATATTTCCTGAAATAATCGCATTGGTATCAACCCTTATTTCAGGTACAACTACCTCAAAACCAACCGGAGTTTGAAGTTCAAGTAACTGGGTTAAATTCAGGTAAGAAATATCAAGCTGGTTTTTCATATTAATAAGCTTCAACTCTTCCTGTGCAGCCTGAGATTCAATTTGAAGCAGGTTTCCGCGGGCAGAGCTCCCGGCATCAACAAGCTTCCTTGTTTTTTCTATTTGCTGCAATGTAATCTGAAGCTGATTTGCAGTAGCAGTAACAAGTTCTTTATTCAGAAGTATCTGCAGGTAATCAAGAGCAACTGTCAGAGCTATATTGTCTTTAATATTCTGAAGATCCTGTTCGCCTGCGAGTAAGTCATACTGATTTCTTTTAATGGAATTATAATTCTGCAGTCCGTTGAAAAGATTCAAACTACCCCCCATGTAAAAGCTGCTCGACTGCGAATTCTGCTTGTCAGTATATTGATATGTTGACTGGTCAAGAGCACGGCCAAAAGAATAATTCTGGGATGCTGAACCATTAACTGATGGTAACAGTTTAAGCTTTGAAAGCTCGAGAGTATTCTTCTGATATTCTGTCTGAATGAATTGCTGCTTTATCTGGATATTGTTATCAATAGCATATCTGATGCAGTCTTCAAGCGACCATACCTTTTGCTGTGAAAAGATTAATCCCTGGGAAGAAAGAAGTCCGGCAAATATTAGTAATAAGATATTTTTCATGTGAAAATATTTTGATTTTTGGGAATAGTTATTGGAATATAGTGTAATTATANTTTTTAAAAACATGGTTATGCGGCAATTACATTTAATTTTATCAGTACAGAAATATTTTCAAAATAAGTTTACGAAGATAAATAATATCTCAGACAGAATAAATATTTTCTTTCAGAAAGAGTGGATTAAAGATCAATCTTCATTTTTAAATTGTATCACTCGGGTTTTAATTTTAATTATATTTGTACCAAAAATGAATACAATTTATCTAATAAATAATTAATTATATGACTAGTAAGGGATTAAAACTGGAACCTGGAGTGATTTCCGGAGATGATGTGAAGTCACTTTTTGATTATGCAAACAAGAATGACTTTGCCATTCCTGCTGTAAATGTTATTGGTACTGATTCTGTGAATGCTGTTTTGGAGACAGCAAAGCTGGTAAATTCACCTGTTATTATCCAGTTTTCGAATGGAGGAGCACATTTTTTTGGTGGACAGGGTCTTCCAAAAGAGAACCATGTTGGTGCAATAGCGGGAGGAATTTCAGGAGCTCTTCATGTACATAATGTAGCAGATTACTATGGTATTCCGGTAATTCTTCATACTGATCATGCAGCCCGGAAACTTCTGCCATGGATTGATGCACTGCTGGAGGCTGGCGAAGAATTTTATGAAACTAACGGAAAACCACTGTACAGTTCACACATGCTTGATCTTTCTGAAGAATCATTGAAAGATAATATTGCAACATGCAAGAAATACCTTGAGCGGATGAGCAAAATTGGAATGACACTCGAAATTGAACTGGGTGTGACCGGCGGTGAGGAAGATGGTGTGGATCATTCTGGTGTCGATAGCTCTCGTCTTTATACCCAGCCCGAAGATGTTGCCTACGCTTATGAAGAACTATCAAAAGTGAGCGACAGGTTTACAATTGCAGCATCATTCGGGAATGTTCATGGAGTATATAAACCAGGTAATGTTGAACTTAAACCGATTATCCTGAAGAATTCCCAGGAATATATTGTCAAAAAGTTTAAAACAGGACCAAACCCTGTAAACTTTGTCTTCCATGGCGGATCTGGTTCTGAAAAGCATCTTATCACAGAAGCCATCAAATACGGAGCGGTAAAAATGAATATTGATACCGATATGCAGTGGGCTTTCTGGGAAGGTATAAACAAATATTCAAAGGATAAGCATGATTATCTGCAGGGACAGATCGGTAATCCTGAAGGAGAAGACAAACCAAATAAAAAATATTATGATCCAAGAGTTTGGCTCAGAAAAGGAGAAGAGACCTTTATTGCCAGACTGAAAGAGGCATTTGCTGATCTGAATGCGATGGATAGGTGCTAAAGGCACAGGGCCCGGTGCAAAGAGAAAGCACTGAGCTCTGCGCTCTGTGCAAATTTCAAAAGTTGTCAATACTATAAATAACAGCCAGTCAGTCTTATATGGACTGGCTGTTATTTTTTTGTTTAAAACTATTTTTAAGTATCAGACTCTTGATAATCTGTTTTTTTAAATTAGCCGTCTGATTCGACAATAATGGAAGGCAGACGTCAGATATATAAGGAAGAAAGATTACGGCGAACAAACCGTCTTTCTCTGATGCTCAATAAAAGGGAAATGAGAGCCCTTGTCATTTACTGTAACCGGTACAGGGTAAAAAACAAATCTGAATTCCTCAGGGAGACAATAATGAAAGCTATACTGAAAAGGTTCGAGGATGAGCATCCTACATTATGGGAAGAGAATGATCCCACGCTTTTTAATCAGAATGTTTTGCAATAACAATTGGATAATACCCTTCTTTTTCTAATTTTACATGTTTGGGTTTAGGAAAACCCGGAGATTTGATATTATTTTTATCAAAGAAATTTATGTTAAAAATAATAAAATAGAAGTGTCTTCAGTTATTTCATGATAATGTATCCGGAAAAATTCAAAAATAAATCTACAAAAAGAACTCCATGGATAATCCTTGAGCCAGGTAAAATATTTATTATGGGAAGGTCTATACCGGATAATCCAGGGGAATTCTATCGTCCGGTTCATGAGTGGGTTTCATTGTATTCACAGAATAATAAGGATAAAACAAAGATTGAATTGGGGTTTGAATATATAAATACCAGTTCAATTAAATGGATTTATACTATTCTTAAAGATCTGTCCACAATGAAGGAGTTAGAGATACTTGCCAGTGTGATATGGTACTACGAATATGGTGATGACGACATGTGCGAACTCGGCTTTATTCTCCGGTCACTTGTTGAATGCCCCTTTGTTCTTGTCGAAGTAGATGAGATGAATAGTACCAGGTATGAAAAGATCTTATCAGGTTCAGATTAAGGTTCCGGAGGGATAAGCTTATCAAATTCTCATTCCATTGATCATTTTCAAAAAATTGTTATAATTTTGCAACTCTTTTTATTGCAGACTGACCCATGGTGTAATTGGCAACACGTCAGATTTTGGTTCTGAAGAGTCCAGGTTCGAAACCTGGTGGGTCAACAAAACATGTTGATAAGCAATTAGTTAACAATTATCTACACTTTTAAAGATTACACCGAGTACGGAAAAAGTTCGGATGCCCCTTTGTCGGGGCATTTTCTTTGTTATAAAATCAGAGGTTTATTATCATCATATTCATGTTCTCAATCTTTTTTAAGCTTTACCTATAATGTATAGTGGTCCATTGTTTCAATATAAAAATTGATTTTGGCTTATTGTTTGTTTAACTTGCATCTTTAGATCTTCACTTGTGTAATATTTTTGCGACTTTATATACACAGTTACTAATTTAAACATTAACCTAAAAAATGCAGTTATGAAATTTTTATTCTACTCACGTACAAAATTCTTTGGAATTTTGCTGGGATTATCAGTTTTGATATTCTTTTTTGGGTGTCAGAAAGACCTCCTTGATACAGGGAGTATCATTAACCCTGTAAATGTGACTTCAACGCAGGTTAGTATTAAGAGTAATAACTTTATAATTATTACCAAATCAGTACCTCTTCCTGCTGGTTTTGAAACGAAACTCTCACCGTATGGCGAAATAATAAGTTCTATTCCTGAAATCGGTGAAGTGGTTGTAAAACCGACGGTTTCTAATTTTGAAAATAAAATCGCTAAACTTACTGAGGTACAGGCTGTTGTTCCGGATCTAGTTAGTAACTGGATTGATCCGATTAAATTTATTGAAGAATCAAATCCGCCAAGTATTGGTGATGATGAAACTCGTTTTATGAACCAATGGGGTATGGATGCGATTAACGCTCCTGAAGCGTGGAATGCAGGATATACGGGTGAAAACGCAAAGGTCTTTATTCTTGACAGTGGCATTGACGCCGAACACCCTGATCTGGCCTCAAACCTGAATACAACTCTTAGCACTTCCTTTGTTCCGGGTGAAGGCTATAATGTTCACAATGGGCTTTATTTTAATCATGGTACGCATGTTGCAGGTATTATTGCTGCTGCAAATAACGGTTATGGCGTTATTGGAGTGGCACCTGATGCTGAAATTGTGGCTGTTAAAGTGCTTTCCGAATATTCTGGTTCGGGAGCATTCAGCTGGATCAATGAAGGAATTGTTTATGCCGCAGATAATGGTGCTGACGTAATTAATATGAGTCTGGGAGCAACGGTGAACAAAAATGGTTTTTATTATGACGAAAATGATGTCCTGCAAAAGGTCCCGGCTGTTTATATACAAAATCTCATTTTGGCACAACAACGTGCAGTAAACTATGCTTATAAAAAAGGGGTTGTCATAGTTGCTTCTGCCGGTAATGATTATGCCAATGCTGACGGCAATGCAGCATTATTCATTTTGCCTGCTCAACTTCAGCATATTATTGCTGTTGCTGCAACAGCACCTGATTACTGGTATTCTGATATTATGAATGGCATAACAGACCCTGATTTTGATATTCCATCAAGTTATACAAATTATGGAAAATCGCTGGTTGACATTGCTGCTCCGGGTGGTGATTTTGATTATAGTCCTCAACCCTATTACTATTATGATATGGTATATAGTACAACCAGTGGAGGCTTCGCATGGGCTGCAGGAACCAGTATGGCATCTCCGCATGTTGCCGGAGTAGCTGCATTGATTATTGCTAAAAATGGAGGCAAGATGACTCCGGAAGATGTAGCACAACAACTTTATAAAACAGCAGATAATATTGCTGGGAATGGAAGTACATCATATTTCGGAAAAGGACGGGTAAGTGCTTTCCGTGCAGTAACAGAATAAAAGAATAAGCCGGGATAAAAGAGCGGGTAAATAAAAACCCGCTCTTTATTTAATTCCGGAACGAATTTTGACCTTAAGAATATCAGCCCACCAATCAACTGGCTTTAAGATAATCCTTTATCAACGGCTTCAAAAAGCATAATTAAAGCACAACTTTCAACAGGAAGATGCAGCTTTTAATTTAGGAGCCCCCGGATACTGATTCCGAGGGCTTTTATAATAGTAGAACGAAGGGGCATGTAAGATACCTTTATGGTTATGTAATATCAGGAATCATTATAAAGGAAAAAGAAGGGAATCCAATTACTTGGCAGTTCTGCATTAGATGTAAATATTATAAATATTGGAATATTTAGACTATTTTATGATGGAAATATTAAAAATGCACATTTCCCCCAAATCCGGACAAGTTCAGAGTTCTATCCAATCACTTCATAACTTTCTTTTGGTAAAAGATATTTTTATTTTACAGACCTGGATACAATTATTTTTCTGAGGCTGATTCTTTAATGTAGGACTGCATCGATAATCGGTACTCTGCAAAATCATCCGAAGGCTTAAGGTTCTTACTCTCCAGATACCTTAGAATCATTTTGGGATGACTGATCTGTTCCGGATTACCTGTAAAGATATTGCTTAAGAATGTCCCGGTTGTCCCCTTTTGTCTTATAGTCACTTTAGGATCAGTATGTCCCAGTAGCGGATTGAGTTTTAAGAAATAGTTTATCATGAGAGCCAGATCCGGAGTTTCTGCATAAGGGATAGTTTTTCCTTTTTTTATTCCCGGTCCATAAAAATTCATAAATGGCGACCATGAAGAGAAAACTGATGGAGGGTGATCGCTTTCTTTGGTGATGCCCATACCATGATCTCCTGCTACGAGAATATACACGCTATCCCAAACCTTTTCATTTTTAAAAATTTGAATAAGCTTACCCAGAAGAGCATCTGCATGGAGTATGGCTTTCTGATACGGAGATCCAGGCTTTAGCTTATCTTCAGGACCAGTCCAGCTATCCCTTATCTGCTGAAGATGAAGCCGGATCAACCTGGTTCCGTCATTTATTAAATGATCAATTCCATACTGCACTACCGCGGAATCTGTATATGAACCTGCAAAACAGAAATCAGGAGTGGTAAATTCTTCATAATTACTTGCACCTCCGGCAAAAACGGATTTTATCTTTGAACGCCTGGCAGAAAGAAAGATATCATCCATCTTTCTCGATTCAAATACATGTGTCCCGGTATGCATGGCTACATTTGGTGAGGAGGCAGTTCCCCAGGGTAATGTACCATCAGGTAAAAACATCCTTGGGGCAGGGCTAGTGCAATAAGCTTCCCTGACGGTTACACCGTTTTCTAAAAGGAATTTAAGATTTTTCGCTCCATTTGCTGCTGCAACCTCTGCCGCATCGCGCTGGAGACCATCAATAATAAATACCAGGACAACCGGTTCCCCGGCAAATATCAATGCTGAAGCGGAGATTAAAAACATGACCAGAAACAATTTTATATTTGAGATTCTACACATATCAGCCGAATAAACAGGATTTATCAAAGTTTCATAAAATCTGATTATAAAGATATTGGATATATTTCTAACTGCCAATATCGGACGCTCTTGTCAGGAAAAGTTAAGCAAAGTATAAAATATATCCGGTGCAAAAATGCCTGAAGTATTCTAATGAATATTTAAGGATATCTTAAAAGTTAGTTAAATATTTCCAACTTCAGATTCTCTCCAGAATTGGGAAATAATTTTGGCTTGTAGAACCAAATTATTATGAAAATAAGATCATATGATATGAGTGCAATGATGACAGTTTTGATTGTCAAAGTCAGCACAAAAAGTGCTCTCTTCAAGCTGAAGAACTTCTTAACCTTTTTCAATCTGAATATTGGTACAATGATTTTGCAATGGTTACAAATGTATACTCATTATGGATGTTTTAAAAGGAGACATATGAGTTTTAGTGTTATGCTTTTTATAGAGTTCTATATATATCAATTAGTACGTAAAATTTAAAAGAGTTAGTTATGAAAAAGTTATTATTCTTGTTAATGGCATTGTTGGCATTCTCTTTCTTAGTTCCTGCTCAAGGACAAAATGAAGAAGAGCCAATTGAATCTCTTACCCTTAAGAAAGGAAACATTCCGGCACCGGTTCTTAAATCTGCCGAGGAACTATTTAAAGGAAACACTCAGGTTGCTTGGGGCTCATTCCCATATGAACTAAAAGAATTCGGATGGTCGGTTAATAATGAATATAATGAACCAATTGACCATTATGAAATTAAATTTAAGGCTACTGACGGATCAGACATTTTTGCAATTTTTGAGTCTACAGGTGAGCTTATAAAGTGCAAAATTGTAAATAAAAATGCTCCAGTACCAAAAGCAATAATTCTTGCTGTACAAAAGAGCGAATATAAAGACTGGAAAATAATAGGCGACGTAATGCAGATTAAGAGTTCTCAGAATAAAGTCGACGAACATTTTGCTGTAAAAATTGCAAAGGATAAGATGAAGAAAACTCTTATTTACAGCCCTAAAGGAGACCTGATGACTGTCAAATAGCTTGTAAAATGAGATTAGAAAGGAGGCTGTCTCAAAAGTCCTCCGTGGAACACTCCCGATGAATCGGGACAAGTTGTGGAAACTCTGTGACCTCTCCCGCGCTTTCGCGGGACAAGTTGTGTAAGTTCTTAATTATTTATTACACTGAGGGCCACAGAGAAGGCCCAGAGGTTCACAGAGAAGAAATTACAGTAATGTCTGACTTTTGAGATAGCCTCTGTTTTAATGGCATCAAACGACCAAAAGACTGTACAGGTTTCCCGCTGGTTTGCTACAGGCATCTGTGTAAGGGCAGATTAAGCATTTAAGGATAAGGTCCGAATTCAGGAGTTTTGAAGACTTGCGGAAATATTATTTTCACAAAGCAGCGGAAAGAACTGTCCTTCTAATTTGTTCCCTTTTCTGATTGGAGGGACTCCATCCAGTAAAGCTTCATCAGAATCTGTACAGGTACCATCTGCAAATACATTTATTACAAATGCTCTTCTGGGTTGATCAGAAATATTTTCGAATGAACCATGAACAAGCAGCGGATGATGAAAAGTAGCATATCCTTTTTTCATCTCGATGGGAATTGAATGATTTAACTCCTCTTGTTGTTTCTCATCAAGGAATGCTTTCAAACCTTCCATTTCTCCCGTCAGTACAGGTTTGTCAAGAAAACCCCATTTATGACTTCCCGGAATGTAATGAAGGCAACCGTTCTTAATAGTGGCATCATCAAGCCCGGTCCAGACAGTTAAATGTCGCATGGGTTTCGTCCTGGTCCAGTAAGAATAGTCCTGATGCCAGGCAACCACTCCTCCATGCTTAGCAGGTTTACAGAATAACTGATCATGCCAGAATCTGACAGCCTTATATTCCAGGAGTTGATGTGCAGCCATGACAAATGCCGGATTCCATAATACATCATGAAAGCCCGGAGTCATTCTCCAATGTCCAAGTGCATGAAACAGTAATTTACCCGGATCTTCCGATTCATTGCTGTGAAATTCATATAATAAATCATGATTTGGATGTCCGGGATCCATTATTTCAGGCAGCTGTTCATTCAGCTGATCAACCTGCCACTCTTCCAACAATTTAATACCAGGCAGGTAACCGTTTAAGTGAAAAAAATCAACCTGTTCTTTTGTGAGTTCATACCGGGCCCATTCATCACGAGTTTTCGGCATGTGAAACATATCAGAAACAGGATAAGAATAGTTTGAAAGGTCTCGGGAAAGCTGCATTTTATTGATTTTTTGAGTACCGGACAGGATTAAAGTAAACCAATCACAGAATTAACAGTACGATTTTTATTAAGAACAGAAAGAATCGCTTTTTGTTCAGTATTTAAATGTCAGCTAATCTGAAATACAAAAAAAAGGTTTATAAATCAAAATGAGCATGGTGTATCATGCATATAAAATGTATTTCATTTTGTACCAGGATACAGTTTTCCTTAATTGGAGATTCCTCACTTCTCCCGCTTTGCGGAATTCGTTCGGAATATCATAATCAATAGTTTTGAGATTATTATTGATAACCGATATTCAATTAAATCAAAATTAAATTGGGGAATAAGAACAAGAAGCCTCGTTTCGCTTTTTTAAAGCTTGAATTTCCATCCAACCCTCAGTTCAGCAAACGTTAATTGCCACGAATTAAAACCGATCATTTCATTAACACTCAGTGAAGTATTGAGCCCGCAATTGAACAGGTAACTAATGCCAACAGGTATTTGAGTGAATCCATCACCATAATTGGATCCAAAAAGCAATCCGGCAAAAGGAGTGAGTTTTTTAACAGAATAATTTGAATTCAAATGGAACCTGCTGCCGGCTGAGAAATAAATGCCATATGCCAGATCAGATGTACCTGCATTTACTTCCAGATCAATCTGAGGGATAATAAAATAATCTGCTGTTGATACAAACATACCACCATTTCCGGAAAGTTCGAATGCCATTCCTGCACTTATACCTAATGGTTTATTTTTCCTGGGATTTTGATTTCCCATCAAATCGACAAATCCGTTTTTGTACTCTATTCTCGTAACCCGTTTTGTTTTGATCCATAAAACAGGTCCGTCTTCATAGTCAGTCATTTTATACTTAACAAACTTATCTGTCTTTTCAATTATCTTAACATTAAGCTGTTGTTTGTCACTGGTATTTATTTTATCCTGGCCAAAACCAGATTGAAAAGCAGAAGTTAAAAGAAGAATTGCAAGTAACTTTCTCATTTTGTGGCAAATTGATAAGTAATCGTGTTTGGTATAGGTAGAGGCGGGTTAAATATGTAAATTTAAATCACACAATCAGCTTCCATTTCAACCAGCCAATCGGCATTAATAAAACCCTTAACTTCAATAAAAGTTGATGCCGGGCGTATTTCAGAAAAATATTCTCCATGAGCTTTAGCTGCTTTCTTCCATTCAGAAATATCTTTGAGAAATACTCTTGTACGTATTACATTTTCTAATTTGCCGCCGGCATCTGTAATTGCTTTTTCAATAATTTCCAGACATCTTTTTGTCTGATTATATAAGTCACCAGGATGAGAGGTTGATCCATCCTGTGCCAGGGGAGCTGTCCCGGCTATCGAAATAATATTCCCTATTCTTACTGCTCTTGAAAAACCGATTGGTTTCTCAAATTCTGAGCCTGATGATATATTTATTCTTTTCATTCCTTTTGATGTTTTTATTTAAAGTCAGATGGAACCTCTCATATTTAGAAACAAATCATTACTACATATGGTTTCAATCTTGTCAGACATTTAGGGTTCATAATAGACTATTTTTCAATCATTACTTTATGTCCGTTGCTTTTTAAGGCTGTTATTGCCACATCCAGGTATTGTTCTTTTATCAGAATATAATCTGTATCATATGTGGAAATGGCAAAAATGGGGATTTTATTTTTTTTAAACAATTCTGCAATATCCGCCAGAATACCTACCAACGATAAATCCAGTGGCCCTTTTATTTTAAAGATCCGCCAGCTTCTGTCAGCTATTATTGTATCATTAACTGTAATATCTGACTGTTTGCATACAATGGATAATTCGTCTTGTGTTCTGGTTATGGAGCAGAAATCTGACTTATCTATCCAGTGAGGAATGGATGCATTTTTGTCTGACCGGTAAATCGAATAAGTATCTCTCAATACTGTAAAATCAAGAATCATAATTTCTGTTTTAAGTTCTTATATCGGACCTCATGCCTTTTAGGTTTGTGTTTTATAAGATGCAATATCAATGAATAATACCTCTCGCTATTATTCAGGAGGATTTAAAGGCAGATTCAGGAACGACAGGCCAATACTTCGTTTCATATGGCTTACGCTGTTATCGCCCGGTGCATCGTAAAAAACAGCAAGACGATTTTTGTATTTAATTACAGAGGGCAACCCGATGCAACGATTCGACCATTTGCAGTTTTGACCGTCAATAACAACAGCTTTATGTCCGGAATCCCATTTATTTAAGTCTTTCGACCAGTAGACCCAAACGGCATCTGTATATTCTCCATCCTTGTCGAAACCGATGTGATTGGTAAAAAGAAACCAAGTCTGGTTTGTTTCTTCAAAATACAAAGATGTGTTTTCAACTTGTTCCTCAGGAGGAAATATTGGAAGTGAATCAATTTTCCAGGGACTATCAAGATTTTTTGTGCGTGCAATGCAAATAGTTCTTTTAATAGAAAAATCAGCCGCTGAGAAGAACATCAGGTATTCATCATTATGTTTTACAATAAAGCCGGGGGATGCTGTAGAACTGTAGAAAGAATTCGCCCTGGGCATAAATGGAACAATGTTTCTTCTCTTAATCCATGGTCCAAATGGAGAACCTGACTCAGCCTTCATATTCAGATAAGGAAAGGAGGGTATCAAGTCGGGTGCCAGTGTTACATTGGGTGTTCCCAGATAAAACATATGCCATTTTTTCCCATCATAGTAAGTGGTTCCATAGCTGGCACTTTTCGAATCAGGTTCAGTTTTATTACCCAGCTGAAGCACAGGTCCCTTCTTTTCCCAATTTATAAGATCTTTACTGACAGCCAATGATGCGAGCCAGCCTTTTGGCCCTGCAGCATCATAATGCATGCAGAAGGTACTATCGTTCGCTTTAAAGACCCACAGATCACGCGCCCCATATATGTCACAGGAATCAGGTCCGTCTCCGTAATGTAAAACGACTCCAACATCAGATGCATCGAGTCTGTATTTACACACAGGCCTGTTGTCGTTATATTTCAGCGGTTTTATGGAATCTATTGTAAGTTTAACTTTCAACATCCCAACCGATCCGTAATCACTTTTATTGTATGCAGTGTGAAAAACGGTATAGCTACCGTCATCTTCTTTGATGAGACACAGTGGAGTTCGCATCATTTTCCACCATTTTGCAACCTTGTTTTCAAGGTAACATAATTTTTCCTTCGACCAGTGAATTCCGTCTTTTGAATAAAAATAACCGAAGGCTGAACGTGATAATCCTGTTGAATCGTAACCTGCATCTACCAGTGTCACAAACAAACCATTATCCAGCTTTGTAACAACCGGATTTTCGGTGAAACTTATGCCCAGATCAACCGGATTCAATTCACTGCAACGTTTCCATGGTCCTTCAGGCTTATCGGAACTTGCTAATCCTACTTGCCACAATCTGCAGGGCATATGTTGCGTTTGTGCACTTCCATAAAAAGCATAATATTTCCCATTTGCTTCATAAGGGAAGAAGGAATCATCGCCCTGCAATCCTTCAAATGAATCTGATTCATTCCCGGGTTCCATTATCATTCCCTTGTCTATATAGGGACCATCGATACCATTGATTCCTTGGTTTTCCGAAACAGCCCTGTACACTCTTCCTTCATAATTGCTGAGCCAGAGATTGCCACTGTCGGGTTGCGATTTATAACCTACGTAGAATAACTCCCACTGATTTTTTTTCTTATTGAAAAAAGGCATTGGCGACCATATTGCGGCTTTTGGATCTTTGCCGGTAAAATCTCCGCTGGATTCATTGATCGTGCTGATACGTTTCCATTGTAAGCCATCAGGGCTTAACCAGTGTCCCAGTTTCATTTTTACCCAACGAGGCTCGCCGGCCATTTCAGCTGAAAACAAATGATAGCCGTCGTCGAGTTTTATCACGGTACCTCCTTCAAATCCATATTTGTTATCGTCGGTACCATCAGCGCCTTTTGTAAGCACCGGACCCTGGTTTACTGATATTACCTCGATGGTTAAATTTACATTTTGAATTTCAGTACCCGGGTTTTCCTTTTTGGAAGTACAGCTGAGTGACACAAATAGAATTATCGAAAAACAGATTAGCGGTCGCATATTTCTTTAATTAATTGTTAAGTACTTAAAACATATTATTGAATGCTTTCGCCACAAGAAAGGCAGCAGTAGCAGCTGTCACACCAATGAGAGTAACTTTAACGGCTCCCTTCAGGGGTGGCTGTCCGGTTACTTTACTTTTAAAATAGCCGAAAATGAAAAGGCAGATTACGGTCAGAATTGCGGAAATAATTAATCCCTGAAAGGGAGTCCTGGTAAAAAAATATGCAGTCAGGGGAATTAAACCGCCAACTATATATGAGATCCCAATTGTTGCTGCACTGTTTCTCGCCCGGTTAGCATCAGGCTTTTCAAGCCCCAATTCATATTTCATCATAAAATCGACCCATTTATCTTTGTCTTTTGCAAGTTCATCTGCAATGATGTTTTGGGTGTTTTCATTTAAACCATACTGGGAAAAAACAAGTCGGACCTCACTCTTTTCTTTCTCGGGCAGGTTTTCAACTTCATCATATTCCCGTTTCAGTTCTGACTGAAAATGCTCCTGTGCTGTCTTGCCGGCCAGGTAACCACCCAATCCCATCGCAATGCTTCCTGCAACAATTTCTGCTATGCCGGCTGTGATAACAACTGCGTTGCTCTGAACAGCTCCGCTTAAACCGGCCGCAAGTGCAAACGGAACAGTCAATCCGTCAGACATTCCAATTACGATATCGGTGATGAAAACAGAACTTCCCAGATGCTCTTCTTTGTGCTGGCCTGAATCGGATGATAATTTAGTATTGACTTCCATTTTATTTTTTTTGGTTGTTTTCTATAAGTTCATTCCTGTGCTTTCTGTACTCAATAATTGGTTTATCTCCCATAATAAGATGTTCATCCATTTTTAATCCGCTTTTTTTTGGCAATTGAGTTTCTACTACTCTTTTATCCTGCCTTAAGATTATCAGAGACGATACCTTACCTATATAGTTGAAGAGTTCTTTTAGTATCGGGATTTTAATCATATTCTGATAATACCTTATGTATATGACTGTATTTTCTTCATCGACAGGAACAAATGCCGCAAATGCCCTTATTTTTTCAGAAATATAGTTTTGCCAGATATTGGGATAATGAAACCGGAGATGGAAAAGGTTTTCATAATCAACAATCTCATCGGGTTTCAGGGGAGTCGTTTTTCCGTCATCTTTTACATTATTAACATAAAATGTAATTAGTTCATTCTCCCTTATCACCACAGGTCCATTGACAAGTGTTTTATTGCCTCTTCCTATTGTTGTTTTATGAACAAATGGGAGATGTACAACATCAAGCTGGTTTTCTATTGCCCTGGAATAATGAACATTCCAATGATCTTTGAGGCTTGAATATGAGAAATGTTCAAGTTCTTTAAAGAAAAAGGGTTCCTGATCCTGTTTGTCATCTTCACCCCACCATAACCAGATAAATCCGTAAGCTTCGAATGTCTTATATGCCTGCACTTTCATTGTTTCCGGCGCTGGATTATTCTTCCCGTTTGCCGGAATTATCCGGACTTTCCCTGTTTTATCATAAATAAACCCATGGAAAGGACATTCCAGCTTCCCATTGACTATTTTTCCGCATGAAAGAGATACTCCGCGATGACAACATCTGTCAGCAATGCAACACACATTGCTGTTTTCGTCGCGCCATAAAGAGATAAACTCATTAAACCGTTTAATCCTGAGAGGCTTATGCTTTTTTAATTCTTTGGATTCAAGTATTACATACCATTGATTAAAGATCATGATAATTATTTTTTAAATGTATTGAGCATGTTGCCGGGTTTTTATCATGGACGCAACCTGTAAGATCGTTAACATTCATTTTTCAGTACTATCTTCTTCGACATGTAAAATGTGCAATAACCTGTGAATGATCGGGGCGAAGAAGATAGCAGTAATGCTCAGAAACGCGACACCACTGTACAATGCGTAAAATGAAGAAAATATTTTAGCGATACTGGTTTTCAT
>JGI20214J51650_10000167_pt1 | contig 40619 bp, 34 predicted proteins | sample WetSurMetagenome_FD_51650 | JGI IMG/M metagenome (IMG submission 51650)
GAAGGGATCGAGACATCGAAGAGGCACAAATCCGGCTTGACCGTGCGCTCACCCCGCATCGTGAAGTGGAAGGACAAGCCGCCCGAGGAGGCGGACACGCTGGATTCTCTGAAAGCCTTGTTGCGCAAGGGCAGCGGATAAAGCCCGATTTATTGTTGCGTTTCACCAAGAGCCACCGCCAGACAGCTCTTTCCTGCATGCCGTGTAGCATTTCCTTCCTGAAGCTACATTGTTTGCAGCTCTGCGATGACCCCTGTTTTGATTTCCTGCTCCATGTCAGATAGGTGAGTGATTCTATCTTTAATTTGACGGGATGAAAAATGCGATCAAAGCACTCAATCTATATTTTCTGAATGAAAGCGGGATGTTTACACGGTGATTCGCGACGAATGACAATAAATAATCAGTTGATATTTTTAAGAATTCTGCGAAAATAAGAGAATAATTTTTGCATGAGGATTTCAGTGAAATCTCGGTCAAGTGATAGGCTGGAAAAATTCATAACCACTAGTTTTTTTCATGAGGATACAGGGTGCCCATGCGTGAACAACCGGAAAAAATAGACGCCAAATTCATCAAAGGCTTCATCCGAAGACGAAAAAAGATATTTATCGCCGTTTCGTCGCTTATGCTCATCGGAACAATCGCCGTGGCATTTTTGACGCCTAAGGTCTACGTATCCAGCGCGACGATCTTAATTGAGGGACAGATAGCCGGCGAACTTTTGAAAAGCATTTCCATGGGGTTCATCGAAGAGCGACTGCAGGTGATCACCCAGCAGATTTTAACGCGGGACAAGCTGCTTCAAATCTCAAAGCAACTCAACCTGCTTCCAACTACTGAAGATTCGAGGGCTGTGGATGCTGCGCTGACTGACATGCGCAAGAATATAGAACTGAAAACAATCCAATCTGGAGATATCAATCCCAGATCGTATAATCCCAGCCAGACGGTTGCCTTTAGATTATCCTTCTCCTCTGGCGATCCGGTGACGGCGCATAAAGTTGCAAAAGAGCTCTCTTCTTTGTATGTCGAAAAAAATCTTCAAAGAAGGGAGCAAATCTCCAAGCAGACCACGGCTGTGTTGCAGGAAAAGCTCAGTCAACTCCAGCAGCAAACGAGTGCTAGTGAGAAGCGACTGAACGAATTCAGAAGAGTACATGCAGGGGAATTCCCCGAGAACATGTCTTTCAATCTCGAGCAGATCTTTCGCCTGAACACGCAGCTTGACGAAGTCAATGCAAAAATCAAACAGATGGAAGACATGAAGGCCGGAGCTTCTGGACAGCAGCTGACTTCAAAAGTTCCAGCAGGTGCTGCATCAGGCGATCAGGCGAGTGCCGATCCCATGGCTCGCCTGTCACAATTGCGCGCACAATTGTTGAGTCTGCAATCCCGATATTCAGACAAACATCCTGATGTGAAAAAGACACGCAGTGAAATTCAGAGACTTGAACGACAGTTGGGGATATCCGATGATCCTGGAAGCAAAGAAAGAGAATTGGAGAGCCTCAAAAACCGGCAGGCCGACGACCTGAACAGACTGACGAAGAAACGAGATGATTTGCAAATCAAAATAAACGAATATACCCGAAGAAGTCAGATGTCCACGACGGTGCAGAGTGAATACAATAAATTGGCCCAAGACTATGATAACGCATCAAAACAATACAATGACACCCTGGCAAAATTGACCGATGCAAAAGTCGCAAAGGAAATTGACGACACGCAGATGGGAGAAAGATTCATTGTGATCGAGGAGCCCCAGGTGCCCACGAAGCCGGAAAAGCCGAACAAGCTTAAAATGTTTTTGGGGGGCGTTTTCCTGTCGTTGTTCGCGGGACTGGCCGCTTCGATCATCGCGGAAAAAAGCGATCACTCCATCAAGTCCGCCGAACAGCTGCAGAAGATCACCAAACTGCCCGTCTTGACCGTACTGCCTTTTTCGCTCACCGATGAGGAAAAAAAGACTCGATCGGAGATGAACCTGATCTCGAAGATTCTCGGGGACTGGAAATTAGAAAAAGCGAATCTTCTCAAGAAGGGAAAATAAAGAAGGAGAAGTTACGGGGGCATTTCCCGGCGGGAAATGACGAAATGAGGACAAAGGACATCCGATTATGAGCAAATTGAAACAAGCCCTTGAGAAAGCGAAAAAAGACAGGGGGGAGATCGAGAGAGGCGAAGAGAGAATTATTCAAAGAACAGAGACCGCAGAGCCTCCGCAAGACAAACCGCTGAAACCTGTCTACTCGAGCACTAAAATCATTCAGTGCGACGCAGATCTGCTCCACAGAAACCGGGTCGTCTCCGTTTGCACGAGGGATGAAGCGGATCGGCTCAAGATTCTGCGGACGCAAATCCTGAACACGATGAGTCAAGAGGGGAAAAACACCCTCATGATCACGAGTGCCAATCCGGGGGAGGGGAAGACACTCACGGCGATCAATCTTGCGATCAGTTTTTCGCATCAGTTCAATAAAACGGTCCTGTTGGTCGACGGCAGCATCAAGAAACCGACCATTCACAAATACATGGGATTAGAGGACGGGCCCGGGTTTGCGGATTGCCTGGTCAACAANAAGTCAATGACCGATGGACTCGTTAATCCGGGAATGGACAGGATCGTTATTCTCCGCGGCGGAACCCCTCACACGAATTCAGCAGAGCTGCTCGGCTCGGAAAGAATGAAAGCCCTGCTCAAGGAGATGAAAGAACGGTATCCGGAGCGTTTCATCATTTTTGACACATCTCCGGTTCTGACATCCGCCGATCCGCTTGTTCTTGCCAATTTGGTGGACGGGATCCTTCTTGTCGTGGAGGCAGAGAGGACGAAAAAGGAGGATGTCTTGAAAGTAATGGAGATGCTGAAAAACAAACCCGTTATCGGAACCGTTTTTAACAAATCACAGGAGTAAGAGGACAGCGAACGAATGTACGAGTCTTTTTACGGTTTAAAGGAGAAGCCCTTCAACCTGACCCCTGACCCGGACTACCTCTACATGAGCCCCGGCCACGAGAACGCTTATTCCCACCTGGAGTACGCCATCCAGGAGAGCAAGGGATTTGTTGTGGTGACCGGCGAAGTCGGCTCCGGTAAGACCACATTGATCAATTATCTCCTCCGCAAGATCCCGCAGACCATCCACATCGGCATTATCAACAATACGTTCATCCAGCCCCAGGAACTGCTGAGGATGATCTGTCACGAGTTCAATCTGCAGTATGAAGATTCCGAAAAGACCGCTTTGCTCACGCGATTCTACAATTATCTCCTTGAACAGTACTCCAAGCGGGAGAGGGTCATTCTGATTATTGACGAGGCGCAAAATCTTCCGGAAAGATCTCTGGAAGAGATCCGGATGCTTTCCAATCTCGAATCCGAAAANCATCACCTCATCCAGATGATCCTTGTCGGGCAACCCCAGTTGAAAGAAAAGCTCCAGAGGAAGCGTCTGGAGCAGTTCGTTCAGAGGGTCACCGTGTACTGCCATCTCAATGCACTGGACGAGAGGCAGGTGGAAGAGTACATCCGTCACCGGTTAACGGTCGCGGGAGCCGATCATCTGGACCTTTTCAACCCGGAGGCCATCGCGGCCGTGTACAAATACTCCCTCGGTATTCCGAGGCTGATCAATACGATTTGTGATTCCGCATTCGTATACGGTTATGCTGATGATATCAAAGTGATCGGCCGCGACTTGATAGAGGCGGTCGCCCAGGCAAGAAGCCTCGGGGTGAGAGAGGAATCGCGGGATTCATTCCCTGAGGAAGAAGAACAGAGCGATGCATCGCTTCCCGCTTCCGCCGTGCTGCTCCAGGAACTCGAAGAAAGGATTCGATCCACGGAAGACCAACTCGCCTTTCAGGCTGACGGGCTGCTCAAGATCCACCAGAGACTGGAGGCCCTGAACGGCCATAGGGACCAACGTGACAGGATCATCCTCCTGCTTTTCAAAATGCTGGCGAAGAACATGAAGGGCCGTGACCGTCTCGCAGCGCGAGTGACCAANCTGCGCAAACAGAGCTCTCCGAAGAAGAAAAAACCGTCAGAGAAAGATTCAGAACCCACCAGCCTGCCCACCGACGACAAATGAAACAGGCGGGACTGGAATCCCGCCTGTCATCCGACTCCACCTTTCCGGGAATCCCGCTCTGCCGCTGTCAATCCAATCTCACTTTTCATCCCGATATGAAAGCCCGGTCATGGATCTGTCTGGCACCCATGGAGAGGTGCCGCGTGGTTGCCCTGCCTGCAATGAGCGGGTCTCTCATGATACAAGCGTTCGGAATCACTCGCGTCCGGCTCATGACTTTTCGGATCGATGGATCAACAAGCCGATGGAGCTGTAGGCGGCGATTTCCTCTGTCAAGCTCTGTGATTGAAAGGCGGCAGGACACCGGAGATTCGCACGATCCCTCTCGGCAGGTCGCGTATCATCGTGTAAAATCGATCTGTCAGAATTGCCGCACGCGAGAGCGCCGTCGGGATCACGAACGTTCCGGGTAATAAAAGCTGTAATGCGTTATCCATTCTGAACAGTTCCGGCCTTCAGTAAAACCAGTCTGCTCCAGCATGCCTGCCAGAGCTCGACGAAGGCCTCCAACCGAAACAATCGACACAGGGACACGTAAACAACAACTCCCGTCACAACCTGCGACAAGAGCATCGACCAATAATTGGGAAACGGCAGCAGTCCCAGGGCGTATACGGCTATGCCCATCAACGCGGACATGACGAAATAAGGTAGACCATCGCGCAATTGCTCCCGGATCGGATAGCCGATCAAACGCCCCGTGTAGTAGCTGTTCAGATAGTAGCTGACAATCGAAAAGATGATCAGGCCGCAAATCATCCAGGAGATACCCCACGGCCAGGTGATTGCGATGCTGATGACGATGAATACCTTTTTGGCAATTTCCAGCCGGAGATACAGCTCGGAGCGTCCCAGCGCCAGCAGCAAGTTCAAATTGATGAGGTTCAGGGGATGCAATAACCCATAAAAGCAAAGCAACTCCAGGTACGGGATGCATTCAGCCCATTTTTCCGTCAGCAGCACTAAGATCAAGGGGCGGGAAATCGCCGCCAGCCCGATCATCATCGGAGTATTGATCAATACAAGAAGGGACAACGCCTTCTTCATGGCTCTTTTCAATCGGATGGTATCGTCCTGCAGCTTGGAAAAAAGGGGGAACGTGACACGAGCGACCAGCCCTGAAAGAGTATTCGTCGGCAATTCCTGAACGGCCTTGGCACGCGTGAAATAACCGAGATCGGACGGCGAAAACAGCTTCCCGATCACCAGAAAATAAATATTGGAAAAAATCTGATCGATCAATCCCGACGCCAGCATCCGAGACCCGAAACCAAACATTTCTTTCAGTGATTGCACTTTGAAGATCAATGCCGGCCGCCAGGAGTTCATAATCCACAGAAACAGTGTCCGGAAGAAGGATCCGGATACCTGCTGCACAACCAGGCTCCATACCCCGAAACCTGCAAAGGCCATGGATACTCCGATGACACCCGACAAGATACTTTCGCACATGCTGACTTTGGTCTGAGTCTTGAAATCCATCTTCTTATGCAGCATGTTGGAGTGGATAATGGCAAAAGAATTGACGAAAATGATGAGCGACATTGCTCGCGTCAATGAAGTGAGAATCGGCTGGTTATAGAATGCGGCAACCCAGGGCGCCACCAGGCACACCGCGCCCATCGCGAAGAGTCCCACTGCTATATTGAAGTAGAATATCGTACTGGTATCGGTAAGGGTGACCTCCCTTTTCTGAATCAAGGCGAGGCCATACCCGCTGTCGGAGATTGACTGAGCCACTGCGATAAAGACCCACAGCATCCCGATCAGACCGAATTGCTCCGGAAACAGAAGGCGAGCCAGTAGAACCCCGATACAAAAGCGCACCCCCTGCACGCCCAGAGATTCCAGCATGCCCCAGGAGAGAGCTCGAATCGTTTTCGCTTTCAGACCGGTGCGCTTCATGATCGATTAGGCCATCCTCTGAACATGTCCTTCCGGTCGGAACATGTCGTGCCGTTGTGAACCATGGAACAACAATGCTGTAATGATTTATCGGCGTCTCTCAGCGGACTCCGTCCTTTCAGCGACGGGACTTCCAGCTCGATGCCGTCTTCAGGCCGTCCTCTCTATCGGTCGACAGTGGCCGTCTTTTACCGTGCGTTACCGATCAGGTCGCCGCCGATCCGCTGCGCCATCATCCGCAATTCTTTTTCGCGGCCCTCCATCCATTCTGTCACGTCAAGTCCGGCGATTTCATAAATCGTTTTCCATCGATAAATCCAATCATGTCGCAAAAGTGCCTCCGCCGCGTTTCGTCGGCTGATCCGGTCACATCGTTCCGGTTCTGCTGCAAGTCCGGTAAGCACTTCCNCGACATCGCTTCCATCCTGGTTCATTGGAATGACAGCGTCCGGCCAATTAAACGTTGAATGGAATGCTTCACAATCCGGTATTTGACCGACAAGAATGGATCCGGCTGCCGATGCCTCATAATACCTGAAACCAATTTCAATTTGCCCTCGGGTATCCGTAGGGACATCCATTTTTGCCGGAGCGACGTAATAATATCGGCTTCGCTTTGCCATGTTCGCGTGCATATCCCTGTGCTGCCTGTAATCCTTCACGCGCACATCGCTTGCCATAAAGGTGTCGTAGATATAGAATAATTTTTCTCTTTTCGCGAAATCTTGGAAAGCTCCGTGAACGCTTTCCCATATGCGCCCGATGCTGTAAATATCGATAATCCTGGCCGGCGTGTCCGGATAGGGACTGTATCGAATTGCATCGACGGCGCCAGGCACATAGTGACACTTGCGCTCCACGGCTTCACTGAAGTCATGGACTGTCCCGCTCAGCCCGATTGCGATGTGATCGAATTGCCTCAACGCAGGCAGCCAGTTTTTATAGGCGCCGATATTGGATGAATAGACTTCATCAATCCAACAGACGGCTTTTTTGCAATGGTCCCGCCATCCGCGCAAGGCCGTTAATTGGATCAGGTCCTGCATCAGTGGAAGGTGGGCAATGAATAAATCGTATTCCCCCGACAGTCTGACCGGTTCGAATGCCAGATTCATGGAGACGATTTTTTTTGTAAAATCCCGCCATATCAAGTGCTTCTGTAATGGATATCGGATTGTGTACGCGCGCTTGGGCTTCAGATCGATAATATCAACATCATCGACTCCTGCCAGTACGTCTTGTCCTTCATAAAATGCGCACCGGAAGGCATTGGTCGCGTAGCTTCGCCCCGTCAGCATGCAGATTCTCGGTCGTTTCCGGGTTGTGTCACCCCCGAATTTTCCTAGATTCACCGTATTGGTTTTCGGTACCATGGAACACTCTCCTATCAGGCACAGGAATCCTGAACGGACGATATTGATCTGATCGACTCCTATATCCAATCCCCCAAAACGGAACGGATTCCCCCTCCATGCATCTCTGCACCAAGAAAGAAGGAATCCGTTGGGCGACATACTTGGATTTGTGTACGCACGGAGCTTATAGGGACCGTCCCCGCACGGACGACCGGAGTGGGGACAGGGGAGAGACACTCTCGGACAGCCTGCTCAGCCGGGCTGTCACAACCTGACGATGCGTTCCGAGAAAATAATCCGTCATCCCCATCCCCGTTTTCGTCCGAGATCCGAAGACATTACTGAAAAATATGGTCATACTGTCTGGCCAACTCCCTGCGAAACTCCTCTGTTTTTTCTTTCAGGTTTGGGATGAGATCGGCCGCTGCGTCCCTGAGGTCGACGAATTGGTCCTTCAGCAGACCCATATCCAGCCGGTCGATTCTCTGGCAATATTGGCTCAGTCCATACTCGCTCATCAACGCATCATTTTTCTTGCTGTATGACAGCGAAATGGCCGGAATATTCAGCATCAAGGACAGGAGAACATTATGAAATCGTGATGCAATAATCATCTCCGTTTGCGAAAGTTGCGCCAACAGATTCGACACCGTACATATCGGCTCATCGATGATTTGCGCGCCTTCATACGGAATGCCCCGCTGCGCAATCAACGCTTTAATCTCCTGTTTCACCCGATTGTCGTAATTCATATCTCCGATCAGGATCCGGACAATATAGTGGTTCTCAATCAGCCACGTGATGATATTCACAATTTGTCCGATATACTGTCCGTGTTCGTTGCCCTCCCTCACACGGCGACCCTGGCCAGCGTAATCCAACAGTCCTACGCCAATGACGTCCCTTGCCCTTTCATCGCTCACACGGTATTGCATCTCCGTCAGTGGAAGACTGTACGCCAGATCGGGATATACCGGATCCTGATTCACATCGATGCCTATACCGCGCAGGTATTCCTTTGATTTCGCATCCCTGAAACTTCTGTAGTCCGCAAGGAACAGGGCCAATTTAAAAAACCACTTTGTCATCCAATGATGGATCGGTTCCGCTCCGACGCTCACATAGAGCACGCGAGAATGGCGGATCTTCGCGATGAGCGTCCATTTCATGAGCTCATACGGCAATCCCCAACTGCCGTCATCGTCGTCAGTGATCATCCCCGTCCCGGTCATGATGAGCATATTGACGCCCTTGAGGCTGTGAAATGCTTTGATCCAGCGGAGTATTTCTTCCGGAATTTCCAATAATATCTTTTGTGCAATTTTTACTGTGATTGAATCACGATTCGGCCTTCTTTTTTTGTGGCGATCGCTGATGGGGATCGCATGGATGTCATGTCTGCCCGACACATCTCCGGGATTTGCGCAAACTCCGGTTATTTCAGCATCCGGCAGATATTTCCGGCAATGGTGCAGGATCGCCTGCAGGGTGCACTCATTTCCTATATTCCCGTTTCCAAAATTTCCGATAAAATATATTTTTTTTCTTTTTAATTCATTCATAGCTCAGTCTTTGGCTGAGATTGGACGACGGATGCGATTACCCGGCGCCGCGCGAAAAATCTTTCTCTTGCCTCCGTCGTCCCGTGAAAATCTCAATGAGAATGTTTCGATTTCATCTGAACCCATAATACCCAGTCTTTTGCGCCGGCCTTGTTCGTTCCGGGTATCGTGAAGTATTTTCGCCCCTCGCGGATATCCGCACTTGCGTCGATATCGATCCGATTCCCGTCTGTTGGATCGATCCACGCTGCTTTGTATATTGTTGCACCCTTTTTGAGCTCCACGGATACTGTTTTCGGTGCTTCCGCAGCCACATACAGGATCGCCACGTTCCCTTCAAGGGTCACCGCCGCGGCTGAATATTTCTCGCCCCCTGTTTCACCGTATCCCGCGACGAGAAAACCGTGCTCTGCGTCCGGTTTCAGTGTGTTCCATCTTACGCCGAGGAATAGTTTCCACAGCTGTGACATATCCTTTGCGCCGCGACTGTCCAACGCATCTTTCCAGTGCTGTTCAGTGGGAAATACTTTTGNTGGGGAATCGAAATTCCAGACCGGGTTATTTCCGTAGAAGTGTCCGGCAGCCCCGGTCAAGATCGACCAGTAGGCCTGCCGTCGAATGCGATCCGGCGTGCTATGATGCTCTCCTTCATAGACACTCTCGATCATGATAAACGGTTTAACCGGTTTGCGTTGATATTCCTTGATCGTGCTGTCATAAAGATCACCTGCTTGACTGTATACATTATTGAAATCAAGCCATTGTCGATCGCCGAACGCTCGGGCCGGTGACTCCTGTCCGCAGTGAACTGTCATAAGCTGAGTCGCCCCGCCCGCCCGGATACCTTCCGCCAGCGCGTCGACACTCCATTGATACTGCCGTGGCGGGGTAAAATCTCCGCCCAGCACCCAGACAATGTTCGAAGAAGACCTGTAGCGACTGCCGACAAAGCGACCGTATTGCCTCACATGATCGGCACCGGTGATTCGAATATCCTGAAACCAGCCTTCATCTCCGCCTTTCCAACCGAGATAGGCGGGGACCAGGAATACAAGCAGGCCCTTTTGGGCAGCCATCGCGATCACTGCATCGGCATGGGCAAAATAGGCTTCATTCGGCGTTGAAAAATCGCCCGGTCTCAAAAACGGCCCGTCTCCCGAGGCGTTGTGCGGTGGACTCGCGGAAAACTTCCGCTCGATCAGGTTAACCAGAATCGCGTTAAACCCTTGAGATTTGCGGTGATCCAGATAGAATTCAGTCTCCTTCAAGCTCAGCTGTGCAATGAGGGACCATGCACTGTCGCCATGGATCAAGACCGGCTTCCCGTTTTGATCTTCAAAATAGCGTCCACTGTCGTTTATGCGAATCGGGAATTTGAATTTCTCCGGCGATGCCACCTCGGCGCAAAGACAGAAGATTGATGCGAGCATCAGTGCCGCAAAGAAGAAAGCTTTCGATATCGCGGGCTTGCAAATCATGAATGGCTCATGCGGAAGGGACTGGGCGTTTCGAAGATCTTACCGATGCGCTGTAGATTCTTCTATTGCGGTCACTTCTCCCTGTTCAACGAGCGATTGTGATCCGGCTCCTTCACATTACGCTTGACCTGTTCGAGAGCCGATCCCTGTCCAGCCGCGCTTCCGGGATCGCATCCATTCGAGTGATCCATTTGCCGGGCAAAAAACATACGGACCCGTTCTTTCGATATTCTCTGCTTCCCTTCTCAAGATGCCGCTCTCCGGTCGCCTATTTCGCACGGCATTCGTATGTATCCGGTCTCCTGTCACCGAACAAATGATTGTGCGAGTTGAGCCTCTTGTCATCAGCGGCAGCCGGATCTACATCCCTGACCATGATCTCGGGCGCTGCGGCAGGCGCACGGTGCAGGATCTCGCCGCGAGGCGACGTAATCTGACTTTGCCCGATATAGGTGAGTGAATGACCGCCTCGATTCTCTGTGCCAACCCTGTTTGCTGTGATGGCGAATACCCGATTCTCGAGGCATCGGGTCCGCATTCCATCGGGGCAGTTTGGCAGCACGAGATTGGCCGGATGAGCAATCAGTTGTGCCCCCCGTAGCGCCAGTGTTCGCGCGCTTTCGGGAAAATACCAGTCAAAACAGATCATTAAACCGATGTTTCCGATCTCCGTTTTGAAGACCTGAAACCCAAGGTCGCCCGGCTGAAAAAACAGTTTTTCGCGATCAAACAAATGTGTCTTTCTGTAGAGACCCTCCGTTCCATCATGACCCACAATGGCCGCTGAGTTGTAATAGGAACCGCCGGCGGCTTCGGCAAATCCATAAACGACAAAGCATTTTGCCTCCTTTGCGAATAGCGAGATTTTGCTGAAGGTCCGACCGGAGGAAAATGTATCGGCCAGCAGCTGAACTTCACGGACCTCGGCAAAATTGTATCCACAGTCGAATAATTCCGGCAGCACATAAAGATCGGCCTTGGCGGATTCCATCATGGACAGGGCTTGCTGGAGATTCTCTTCTTTCGCCGCAAAGACCGGGTCCGTTTGAACAAGAGCAACACGCATGTGAAATACTCCTTTCGAATTAGAGGAATCGATAGGCAGGTCCCGCACAGGCATATCGGGAGCTCACGGAGCTTCCTCACGATTCATTGAACTTTCGGAATACAGGCTTAACCGGCCTGCCTTCGAGATAGGATTCGGGCCCGTTCCGGAGTGCCTTGGCATATACGCTCAAAGCCTCGCCGATCGCCTCCAGGGTTCTTGCGATGTCCTTTTCCGTGTGGGAATAGCTCACGACCAGGGACGGCGCAAGCAATCCACGTTTTATGGTCTCCTGGAGGAATAGCGTCCTGAAGATCTGGGAGGGCTGCTTTTCCTGATCGCGCGCGACATAGACGAGGTTGCACGCCTTGCCGCCCAGCTGGAAATAGTCCTCGATTCCCAATTCTCTCGTTGTTCGAGCCACGCCGTCTGCAAGGATCCGTCCCGTCTGCCATAGATGATCCACAACATTTNTCTCTCTATATATTTCAATGGTCTTCAGGCAAGCAGCCAGGGCGTGAGTCTCAGCCCCATGAGTGGTGGACAGCAGGAAAACCCGTTCCTTGTCATGATGCAAACCGCCCAGCTCCATGATTTCTTTCTTTCCAACCAGGGCGGAAAGAGAAAACCCATTGGCCATTCCCTTTCCGAACGTGCACAGATCAGGACTGACTTCGTAATACTTCTGGGCCCCGCCGAGATGCCATCTGAAGCCCGTGATCATCTCGTCCAGAACAAAGAGGGCCCCCTCCTCCCTGCAGGTTTTTTGCATCTGCTGAAGATAATTCTTCTTCGGTTCGTTCACCGTCTCCGCTTCCATGACGATGCAGGCGATTCTCCCGGGGTATTTACGGAACATTGCTTTAACGCCGTCTATATCATTGTATGGAAATTTTACGGTGATGTTTCGAATCGCTTCGGGTACACCCGCCGACATGGCCGTGCTCCCGATGAACCAGTCGTCCGTTGAGAAAAAAGGCTGGTCCGCACAGATAGCCACCATGTCTCTACCCGTATAGGCACGAGCGATCTTTACAGCTGCCGTAGTCGCATCCGATCCGTTTTTCCCGAATTTGACCATCTCCGCGCCCTCAATCAGATTGAGGATTGCTTCCGCGCATTCCACTTCGATGGGTGCCGGCCTCGTAAAATTGGCCCCCAAGAGCATCTGCTTATAAGCCGCCTCCAACACGGGCTTATAGGCATGGCCCAGGGTGACCGATCTCAAACCCATTCCATACTCGATAAACTCATTTCCGTCGAGATCCCACACATGACAGCCCTCGCCTCTGGCAATGAATCCCGGAGCGTACAGAGGGTACTGATCATCGCCTTTCGCATATGTATGACAGCCACCCGGTATCAGGGAATGACTCTTTTGCTGCAGTATTCTGGATTTTTCATACTTCATGACAGCCCGTTTATCTCCTCTTTAATGAAAATGCCTGAGTCCTGCTGACAGGATCCTGTNTCCCCGTACGGATGAACTCAGAAGATGATTTTACGACCATAGAACCCTTCTGCGTACCTGCCCGGGGCATTCGACTCGACGCCCCTCAACCGAAGAATCGAATAAAACGTGTCATCAGAAAACCAGGCCTTCGCTTTCTGTGTGTTGAAACAGGTCCGTATAAAATCGATTTTCTTCTCGCAGGTCGCTGCATCCAAATGAACGTAGCAATTCGGCGTACCGAGATCGCCATCATACTTTATAATTTCATATTCCAATATCAAGTGATCCCGGTATGTATTCCATGTCAATTCCGAAATCAGGCGATGATCCTGGTGCAAGTCATGCCGGTGATGAGTGAATATGATGTCGGGTCGCACAGTCTCTTTCAGCTGTTCAAAATACTCTTTGACCTTAGGGCCTTCGTAAGGAAGGAATCCGTCTCTGAATGCAAGGATTTCTGTTTCTTTCTTTTTTGCGTTTTTCAAGAACATTTCGGCGCTCTTTTCCGCTTCGGCCCCTCTGCGTCCATCGGCGCAAAATACCACCCACGTCATTTCCACGTCCTTGTTTTCCGCGAGCAGCCGTAAAATCGTCCCGCCGCATCCTATTTCGATATCGTCGCTATGAGCCCCTATGCACAATATTTTTGAGGTTCCACCGCCGGGTTTTTCAAAATTGACCTTCAACATAATGAATTTGCCCTTCAAGCAGGATTCGCGCAAGGCACTTTCCAGACTTCCCAGGGCGCATCTCCCTTTTCCACCATGTCCGTAAGTTCTTGCTGCTCCTTGAACGTGTCCATGCACCAGTACTGATCGTGCCTGTAGCCGATCAGCTGCTTTTCGCGAATCAATCTTCTAAACGGTTCTTCCACCAGTTCCTCGCCGTCCCGCATGTAATCAAATATTTCCTTCCTGAACACGAAATAACCGCCATTGATGACTGTTTCAGTCTCTCTGACATATCGAATATCATCCACAAGGCCATTATCGCGAAGTGTGACCACATGAAATGTCTGAGAAGGCAATGCGCACAAAAAGCCTGCTATTTTGCCGCTTTGCTGAAAGTGCTGGATCTGTTTGAGGAGGGAGAAATCCGTCAGGCCATCCGAGTAATTCGCCAAAAACATGTCCTCGCCGTCCAAATACTTTTGAACCGCCTTCAATCTCTGTCCGATGTTCGATTTCAAGCCCGTATCGACAAATGTAATATTCCAATCCGCGATGTCGCTGTCTTTCAGGAGCAGCTTTTTCCCTCCATTCGACATCGTAAAATCATTGGAAATATATTCGTTATAGTTTAGAAAATAGTCCTTGATTTTGTCCGCCTTGTAACCCAGACACAAAATAAAATCCTTGTGTCCATAATGAGCATAGTATTTCATGACATGCCATAAGATCGGTCGGTATCCGATTCTAACCATGGGTTTGGGTACATCTTCGGATATCCCCCTGAGCCTTGTTCCCAATCCGCCGCAAAATAATACGACTTTCATTATTTGTTACCCCCTCTTACTCGTTATGAAAACGGAACCGGGAGTTCGCTGCGCGATCTACTATGCCCATTCTGCAAGAAGACTCTTTTCAGCGAGAACTGCGGCCGCTTCTTGTATGACCCTGAAGTCCATGCCGGATTTCTCCGCAATATCAAGCAGATGATGCCGGCCGTCGGATAGATTCAGAACCCAAAGTAATGCAAGCTCGTTGCCTTCACCGGTCACTCGACCGCCCGTGTTTCTGTAAATCCCTCTCCTTCCCAGCTGCGGCTCACATTTCGGGTTCAAATTCTTATAAGCTCGATTGCATTCCAATACNTGCAGGATCTCCATAAGCCTGGTAAAACTGTTCCCGAGGCATTCCTCTCGAACGAATCCAAGGTTGTCTGCCGAGGTATGATATTCGGGATACGTTCCATAGGGTGTCCTCGACAGTCTGCCGACGGGGAGATTAAACCCGGGGGAGCAGTATTGACGCTCGTCATAGCCATAGGGATCAAAATCGACGATGTCGTAGGCCTGTCCCGAATGCCCCAGAACGTGAAGCGCGGCCCGATCGATTTCGGCGTCTCCACGCCTGCTTTTCTTATATGTCGTCTTCCCCGCGTCCCCCAGACCCGTCAGCACGATGCCGTTTCTGATATTGGCAATCTTCTCCTCGTTTCGCGCAAGCCAGGTGATCGCGCCGATCGTGCCCGGGATAAAGAGAAACCGATACGAATGNCGCCGCGGGGACATGCCGATCTGCTTCGCGAGCAGTGCAGCCAGAGCGACCCCCGACAGGTTGTCATTCGCCAGCGACGGATGGCAGGCATGGCACGAGATCAATATCTCCGACTCTTCAGTGCCGCGCAGGAATAACTCCCCGTAAGTCAGGGAGCCGTTTTCCAGGGTCGAATCGATACAGACCTCATATTCGCCCTCCTCGAGGCCGAGATAATCCCGATGCCTCAGACAGAAGCCCCAGTTTTCTTTGTAATACGATGTTTTGTACGGGATCCAATCGGGGTGATCGGGAAGGGTAAAGAGGTGCTCCTTCAGGTCCTTCAGGGCCATCATTTGGTGAATCGGGACACTGTAACTCAAAACATGCAAATTCGATTGATTGAAATCAATGATTTTCTCTCCCCTTGCATTCTTTACATAAGCATCCCGGATATTCCATTCTTTTGGCACCGTCCAGTCGAACACCGGTGTCCCCGAAGGGACCTCGTGTGTCTGGAGNGGAATGTGACGCCGCAGAATCTCCATCGTCTGCCGGAACCCGTCACCCGTGATGCTTCTGCATAAGGGATACAGCTCTTTGATCAGCGCATAGATCTCGCTGCCCATTTCCGGAAGATTCGTGATATCGAGGCCAGGTCGGTTCAAGATCTGTCAGCTTTCTGTGCAAAGAAAATCAGGATAGTTCCGGTCCCGGTCGGACAGGACCTGCGCGGCTGACGGCCACTCGATTCCAAAAGCCGGGTCATTCCACCGGATCCCCCTCGCACATTCGGGAGCGTAAAATTCGGACATCTGATAGAACACTTCCGTGTTCTCCTCCAGAGTCAGGAACCCGTGGGCAAAACCCTCCGGAACGTACAGCATCTTGCGGTTACCGGGTGTCAGCACAACGCTCAGATAACGTTTAAAGCTGGGGGAATCAGGCCGAATGTCGACAATGACGTCATAAATGGCGCCCATCGTACAGCGNATCAGTTTTGCCTCTTCGAAGGGTTTACCCTGGTAATGCATGCCCCTCAGGGTTCCCTTTGCCGTGTTGAAGGAGATGTTACACTGCACCAGCCTTGGATTCAATCCATGAGCTTCAAATTCCCGTCGGCACCACGACCGGGCGAAAAAACCGCGCAGGTCTTCCATCCGCTCGAGATCGAGAATGTAGGATCCTTTCAGCTTCGTCTCGTGGAAGATCACGGATAGACCTTCACTTCCGGGATGGGAACGATAAACTGCCCCCCCCACGCTCGTATGGACTCCATCTGTTTCATGATTTCCTCTTTGAAATTCCACGGGAGGATCAGCAGATAATCCGGTTTCGTCTCCGCGACCTTCTCGGTGCCATGGATCGGGATGTGCGTGCCCGGGGTGAACTTCCCATGCTTGTACGGGTTGCGATCGACGGTATAGTCAATGAAATCCGTCCGGATCCCGCAGTAATTCAAGAGGGTGTTCCCCTTGCCCGGAGCACCGTACCCGGCGATGGACTTCCCTTCCCGTTTTGTCTTGATCAGCAGTTCCAGGAGCTTGCGCTTCGTTTCTTTGACCTGTTCTCCAAAGGAGCTGTAATAGTCCATCCGCGTCAGCCCCCCGGCCACTTCTCTCTGCTTGAGGCCGATGACGCGCTCCCCGATCTCTCTCGCGGCGTCATCCTGATGGCAGGCGTAGATCCGCAAAGAGCCTCCGTGTGTCGGGAGCTCTTCCACATCGAATATCCGCAACCCGTGGAATGAAAAAATTTTCTCCACGGATACGAGGGAAAAATAGGAAAAATGCTCATGGTAAATCGTGTCAAACTGATTTTCCTCGATGAGCTTCATCAGGTGGGGGAATTCCATCGTGATGATTCCCCCCGGCTTTAAAAGAATTTTCATGCCTTTGACAAAATCATTCAGATCGGGCACCTGGGCCAGAACGTTGTTTCCGATCAGCAAATCCGCGGTTTTCCCCGCCGCGAGCATTTCTTGCGCGAGGCTCTCGCCAAAAAACCTTACGAGCGTGGGAATCCCTTTCTTCATCGCACTTTGCGCCACATTGGCCGCCGGCTCAACTCCCAGAACGGGGATTCCTCTTTCCGCAAAGTATTGAAGCAAATAACCGTCATTGCTGGCGAGCTCGACCACATGATTCCCGGCGTGGATTCCGAAACGCGCGATCATCAACTCCGTGTAATCCTTCGCATGCTTCAGCCACGAATCCGCGTAGGAAGAGAAGTAGGCATATTCACTGAATATGGACTCCGGGCTGACATATTCTTCGAGTTGAGCCAGATAACAGCTGTCGCAAACCAGTACATGGAGAGGATAAAAAGGCTCCATCTGATTCAATTGCCCTGCGGCCAGATAACTCTCGCAAAGCGGTGACATCCCGAGATCGACGAGTGTGTGATGCAAAGGAGTCTTGCAAAACCTGCAGTCAGGACCTGTCTTCAATTCCATCCCCTCCACTGTGTTGCAGCGACTGGGTTGCCGCTTCCTGTTCCATCCATGGCTCCATTCCCAACCTGCCCACCGCGCCCCGTTTCATTCGGGGCGGTACGGTATCCCTGATCATGCCTTGATCCACTGCAGCTTATCGTTCAGAAGCCCCTTTTCCTGAAGTTCCGTCAAGACCATGAGCCGCATGTGCCTGGATGCCCGGAATTCCTTGTCTTTGAATCGGATCGCCTCAAGCCCGCCTTTCAATTCATGGATCGACTCCGTCAGGGTGACAAGCGGCTGGTGCTCCGGGGCCAGTTTTCTGAACAGCTCAAAATTCACCTTGTAGGATCGTTTATCCGGCTGGGCATCCCTGTTGATGGATACCTCCACGCCCGGGATGACGCGGGCGACAGCCTCTGCCAGATCCTTCACCTGATAATTCCATGTATCGGTCCCGACATTCACGGCGAGATACGGTCCTCCGCAATCGATCTCCCTTCCAATGGCCCAGTCCAGGGCCCGTGCCATGTCCTTCACATTGATTAAAGGCCTCCATGGAGTTCCATCGCTCAGGATGGTGATTTGTTTCGATGCGACGGCGGCCGCGACAAAATCATTCAGCACCAGGTCCAAGCGGAGTCGATCGCTCCACCCGCAGGCCGTGGAAAAACGCAAACTCGTTATTCTGAATTTTTCGGAGGCCAGCGGTTCCAGGCCTTTTTCCGTCATGGCCTTGGATCGAGCATAAGCCGTCAGGGGATTCAGCGGGGATTTTTCCGTTCTCGCGCTGTCATCCGCCGAGCCGTACATGCTGCAGCTCGAGGCGAAGACGAAGGACGTGACCCCTTTCTCCTTCGCTCTCCTCGCCAACTCGATGCTGGCCCTGTAATTGATGTCCAGCGTCACCTCTTCGAACCGGTTGCCGATCGGGTCATTGGAGATCCCGGCCAGATGCACGACCGCGTCCACACCGTTCAGGATCTCCGCCGGGAATTGCCTCATGTCCGCGAAATACTGAATGTCGACCCTGCATTCGGGAAGGACTTCGGCGCCTGTGACGCAGTTGCCGAAGTAGCCGATGTCGAATCCGACCAGCGTTGCGCCGGGATGCGATGTGCGCAGCCGGTTCACGACCAGCGGCCCGATATATCCCATGTTCCCCGTAATCAATATTTTCATGACATTCCATCCCCGTATCGTTTTGTGCGCTGGCCTCTGAGAGCAGGCACGTGATACCGATCCCCGTCCTATCCGCTTCCGGCAGATCAAGCCGGTGTTCTCAGCGGATGGGGCGACACCCTTCCGCCCGTGAATGCCTGTCAATGCAATAGATCAGCATTCTTCATGTATTGGTTCACGGCGTCGGCAATCACGGAATAGCCGTTTTTATTCGGATGCATATCCCTGTCGCTGCGCACATAAAGTTCATTGCGGATCGAGCGTTTCAGTGCGGGCAGCGTATCCACGCAGCGGATTCCCGAAGTTCGACAGAATTCGAACAGATCTTTTCTTGCAATGCGTTCGTTCGCGAGGAGATCGTCAATGACGTCGCCCAGATGGACCTTCGCGTTGTGCTCCAGATAATCTGCAAAGACCATCTCTTTTGTCGGAATGATGACCACGACGAATTGGCTGCCGTTCTTGCGGCAGGATTCGTTCATATCCTTGAGAAGCCTCATCGTGATGCGCATCCCCTCGCGGATGGATTCCCTTTTCTGGTCCAGGCGGTCCCGAATTCCAGAGGGGCGAAAGGCCTCGCGAATATTCTCCCCGTCCAGCACCAGGGTTGAGGTCAAAGGATCCTGGCTCGCGGTCGCGCTCCCGATACGAAAGTTCCCTTTGATTTTCCCCAGGATGGGGCCGTGAAACACAATCTGGTAAAGGATGCTGTGTTGGGACAGCCATACTCTGGCATCTTTCATCCACACGGAATCATCCGGCGCCCGCCATATATCCGGATCGACCCCTTCGAAGCGGCTCTGTCGCATATACGACCAGGCATCGAGTCCGTATGTGACGGTAAAGGCATTTTCAAAGTCGTCCCCCATGTAGAGACCGCACAGGACAATCCCGGGCTTCAGGGCCCGCGCCCGTGTTTCGAGCAAGTGGTAGTACTGGTTCGGTCCGTAGCCGCCCAATCCCATGTTGTAAACGGATTTGCCGGTCAGGCGGCCCAATACGTAGGGCCACGACTCATCCATTTTCGCGGTGTTGCCGTAGGTATGCGAGTCGCCGATGGCGACCACGTCGACCTTGCCGGGAACCGATCTGTTCCTGAATCCCCAGTCGTCAAAACCGGCCGTTCCCGGCGCTATGCTTCTGCCGAGTATTTCGTGTTCAACCATCGATACCGAGAGATAGTCTGCAGGGTTCAGGACCCACCTCGCCGCAACCTCGCACAGCAGCAAGCCGGCGCACAGGGAGATGATGACGATCACCAGATTGAAAACCAGGGGCTTCAGTTTCATCGCGGCTAGTCCAGCTTGAATTCGGACCTCCAGTCGGATGTCTCGGAGAGTTCCGGCTGCTCCTTCTTGTCGAGGAGATAGTCGCCGAGAACCAGAAAATCCATCTCGGTGCGCATAAAGCATCGATACGCGTCTTCCGGTGTGCAGACAATCGGCTCGCCGCGCACGTTGAAGCTTGTGTTCACGATGACGCCGTAGCCGGTCCGCTTCTTGAATTCCCGGATCAATTGCCAGTACCGTGGATTGACCTCTCGGCGGACACTCTGAATTCGGGCCGAATAATCCACATGCGTGATCGCAGGCAGGTCGGACCGCAGGAAATAGAGCCGCTCGTACAGGCTCCATGTGTTATAGTCGGCCGGGACGGGCCTTTTCTTGTCTTCACGCAGCGGAACGACCAGAAGCATGTACGGCGACGGCCGGTCCACATCGAAGTACTCCTGGATATCTTCTTCCAGTACGGTCGGGGCGAATGGCCTGAAGCCCTCCCGATATTTTATCTTGAGGTTCATTTTTTTCTGCATCTCGGGATTTCGCGCATCGCCGAGAATGCTCCGGCTCCCCAGCGCCCGGGGGCCGTATTCCATCCTGCCCGAGAACCATCCAACCACGTGTCCGTCCGAGAGGATTGTCGCTACTGCGGACGCCAGCTCATCGTAGTTCTCGTATTGGCGGGCCTTGGCATCGAATCGTCTCATGGCTTTTTCTATCCTGTTTCCGGTGTACTCCGGCCCCAGGAACGCGCCCTTCATCTCATCATGCCCGGTCCTTGCCTTTCGCCCCTTGCCCATCTGGATGTGCCAGACGGCGTACGCTGCGCCCACCGCGCCCCCCGCGTCACCTGCTGCGGGCTGAATCCAGATATCGTCGAACAGGCCCGATTTCAACACCTTGCCGTTCGCCACGCTGTTTAGAGCGACACCGCCCGCCAGAACGAGATACCGGCTCCCCGTCAATTCCTTTGCGGAACGGCAGAGCTTCAACACAATCTCTTCCGTCACCTGCTGGATGGCCAGAGCCATGTCCATATAGTCCTGGGATATCTCCGTTTCGGGTTTTCGAGGCGGAATCCCAAATAACTTCAACCATTTCTCCTCGTTGACCATGCTCAAGCCGGTCGCGTAATCGAAGTAGTCCATATTCAGAAGGATGGAGCCGTCTTTCCGAATATCAACCAGTTCATTGACGATCTTGGCTTTGAAATCCTCTGTCTGAGACGAACCCATATTTCCGTAGGGTGCCAGGCCCATCAGCTTGTATTCCCCGCTGTTGACCCTGAAGCCCGTGTAGTAGGTAAACGCCGAATACAACAAACCCACGGAATGCGGAAACCTCAATTCCTTGTGAATGGTTATATCCTTGCCCTGACCTTGCCCGATCGCGGTCGTTGCCCACTCGCCAACCCCGTCGATCGTCAGAATCGCAGCCTCTTCAAATGGAGAAGGATAGAATGCACTCGCGGCGTGTGATAAATGGTGTTCGGGAAATAAGATCGGCACATTCTCTTGCCCCAGATCAGCAAGACTCTCCCTCATCATCCTCTTCATGAACAGTTTTTCTTTTATCCATACCGGTATCGCTGACCGGAAGCTGACCAGCCCTCTCGGGGCAAAGGCATCGTAGGTTTCGAGCAGTCTCTCGAATGTCAGAAATGGCTTGTCATAAAAAGCGACGGCCAGAAGATCCTTGTACTCAACGGCTGCCTCTTCCAGGACGTACCGGGCGGCATGAATGGGGAAAGACGGGTCGTGCTTTTTCCTCGTAAAGCGTTCTTCGTGAGCGGCGGCTATGATTTCACCGTCAACCAATATCGCCGCTGCGCTATCGTGATAATATGCGGATATGCCCAATATTGCCTGTTTCATGATCGCTCCGCGCCTGATTTCGGCGATTCCGGGCCCGGCCCGGAAATTTCTTCAGAGTTCAAATTAGAACAGCGTGTATATAAAGGGCGCAATGGCGGACCCGCCCGTCAATACAAGAAGAGCACCGAAGAGAAGCAGTATGGTGACGATCGGCAGCAGCCAGTATTTCTTTCTGTGTTTGAAAAAGCCCCATAAATCTTTCAGAAAATCCATGAAGGACGCTCCATTCTAATAAGGTCGTTGAATATCTTCCGCCGTATATCGATGACTCCTCTCCTGCATGACGGAGTCGACGCCTTTCTTAAATTCCTTCAGTTTCAAGGTGTCAATGCCCATCATCCGGCGGATGACTCCAATCGGAGTCACCACGACGAGGAACACAATCGTCAGGATGATCCTGGACACAACCGACCCCAACAGGTGGGCCAGTCCAAGCCATAGAATGGCAACAGGGCGATACAACCGCGGTGCAATCATGTTCAGGACATGCAGGCATATCGCACCGATCAGATAGATCTCGCGATTGAAGGCGAGAGTCAGCAGCAGAAAGATGAGGACCATGGCCATGCCTGTGTCCTGGCATTGCGCTCTGGTTACAGGGGTTCGAAAGAACCGTGTCCATGGATTATTCATCGATCCACCGCCTCGGGTCCATTCTCATTCATGTTCATCCCCGGGGGATGCTTGCGGATGCATCTCCCTGCTTCGTTGACATCCCTGTTCTCTTCAAGCGAAAATGAATTTGTATGCTCCATCGAACGATTCACTTTTTGTTCTTGCGTAATCCACGATCACAATCGTCGCCCACGTCAATAGTATTGTTGTGATCACGATGAGGACGATATCCGGCAGGTCGAAGATCCTGTAAAAAGGAGACCGGATGAAGATCTGAAGATAGAGTATTTGAAGGATGTAGGAAAGCAGCGAATATCGCCCGAGAAGAAGCGACTGCCTGGGCAGCCAGCTCCGCAAATGGATTCTGGTCCCAATGGCATATATAATGAAAAGGCACAGGAGCGTCGAGAACATCTGCACAATATACCGGTCACCGAAAAAATGGTAACAGCACCAATTCAGAATATAGGCGGAAAGAAGGGCGATCCACGAATTCGAAGGGGCATGGATGACTGCCCCGGGCAAAAGGCCAATGGCCATGCCAACGGCGCCGGCACTGATCAAATACAAATTATACACGGGATAACCGCAATAGTCCATTGCCATACAGACGGCGGCAGTGATCGCCGAAACTGCGCCAATCGCGTGCGGGAAAAACGACTGAAATTTCAGTACCGGTATCGCCAAAAACAGCAAATAACCGATGGGAAGCAATACTTCGAAAGCGGCCCATCGACTGCCACCCGTTACGTATATTTCGAATCCGTTATGGATGAAACGCTCAAGATTCAATGCTCCCCCGCCGAGTTTACTCGAGAACATCAGCAACGCCCCGACATTCAGAAACGTAAACAAAAGGATGAGTTTGCATGATCTCAAGGTCAGCCTGGCCGGGAGATTCCGAGAATTCAGGCCATACTTGGATACATACACATGCGTGATAATATACCCCGCAATCATAATGAAAGAGGGCGGAACAAATGAAAGATAATCGTGCGGCAACGACTGATAACCCAGGTAGTTCAATCCGTGGTAGATCACCATGAATACGACGAGGACTCCTTTGGAAAAGTCAATCGTGGCGATTCGATCTCTTACCTCAACATTCGGATACTGCACGATGACCCCATGCCGGAATTGATTTACTCGCGCTCATATTGATCAACTGGATCTGCGCCGCCTTCTTCCAGACTCTCCTGGCCCGACACGTCCATGATCCCGAATAACAGAATCACAAACATATTCGATATGGGCTTAATGGATGCCTCCGTCCAATTATTCAGGACGACGGTGACAATGAATGCAAGCTGAAGCAGTGCAACTGCATAATCGGATTCAAGCTTTCTGAACACGTTCGCAATACCGACGAGGATATTTGTGGCGATGAGAAGAAGGCCGACCAGCCCCAGGTTCAAGAACAGATCCACATAGCCATTGTGCGCCTGAATGATCCCCGGGTACATCCGCCATATCGCGTTGACCCGTTCGCCAGACCAAAAGTTTTCATAACCAACGCCAATCAGCGGATTTGTATCCAGACTCAAGAGCATTTCCCACATGGGAACCCGCGTTGTCAAATCCTTGCTCCGTCCCAGACCTGCAATGATCGCATCACTGATACCGAAAGTATACTCCAGAACGCCAAGCAGCGCGACCGCAATTGCTGCGGACGCTACGAATACGCGAGGCCTGTTTGCCAGGGCCGGCACCCGGCCGGCCAGGAAAAGGCCCAGAACCACAAGCCAGCACGTCAGGGATGTCGCACTGTCCGCCATGTAAAAAAGCCACGCAACGAGAAGGAGAAACAGCAGCGACACGGCAACGCGGGGAGCACCTCCCCTTTCGATTTCTTCACGCCATTGGAAAATCAGACTCCAACTGAAGCAAATCCCTGAGATCAAACAGATTTGCCCGAGGCTGTTTTTACTCGTTGCCGCACCGATATACATCGGCGCAGCCATGTGATAGGCCCTTCCCAGATCGGGGTAAAACCGAATGAACAATGCCGACAGGGGCAATATCACAAAAGCGAGACGCCTGAGGAGAGTGCCGATTGCCTCATAAGGCCGCTCCTCCGTCAGAACCACCAAAGCCATGATTACATCGCCCAGCGCCTTGATCCAGCGTTTCAGAGAGACCAATGAATCATCGGACCACAGAATGCTCATTGCACAAAACAGGAAATAAAAAAAAAGCCATTTATTGCGTAGCAGCAGCTGACGCCAATCAAGCCCCCGTTGATACAGGATGGTGGCACCGAACATGATCAGCGTCGCAAATATTGTGCTATCGACGAGGCTGCCTTCCTGATACATTTGGAATGAGCTTATCCCGCCTCCAAGATCAAACCATTGGGAAATGTATCGTGATCCGGCCAGAAACATCCAGACCATGGGTATCCATAAGGTAATCGAATTGCCGTCATCCTCCTTCATATCCAGCCAGAATAGATATAGAATGAAGAGAATACAGATTAAGGCTGCGAGTTCGGCTGGCATAATGAAAGGATCCTCGGGTACATCGAGAAAACGCTTTGATTCCTGCATACCCTTCGTATGCAGGCAGACCGTGATTCAGGGTCGTTCATCCCTGAAAATGACAAAATGATCCGCTGATTCGAGTCGGCGAGGCGCGATTCAGATTCACTGAATGCGGCAATGACTTCTCATTCCCTTCCGGGCGGACGGCCGATAAACGCCGCAAAGAAAAAAGGGAACTCCGGGGACCTGTGATTGGGTTCGCCCTACTGGATCAATCCCACGATGAGTAAATTCTGAGGCGATGGTATCTCTGCGGGCTTCCATCCCTGAACAAAAGGATGAGGATAGATGTATGGAGCGTAGCCCGGCTTCACCCTGTTGTTGTAATAATCCCGTCCCGGCTTTATGTGATCGGCACAATTGTTGTGCTGGAAGAATGGAACATCATTGCCTCCCAGCCTGTTGTTCCATGCATAAGCCGGATCGAGAGCCTGGGGCGGATGCGGAGTGGTTGCGGTCCATCGGTATTTGTCCTTGGCGCGACCGATCTGGTCCCGGCATGGATAGCCGCTTCCGCCCGGTTGGTTCCCGTCCCAGGAGGAGCTGCCATTGCACATCCCCGCAATGTCCCTGCTTTCACAATCCCGAACGTTGTCAAGAGCAATTCTCGGATTACTCCACGTACCGCTCACCGTATTATTGAACACAACGCCGGTACCGCCTCGCAGTAACATCGGGACCCACATATCCCGATTTGCCTGGATGAACCTGTTGTTGTATATTTCCCATGTTCTGGCGGCGCGATTTTCGCCTTGCACCGAGTGCGCTTCAAGATAGGTATCGGTTACGGTATTGTATCGAAACACGTACCGTCCGCCGTAGTTTGCGTCTACTGCATTGCTTTGAACAGTCCCGACAAATGTGCAATCTTCCACATAAACAACACCGTTGCCCGCACCGAGATTGAGCGGCTGCGCCCACAGGGCATGGGCCATGAGGCCCGCCCAGCCGACAATCAGGACACGCGCATTATAGAAAGAGCAATGATCCACCAGCCCTGTCGGGTGTTGAACTTCCCTCTGCCCGTATGCAATGACACCTTCATGGAATGCTGAAGCATTATGGAACTTGCAGTGATCGACTCTCCAACCATCCCCGTCAACGATGATGGAACCGCCATGAAACGTGAATCCCGTAATTCGAGATCCGGACTGAGCTGTGCGAACTGCCTCTCCAACCGGATTTACGGTAATCCTGGTTTTGCCGATTCCTTCACCCTGCAGTGAGATTTTCTTGTTCGCGGGAATCAATACGGCCGCTGCCCACGAACAGACTCCCGCCGGCACTCGCACCGTATCTCCCGATGACGCCCTGTCGATGGCTGTCTGCACAGCCGATTGTGAACAACTTGCAGCGCTTATGGTGGCCGCATCAGCGGTCGCAAACATTGCAAAAACCATCGCCAGGATGACCGTCATGTGGAGGACTCTTTGCCGGACCGGGGTGGACTCTTCCGGCGTTGACGTTCCGGCCTGTCGCTGAGTTGGATCATCCATTCCCCTCACCGGTCTCCCGACGACGCTGAGTCATTCCTTCTTTCATATTCCACACGACGTTGAATCGCGGTCAGCGGCAAAGAATGGTCTCTGTCGCACAGGTCACGCGCTGTCAGGAATGTCGGCGCATGCGCCGAAAAACAGTTCCGCACTGAGAATGATCGTCAGGATCTTGTCAATTTCGTCCAGGTAATTTCTTCGTCCTTCCAGATGGCCATTGACCATCACCTCGAGGTTTCGTTTATCGAAGTATCGAGGAAGGCGCGCGCTTGACCGCATCACGTCCCTCACGTACTCCGAGAGTTCCACGCGAAGCCAGCGAGTGTAATGCTGAAATTTGTGCCTGCCGAGCATGAGACCTTCCGGAGAAAGCATCGGAGCATAATGAATCAGCCTGGCAACCCATTGAGGCATCCCGTGGCTTGACCAATACTCCCCCTTGAACAGGGTCTCATGATACATTTTCCTGATCCACTTCTCCAGCCGGATTCCCTTTCCCAGCCCCCCGCGATCCGTAGGAATATGCACCAACTCCGGCCCGTACCGGTCGATGACGGAGGCAGACAAGTCCGCCCCCCCGGAAAAACCCGCTGGCCGCTGATAGATCAACTTGACCAGTTCGTTGTCCAGAAACGGTGTTCTCATAATGACTTGCGACTCTTCGATCGCGAGCCGTCCGTATCCCTGATGCGGGGCCTGGTGAAAGAGAGTAAACGATAGGGGGTCTGTGTTTCCGAGCGCCTCAAAGGTATGCTGTGCCTCCGTCAGATACGGTCCGAAATCCGACGTGAAAATACCCCCGCGAGGCATCAGCGATTTGAATGCCCGCACTCCTCTGAACAGTTCGCTGCCGTAATTCCCGGTCAATCGGATTGGTGCGATTTCCCGAGCCAGCGAATTGACATAGAGTTCGGCGGCCCCGGATAGGCCGAGATAGCCGTCCGACCGCAATACGGCTCCCTCCATGTACCGGGGAAAGTTCCCGAGAAAGTCCCGGCCCGGCACCAACACGGTGTGACGTTGCCCGCATGCCTCTGCAATTTCCCTGGCTTGGCGCACATCATAGGTTTCCCTGTACATGCTGCCGAAGGTGTAGCAGGGAAATTCCCCGGGTGTCATGTCCAGGCAGGATACCAGCATTCGCGAATCCAGTCCCCCGGTCAGGGAGATCCCCCGGGGAAGACCGGCTTTTGCGTATTGCTCGACCACGTGGGGCAATGTCTCGATCACCCGTTCCACAAATCGGTCTTGGTCTAATCGTTCCTGGTTCTCCCAGTCGCCGCAGTCAAAATAAATGCTCTTGTCCGCCACTCCGCCATTTTCGAGGCTCCAGCAGGATGCCGGTGGCAGCACTCCGATGTCTTTGTAAATGGACCGGGTGCCGATGGTGCACCCGCACGTAAAGTATTCCCCGAGTCCCACCGGATCGAAGTCTCTTGTCTCCGGCAGCGCAGCGAGCAGCGCACGGGCTCCCGACGCGAAGTATAGCTCGTCTTCCCGCTCGTGGATGAAAAGCCGCTTCATGCCGTAGCGGTCATTAAAGAGAAAGGCTTTTTTCCGACGATGATCCAGCAGGACGCCGGAATACAAGCCGTTTCTGTCTGCGAAGAATGAATCCCCCAGGGTCTCATAAAGATGCACCAGGTAACTGGCATCCTGATCCGGGAATCGGTGGCCCTTTTTTTTCAAAGCTTCCCTGCACGGCAGCCCATCGAAAACCTCGCCGGTGAGAAACAACGTCACGTCTCCGGTCTCATTCCGGATGGGCATGCAGTCGACAAACTCTCCCCGGCGGCAGATCCATCCGATATGGACGGAGACGTCACCAAAACTGTGAGTGCCCGAGTTGCAACCATTCTCCCGCCCCATNGCTGCAACCATTCGGCCAAGCAATGCGCGGCAGCTTGCTTCCGGCTGTTTGCTTACAATCCCGACAATACCCGCCATCTGGCCCGTCTACCTCTTTCCGTATATCCTTCTCTGCACCCGCGCTTGCAGGGAGCGCTGTTCCCGCCGGCGCACGTCCGCACGGCCGACACCACGGTCAGCGGCGCCCGTGGATGCAGAATGGCACCCTTCGGGATTCAGACCGCAGGAGATGATTCTTCCGTCCGCTCCTGCTTTTTTTTGTTCTGCATTCCCGTATAGAGCTTCTTGCGCAGCGCCTTCAGATGATTCTTGACCGGTATCGGCAGCCTCTCCGCAAGCCCGTGGTGCAATTGGAGTCTCAACACGACGGCGCCTTTCAGATTCAGGGGGATGTAGTACCTCGACAGATCCATCTTCACGCATCCATTGTGGCGTTTGAAATCCCCCAGACTGTCGGACAGCCATTTTCCATAGAGGAGATAGGGGATGCCTTTCTTTTCACAGACTTCGATGGCTTTTGCCAGCAGCGCATTCTGCGGCGCCTTGTCCCTGTGCGCGATCTTCGATACCATCCCGAACGGGATGGCGGATATTCCCGTATTGCCGAGTTGAATGAAGCCGATCAATTCCTCGTCATGATAGGCGCCGATAAAGTCGGATCGATGCTTGTCTTTTGTCAATTCCCGCTTGACGGCGTCGGCATTCATCCCATAGTGCCTGTACGGGCGGCCTTGCCGGATCGGGGTTTCGTTGAATATACTCACGACACCTTCCACAAACCGGTCGTCGAGTTCGACCACCTTTACGAAAACTCCGCTTTTTTCGGCTTTTCTTACGGCTTTTCTCGCACTCCGGTCGATCTGGTGATTGAGCCAGTGTTCATAGCTTTTTACCGGGATGACCGCTGCCGGATCCTCCTCGGAATAGTAGTCGTATCGGGGTTGGGTGTCGTTCAACCTTTGCCAGAAAGTAAAGATGTCCGCTTTGACGTTCCGGTCCTTCATTTCCCGGGTGAATCCTTCCGGATCCTCAATCGAGTCATACCATTCATCTTTCAAAGACGCCGTCTTGACCATTCGGCCGGATATCACGATTTCCTTGTTATCGATCCGCATGACTTATCCCCTTTTCACGGAAACATAGTGACAAGGCATTTGTTTGATGAAAGCGGGCACGGGATTACGTCGTAACAAGACCGTGTCAGACGTCCCGATCGGAAAAGCCCGGCTGTACGATCCGACTATCTCTGCCCGGCCGCTTCATATTTCAGATTCAGGAGTGCCAGACCCCGGTATGTTGTTGCCTGCGCCCAATGCAGCATGGGCGTTTTCACTTTGAACAGGGGGTACTTCCTGTAATAGAAATACCCCTCCGGATCCTGCATATTTTCAATCGTCCACAGGGCAACCTTGACGGCCAGGGACAGGGAATCTTTATCGTACGTAGAAAAGTTCGCAAGGGTCTCGATCGCCTGGGCGATGCACTGGCTGTCGACGGGGTAGGTGCGATTGTGATAGTACCGCGGGCATCCGTCATCTTCGAAAAAATGCCCCTTGTAAAACTCCAGTCCCTTCAGCAGGCCGTCCCAATAGGTCCGGTCGCCGGTATTCTCGATGTAGCACTTCAGGCTGTCCAGGTTGTAGCCCGTGTGAAAGTTGTCAATCCAGTGAAAGATGGGATCTTCGGCATACCACCACGAACCGTCCGCCCGCTGGCGGCTGCAACTGTATTTCATGGCCTCCGCAGCGACTTCGAAGTATTCGTCCTTTCCCGTTAGCCTCCCGGTGCGGGCAAGCACCGCCGCACCCAGCATATTTGCATTGTGGATGGAACTCTGCCCCGTCGCCAGGTAGCTGATGCAGGTTCCGCTTTCCGTACGTTCTCTCGGCAGATCCAGCATCCAGCGGCAAATACTCTCCGCCACGTCGAGGTAGCGACGGTCTGCCAGAATCTCATGGCCGTCCAGGAAGGCATGGCCGATGAGGGCGCTCCAGACGATGATGGATTCATGCTTCGTGTAGCGTCCCGCACGGCTCGCGAAATCAAAGTGATTCGCCCAGGAATATTCCTTGAACTTCGGAGATTTGTTTTCCATCAGCCAGGCAAGACAGCGAATCGCCTTGTCCCGGTACTCCTGATTTCCCGTGCTCTTCAGCCTCGTCAGGTATCCCCAGGCCATGTAGCCCCTGCCCTTCGTGGAATCCTGGGGCTTGATCCCCAAAAGGGGCCTGAGGTTGACCGGGGATTGACGAACCAACTGCTGCAACAGCCGGTCGGCAAACAGACTGCCGAATGTGAGTGGCCGGAAAAAGGAAGAGAGCCCGTCGAAGGGTTCATATCCCCTGTAATCGTGATGTTCAATCCATTGCTCTAATCGGCGCAGACTGTCCGAAATCATGATTCTCGACTCATCCACCATTCATTCACCTTCGGGTCACGTCCTTCGACGTCGCCTGCTCTGCGGTTCGTACGCCCCCGAGCAGGGCGTCACTCGTCAGGCCGTTCGTCAACCCGCGTCCTCGTCCATGTCCCTGTATCCGCCCATCGCGACCCCCGCGACGCAATCCAGGTATTCACGGCTCATCAGAAAATCATACTCACGCGCTGTCTCGGGGTGCACCGCCAATTCAACCACCGATCCGCGGGCGATCTCCGCGATCCGCTTCATGCCGCGCTCCATTGCGATCGGCGAAAGACGAAAGAAATAATCAGTGCAATTGTACTTTCTGACGAGCCAGGCATCGACGACCTTGCGGTAGGTTCGATTGAATACGCTTCGTTCCCCGGCAAAAAAGGAATGATTTCTGCGGACCCGGATCCCCTTGGGGATGAGCCGACCCATCAGCATGTTGGCGCAAATGTGCATGTGGTGGTGCCCGTCGATTCGGGACGGCATAACGCCGTAGAGCCGTTCATACTCCTCCACTTGCCGCCGGTAGTCGTAGCCGAAGTCCTCCCTGAGCGCGGGATGATAAACAAGGCGTATGAGCTTCTGCGGCTTCAGGAATCGGGCTATCCGGTGGTGACACTCCATCAGCAGCCCGTCGCGAACACTGCCGCCGTTGAAGGGAGTCGTAAAATTCAAGTGAAGGCCGACATCCAGGCCGTTCGCCCGGGCAAGTTCTGCAGCCCTTTCCGAATCCTCCATGAAGACCATGGCGCTGACGGCCGTGATCCTGCCATTCCGATGAAGCTCCAGGCTCCTGTCCGTCGCGTCCCTGTTGCGTCCCCAGTCATCTGCATTGACAATCAGCATGGTGAGTGCCGGACTCCTACGACCCGATCGACTTCAGGAGCATGCTGCGAAGCCGCTGCATCTGTTCTCTGCGGCAAAAGCGGAGGAGTTCCGGCGACACCGGCCTTTCGATCCTCTTTGCGGCCGATGTCATGTATCCCAGCAACAGGAATAAGCCGCCGAGAACATAGGGTTTGTGTCGCATCTGGGAAACGGCCCGGAGAACGGCCCACAGGGGATGGCCGCCGAGATAGTAATCCTCCCTGCCCAGTCTGAACTTGGCCGAATAGATGCTCCCTTTCGCCGTGCCCATCTTCCGGTGATGGAAGCATGTCTTGTCCGTAAACGTACGGGTCTGCCAGCCTTTCATTCTTGCCGTCGTCACGGCGACCCAGTCGATTCCCCCGGCCTTGATCGGGACATATCCGCCGATTTCATCGAAGCATTCCCTCCTGAACAATTGACAGGCACCCGATACGTGTTCGATATTCGCAACCCGATAATCGTACGGGGCGGATCCGTCTTCGACGAAAGGCGTTCCCGCGACACCCAGCATCGGGTTATCGGCGAATTTGCCCAGCAGATACTCGAAATAATCCGGCTCGAACGTGATGTCGGCGTCCAGATTGCCGATGATGTCATAGGGAACACCATTCAAGCCCTCGCATGCCGCGTTGAAACACTTTGCCTTGGCGGCAAAGGTTCGATCGCGGTGCTCGGGCATTCGGAGCAATTCTATCCACGGTCGACCCTGGGCGTATCGCTCGACGATTTCATCGGTGCGGTCCGTTGAACCATCGCTGACGATCACCCATTTTGCGGGGAAAATGGTCTGAACCGTCATGGACCGGATGGTCTGTTCGATATACGCTTCTTCGTTCCGTGCAGGAGTGATGATGACGTACGAATCGTTCATAAGTGAGTCCCGGGTTTGTTGTCCTGCGCCTCGGCTGAAAATGCCGACGGTTCCGGCTTCGCCTGCGGATGCTGCATCAGAAAGCAACCCGGCGCTGCCACGCAGCTCCGGGTTGCAGCTCCTTATGCCGTTTCAGAATGGATTGCCAGACCCTGCACGCTGATTCCTTCCAACCGCCTGATCAGTCCGCAGCCTGCGACAATGTCGTCCCACTCTTCCCGACGGCCTATCTGCAGCAGGCAGTCATGCAAATTGTACATCAGCCAGAAATCATACGCTCTGTCCAAGGCACGACCGGTCTCGATAAAACCGATACTGTCATTCAGTCTTGACCTCCTTTTCTCGCGTTGATCCGGCTGCTGATCGCAATATTTCCTGTACTTCAAGAATCTCCGGTATCGCCCTTCCTCCATCCAGTAGGCTTCGTCGATCAACTGGACGGAACCCCGGCGGATATCGATCAATTCAGACAACCGCCCTCTCCAGAGATCGAGCCTCGCTTGGAAGACGGTTTCGTTCGCAGCCGGCCTCCCTGCTTCGGATATCGAATCTCCGGCTTGATCTTCGAATTTCGGACACGGGGCTATATAAATGCGGTGGCCTGCCTTCTGCAACTGCGCGAGGACCTTCAGCAGGGTCCTGCTCTCTTCCCCGGCCGGATCCTGTCGCATGTCCATGCCGACGTAACAGGATACCGGCTTTTCGAGCAGTTCCCGCACCCTTGCTTCATCGGTAACCTCTGCCACGCAGCCGATCTGCTTGATCGTGTCGAATACGTGATGCGACATCGGCTTTCCCAGGGATCCGAATCGATTGCGGATGGAATTCGCACGGCCTTTGAATTCCCTGGCCGCCTGCAGCAGGCGACTCCCCGCACCGACAACGACTTTGCTGGCGACCGTCTCACAGCACTCGAACGTGCCGATATGCTTCGTATCCGCGCCGGGCAAGCCGGCTTTGAAGTGTGCCGTGCCCGGGTTTCTTTCCGGATGGTACCCGCCGAGGTCACACCATCGGAGACCCGCCCCCTTCATCCGTTCAATCATCCGCCATATGAGCAGATAATTGAATCCGTGCCTCATGCCTCTCTCGTTGTTTCCGCCGGCGATCAGGATCCCCCTGTTTCCCTGAAATGACGCCATGAGAGAGGCCACGGCCTGCCCCTCGCACAGGCAAACCATGATCCTCATCTTATGACCGGTCGGCAGGTCCTTCTGTATGGCACGAAATTCTTCGATGTTCGAAGGAGGAATAATTTTCTTCCGGATCAACATTTCCCGATAGGGTTCGCAAAGCCGATCGTAGAGCAGGTCATCCCTTCCCTCGATCACCTCGACGTCTTTTTTCTCCGCAATGCCGAGCCTCGATTTCCATTGCTTGCTCAATTTTCGGCGGATCTCCTCCAGCGGCGGTCTCAAATCAACGAGGAGCGTTCGATCGGAGTCTCCCGTCCTGCGAAAGCCCTCCTGTTCGAGGATGGCCCGGATCGGCTCGCTTCCGTCCGCCTTTTCTCCGGGGGACATTCTCAAGAGCAGGCCTCTCTTCCGGGCGTATTCCTGTCGAAGAGCGCCGACTACGGCGCGAAACACGTCCCCATCGAGAGGTCGGCCCCTCCTTTGCCAGACAGGCCCCCAGGGGATATAGGCGATGCCGGCTCTACTGAGTGGTATCCGTCGGATCGCTGCCTGTGCCATCGCTACAATTTCCCCTTCCCTTTTGAGGGCTATACGGCTCACGCGGTCTTCGCCCCAGCGAACGGCGCCATACGACCACGTCTGATAAATAGTCGCATCGTCGAAATGATACAGGGCTTCATGCCATGATCCTTTATCCACAGCGTCCACCTCGATATCATATCGACCGTTCGACATCGCTACTCGTTCCATTCAGCGATCAAGGGTTGGGGATTGAGGAGTGGCAGGAGCCATAGGCGACAACCTTCTAAAGGGACCGCTCCCGGAACAGGGTGATTCCGCACGTCCCGAGGATTTTTCCAAGATGATCGCAGTCCTTGATCAGATACGTCATCAATACATGTTGACCCATGAGGGAGAGAAAGGGAAGTACGGCCGTGTAGAGGATCACGGCAACGGATGACTTCATAAAGCTGAAGGTCATAAAATGCATGTCTTTTGATTCAAGATAGCCCCGCATTAAAGCCCTTCTCAGAAAATAGACTTTTGTCGTTCGCTCCCGTGGCACGAGTTCCCACACCGGTGCTTCGTTGCACCAGACAAAACGCTTGCCTTTGCTCATCATCCGTTTGAAAAAATCGCCGTCTTCGCCGCCCAGTTTGCCGAAACGCGGATCGAAGGGACTCCGATCATCAAAAAACAGAGATCTGTCCAGTAATGCGTTGCCTGTCCTTGTGTGGATGTGGCTTTTGAGAATGGTACCCGTCACGAAGGTCTCTCTTTCACAGAGCCTGCCCTTGATCAACCAGTTGGGTGGCTCGGCTTCATAATGCGGAATGACGGGGCCGAGGACACCATCGGCCTTGTATTCTTTGAGCACCGTGTACAGCCGGAAAAGCCAATCGGCATCCGGGTATTCGTCGTCGTCGATGAAAGCGACATGGGTTTCCCGGGCATTCTCAATGGCCCGGTTTCTAATATGGGCGAAGCCGCGCTCGGGTTCGACATCATACAAGACGGGAACGGTGGCTCTTGCCGAGAAGGCATCGACAACGCTCTTAGCCGATTCCGAGATATCGTTGTCCACCACGACGACCGAATAGGTGAATCGATCGTTCGTTTTCTGATTTTCGAGTTTATGAAGAAGCTTTTCGAGCAGGATCGGACGCTTGAAGGTGCAGATGCAGACCGATATGTGCTCGAGCCCTGATTCTCTATCGTTCATTGCGGTTTTAGCCCGATCGGCAGGCGGGGCTTTTTTTCAGATGCGAAAGGCGGCGATGGCCTCACAGATATACTGAGTCTGTTCTTCCCGCAGCTCCGGGTACAGGGGAAGCGAGAGGATCTCCAGGGATGATTTCGTAGCCTCCGGGAAGTCTTTCTCCGAATGGTTCAGGTATGCATAGGCCTTGAGGTTCGGCAGGGCGATCGGGTAGTGTATGCCCGTCGAAATACCGCGGCCCGCCAGATGATCCATCAGCTGCCGGCGGTGCTCTTTTCTCACGCGGACGACATAGAGATGGTAAACGGCCCTGACGTCCTTCAGTTCTGCAGGGGTCATCACGAAGGAACCTTTCAGCAGGTCGTTGTACCGGTAGGCGGCCGCGCGCCTCTTCTCGGTCCACTCGTCCAGGTATTTGAGCTTGACGGTCAGAATGGCCGCCTGCAGTCCGTCGAGACGGCTGTTGACCCCTTCCACATCATGATCGTACTTGCTGATCCGGCCATGGTTTGCAACCATCCGGGCCTTCAGCGCCAGTTCATCATTTCCGGTCACGATCGCCCCCGCGTCCCCGTAAGCCCCGAGATTTTTCCCGGGGTAGAAGCTGAAGCAGGCCATGTCGCCGATCGATCCGATCCGTCGCCCCTTGTAGTCGGCGCCGTGCGCCTGAGCGGCATCTTCAAGGATCTTCAAACCGTATTTCCGGGCGATGTCGAGGATGGGGTCCATGTCGGCGGGCTGGCCATAGAGATGGACGGGCACAATCGCCTTCGTTTTTGCCGTGATTTTTTTTTCGACCCCTCCCAGGTCCAGGTTGTAGGTCAGGGGATTGATGTCCGCGAAGACAACCTTGGCACCGGTCAGCGTGACCGCCTCCGATGTGGCGATGAAGCTGTTGGCCGGCACAATCACCTCGTCCCCGCAGCCGATACCGAGCGTTTTCAGGGCGATGAAGAGCGCATCGGTCCCGTTTCCCACGCCGATACAGTGCTTTGTCCTGCAGAACCCGGCAAATGCCGTTTCGAAGGAACTCACGTAGGAGCCCCCGATAAAGGCGGATTTGGACAGGACGTCCGAGATCACGCCGTCGACTTCATCCTTGATGCTGTTGTACTGCGCCTTCAGGTCAACCAGGGGAATATTCATCGTTCTCTCCAGGAGTGGAATAGTGGAATCAGGTGTTCTGCGACGTGGCACGTCGCGTCAGAGACTTCGGAGGAATCGGGCGGGGTTTCCCGCATAAAAGCCGGGCCGGGTGATGTCTTTCGTCACAACGGCACCTGCGCCGATGACGACCCGGTCGCAGACAGTGCAGGGCAGGATTGTCGCATTGGAGCCGATCGCGACGTGATTCCCGATGCGGGTCGGCTTCCAGAGGTCCATACGCCCGCGTGCGGGGCCGCCTTCTGAAAACAGATCGTTGATGAACATCACCCCGTGGCCGATGAAGCAGTCTTCGCCAAGAGTCACCATTTCGCAGATAAATGTATGGGACTGCACCCGCGTGCGGCTGCCCACGACGACGCCTTTCTGGATTTCCACAAAGGGGCCGATAAAGCAGTCATCGCCGATTTCGCACTCATAGAGGTTCGCGGGTTCGACGACGGTGACGTTTGCGCCGAGNGAAACATCTCGGATCTGACAGGGAAAGACCTTGGAGGGAGTGGACATCAATGCCTCGGGAAATCGGGTTATCAGTCAGGAACGTCAGCAGGCCAGGATGCGGACGACCTTGCGGGCATGGTCGATGCCGCTCAGGCACGTTGTGCCGTTTTCAACACAGTCCGCGAAATGCTCGATTTCGACCTTGATCGGCTCCGGGAAATTGATCCGCGGCAGGATCACATCCCCTTCACGCTGGTTGAAGCTCCTCAATCGGGGGTTGTCATAGTCCATGTTCTGCCCCAGGACCGCCTTGCGCTCGATCCCCTTGTCGTAGATGGCAATCTTGTTTTCGGCGTCATTGTCGTAGACGATCATCTTGTTCGATCCCACAACGGTCATCTGCCGGAGCCTTCGCGGGTCGAGCCAGCTGACGTGGATGTTCGCCATGACCTTGTTCGGGTAGAAGATATTCATGAAGACGACATCATCGATTGTCTCCTGGAGGTAGTCGACACCCCTTTTGACGACCGAAACCGGCTCCGGGTCCCCCAGCCAGTACTGGATAATGCTGATATCGTGGGGGGCAAAATTCCAGAGAGCGTCGACGTCGGACCGGATCCGGCCGAGGTTGAGCCTCTGGCTGTAGATGTACCGGATGTCGCCCAGCTCGCCCGAGTCGATCAGTTTCTTCACGTACCGGACGGCCGCATTGTAGAGGAAGGTGTGGCCGACCATCGCGACAAGGTTATTCTTTTCCGCGAGGCGGCAGATCTCGTCGACCTCGGCGACGGTGGTGGCGATCGGTTTCTCCACCAGGACGTGCTTCCCCGCCTCCAGGGCCGTCATGGCCATGTCGAAATGTGTCTTGACGGGCGTGGCGATCACGACGGCCTGGATTTCAGGGTCGTCGACCGCCTCGCGAACGTCCGCGGTGACGTGAACGGCCGGATAGAGGCCGCGGACGTATTCCTGCCGTTCGCTGGCCAGGTCGACAACCGTCTTCACACGGCATCGCTTGCTCGAGATCATGTTCCGTAACAGATTCGGGCCCCAGTAGCCGACTCCGATCTGCGCCATGTTCAACATGATGCAATCTCCTTTCCAATTTTCTCTTCGGCGGATCCGGACGAAAGGGCCATCGATCGGTACAGCCCGATCAGGTCCTGCTTGTGCCTCTCCCAGCCGTATCGGTCCAGAAAATTCCTTGCGTTCCGGATCTGCCTGCGCCTTTTTTCCTCGTTCTGATAAGAGTCCAGGATGGCCGATGAAAGGGAGTCGACGTTTTCGACATCGAAATAATTCAGCATGTCGTCGGAAAAATAATGCCGGATCGCTTTCAGGGGGGGGGCCACAACCGGGATGTCCAGCGAGATGTATTCGAGCATCTTTACGGGCAGCATGAGTTCCGTGGCGATGTTCTTCCGGTTGGAAATGATCCCCAGCTGCATGGGACCGAGAGCGGAAGCAAGGTCCTCGATGGGAACCGGGCCGTGGAACTGCACGGAGGATCCCAGGCCCAGGTTTTTCGTGAGGACAACCAGTTCTTCCAGGTCGTCGCCGGTGCCGATGATATGGAATTTCAAACCGGGGATGCTGCCGTTGAGTTTTGAAATGGCCTGGATGGTCAGGTCGACGCCCAGTCTCCTGGCCAGGGTGCCGTGGAAGACCAGATTGAAGGAATCGGGAACTGCCCGTTCGGAACCGCCGTTTGAGCCGTTGCTGAACCACCGTTCGTCGGGTACGTTCATGGAGACCGATATCTTCTTCGCGGGGATGCCCCGTTCCACAAGTACGTCGCGCTGAGGGTGATTGACACAGATGACCCGGTGCGCCAGTCTGCAGCAGACGGCTTCCTCCATGCACAGAAGCCGGAACATCAACGTGGATTTATTTTTAAACTTCCCGATGTAGGTTTCGGGAATGGAATCGTGGATATCCAGGATCACTTTTTTTCCCATGAAGCGAGGAACGAGGGCAGCGAAAATGAGGAAGTCCGGCATGTTGTGGATGTGGACGACGTCGACTCTGCCACCGAGGGTCAACCGGGTGCAGTCGCAGAACGCCGCAAACAGGAATTTCAGGTACGAAAGGACATAGGCAGAGAAACTCTTTCCGCGGTATCGACAGACATTCAACTCCACCACGCTGACGCCATTGGATTGCGTTGTGAGCGGCACATCCCCCGATTTCGGAACGACGACCCGGACCTCGAAATCCTCCAGGGAGGCCAGCGTCTCGGCTTCCCTGCGAACACGGGGGTCCGTGGGGTAATAGGTGTAAGCCACCATGTAGACCGCTGTCTTGCGCTTTTTTGTTTCCATCGCCTTTATCCTCTCGCTGATGATCTACGCATAGATGGGAATGACGGTGTCGAGATCGCCCTGTACGGTCACGTCTTTTCTGTCGGAGCCTCGCGACGAAGGGGTATGAACCCTCAGAACGAGGCCGGGCGTTTCATCTCCCGAAGGGCACGAGAGCTGGACGCGCATTTCCGTGCTGCGCCTGTCGACCCTGCGAAACTCAGCCGATCGTCTCTTATCAAACCACGAAACGGCCTCCCGGGCCGTCGCAAACCACGCCCCTTCCTTTTCCATCTCCCCGAGCAGGTTGATGTACAAATCATCCCAGAAACGCTCAGGCCCGACACTTCGGTGATGCCAGTTGATGGTGAGGGCCCCCCCGTTTTCCGATGCATGGGAGCAGATTTCCCTTGCCCGTTCGAGTGCGGCGGCTTCCGAAAGCGCCATCCGCCCGGGGGACAGAAGCGCCGTGTCCATGATGTGCAGCGGCAGTTCGTAGAGTGTTGTTTCCGGCAGCCGGAATGCCTGGGTCGTGCCGGATCGGTAGCCGACCGCATCGTTGTATCCCGCCGTCGAGTCGTAGGAAAAACCGGCCTGCTCCAGTACGTCGGGAGAGTTTTCCGAAAAGAACAGCCAATGCATCCGGACACCCATGTCCGGTCTTTCAATCATCCGGCAGACCTGCATCCGCTCATCGGCTCCTCTCTCGATGCTGTGCCAGGCGTCGATGCCGTGCAGACCGATCTCGCAGCCTCGGGCAAGGAGCTTCTGAACTTCCGGGGCGATGTCGCCGATTTCGTACTTGACGGCGCGCCCTTTTGCACTGCGACCCGCCAGGTCGATCCCCGGCCTGTTTTTATAGGGGATGAGAAAGAAGGTCGACGGCCGGTCCCGTTCGAGTTCGGCATAGCGGTCGAACTGGATCATGACGTCTTTCTGGATACCCAGANAAATGCCGGGCAGCGAGGCAACGGCCACCCAATTGGCCAGCACTTTGTTCCATGAAAGGGAGCCCTTCATCGCGCGGATCAGTGAGCCGTATAGGGCCCGATAGATGAACCCGAACATCGTCGGATCAAACCGGTGCCGGCGAATGCCTACAAAATCCACGTCGTGGGTGAGACACGCGATGAAGCGGTGCCGGGGGGGAACTGGGGGTATTTCCACGAGCGGTATGCCCGCTGACAGAATGGAATTCCGGAGAAGTTCTATGTGAATATCCAGAGTCGGGATGGAGGCATGACAGGCAGGCTGACCTGTACGGAGAAGGGTTGCCACCTCACTGAATAAATCGAACCCGAAGCGATAGAGTGTCTGGCCATTC
>JGI20214J51650_10000169_pt1 | contig 40487 bp, 27 predicted proteins | sample WetSurMetagenome_FD_51650 | JGI IMG/M metagenome (IMG submission 51650)
CAGATCATTGTCGCCTGCATCATGCCAGCCACCCCTGTTCTGATAAGGAACCGGAGTAAATGGCTTGTACTTTGTTTCAGTGGTTGCATATGTCTTGTATCCGTCAACATGAATAGTAGACACCGGAGCCTGAAGTGCATCATCCAGGTGGCAGGCACCATGCCATACACGGGCCCGGTCACGAATGCGCATGTGGCACATCTGTACCGGGAAATATATCTCAAGGGTTGGCTGCCATACAGCTTTCTTATAGACATCCTTACCGATACTGAAGGGTTCACTTGTAACATTTCCATAGGTAATGGTATATAATCCAGGATCTTTTATTCCTGAAAAATCAAAAACAACATATTTATATCTCAGGAACTTTCCCCACTCTACAGGGATACCTGATTTTACATTCTTCATATTTCCATCGCTTCCAAATACCTGAAGAACTGCAGTTTCTATTTTTTTTGCACGTGCATCGAGTTCAATTACAGCTCTTTTTACCTGATCGGGATGATAACCTACCTGGGAAATTCCAATCATTGGTTTATGGAGCCAGTCAGGCATGATTGAAGGTGTAATGATCCATTCAACAGCTCCTTTATCAACTCCTTCAGGAATCTCTGCTCGAACAAGTATCCACCCTCCAAGCGAACTGTTTCTCTCATCCAAAAGCTGGATATTGCCTTTCATCTGTTCAATCTGAAGTCTGATCATAGGATCCTCGGGAGCTACAATCAGTTTTGTACCCTCAGCCATCGGCAGAGCCTTTGCTCTTCCGTCTGAAGAGGCTGCCACAGGTCCCATTCCTTCCACTGGAAATACACCTGACTGACCGCCGAGATGATAAGTTTTCCCGGTATAAGTCACAGGAAACAGCTGCAAATCGAAGGTCGCTTTTCCTTTCCATTCAGCCGGCAAAGGTTTTTCAAGATCTACGGCAAGATGAATAGTATTGTTTTCAGGCCATATCCTTACATCATAGTTAAAATTGAATTCGGGAGTTTTAATGGTCACCTTTATCTCTCCTTTTTTCCTGTCGACAGTTCTTTCAGCTTTGACAGGTCTTGGAAAAGCCTGTGCGCCTTGCAGGTCAACATTGATATAACCATTTGATGCAGTACGGTTATCATGTTGAATAAATTCAATTCCGCCCTGGTCCCCTTCAGGATATGAATTATGGAATGCAAGTACATTAAATCCCTGTGTTTCCAGGTATTCCTGGTCATTGATTGTCCATACTCTCTCTCCTGTATTACTGGTGCATCCAAAGTACAGGAAAACCGGTACCACTAAAAAAAGCAATCTTAAGTTTTTCATAGATAAGAGTTTAAGTGTAATATCGATTTATCTGTTTCCGGGTTCGTATTACCTGGTGCCGGGTCCTTTTTGACGGTTGACGGTTACCGGTTTTCGGTTACCTATTACCAGCCATGGCCCAGTCAACAAGAGTCTCAATGCTCTCATTACCATGAATAACCTTTATGTTTTCAGATACTTTTTTCAATAAATAAACTGAAACAGGAAAATCTGTTTCCTGCCTTATAAGCTCATCATCAGCTGGTTCCATCATCTGGTTTTTCATTCCGGTAAGTGCAATCTTCCGCGGTGCAATACAGGCAATCAGATCAGGCAGATCATAGGCAGTCAGGGCTCCGGCAACTCCCCATGTAAAATCAAGTTCATAGGGATGCCAGTATCCTCCGTTCTCCCTGGGGTGAAATCCTATCCTGTAGTCACGGTTCATTGCTATAGAACGATATGACACCAATGAGCCAGTCAGAACAAGATTGTTTATGGAATTGTCAAATGCAGCCGCATGAATAAGCGGGATACACATTTCATTAATACCGACAGCACCAATTTTCAATGCATCAACATTATCCAGTCCTTTTAACATTTTTGAGATTCTGACAATGTCTCCAGCCTGGATTCCAACCACGCTCCGGCCTATCAATACTGCAGTATACCCATCAGTTAATTCCCTGCCAGCGGTGTTTCTTGTTTCACCTGAACCGACAACATCAACAGCAGCAACAATATACCCTTTCCTGACAAGGTTCTCAATCACACCTCCGGGATTGGCATCGGAAGCTTTTCCGGCTGAATTCAGATAAATAACAGCCTGATGTTTTGTACGGTTATCATCTGGTACGAACAGGAGGAATGGAATAGCATATTCGCCTTCTCCCTCAATAGCATATTTTCCAACAGTGTAACCTTCCCGCTGGTATTTTCCATTTATAAAACACTTATAATCTGTATCTTCAGGAGAATGATAACCGGATAATTGCGCAGCTTTGATCAGAACCTTTTTTAGGTGATCTTCTTTGTTTTCACGGGATTTTTCAAGATTTGTCAAGAGATTCTCCGTTATCTTTTTGTTTATATCAAAGATCATATTTCCACCAAGAGATGTAAATATCTGTCCTGTTGAAGTGACCTGAAGTTCTTCTTTTGAAAGAATCTCAGCCTCCAGTTCTGCGGGATCACCTTTCATGTTGAAGTGCTTCATAAAAAAAGAATAGATAGAAAGTCTGATCTTTGGAGTCAGCCAGTGTTTGGAGTCGTCTTCTACCATCGACAGATCATCAGGTTTTCCAAAAACTTCATATGCTTTTTTTGCTTCATTATAACCATCTCTTGCGCCCTGGAGGCAGAGGTATTCATCGCGTGAGGTAAATGTGAGAAGTGTCGGTTTAGGGGCTCTGACTTCCAGAAGATCTTCAAAACTGATCCCATTTAATGCACTATGGTAAATATCAGATTCTGCATCCTGGGCTCCCTTTGTTTCAAGAAGCCTTTTGTTTGCAACCGACCAGCTGGATGGAACTGCCACTTTTATCCTTTCATCGGTAGCTCCAAGGTACATTGCTACGGTACCTCCACCTGAAAAGCCTGTAACTCCTATCCTGGACGGATCGACATCCTTCCTGTTCAAAAGCAGATCAATAGCCCGTATACCTTCCCATATAAAATAATTTGCACATGAATATCCCGAGAGGAAGACCTGGTTACCGAAATAACAGTGTTCAACTACAGAATAACCTACTGAAGAAAATTTTACTTTCTGATCAAAGTTCTGGACATGTTCTCCCTGTCCGGGAGGATCGATGGTAAAAACGATCATCCCCTTTTTCATCAGGTTATAGTTTATTGTCTGGTCAAGCTTTTCTCTGAACGCATCCTGCTCATGTCCGATCAGATTAAGAACAGCGGGGATCCTTCCTTTAATCTTTTCCGGAATGTATAAACATCCTGTCACGTAATAACCAGGAAATGACTCAAATATCATCTTTTCAATTCTGTAACCTTCCTTTTTGATAATCCCTGTGACTTTCGGATTGAGAGGAGTTTTCTCAGGGAATGGTCCGATCAGTTCAGCAAGCTTCTTTTTTACGTACATCTGCCTGCCTGTCCAGTCAGTCTCAGATTTTAATTCAGCAATCTCTTTGATGCGCTTATCATACAAACCTATTGCCTGTTTCGTCAGATGGTTTATGAGCAGACTTTTAGGATTGTTCCAAAGTAACCATTGATAGAACACATCAAGGTTTTCTTTATCTGTGACAAGTGCAATACCTGCATTTACCTGCGCATCTTTTTGCTGGGCAAAAAGAACACCTTTAAAGGTAAGTAAGAAGAACAAAAGTAGAATAGAGGAATATTTTTTAATCATTTGACTTGTCATGTATTAATTACTTTTAATTAATCAGATGCTCATCAAATACCTATCACTCTCCTCGCATTACCTGATCTCAATAACTCTTTTGTAGCTTCGTCAGCTTCTGAATCATTCATATATTCGATACGTAAATGACCTGACAGATAATCAAGAACAGGGGAATGAGAACCAAAGGCAATCCTTTCTTTTCCAAATCTTCTGATAAGTTCAGGCAAATCAGACATCGATCTGCCAGAAGTATCGAACAGAATATTTGTCTTTTTAATCAGCTCAAGTTCTACATCACTCAATTCTAAATCATTAGCAATATTTACAATTATATATTTTGCATCCGGTACCTCTTTAATAATCGGGATAATATTCTTCAGCTGCCACTCCTTTGTAATGATATCATATTTCACTTCCTTCGGCTCAAAAACAGGGATATCCATCCAGGAACGCTGCCTGCTGTCTACCATCCTGATATCGATTGCCACCGGCAATCCTCTGTCACGGGCCAGTTTTACAAGTTCAATAAATAATGGATCAGTAATCTCATAATCATGATATTGCGGAAATACTCTGACTCCCTTCATCCCCATTTTAGTGATGCTTATCTCCAGATCATCCCTCCAGCCGGCATAGATCGGATTGATGATTGCAAATGGGATGAAATGTGCTTTGAAGTTTTTATCTGACTGAAGCTCATCATACAGTTCCTCATTTGCTGATTGAGTATTCTTGTAGAATATCCCGTTCAGGTTACTTATCACTGACATATCCACCGAAAATCTGTTCATTCTTTCCAGCAGTTTTGAACAGGTGTTATACTGAAGCTGTTTGAATGGCCAGTGTCCAACGTATGCATTGATATCAAGCAACATGGCAGCCTCCTTTCTTCAAAACATTAGCATAGTTATCAAAGAATATTTTTCTCTTCTGATCATCTGTCGCCCCGGACGCAAGGACCCTTCCAACACCATGAATGTATGCACCATCGGTACCAAAAAATATTCTCTCTTCTCCAAGATGCCTGATTGCAAAATCGACAATATTCTCTTCATTATTGCTTCCACCTGTATCAACATATATATTCGGACACTGTTTAAGCATTTTGCACTCATATTCCCAATCGCCTCCACCTCCAATGTGAGCAAAATGGAATATCGCCTCCGGATATTTTCTGGCAGCTTCAACCATTTCTTCAGGAAGTGTGGTATATGGAAATCTTCCAATATCGTATTTCATACGGTATCCACCCATTCCAAGCTGGCAGAATGCATGCATATAAACTATCATTCTGAGGTCAATGAGCTTTTCTATAATCGGATAATAAACAGGATCATTGATTTTAGCCTGGGTGTAACCCTTATAGCCAACCAGTCCCTGATCAACACATCTTTTTATCTCCTCAATCGATTCTTTCTTATAGATAGGATTCAGGGTAAAAAAGCCAATAAACCTGTCCGGGTGTTGTTTTACAGCATTTATGACAATATCGTTGTTCTTCCTGACCTCATCCGGACCTTCCGGCTCTTTACCAGAAAAATTTGTTACCGGTTGTGATATCTGCAATTTTTCTATTCCCAGCCTGTCTGCAATTTCCAATTGTTTACCCAGGTCAGAATCGGGATGTGCATGTGCATCTATCTTTCGATATTTCATGACATCTTTCATAATATTATATGAAATATTATTCTCCTCCTTTCTGGATGAGCATCCTGAAAAACTACTTCCAAGAATAATTCCTGTTGCTGATAATGAGGTGCTTGCAAGGAACTTCCTTCGATTAATTTTTATCAACATATCACTGATTAATTTATTTCCCAAGCAGCATATTCGAAGCCAGTACAAGAAACATGAAATCGGTTTCTCCGCCCCCCATAACATATTCTGTCTGTTGCCAGAGGAAAGACCAGTTATCCTTCAGCTCCGGGAAGTCAGGTCGTATAATAGCTGTTCCTGAGGCAACCCCGCCAGGGATGTATGAAAGGTCCGCGCGGCTGGTGCCATATGCTGCCGTGAGCGACTTCACTCCCACTCCTGAAGCAAATGAAGCAGTATTTTCACCCGGATGACATCCAAGAACAAATTGCACGGAATTATAGATCCTTTCGGGTTTGAAAACTCCGGGAAATCCTGTAAGCAGAAAATAGTACCTCACACCTGACGACTGTATTTTCCATCCATCGCCCCATACATCAGGTTTATATGGAACACCGAATGGAGTGGAAGCCGTTTCCAAATCGAGCTGAACAGCCAAATCCTTAATGGCTTTATCCATATCTTTGCGAAACACAGGATCAGTTATTTTGTCATAGATCATTCCAACAGCCCAGGCTGTCCTGGACATATTTGCGAGTATGTATTCTTTCTGGGAAATAATATCTGAAAGGTATTTGCTGTTGCCGGTTGTTTTGAAGAGTTCGGCTGATGCTGCTATTTTTTCACTTACCATCTTCTTGTTTGAAGCGGTTGAATAAATTTCTTCCGAAGCTTTCAGGCATTCTGCTGACATCTCAGGTTTCCATTTCTTCAGTACTCGTGAAGCTGATGCGAGGGTAGCTGCTCCCAGCATTTCATGTCCGGGATTATCCTCAGTGAATACCCAGTTGTCGTCCATTACCGATGACTGATAAGCTGTTTTTCCTCCTTCAGGAAGATCCCTGCTGTATATCAGATTATCTGTCTGGGCACTTCCATCTCCCTGAAGTCCGTACTGTTTGTGTGTAGGACTTATCATTCCGTCGTATAAGCGACCTAATCCCTTATATCCGCCAAGAATTGTAAGAACTCCGTGTTCCACCTGCTGAAGGGCATCTGCAATACCATCGGGTTTATGAATAGTTACTATCCTTGTTTGCTGATCAACTGTAGTTGCATCGAGGTCAATTCCAAAGAGTTCATACATCATGGCCAGTCTCCATGTGGTGACTGCCTGTGATTCAATACGGAGGTCGAAGTCACCTGCATCATGCCAGCCTCCGCGATCGAGATATGGAACATGATCAGGATTTTTGAAAGAGGTGAATGTTTCAGGTCCCTGGGAATAGCCATCAAAATGTGTCAGGTTGGTCGGGGCCATTATAGCATCATCGAGATGGCAATAGTCGTGCCAGACCCTAGAACCCTGCTCAACGCGCATATGACACATCTGTACCGGAAGAAAATATTCAAGAGTTGGCTGCCATACATACCTGTTATAAATATCCCTGTCAATCCTGAACAGGTTTGAGGTTACATCACCATACTTAATAACATAAATACCCTGTTCTTTCAGATTGGTGAAATCGCACACTGCGTAATTATATTTCAGGAATTTACCCCACATTACAGGAGCTGTTTTCAGAACACTTGTCCTGGAACCATCAGAATTGATCTTTAGTATCTCTGCAGTTCCTGAAAGTGTGGATTTCTTATCAAATTCTATTACAGCTTTTTTGGGTTCACCGGGAAGGTATCCTACCTGGCTGATATGAATAACAGGCTGATAAACAAAATCTTTAATAGTATTTGCTTCTATTTCCCATTCTATGACATTTTTTGTCTGGCCTGACGGAACAGCACTCCTGACGATGAACCAGCTTGCTTTCCTTTCAAGGCGTCCGTCAACAAGTTGTAATTCCCCTTTTAAAGCCCTGATAGTAAGGTGCTGAGATTCAACCTCGGGAGCAACAGTCAGAGTTTTTCCGACTGAATATGGCAACAGATCGGTACCGGATAGGGGTCCATATGAATCTGTCGGGAAAAAACCTGTCTGATTGTCCATGTTCCAGCTCTTTCCAAAAAGAATGGCAGGAAAGAGTTCCAGGTTAAACCATGCCTTACCTTCAAGTTCCGGGGGCAATGGGTTGCTAAGGTCTGCAGTAACTACAATCTTTCTGCCAACCGCCTTAACCTTGACAATATATTTGAAAGAGATTTCAGGATAATTTATTTCCGTCTCAATTATTCCTGCGGCTTTGTCGACTTTTTTTTGTCCCTTTTCGGGAGTTAAGCCAAAACGAATATCACCATTAGCAGCCACCCGAACACCATTCTGTATAATAGTAACACCACTCTGGTGACCACCCGGATAGTAATCGTCAAAGACCATAACATCAAACCCTGGCATTTCAAAATAACCCTGGTCATTGATCGTAAGCTTATCCTGTGCGCTAATGGAGATCCTCGAGGAGAGGCACGATAATAAAAGGAAAAAAGCTAATAATAAAACAGGCTTAGTTTTCATGGTCAGGAATTTAGATTAAGGAATAAGTTCAGTTATTAAATTTAAGATAAATCCTGCTTTATTGATAAAGATTTATTGATTTTAATATTTTTTAACTGTTATCAAGATCGAATTTAAAGTAGAGGTTTTATTACACAAAAAAAATGTGTAAATTTCATCTTAGAAGATACACATCCCATGTAACCCTGACAACAATGAAAAAGCACTTTATTATTCTGTTATCTGTTACTCTTATTTCCTGCCAGTCCGGAAAAAAAACAAGTGAAGATAACCTGTTAACCTTTAACCAGTTTCCCCTGAATGTACCTGAACAGAATTCTCTGATGACAGAATGGGCCGGGAAGTCAGTTCTTGCCTCAAGGTTAATTGATGATATGGAAAGTGAAACAGGCTGGAATGTAACTGGGATAGGTGAAATGAGTTATACGACAGAACGTTCGAGGGATGGAAAGAAAGCTCTTCGTTTCCGTACATCATTGCGTGATGAAGAACATTACAGGAAAAACAAAACTGAATGGGGCTCATTTTCGGGGACACAGGGAGGCAATGCATCAGTGCTGTTGAAGTTTAAAGAACCCCAGGACTGGTCAGATTATAACCGTATCTCATTCTGGGTATTTGTGCATCCTGCTGATATGATGACATACTGCCTGCACCTGAACATTGAAAATGAGGGAACTGTATTTAATGCCACAACGCCGAGTAACACACACTTCATACAGGATCTCAAGCCCGGGGAATGGAATCATATCCTTTTTGAAATTCCTCACATTCAGAGAAACAGGATCACAGAATTTGAAATAAACCAGATGCTGATAGGACATAATCCTGAAGAAAATGGTATTGTTACATATGACATTGACAAGCTGGAACTGCAGAAAGTGGAAACCGACCAGTATGAAGGCTGGAATATTGCACCGGGTAAAATCTCTTTCAGCCATATCGGATACAGACCCGGAGATCCAAAAATTGCAATGGCCGGAAAAGGTGCAGGCAGTACATTTAAAGTGATTGATCAGAATGGAAAAGCAGTTTATTCCGGTAAGGTTAATTTTATCAGCAATATCAACGGAGAATTTCAGCAACTTGACTTTTCAGGCCTGTCAGATACCGGAATTTATCGTATTCAAACCGGAGATATCGAATCAGGGTCATTCAGGGTTGACGAAAACATATGGCTTCAGCCAGTATTTAAAGCAATTAATTTCTTCTTCTGCGAACGCTGCGGATACAATGTTCCGGGTATACACCTCGAGTGTCACAAGGACTGGCAGGGATTTAAAGGTGAAGAGAAAAAGATAATCAATGGCGGATGGCATGATGCCGGNGATCTGTCGCAGGGATCATGGCGGACTGCAATGGCCACCTTTGCCATGATGAATAACCTTGAATACCTTCAGCAAAGAGATGATGTGACTGAACTGGCCGATCGTATACGGAATGAAGTTGCATGGGGTCTCAAATGGCTTCTTAAAACACGGTTTGGCGACGGATATCATATGAGTTTCAGTGTGATGAGAATATATACAGATAATAAACCAGGAACAATAGATGATGTTGTATCACCGGCAAGGAATGTACCCTGGGAAAACTTTCTGACAGCTGCTGTACAGTCCAAAGCCGGAATGATGCTTGAGAAAACACATCCGGAACTTGCCATGAAATCGCGTATTGCAGCAATTGAAGACTGGCAGGCAGCTCTTGATTCACATAAAAAATGGGACCAGGCAGACTACCGGGAGGCGTCATGGGGTGTGACCTCATCTCTTCTTCTGGCAAAAATGACCGGTGAAGATAAGTACCGGGAAAAAGCACTTTTTTTCGGCAAGCTTCTTTTAACATGTCAGGAACAGAAATTTCTGGATGGTATTCCAATCACCGGATATTTCTATGAAAATACAAGTCATACCAAAGTAATTCATAATCTTCATGCTGCCTTCGAAGAGGCACCTTTGATTGCCCTAGGAATGCTTTGCAGAGAATTTCCGGATCATCACGACTGGATAGAATGGTACAGTGCAGTAGTGCTTCACAGTGAATATTTCATGAAACGGGGAAGCCTGATTGCTGTACCATTTAACAATCTGCCCAATTCGGTCTGGAAAGAATCGGATATCATGTCAGAAAAAGATTCTGCTGTACGTAATGATATGCTTCGCCAGTACAAGGATGGAACTCCTTTAAACGGGAATTATGCCCTGAGGACATTCCCTATATACCGCGACGGGTTGTTTCATGGAAATACGAATATACATATGTCTTCAACCTGGGCACTTGCCGAGGCATCACGATTGCGAAAAGACCCCGAAGGTATGGCACTGGTTGGCAGGCAGCTGGAATGGATATTCGGGGCCAATCCATTCGGGCAGAGTCTAATGTATGGTGTAGGTTATAGATTTGCGCCGCATTTTGCATACTGCCTGAAAGATATTGTCGGATCATTGCCTGTGGGGATGGATTGTATGAACGGTGACATGCCTCACTGGTGTGCCACAAACATAGCAACGAGTAAAGAGATCTGGGTAGAACCGGTAAACCGATTCCTTGGTGCAATCTCAATATATGCAAATGAAGACTTAAATAAGCCAATTGGTAAAGAGCATTTAAATGAAGCAGAATTTAAAACAGAAGTTTCCGGGACTGATGACGGAACAGTGAATCTGAAAGTAATTATTAAAGGCTCTGGCAGACACAGGATTGATCTTAAAACATTCAATGCAACTGCTGATAAAGAAAGCCAGCAGTTTGAACTTTCAGGAAACAGCACAGCAGAAACTATCCTGAAACTGAAAGTGGCTGATACAAATATACCATATGTTGCTGTTATAACTCTGGATAATGATCCGGAATCCCGAAAGGAAGTGACAGGAGCATTTGTTGAGCCCATTTTCGGAAAGTGAAAATATTGCAGCTTCTTTTATTACATAAATTAACAACATTGTCATATGATAAATAATAAGAGAATTTTTTATACCCTTATGGCAGCTTTTCTTCTTACTGTCATGAATTCATGCAACAGGGCAGAAACAATTTACCTGAGTGATATCAGACAGGGATTCATCGCCAATGAATTTGGTCCACCCGGCAAAGACATTTCATTTGAAAAAAACAGTTTGTCAATCAGGGGAACTGCTTATAAAAAAGGATTAGGGGTACATGCACCCTCCAGGATATGTATCGATTTAAATGGTCAGGCAATGAAATTCAGTGCCACAGTCGGACTTGATGATGAGACCAGTAAGACACGGTCTGATTCCCTGAACAGAATCTTCATAAAAACAGCCGGTTACATCTATGATGGTAACCTCGACCTGTTTGATTACAGACAAGGTGGAACTGTAAGATTTCGATTAACAGGAGATGGTAAGATCCTCTATTCAAGCGGATGGCTATGTGATAGATCGGCCCCTCAGCAGATAGAAGTGAAATTAACTGATATTAAAAAACTTTGTCTTGAGGTTGAAAAAGGGGATGACGGTTCCTTCGCCGATCACGCAGATTGGGCTGATGCAACAATAACATTGAAAAAAAAATCTGCAAAAAAGCTTCCTGTACTTTACACCAGTTCACCTGATATACTACTGAACCAAACAGGATTCCTGCCAGTGTCATTTAAGACATTCCGTACGAGTGAAAAAATTGGAGACAATGAGTTTTCTGTCCTGGATATGGAAACGAATAAGCCAGTTTATTCAGGTAAAGTAACTGAAAAAACAGGAGACTGGGGAAGAGTATACGTGGGTGATTTTTCTGAGGTACAAAAACCCGGAAAATACTTCATTCAGTTTGACAGCAGAATATCTGAACCATTTACAATTGAATACCTGCAATACGTTTCTAATCTTGAAAAACATATGAACTGGTTCCTCTGGCAGCGTTGCGGCGATCCGGAACATGGATGGGAAAGAGGTCAGCATCGGGATGACGGTGTACGCCTGGACAACAGGAAACACCAGGATGTGTCGGGTGGCTGGCACGATGCAGCTGACCTCAGGAAGTGGGGAATGACAATCAACGGATTATGGGCACTGAGTGAAATAAATCTTTCAATGTCATCTGAAAAGGTACCTGATTTCGGTGGCAAAAAGGAGCTTCTGGCCAGAATTAAAGACGAATTCAATTGGGGAGATAAATACTATTCGGCAATGCAGGAACCTGCTGGTTATCTGATGAACCAGGTTGGAGGTGATGTATATAAACATTCTGATAATAACCGGTTTACCGATAATATTTCAGGAACTGCAGATGACAGATGGATCGTTACCTCTCCCAACCAACCTGTATTTCAGTTCATGTTTGTAATTTCCCAATGCAATATGGCTATTACAGAAAAACCTGAACAGAGACTATCCTATCTTAATAAAGCCATTAAATGCTTTAACTGGGCAACTGAAAACAAGATTGTAAAAGATATCCATTCTCTCGGGGCTGTCCAGACAGCTTCACTGAAATTATTTGAAGCAACAGGTAATGAAAAATATCTGTCACTGGCAAAGGACTATCTCAGGCTGATCCTAAGCAGACAGGATACTACAAACCGCCCTGCATACGGATTCATCAGATCTTGGAAGCCTGGTCCCCCGGACCCTCAGAGTGATTTCTTCCCTGAAGACAATCTATCATATATGCTTATCACTCCTGACTTTCCTGTATGGTCGATTGTTGAATCCATCCGGATCATTAAGGATCCTGAGTTGAATCAAAGAGCCAGAAAGGCATTTCAGACTTATGTGGACCATTTTGTCAGATTTTTCGATGAGAGAAGCAGCTATGGCATTGTTCCCCTTGCCATGTACCGGAAGGATCCCGGCGGTAACCGGAAAGCTGGCGATTATTTCTACAGGTGGTGTTATGTAAATCATGAGGATAAGGAATGGTGGAATGGGATCAATCCAAGGATAGGATATGCCGGAGCGGCATTGGTCCGCGGAGGTATTTTGACAAATAATCCACAGGCAATCAGGATCGGACAGCAACAACTGGATTTTATTTACGGATGTAATCCATTTAATGCCAGTACAGTTACGGGACTTGGTTATAATCAGCCTGATTACTTCAAGACAAGTACATTTATACCTCATACTCCTGAAACTGTGGGGGCTGTTATGGCTGGGATCGGATCATCAGAGGAAGATCAGCCTGTGCTTCTGCCAGGATGGTGGCAAACAACTGAGTACTGGATGGAGGCTGTTACCGGCACTATGATGCTTCTAAATGAATTGAATGAATACCAGTTTGAGAAGAAATAATCACTTCAGAATGAAAGATAACATTTATTAACCATACACAAAATCTATGAAAACATCAAGCCTTCTGGTTGCAGCATTTTTTTCTGTATTTTTCTATTCATGCACTAATAAGGATAAGTCGTCCGAAGATAAAGGGGTCAAAATAATGGCTTATTATTATCCACGATGGGAGAATTTCAATCCAGAAACTCTTCCTCTTGACAAACTGACACATATAATTTTTTCATTTACTGTGGTTATCGGCAATGAAATGAAATTCGAAAATGATTCATCCGGTATAATGCTGAAAAAACTTGCAGCTCAGAAGAAGAATCACCCTCACCTAAAGGTTATGGTAGCATGCGGAGGCTGGGGAGGATCAGGAGGATTTTCAGAAATGGCCAGATCGGCTGAGAACAGGCTTAAATTTGTCGAAAGTGTGGCTCATTTCATTAAAGAGTATAACCTTGACGGGCTGGATATTGACTGGGAGTATCCGGGGATGCCAGGTATTGGAAATCCTTTTATCCCGGAGGATAAAGAGAATTTCACATCACTTATGCATGAGCTGCGGGATGCGATGGACAAAATAAGTAAAGATCAGGTTCTGACCTTCGCAGTAGCTGGCTGGGAAGAGTTCTTTAATCATGTCGAACTCGATAAAGTCATGCAATATGCCACTTATATGAATGTAATGTCATATGATCTTGCCGGAGGCCATGACCCTTTTACTTCCCATCATACAAACCTCGGATGGGTTAAAATGGAAGATATCGAGGGAACACCTGCCGCCACGAAAATCCTTGAAGAGGGAGATACAACAAAACCTTTTTCTGCTGAAAAAATAATATCGTATTGTATGCAAAAAGGTGTCAAACCCGGGCAGATTATTATAGGAGCAGCTTTTTATGGCAAGGGATGGAGTGGTGTCCCACCTGAAAACAACGGATTATATCAACTTAACAGGGGACAATGGAGAGGATCAGGCCGCTATTCATCGATACGTGAAAATTTTGAAAATAAGAACGGATATGTTCGCTACTGGGACTCAATTGCCGAGGCTCCATATTTATATAATGCAAAAGACAGCATTTTTATCTCTTATGAGGATACTGTTTCAATCAGGCTTAAAACAAAATATGCAGCAACTACAGGTCTTGGGGGAATAATGTTCTGGTCTCTCGGGGGTGACACCGAAAAAGACGGGCTCGTAGATGCTATTTATACTGAGAAAATGAGGCATAAATAAGATTTTGAATGATTTTATGCAGATACACCGTTTATTAAGGGGCCGTTGACGAAGTTCTTTTTAACTGGAAACCTGCCTGCAAACAGGCAGAGTATGAATAGTTATAATGCTAATGATCAGCTATTTGCGATCTTAGTATAATGCCTTTTTGGCAAGATTATTTTTATCAAGAATAGAAATTCTGTCAACTGAAGTCCTGAAGTTAAATGACTTTCTGTCCTGATTGGTATATTCTGCGTTAATCTGCGATATCCGCGGGAAATCAAATCCCAAACCAATTTTATCACTCTCTGGTAAGGATATACCATAGAGTTTTGTACTGGGCACCAATTCCGAAGGACTGATCTTTTCCATTCATTTTGACCGCAATTTCAGCACCAGGATTGCCTGCCGGATCAAGGGTATGAACACTGAATTTATCCATATTCCTCAATATCAGTTTAGCAGGTATTCCTTCAGCTCTGGTAGGAGATTTTCCCCATTCCCTTCCAACACTTGTCTTGTCTTTATTCCAATGCATATCTGTATTTTCAACCCTTCCGGCAGCAACCAGGAGAATCTTTTTTGATTTCTCAACCGGAATGCCGTCGAGCGATGTCAATGTTATGGTAGCCCAGTTATTAGGGGTTGTATCCATGGCGATTGTAACATTTCCCAGATCGATGCTCTTTCCTCCGGCATACCCTATAGCGGCCCTTGCCGAAGGTGCATTTATTTTAAATAACGAATTGATGGAATCCTGGTTATCCCAGATAATTTCACCTGTTTCACTCTGCCAGGGTCCTGCAGGCACCTGAACCGTTTCAGATAGTTTCAGCTCATTACCTTTTATATTTACATTCATTGGCCGAAGTGCTATCAAAGCTTCATTTGCACCAGCTTCTTCCCACACATTTTTCATATTTGATACATGCAACCTGATCTTATCCCCATACTTTACCATCTCCTCCAGAACTATTTCTCGTGATATACTAAGTTGTACCGGATGTTGTCCCGGCTGAACAGCTCCCATACGGAAAAGTACAGCACCCACCGGAATAAATATCTGTTTCAGAGGATGACCCGGAGCAGAAAAGAAATTATCCATCCTTCCCTTATCATAGGGAGCATCAAATGTAAAGTGATATATGCCGTCAAAATCCTGAAATGCAGAAATTGAATTTAGCATAGGGAACATCTCAGCGCAATAATAACTTGGAGAAGGATGATCGTATTCACTAATTGTTAGAGGCATCCCGACAGGGCGATGCATCCCGAACGAATATAATGTTCCTGCTTTCTTATCCGAAACCATTGATGAATTTCTTATCAACCAGTCGGTAGAGGACCAGCTTTTACCCGGAAAATCAGGATGCTCCCAGTAAGCATGCATATCCATGAAATCAGAATTTACGGTCTCGCGGTAAACTCCCTGTACTCCGCTATAGTAGCCCTGAGTTTCGCAAATAAGCGCACGTATTTTCAGGTCATTCTTGTAATAACTGACCATTTCCTTTGCATAATCCATTTCAGCATCCATAAGAAAGCTCCATAACATTTCCTTCTGCAATCTGGTCGCTTTATCGTAGTTTGCAATGATTCCGATTATGTCGGTATTGGTCCCACCTTCACTCTTATACTTAGGATGTGAACTTAGCCAGGTTTTCGATAAACTTATCAGAAAGGCGCTATGTGTTTTATTTAATTTAGGATACAGAGCCCAGTTTGATATCAGGGAATTTTCATTATTTACTTCTACAAAAGCAACTGCAGGTTCTTCAGCATAAATATTCCCGGTATAAGGATTCCTGTGTGACAGCAGTTTTTTTGCATAATCTTTCTGCATTTCAATATATGGACGGTAGAACTGGTCAATACCCTTACCATAATTAAATGATTCTATACCCTTATAATCACAACCCGGATAATTTCTTGAAACATGTGTATTAATATTACTGTAAATACCATGTATTTTCAATTGGTAGATGAGGTAGTCAAGTTTCCCGAGCTGTCCCGGATCCAGATCTTTCATTGTCTTATCCCAGATTCCTCCTGGTGTGGCTTGATTATCCATGTGATGAAACCTTACCACATTCATACCCAGTTTTTGTAACCTGCCAGCTATCTTTTCTGCTGTTTCTTTATCGGGAAAATTGTTTGAGAAGGTCAGGTTGGTTCCGAAGAAACGGATCCTGGTACCTTTACCATCAATAAAATGGCCATCCTTCACGGAAACAAATCCGGAACCTCCTGCTATTTTTTCATTCAGGAATGACATATCTACAACATTTCTGGAAGTGTCGGAATCAGGAATTACAAAATCGAACCATCCGTATGCACGATTCTGATCCTGTGTTTGTTTACAGGATGATACAAAAAGTATAATTATAATAGAGATCACTATCCAGGAAGCCCGGATGCATTGGAAATTAGAACTTTTCATACTTCTTAAGCTTAGGTTTTTATACTATTTCAGAGTTTCAGGAAGAGATACAATTTACAAAAAGATCAGTAATTGTCAATTATAGTTTTATATCTTTTTAAAAAAACTCAAAAGCAGAGGAACATACTTCTCACGGGTATAAAACTTTATAAATAGCACTCAGCAAACTTGTACTGTCAATAAAACTATCCTGGGTGATTTCCCATATCATTATCCCGGAATAATGGTTATCGGTAACATACCNGGCTTTTCTTGCCATGGTATTTAATCCATCATAATAAATATTGTTCACCNGGTCACTCTTGTAAGCATCAGGGTGCTGANGAAGAATATCAGCATAGCTNAGCAGAAACCCACCACCCTGGTCAAAGTCCTTACCATAAAACGGAACTCCCAGCAGGACTTTTTCTTTTGGCCAGCCCCTGTAATTTACCCAGTAAGCCAGACCTGATGAACTGACAGAATTCCCCGATCCTATAGCATCTTCATAAGCAGAATGAGGGCCGGGGGCACTCCATGTCCCGGAAAAATCATATGACATTACCATAAGATGATCAGCATAATTTTTAACATCATTTAAGAAATGTTTGCCTCCCCAATCGGATGCACCAAGATCCACTGATATCCCTAATCCAAATGGAGTGAGCTCAGTTTTAAGTTCTTTCAGGAGAGTCACCAATGCATTACTCTCTGAAGGCACAACAACATTATTTGTATATCCGCTCCAGTATTCCCAGTCAATATCCACTCCATCGATACAGTTTTCAAAAATGAACTGCTTTACTTCTTTGATAAACAGGTTCCTTGATTTATCATTGGTTGCCATTATTGGAAAATTCTCTGACCCATCGCCTCCTCCTATCGAAAAGTAAATTTCCACGCCGTGTGCATGTGCACTTTCGGCAAGTTGACCAATATTAGTAAGAGAACTTATATTGATAGTACCGTCTTTATTGGGAATTGCAAATGCGTAAACAATTCGGGTAAGCTTATCCCATGGAATGGCCGATATTGTCATAACATTTTCCTTCCAGGATGGATAAAATCCTACAACCTGAAAGTCGTATGCTTTAGGAATGAAGGTAGTGTTGCAGACAGGTTTATCCAGATAATTATCCGGATTGCTTTCATCCTTGTTACAAAATGTGAAGGTAAATATGAAAACTATCAGGATCAAATATCTGAATTGTAATCTCATTATCATTTTTACACTGTTTAAAATGTGCAAGCCTGTAATATTATCCATTTAGAATTTTCATCCACTTTTTCTGGACAACATCCAGTTTCTCCATCTGTTTGCCGGAAAGATAAATATCGGGTTCCCTGCATAATATTTCATTCACATATTGTTCCGCTTTTTCTTCAATCGAGTATGAACCATTTCTTTCCCATGTTGCTCTGTTAGTCCGGTTGGGGAAAGAGGAATATCTGATCTCTTCCTGAAAGTGTTCAAGAGTATGCGCTGTCTCAAGAATTGAACCACTGAATGCGACCTCTTTTATCACATCAAATGCAAGATGCTCTTCATCTACTTTAAATCTGTCGGAGAATCTGATACAATTTCCAATCAACTCATTATCAATCACTGCTATTTCAGGAGATATTGTCTTGGAAGTTTCTATGTTACCTATACCCCAAACCATATTGACTTTACTCAGGGTGTGGACCAGAGCTGTCAGCAATTTCTCGCAGGAGGCCTGGGAATCTAGCATAGAGGAATCGCTCAGTGCCCATGAAGCGGAAGGCAATCCATGATACTGAGCCATTTCTGCTCCCGCACCCTGCATTAATGCATTTTCAGGAGAACCTGTGAGAACGAGAGTTGTCATCATATCAAAAACATGTGCAAATCCTGAATTATAGATACACGGTCTGCCCGGTTCAATTATCTGATTAATTACTATGCCACTTAGTACTTCAGCATCAGCCATTGCAAGACTGCCAGCCAGTGTAACCGGAGAAGTGCCTCCTGCCAGTGGCTCTGAGTTGATCATTATAGGAATACCATAGCCTTTGGTTTTATAAAACAGCTCCAAAGCTGTTTCTGACCAGGTTAAGGGACTTACAATGCTATAACCAAGTGTAAAAAACATATTGTCTCTTAATGATTTCCCGTCCAGAATTATGTCAGACATTTCAATAATTGCCTCAGCACCCGATGGGGTATAAATGCATGGTCTCAAGTGTTTGGCTGAGTATTGTGCTGCAATTTTAAATCCTGCGAAATCGCGGCAATTGGGTGGAAGGTCGTGCAGGCTGGTTCCGACTATACCTCCTATGTTTTCAAGCTTATCAGCTACCCTGACAAAATCGGCGAATTCTCTTATCCCAACATCAATAGCTTTTTTACTGGTTCCCCTTACATAGTGTGTTGCATTTGAAGTATAATATAATGTATCTCCCCTGCTTTTTACAATTGTTTCATTACCAGCCCTATCCTTAATTGTAAATTGCCTGGGGCATAGTACTAAATACTTGTTTATCATATTTTCAGACAAATAAACCCTCATGTTGTCAGNTTTGTCAGGCTCTCCTCCTGCTTCAATCAGAAGATCATATATTATTTTGCTTCTTACCCGTATTCCGACCTCATTGAGGATCCTTATGCCGGTTTTATGAATCTCAGCCTTTTCTTTGTCTGTCAGAATTTGTAACATTTTTTCTTTTTTACTTAAATAATCAGGGAATTGGTTAATTTTAAATGATAATCGAAATGTAATCAATAATAGCGATTTTTTAAATCATTTATAAAATGAAAAACTCAAGGAGGCAATTTTTTCAAAAAGCAGGCACAGGGATACTGGCTCTTGGTGTATCATCAACTTTCCCGGCAACTGAAATATTTGGCAAAGTGAACGAATCACCTGCGATAAAACCGGACTTATTTAAATTCGCTATTGCAGGCTGGACCTTTAATAAATTCAAACTGGAACCATCTCTTGATATGATGGTCAGAGTGGATATGCATTACCTCTGTATTAAGAATTTTCATCTTCCGCTTGACAGCACTGATGAACAAATTGCAGCATTTCATGATAAACTGAAAAAAAAAGGAGTTGATGGATATGCAGTTGGCCCGATCAGCATGAAGTCGGAAGCCGAAGCAGACCAGGCATTTGAATATTGTAAACGTGTCGGGGTTAAACTGATTGTTGGTGTTCCTGAACATGAATTACTCCCCTACATCGATAAGAAGGTAAAGGAATATGGATTCAATTTTGCCATCCATAATCATGGTTCCGGGGATAAACTATATCCTACAGTCGAAAGCATCTATCAAAAAGTCAAAGGGCTGGACCCCCGGATCGGAATGTGTCATGATATAGGCTATTCGATGCTCATGGGCATTGATCCGGCAGCTGTTACATTGAAATATGCCAGCCGTATTTTTGATATACATATCAAAGATGTGACTGCCGCTACTGCTGAAGGAAAAGACTGTGAACTGGGACGTGGAATCATAGATTTTCCTGCACTCATTAAAGCAATACGAACAATTAAATACAAAGGAATGTGCAGTCTTGAATTTGAAAAGGATGATATTGATCCACTACCCGGAATTGCTGAATCAGTGGGATATTTTAAGGGGGTATTGAAGAGTATATAAGTTATGGTTGGAGTTACTCTATATGCGACTGCATATGTAAATAATTCATTATAACTATCGGCAATTCTAAATAAGAATTAGTAAATCGCATGATAATCAATGGTTTTCATACTTGATACCTGATACTCATTTAACTTATATAATAACAAATCAGAGATAGAAGCTTTATTGATATCTCTAAATCAGGTAATTAATCATAATCAGGAAAAGAAAAAAAGATAACAGGCATCCATGTGAAATCGTTGCTGAACAAAGCGTTATAAATTTTGACAAAACCCTTACGCAAGGTAAATACTAATTGATTATCAGCATGGGGGATGAGAACGGGTTACACAACAAATGTATTCAGCCTGCCATTATAAAGGAAAAGGAAACTGAACCCGGGTGGTATAAACCCGGGGAAGTAATTGTAAAATAAAAAATGCCCTGGATCTGGTAACCTTTGGTCAACCTGATTTAAATTTTATAACCGGTATTTATTCTGTATTTCTGTTGCTTCCCTGATTTGTTCATCATATGCTGGAAGTTCATACTCCTTAAGAATATCCCTTACTTTAATATCGGGGTCAAGGCTTTCCATTGTTGCCCAGTTTTCAGGATGATAGATCTTAAATCGTATTTTTCTCCCGTACTTTTTCTGAATATCATCAAACCTCCTAACCTGAGGCCATATATGTATTAACACTTTTTCAAGATTTACCGGGGCACAAACCCATCTTGCGAATTCACCATCAGATGCAATTATATCACCTGAGATATCAATTATCCTGGCATCCTCTCCGGTGGCTGCAACTATATAATAATGATTTAGCCAGGCATGATGAACAAGCGTATCTCCAAAAGGACCCTGTGACGGAAAAAATATAATTTCAGCACCATCCTCCTTAAGTGACCGCCATGTATCAAAATAAGAAGCATCCATGCATATCTGCATCCCAATTGTTCCGAAGTCAGTCTTAAAAACCGGAGGCTTCAGCACTCCGGGTGTTACTCCTCCACCCTTATAATATATTTCAGGAAGCACCTCAGTATCAGTAGGGTGAGCCTTATGATATACTCCCTCAATCTTACCCTGGCGATTGATCAGGATTGAACTGTTAAAATAATGACTATCCTTTTTTGTAATAAGAGGACATACTATATAACAATTGTGTTGCCTGGCAATTTCTGCTACACGGCCTGTAACTGGTCCGGGAATCGTTTCATCTTCAGCAATTTCTTCGAGTCGCTTTACTTCATTTACCCAGGAAAACTGAAAAGTCTCCGGGAGACATATTATATCAGGTTCAAAAGCATAGACACTTTCCATTCTTGCAAATACATCTTTAATCCTCTTCTCAATAGTCTGTTCAGGCCAGAGCCCTTTAAGACTGAGACTGGCTACCATTACTTCCCTCGGCAACCGGTTACCTTTTTTAACCATTTCACTCATTTAAATTCTGTATTTATCCTGAACTACTTGGGAACTTTTTACATTTTCTTCAATTGTCTGAATATCAAACTCTTTTAAGACATCTTTTATTTTTATACCGGGATCCCTGCTTTCTACAGTTATAACTCCTGTTTTGTCCCAGACCTTGATTTCCAGTCGCTTCCCATATTTATTAAACATATCGGGGATCCTGTCATTAGTAGGCCAGGTATCTGCATTCACTTTCTCAAGGTTGATATTTGCCCATGCGTATCTGACAAATGTACTGCTGGAATCAAGATCATTTCCTGACATATCAACGATCCTTGCATCACCACCTGTACTCGAAATAATATAACAATTATTCTTCCAGGCATAATAATTTAGCATCCTGCCACCCGGAAAAGCTGATGAAAATAAAATAATCTCAACCCCTTTTTTCTTAAGATTATCCCATCCGTCAGACCAGTTTGCATCATAACATATCTGCATTCCCACTTTTCCAAAATCTGTTTCAACTACAGGCTGGTCAATTGCACCGGGAGTTATTCCGATACCTTTATCAGCATTGTCTGAGAGTATCTCGGATTTGACAGGATGAATCTTATGGTATACTCCGGCAATATGCCCCTGACGGTCAATCAGCAAACTGCTGTTATAAATATGATCCTCTTTTTTTGTATATACCGGACACACAACATAACAGTTATTTTTCTGCGCGAATTCCGCTATTCTGCTTGTTGTGGGTCCCGGGATATTTTCATCCTCTGCAGCTTCACTGAGAGTTATTTGCTCATCAACCCACATTGTATCAAATAATTCCGGCAGACAGATGATATCAGGCTTCAGGCCGGCAACATCCTTCATTCTGTTAAGGATTCTTCTGATCCTGGATTCTCTTGTAGTATCAGGCCACAGTCCTTTTAAATCAACACCAGCAACACAAATTTCCCTTGGTAATCTGCTAGTCTCTCCCTGAAGATTTGCCTTACAGGAAGGCATCGAAACACCTACTATTCCAGCTCCCAGACCAAGAGAGGTTTGTCTTATAAAATTCCTTCGTGAAACATCATTTTTATTTTTCATAGTGGAGCACGATTCATTATCAAACAGATACACAAAAACATTTCAACCTACAAAATACGGGAGCCGGGTTACTTTAGGATCAAAATTTAACTTCACATGCAACTTTTCTGCTTCTGACTGAGAAAGCAATGGTTCTTTCCCAACTTCAACACATGATTCAAGGGGAGCAAATCCATCAATTCCAACATTTGCTACTGAAACGGGAAGACTCAGGGCAAAGCGCAAAAGATCATCCCCTGATAGGTTTCCAATGAGGGCATTCTGTCCCATAATTTTAATTGCAATTATACCAACATCTCTTTTAGCTGCAAGAGGCAGAAGTCCATCTTCATTTCCATTAAATTTTGCAGCATTTATAACGCATAAAATTGCGTCAATATCAAACTCTTTAAAAGATTTTTGAGATGCTTCGTTCCACTTATGAAACGAGAAACCGATATTTTTCACAACACCTTCATTCTTAAGTTTCAAAAATGCTTTGTATCCTCCGGCAGGACCCAGAAGGGTATCGACATCTTCCACATTGTCGATCCCGTGCATGCAATACAGGTCTAGATAATCTGTTTTCAGAGTCTTCAATGAGATTTCAATCTCTTTCATTACTCCGTCATAAGTCCTCTCCTGTGATTTTGAATTAAGAAATATCTGTTTCCGGTATTTTGGAGTGAGGTATTTACCGTAGCGCTCTTCCGCCAATCCATTTCCGTATGACCGGGCGGAATCAAAATAGGTGATGCCAAGTCTGATTGCATAGTCTATATGGTTTTGTAAGGTGCCTTCATCCGCCACCCAGTTACAATAACGGGAACCGGCACCAAAACCGATACAGGAAACCATCCTGTTGGTCCTTCCCAACCTGCGTTTTGGCAACTCTTCTGATTTTGAACCAGAAAAATCACCAGTTGGTTTTGATGAAGCTCCTGCAATAGTAGGAAGCATAGCAGCTGTAGTTGATATAGCAGCTGTCTGAATAAATTTTCGTCTTGTAAATTGATTCTTCATTTATCTGTTTTTTTTTGAATATATCTGTCAATTCCTGTAATCCGGCCTGATGGGAATAAATATAATACAAAGAGCGCTGCCATTTCAATCAGATTCTTATTTACAATCCAATAGTTGCCCTCCACCGGAGTATTAATAACCAGTGTCCCAAATGGCGGATAGGCAAGATAATAAAGCAACAATAAAACTATACCGAAGAGTTTAAATGGCCTTGAAAATAACCCGATGAAGAGACTTAAACCGATTATTATTAACCCCCATATATTGAGATTATCGATAATGGCTAACATGGCGGGATGCATTGCCATGGCTTTAAAAACCGGGGCTAACGGGCCTACTGAGCCGAGGAGATATGATTTTGATGTCCAGGCCGGGACGGAGAACAATTTTGCCAATCCTTCATATAAGAAATGCCATCCGATTAAAACCCTCAGGGTTGTCAATGAGAATATCTGCAAGTTTGAATAGGATTGTGATATGTTGCTGCTTTTCATATAATATTTTTTTTTATAATCCTGAATCCAATTATAACATTGTTACTTTTTCGCTGGCAGCATCCCAGAAGACCTTCTTATTGTTAGCAAAAGCAAGATTTGCAAGGTTAAATGTAACAGCCTCAGCGAAGCCTTCATCTATATCACAACTTGTCTTTGTCTGGTTTCTGATCGCATCAATCCATTCTTTTACATGCAGGAAACTAGCATCAATTACCTTTCCGTCAATATATGTTGCACCATATCCGCCTTTAATGTAAGCTCTGGCAGTTGCAGAAGATACTGCATCAACCTCAGCACCACCATTGTATAAATACATCGGTTCAGATGAATCCATTCCATTATCCTTGTAGCGTACTGAATAATCGTCTTTAAAAATTTTGATCCCCAGATCGAGATACATGGCTGCTTCAGAACCCATAATATAGTTTTCCCTGTATATTCCGTTCTTCAGTGTGCCATCGTATGTTAATGTAAGTCCCTTCTTAGGATAACTGAAAACAGCATTCATAACATCGGGCATATCACCACAATCTTTATAATAATACTGACCTCCAAGGGCGATAACGCTCTCCGGTATGCCTACCCTGAGAACCTGATTAATGCAGTCATATTGATGTGAGAAGTCATTTCCTATAAAACCTGTCCCATATTCGCTGAAGCGGTGCCAGTTAAAATACCGTTTTCGATCAAATTCATGCCATGGAGTATTACCAAGGAATTCTTTCCAGTTTATGTTGTCAGTGGTTCCCTTGTCGTCAAATTTTCTTTTTCTGATCCAGGCCCCATCCAGTCCGTTTCTGTTTGTATGGGTTTGAATCATAGATACAGTGCCCAAAACACCTTTCTGAATCATCTCTCTGGCTATTCGGAAGCTCATCTGCTGACGGTTTTCGTGACCCAGCTGAAATACCACACCCGTTGATTTTATGGTGTTTCTTAATTCAATGGCCTCTTCAATGCTATGAGTCATTGGTTTTTCAAGATATATATGTTTGCCAGCTTTTGCAGCAGCAATGGCAATGGGTGCATGCCAATGATCGGGAGTGGCAATAACTACAGCATCAATATCCTTGCTTTCAATCATCTCACGGTATGTTGGAAAAATCCTGACAGGCTTTGTCGTTCCTTTGCCTCCACCGGGTCTAACATCATTCATTGAGATTTCAAGGCCCCTGTTTGCATGCAAAGTAAAAGTGTCGCATACACCCGCAAAGTCAACATTCAAATCTTCCTGTCCAAGAAAGTCAGTCAGCCATTCATTGTATTTTCCATTAACAGTATTTTCTTTGACCTGGTTAGGATGTATAAAGCCAAAAGACTGTAATAATTGATCTCCTCTCCAACCGTTGCCGATCAGTCCGATTCTGATTCGATTACTGTTATTGCCTGACGAAGGCAACAATCTGGTTTTGGGTGCCTCAAGGTCTCCTATTCCAAGTAAATTCAAATAATCCTTATGTTTAATCCGTGCATCCCTGGCAATATTTTCTCTAAAATTAAAAGCAAAATATCCTAAAAAAGGTAATGCTCCCAACCCTTTCAAAAAATCTCTCCTGAATATACTTTTACTTTGTTTTTCCATTAGACAGATTTTAAAATTTAAAATGCTCACATTTTTACCACGAATTCACCCTTAAGCCTGATGTCATCAGATGAGCTTCCGACCATCACCTTAAAAGTCCCGGGCTCAACCACAAAATTCATGTCCCTGTCAAAAAGAGACAAATCCTCAGGAAGCAGTTTTAATTTTACTGTTTTCTTTTCACCCGGGGCCAGTGATACTTTCTCATAACCCTTTAATTCTTTTACGGGTTTGGAAGTACTGCTGATAATATCATTTATATAAAGTTGTACCACCTCATCTCCCTTTACTTTTCCGGTATTTTTTACTTCAAGAGAAATTTCAACTTCACCCTCATTACTAATTTCCTTTGGGAGAATACTGAGATTGCTGTATTCAAAGGTAGTATAGCTTAATCCAAATCCAAATTCATATAAGGGAGTTGCAGGCATATCAATATACTTTGCACCTTCTTTAGTAGCTGAATGATTGTAATAAAATGGGAATTGTCCAATAGTACGTGGTATCGAAACCGGAAGTTTTCCGCCTGGATTATAGTCCCCAAATAGTACATCGGCAACCGCATTACCTCCCTGTTCTCCACACATCCATGCCTCAACTATGCCGGGTATATTCTCAGATGCCCACCTGACCGATAATGGCCTGCCATTTATTAATACGACAACTGTTGGGGTACCTGTTGCATAAACAGCTTTGAGAAGATCCTCCTGAAGGCCAGTAAGATCAAGGCTTGCAACATCTCTTCCCTCTCCATTTGTAATATATCCGCCTTCGCCAATTACAACTATAGCAATATCAGAGCTTTTTGCTGCATTTTTAGCCTTTTCAATTTCATTAAGTTTATTCCCGATAACTTCGCAACCTTTTACATAGTTTATCTTTGTTTTAGCAGATACTTTGTTTTTAATCCCCTCGAGAACTGTTACCACATCCTGAGGAATATTGTGAGGGAAGTAATCGCCAAGCTGGTCAACCGGAGCATCTGCATCCGGCCCGATAACTGCGATTGTCTTAATATCCTTTTTTAGCGGCAGTATATTCTTTTCATTCTTCAGCAGCACAATACTTTCTCTTGATGCCTGCAATGCAAGGTCTCGATGTTCTTTAGAATTGACGATTGTTGCAGCATATCCGGGATCAACATAAGGGTGCTCAAACAAGCCCATTTGAAATTTCAGCCTTAAAAGCCTGGATACGGCCTGATCAACTTCCTTCATTGATATCTTCCCATCATGAACATTTTCAATCAGACCTCCCATATAGGCGTCTTCAATGGAAATACCCACATCAACTCCGGCTTTGATAGCTAAAATTCCTGCTTCTTTTTGTGTTGCTGCATGTCTTTCAGTTACAATAGTTCCGAGACCACCTCCTTCACTGACTACTATGCCTTTAAAACCTAATTCCTCTCTAAGTATTTTTGTAAGTATTTTTTCTGAACTATGGACAGCCACACCGTCTATAGCAGGATAAGTGGCCATTACTCCCAGTGCTCCATACTTTTTAATGCCGGTGGCAAATGAGGGTAAAAATACTTCTCTGAATTTTCTCTCAGAAATCTCCATTGCACCACGTTCAAATCCGCTAACCGGTTGGCTTTGCCCGGGATAGTGACAGAGGAAGGCAACAAGTTTGTCGGGAGCTGAAACATCAAATCCCTGAAGAGCCTGAACAATATTTGCAGCAATCTGGGAACAAAGGTAAGGATCCTCGCTATACCCTTCCTCATTTCTACCCATCCGTGGGTCACGGTTAGGTTCGATAACCAAAGTACAGAGGCCATGGACTCCGATTGCTTTACCTTCCCGGGCAGCAACTGTATAAATCTGGCGAACAAGGCTTCTGTTCCATGATGCACCTATTGCCAGACCTTCCGGGAAAATTGTCCCTCCAGGACACATCAGACCGTGGGTACCTTCTTCGATCTGAAACAGGGGAATCCCTAACCTGGTTTTCTCCACGGCAATCTTCTGAAGTTCATTCATTACCTCCGCCTGTCTCTGCGGACCTTCATAAATAAGTCTGTCAGATAAAGTAAAAAAACCACCTCCGGGTCCGAACACATTATTGTGTGTTCCTTCTGCCCATTTCCTGCACCCATCAAGTTGTTTATCCCTTACTTCTTTGGTGTCTTTCATATCCCATAAATATGGCGCATCACTGTTTAGTCCCCAACCCAATTCGGTTGAATAACATGTCGGGATGTTCATCTGCCCAACCTTTTCTTCGAGTGTCATCCGTGAAAGAAGATCTTTCAGTCTCTGTTCTGTAGGATATAATGGGTTCTTATAGAGAGGGATCTCCACATATGGCTGATCTCCTCTTTTATCTTTAATATAAGAAGCAATGTTATGTACATTATCTATCCATATTCCGTTCGCAGGATCATTGGCATATTTACAAAGAGCCTCAAGTGTCGCAAGCTGGGAAGTCTGAAATCCCCCATCATTAATTTCATGACCGGCAAGAACAAGCCATTGTCCTTTGCTTTTTGCAGATTCGATAAGTGTTTTTACCTGTTCGAAAGATTTACCATCCAGCTCCATTCCGGTGAGTTGGGCCATATCGCAATTAACAGGGTCGTTAGGGCCTTCACTCAGCCATAAGCGTCCGGTTTCAAACAACGAAGCAATTACAGGGATATAGCTTTTAGTATTAACGCCTTTCCCTACAAAAGTCTGTCCACATGGGAATGCGAATGAAACAGGAGCTTTCCCAAGCAAGGCTTTTATGACAGCGGTTGCAGAATCGAGCTCTATTCCCATTCTCTGAAGGGTATATGATTCCAGTTGAGCCTCCGGCGGCCAACCATAGTTCAGTGTACACGGATGCAAAAGAGAATGATTTCCAATATCGTGTCCATTCTTAATGGCAGCTTTCCATCCGTCAAGTCTTTGTTTCATATTGACAGGCGACAGGTAAAAAGTGGCTTTCACTCCATACTTGTCAAGCAGAGGAATGCCTTTATCAATCTGGGTAAGCCGTGCATCATCAAAAGAGAGGCTTAAACCCATCTTCTTACCTTCAGGCCATTTAAAATTTGTTGCTTTCTGATCTGTATTTAATTTATAAGACTGGGCATGACAAAAGCAGTCTGAAAAGATCAGCCCTGTCACAAGAATTAAAACGGAAGGAAAATTCAGAGTTCTCATAATATTTAATTTATTTACAAGCATTTACAAACTGAGTAGCAGCTGTTTCAATCTCAGCTTCGGATGAATTAATGTTAATTCCCCATCCGCAACCAAGGCCTCCGTCAACCACCCCTATGCTGATATTCATTGCACGGCTAAGAATATCATCTGTCTTAGGATAAGATCCTTTTGTATGTGGTTGCCCAATACTTTTGAGATGATTCAAGACATGTTCCATATTTGCATAAACATGCCAGCCACTCTGGTCCACAGTCTTTGAGCCCAGGGCCTTTGAAACACTTGCTGCCTGCTCTTTTGTATCAAAAATAACTGTACACACAGTTGAGCAGTCTCCTTCAGGATCATTCAATGTCCTGAATTTATAACCTGAGGTGCCTGAGATTAAGCTTTTGAATCTGCTCCTCTTCTGGCGAAGTACCTCCACTATCCTGTCGATCTTTTTTAACTGAGCAAGTGCAACAGCAGCTGTGATTTCATTCATTCTGAAATTTAATCCAAGGACATTTCTGGTACCTACCTCAACTCCGAAGCGCATCGGTTTATGACCCTGATCGTGCACTCCAAAAGCAGTTTCGTAAAGTGACTTGTCGTTAGTTATAACCAATCCTCCATCGCCACTATTAATCGTTTTAAATATATTGAGTGAAAATGCACCGATATTGCCTATTGTTCCTACTTTTTCCCCTTTGTATGAGGCGCCGGCAGCCTGGCATGCATCTTCCAGAACAAGTAAGTTATTCTTTTTGGCAATAGCCATTATTTTGTCCATATTACACTGATTACCCAGCATATGAACGGGCATAATTGCCTTTGTCCGTGGTGTTATTTTCCGCTCAATATCATCCGGATCAAGAGTCAGACTGTTATCGATCTCTGTCAGTACAGGAACCAGACCGGCAAAAATAACAGATGAATAGCTGGCAACGAATGTATATGCCGGAACAATAATCTCATCACCCGGTTTAAGACCCAAAGCTATTGCCGATACAACAAGTGAGGATGTTCCGGATGAAGTTGCAAGTGCAAAATTTGCTCCGCAGTATCTGGCAAATTCCTTTTCCAAAGTTGAAACTTTATGAAGAAACTTAGGATCACTTTCACTGCCATAACGAAAAAGATAACCACTTTTCATAACTTCAATGACAGCTTCCATTTCTTCTTCACCAAACCAATATGCTCCCGGACCTGGCATAATAACCTCCTTTTTTAATTTATTTTAAATTAGTTGATAATCATTTTATATATAAAAAACTCTGATCAGAACAATTCATTAATGGGAATAGATGCTCTACTCTTTTGTGTTACTTTGTGATGAATTTTACAGATCCTTTGTGGTAAAAAACTTTAACCACAAAGTTCCACAAAGGGCTATACAAAGGCTCTTCATGTTGATGAATTATACAGATTAAGTTCAAATCAAAAATAAACACTTTTGGTCAGGTATTATTAATTAAAAACAAAAATCACCAACAGCTTTGATAATAGTATTCTATAGACAAATTAATTATCTGAAGCAATGAGCATGAGTACCCAATCATTCTGTCCGCTGCTATTCATTCCGGAAGGGATAAATTTACATGTTCCCTTGTTGTTAAGTGAAGAACCGGTAATCTCCAAAGATCTTCCATTCGTAGGATCATACCAATATGCTTTTACTTTTTCTTTCATCACAGTCATATCAACTGTTATTGAGTCTTTGTGATCCGGTGGAATATAAGCTACCAGAAGCGTCCCGTCGGGGTTAGCTGCTGCCGCAACATAATCAGTACTGCTCTCAGTACTACCTCCTTTAATAATCAGTGTTTTCATTCCTTCCAAACCTGATGGTACAAGTTCCCACCATCGTATTGACCTGATAAAACCATTGAGCCTCTGCATATCCATTGTGGCTGGGGTATTCAGGTGCTTCTCCCACCACAAATCAATAAAAGGCCAGATATAGCCATTCCCTGCCATATACCCTCCTATTGTCGTGAGCCATCCCCACCATTGGAAGCGCCTGACAGGCTGGACAGCATTTGGATTAAATTTATTTCCGTCAGGCCCTTCTTCGTCGTATGGCTCTTCTAGCAAATAAGCCGGTAATACAGGCTTATGGGAGTATGCCATGCGACCCAGAACAGGAACACTCACATTGCCCCATGTATAGACGCCATTCAGGGTTATCTGATTGCCAAAGTCGACCTGATCAGCGCTGTTTTCCCCGCTTCCGGGTTCTGCACTATAAAAAACCGATTGCTGACCTGGAATACTCTTCATACCGGCAATAAGCGCTGCCTCAACAGTTTTCTGCTCTGCATTGAATTTGCCCATATCTCCAAGAAGCATCCATACAAGGTTCTTCTGATTTTTATAACGGTTAGCAATCCAGCTTCCATAGGCTTTTGTCTTATCGGCACCATTTGCTATAAGTTCTTTCATCCACCCTTCATTGGTTCCTGAATACCCAACATAGGCAGGGAAGAAGAAAACCAGGATTCCCTTTGATTCGCAATAGGCAAGGAAAGAGTCTACAAATGTCCAATACTCCTCATTCGGTGTATTAAAATCAGGTGCTCTTGAATACAGATCGGAATAAATGAGCGATCCGTTCCAGACAGTGCCATCCAGCCGTTTCTCAAATGGAAGATCCCCACGTCCGTTATGTGGAGGATAATTACTTTGCGGCCAGTGACATATAACAGACATTTCAATCGAGTTATATCCATGCGACAAAGTGTTTTCTATGAATGTCTTATAACTGCTTTCTGGCTGAGATATAACACACCATGCTGTGCGTCCAAGTATTGGAAATGGCTTATTTTGCTGATCAACAAGGAAATGACTGTTTGGGCTTGATTTTACAGGGAATACAGTCTGAGAACAGACTATTAAAGGAAATCTGCAAATTAGTATGCCTATGTATAAAAGAGTGATAATGTTTTTCATGAATAATGTATTAGCTTAAAATGGTTAAAGATCCTTATCGACTGATAGCATAAAGTATGGATGTATTTCCAGGTAATCATTCAGAAAGGTAATTATTCTTTATATATGTTTATAATTATTGGCGATAGTAATTATCAATCAAATTTTCAATTGTGATCATTGTAAAACAATCATAGAGACAATCCTTAAGCATCTTTCGGAATATTATATGAAGAATTCAGCAGAGAATAATTTGTCAATTTTTCTTAAGCAACAGATTCTTTTATTAATTGGATTATTGTCAGGTTTATTCTTCCACAAATTCCATTTTGTCCTTATACTCTTAATTATTCTAAATTTGCAATTAAAGGATAGCTCAAACAATTTTATTAAAATTATTCTTGATAATGAACTTGAAAACAACAAGGCTATTATATTAAACGAAGCTGACTCCATTTTTACCTGTCAATAGAATCAGCTTCTTGGTCAGACAAGGAGAATCCGGTTCGTTACCAGAGGATCATGAGCCTTTGACTGTGTCAGATTATTTAATTAACATGGAATGACAGAATTATGATGCGAACTTTAATATACTGCAGTTGTTTCATTATGGTATTTACCCGATTATGAACCTCAAATTATACAGACCAGAGATATTCCAGGGTAACCTGAAAAAGAACAACTATTTTGAGGGTTGGTATTTCAAGCATGTCTCTCATGATCTGCAACAGGTTTGGTCTTTTATTCCGGGGATTTCATTAACCAGGAATGATCCTCATGCGTTTATTCAGGTGATAGACGGAATTACAGGCAAAACGGAGTATATCATCTACCCTTTGGATGAATTTGCCTGGGATAAGAATAGTCTCTTTCTCAAAATCGGGAATTCTGTCTTTACTGAAAGATCCGTTGATGTGAATATTGATGGAGAAACTGTGAAAATTTACGGACATCTTGATTATAGTAATGTTGTAAAGTATCCAAAGAGTCTTTTTTCACCTGGAATAATGGGGTGGTATTCATTTGTTCCTTTTATGGAATGCAAACATGGGGTTGTATCTGTCAATCATAACATAACCGGAAGCATTACCATCAATGATGAGTTAATTGATCTAAATGGAGGGAAAGGCTATATAGAAAAAGACTGGGGAAGTTCATTTCCCGAAGCCTGGGTGTGGATACAGTCAAATAATTTCAGCGATCGGGATACATCATTTACTTTTTCAGTGGCAAAAATCCCCTGGATTGGGAAATACTTCATCGGATTCATTTCATACCTGTACTTCAATAAGAAATTTTTCGTCTTCACTACCTATAATAACTCCTCTTTATCAGAAGTTTCTTATGACGGTGAGAAGATTGAACTTACAATGCGAAATAATGATTCTACATTAAAGGTAAGTGCAGTAAAGAATATTTTCGGGGAACTCAGAGCGCCTGAGTCAGGAAAAATGTCAAGAAGAATTAAAGAAAGTATTGACTCGATAGTTACAATAAGACTTTATGACAAAAACAATAAACTGCTCTATGATGACTCGGCTCAGAGAGCAGGACTGGAGATAATTGATAAAATATTTGATTATTTAAGATCATGACTCAGACTCCGGTTCTTGCAGTTACTCATCTTCCAAATTATTAGTATATTTATATCAGTTATTAGTTAATATACTAAATCCAATGAAATGAAAAATATTCTCCTTCTGCCATTAATTGGTTTGATGTTCAGCTGCACACAGCAGGGTAATCAGAAAATAAATTCTGTCGAAGTATCTGCGGAAATTAAAAACAACCTTGTAAATGAGAACTTCGGTGGTGTTGGATTTCATGTATTTGACCATGTTCATAACGGCTCTCAATGGCATTATGATCAGGTTTTTGCCAAAAGGTGGCGGGAATTGAATCCATCATTTGTCAGGATAAATGATGATCCGACATGGGATACTGCAAAAATAAATAAAGTGTCAAAATACCTTGAAGTAATGAAGGGTACCAATACTGAAATGTATTTCACTTCCTTTAATCCCAAGGCAATTAAAACTTTTAAAAGTGAAATGGATTATGTCAAACACGAAGTTGATAACCTGGAATACTGGAAGAAGACCCTTGGATTCAAGAATTTGAACTACTACTGCATGGCCAATGAGCTTTCACTCGACAAGTGGGCTTCAATGGTAAATGACCTGGAGTATTTTAAGAAGATCCATGGTCTTTTTTATAATGAGATAAAATCAAGGGATCTTGGCATTAGCCTGCTGGCGACAGATTCATCTCCATTCAGCTACTGGCATACCATTGAATGGGCATCTAAAAACATGGATGAAATTACAGGAGTTTACGGCGGACACCATTATATCAATGATATTGATCTTTTTGACAATAGTTTCTATAACTATTTTCTTGGCAAAATCAAATGGGGCACAGATTTGGCAAAGAGTAAAAACAAGAGATTCATTGTTGGGGAATTCGGTGCCAAACAAAACAGCAATATCATCGACTCTGTTTATCATGATTGCAATATGTATAACAATACGCCACTCGAGAATTACATGGGAATACAGATAGCCGAGGCAATTACAGCAATGATAAATGCAGGAGCTTATGGATGCGGCTATTGGACATTTGCTGATTTCCCGTCAAACTGGCGTGCCAAAGCCCTCAACAAATGGGGCCTCTACCGCTGGGAAGCTGACAATTACACTACCAAACCCACCTATTACTGCCTCGGTCTGTTAACGAAATTCTTCAGAGGACCTTCAGAAGCATACGAAATAGCATGTTCGGATTCCCTCATTAGAATGGCAGCGGTTAAGAACAAAGAAAACGGCTCAGTATCAGTCGTGGTTATAAACAGGAATGAACTTGCAACCAAAGTAAAGATCAATATGGGCGCAATTGCAGGTGACAAAACGTTCAGGAAATACCTGTATGACCCTGCAGATGTTCCATTCAACTACTTTGGTGATCTTCAGGATCCATGCGGCAAATTAACTCCTAAAAACAACAATTTGGTAGATGTTATTCCACCCCAATCAATGGTTGTTTATACAACTTGTTATGATGACGAGCCACCTGCAGATGTGAAAGGATTGCAGGCAGAGAAAAAGAACGATGGCGACCGCGACAGGGAATTCCTGAAATGGGAACCAAGTACCGAAAAAGATTTCTGCTATTACAGAATTTACCGTTCTGAAAAACCAGATGTTGAAATTTCAGCAAGAAAACAAATCGCCTCAACGATCAGCAACAATTTCATAGACATATCTGTTCATAATATGCCTCAGTATTATTACCATGTGATAGCTGTTGATCAATCAGGTAATCCAAGTAAATAGAAACTGTAAGTTGTGAAGGTGTCTGAAATACGTACTTTTCCAACACCCACTAAACAGCTGAATTCAGAAACCTTAGCCAGGGTTATTTCATGTACCCCAAACTTTAGCAACTTATAATTGTTGTTATATTAAATGCTCAACAAAATGGAAAAACATTATAACAACATTGAAGCAATTCTTCCACCTCCTGCTTTTCATATGGTAGGGGATGGATTCAGAGTGCATAATTTTTTCCCTTCACAACCTGAGATAGGAATAGATGGGATGAGCCCGTTTTTTCTGATGGATTATGGGTCAAAATGGTTAGTTCCGCCTTCAGACAAACCAAAAGGTGTGGGTGTTCATCCACACCGGGGATTTGAAACAGTTACTATTGCTTATCACGGCAAAGTAGCCCATCACGACAGTGCTGGAAACAGCGGAGTAATTGGTGAAGGTGATGTTCAGTGGATGACAGCAGGATCCGGAGTTCTACATAAAGAATTCCACGAAAATGAATTCAGTAAAAAAGGAGGTGTATTCCAGATGGTACAGCTTTGGGTCAATCTTCCTGCAAAATTTAAAATGACACCTGCAAAATACCAGGCTATAGAAAATAAAGATATGGAACGGGTTTTACTAGATGACAATAAAAGTTATGTCGAGATTATTGCAGGAGAATATAATGGTCAGAAAGGACCCGCATATACTTTTTCTCCTGTAAACCTGTTTAATGCAAAACTTCTTAAGGGAATTAAAGCAGATTTCAGTTTCGACCATAGCTTTAATACAGGGATTCTTGTTGTTGAAGGGGAGGTGAAAATCAATAATTCAAAAACAGCTCCTGAAAATTACTTTGCCTTTTTTGGGCATGAAGGAGAAGATATTGTCATTGAGGCTCTTAAAGAAAGTGTGATCCTTGTACTCAGTGGTGAACCAATAGGAGAACCAATTGCATCTTATGGTCCCTTCGTTATGAATACGGAAACAGAAATAAGAAAAGCATATGATGACTATAATAATGGTAAATTTGGATATCTTGAGGACTGAAATTTAACAGAAAATAAATGGCTCAATTCATTAAATCACCATCGATAATAAAAGCTGCCGGCAATAAAGATAAAATCATTAAAGAATTCTTCGGCCTGGTAAACAGCAAAACATCTGAAGTAAGTATCGCTCATATGAAAAGTCCCGAAGGATGGGAAGAACCTGGGCAATGCCCCGAATTCAATGAATATACTGTCGTTTTGAAAGGAAAACTTAAGATTACAACAAAAAAAGAAGAGTATATCATTGAAAAGGGCCAGGGTATCATGACTTCAAAAAATGAATGGGTCAGGTATAGCAGCCCCTTTAAGGGCGGAGCAGAATATGTTGCAGTATGCCTTCCTGCATTTTCACCAGGGATAGTCAAGAGGGATCCAATAGATAATGGATAATGGGTGAAAAATAACTTCTTACTATCCAACCTGACACAAATCATCATTTCTTCACTTTGAAAATCTTTACATTTGAAAAAAACTCAAATGGAAACAAAAATTATATGTCCTCAATGCATGATTACAATGAGGCTTGTTAAAAGTGAGGACCTTAACCATCACGGGACACTATTTGCAGGTCGTACTGCTGAATGGTTTGTTGAATCAGGCTTCATTGCTGCAGCTTCATTATTAAATCCCCAGAATGTTGTTTGTTTAAAGATACATGGTATGTTTTTTACAAAGCCTGCGAGGTCGGGAGATGTCCTGAAGTTTTCATCAAAGGTCATATATACAGGAAAGACAAGTCTTACGGCATATGTCCATGTTGAGAAGAACGGAGGAGAGAAACCCCTTGTCGACGGATTTGTAACATTTATTCATGTCGATGAAGAGACCAGACCATCTCCTCACTTCCTCCAAATTAATCCTTCTACAGAGGAGGATAAAAATCTTTATTTAACCGCTAAAAACCTGAGGGAAAAATAGCCTTTTAATATAATCCCATTCAAGGACCGATGTTCAGAAACGCAATTGTAAGGATCCCCTGCCGGGGCATTAAGGATGGCCTGACCACTTCCAGTCTTGGGAAACCTGATTATAAAAAGAGCTTATCGCAACATTCCGAATATATTCATAAACTGAAACAATTGGGATTAAATGTTAATATTCTGGCCCAAAATGAGAAGTTTCCTGACTCAACATTTATTGAGGATGTTGCCATATGTACCCAGGAATGTGCAGTTATAACCAATCCGGGAGCTGAATCAAGACGGGATGAAATTACAGGGATGAGGCAGGTTCTTGAAAACCATTATGATCAAATTGAGGAGATAAAATCACCCGGGACTCTTGAAGGCGGAGATGTTATGATGGTTGAGACACATTGTTTCATAGGAATCTCAGACCGAACAAATATTCAAGGAGCTGAACAATTGATAAAAATCCTGGGAAAGTACGGAATGACCGGATCAATTGTCATGTTGAATAAAATGCTTCATCTGAAATCCGGAGTTTCATATCTTGAAAATAATAAAATGCTCGTTTGCGGTGAATTCATAGGGAATAAAATATTCGGGAAATTTGACAGGATTTTGATAGAAGATAATGAATCTTATGCTGCGAACTCATTGTGGATAAATGACAGGGTACTTGTGCCTGATGGATTTCCTGAAACAAGAAAAAAAATTGAAAAGGCTGGTTATGAAACTATAGTCCTGGATATGTCGGAATTCAGAAAAATCGACGGGGGGCTGAGCTGCCTTTCATTGCGTTTCTGAAAACCAAAAAAGCGCCGGTTATTATTCCTGGTTTTTCTTATTGTTCTTTCTTCCTTTGATAATCAGCCATATAACAAAAACAACTCCAACTACCAAAAGTATATGCCCTACATACGGGAATATCTGATCCCTGATTTCGTAAAGATAATAACCGATAATTGCCAGGATAATATTCCATATCCCTGCTCCCACAACAGTAAATAATATAAAATCCCTCAGGTTCATTTTTGCAAGTCCCGCCGGAATGGATATCAGGTGGCGGACTCCCGGTACCAGGCGGCCGATGAATGTTGAAGTTTTTCCATTCCTGATGAAAAATTCTTCAGCGTGAATAACCTTTTCTTTTGATAAGAGGAATACTTTCCCTAGTCGTGAATCGGCAAGCTTATAAACCAAAGGACGGCCCAGATAATAAGCAAGAGTGTAATTAATCAGTGAACCGCTCAGAGCCCCGATAGTCCCTGAAAGAATTACAATAAAAACATTAAGGTCGCCCTGTCCGGCCTTATATGCAGCAAAAGGGATTACTACTTCCGATGGTAACGGAAGAAAGGTGCTCTCAATAGCCATCAGAAGAGCTATGGTGAAATAGTTTAGATTGGCCATGTACCAATCAAACAGCGAATGAAAAAACTCCATATCCTAATAGTTAACAATAAATGATTAATAATTCTCCGGACCGCGGGCAATATTAATCTTTTTACCCGTTACTGGCAACCGTTTTTAAAAAAGATAAAAAAAATTTATGCAAACCTCGCAACATATTCTCAGCAGGATCCCTTCCGAAATATTATCGGGAAGGCCAACTTTCAATAAAGATTTATACTGAAATGTATTTATGAATAACCTTTTGGACGAAGAATCAACCTTGTTGACTGATCATAAGTAAAATATTTCCATGCCCAGTTGATGAATATTACCAGTTTGTTTTTTACCCCTACTATGCTCATTAAATGAATGAACATCCAGACAAACCACCCAAAGATACCATGGAAATGGACGAACGGCAATTCTACAACCGCAAGATTCTTTCCTACTGTCGCCATTGTTCCCAGATCCTTATAACTGAATTGTTCAAGAGGTTTATTCAAAGTAATTCTTTTCAGGTTTCTCGACAATAATTTAGCCTGCTGTATTGCAACCTGTGCAACCTGCGGATGACCATTGGAGGTAATTCCCTCAGTCATTATTGATATATCTCCAAGTGCAAAAATATTTTCATATCCCTTTATTCTGCTGTACCTGTCGACGATTAACCTGCCGTTTCTTGCATATGAATCAGACTTTAAGCCTTCAATCAGATTACCCTTAATACCTGCTGTCCAGATAATCATTCCTGTGCTGATATTCATCCCGGAATCAAAAAAAACAGTATTCGAATTACAGCCGGTCGCTTTAGTATTTATAAAAACATGTACCCCGGATTTTTCCAGAAATTCTTTTGCTTTTTCTGATGATTTCTGAGACATCATATTCAATACTCGATCTGCAGCCTCAATAAGATAAATTTTTGCCCTGATTGTTTTCAGCTCAGGATAGTCTTTTGGAATAACATATTTATTCATTTCAGCAAGGGCTCCTGCTATCTCCACACCTGAAGGACCACCTCCTATTATCACAATGTTAAGAAGCATATCTCTTTCAGACACATCTTTTGCTATAAGGGCATTCTCAAAATTCATCAGCAGGGTGTTCCTGAGATCAAGTACTTCTGCAATGGTCTTCATTGCCCGTGAATACTGCTGCATTTCTACTGACCCAAAATAAGAATTAGTGGCACCATGAGCCAGAACGAGGAAGTCATATTCAACCTCTCCTGCAGTTGTCATCAATTTATTATTAACCGAATCAACAGATTTTACCTCTGCTTTTCTGATATGATAATCTCTGTAATTCTGAAAAATCTTCCTCAGTGGGAAGAGAATTGAACTTGCTTCAAGTCCGGCAGATGCCACCTGGTAAAACAGAGGTGGAAACTGATGATAATTATGCTTATCGATGATTATAATCTGGAAGCCTGAGTTTTTAAGTTTTCTTCCCAGGGTAAGTCCGGCAAAACCACAACCAACAATTATAACCCTCTTCTTATTTGTCTTAGGAATATTTATCATGTTGACAGAGTTAGTAATAAGTGTCACAAAACTACTCAAAACCGACCTATTTCATTCAATTTTCTACTATTTAGGAACTAAAGTTTTAAGTGAATTAAACCATTTCGGAATTGCATTAAAAAATATTATTACCACACAGATCAATATAGATAGTGTCAGTATCAGATTTATCAAACCTGGAACAAAGGTTGCTGATTCAATAACCTGTGGAATATAAATATTTTTAATGTTTAGGAATGCTGCAGTCATTGTTGTGATCCCCACAAAAGTCATAG
>JGI20214J51650_10000170_pt1 | contig 40393 bp, 35 predicted proteins | sample WetSurMetagenome_FD_51650 | JGI IMG/M metagenome (IMG submission 51650)
TAGCTGCTTCGCCAGGGAGCCCAGAGCCTGTTCAGACGCGACCCCCGACGATCGAGCCCTGCCCCGCCACGGCGCCGGAAGGTATCACTGCGGACAGGACCTGCGCACCGTCGCAGATCCTGGCCCCGGAACCTATGCTCGACCCGCGCGTGACGGTGACGCCCCTGCCTATCCTGGCGTCAGAGCCGAACGTGCTGCCATCCTCGATCCAGGCAGATGAAGGGTCGTCGAATTTCACGCCCTCCTCCATCAGGCGGGCAATCTCCCGCCGGCACAGCTCGCGGGATACAACGGCGAGCTGGAACGGGTCGTTAACCCCCGCCACCTCTATCCACTCCGGAGCCGCAACCGCGGTCACCAGCAGACCCTCCCCCGAGGCGAGGGCTATCGTATCCGTCAGGTAGAGCTCGCCCTGGGAGTTAGTCATGCCGACCCGGGGCAGGAGCCCCATGAGCGCCCTTCCCGAAAAGGCCATCAGCCCGGTATTTATCTCCGCGATCCTGCGCTCCTCGTCGGTGGCGTCCTTCTCCTCGACTATCCTCTTCACGGAGCGGCCGTCCCTGATCACCCTCCCGTAACCGGCGGGGTCGGGAGCCCGGGCCGTGAGCACGGTGATCGCCGCCCCAGCCTCTGCGCGCGACCTCGCCAGATCGAGAACCGTCGCGGTCCTGAGCAACGGGACGTCGCCCAGGAGGATCAGGTATTCGTCGGCCTCGCAGACCCTGACGGCACAGGCGACGGCATCGGCCGTCCCGAGCTGTCTCTCCTGCACGACCCACTCGCGCTTCCCGGCCTCGAGCAGGGGCAGGATGCTCTCCCTGCCGTGTCCGACCACTGTGATGATCCTGTCGAAGCCGCACTCGTCGGCCGTCGCCAGGACGCGGCTGAGCATCGGCCTGCCGAGGACGGGATGGGCGACCTTGGGCAGGTCAGAGTGCATCCTCCTGCCCTTGCCCGCCGCCAGCACGACGGCCGCCCTCACGTCAGGAGCCTGGGATGAAGATTCATCTCGTCGGCCACGACCACGCGGGGAGAGGGAGGCGTCTCCCGGGCATCGACCCAGACGTACTGGAGCACGATGACCTTGTCCCCCGGCCTGACCAGCAGGGCCGCGGCTCCGTTGATGCTGACGGTCCCGCTTCCGGCGGGGCGCTCGATCACATAGGTCTCGAACCTCTCTCCGTTCGCGAGATCGGCCACCTGCACACGCTCGCCGGGCATGATGCCCGAGAGCTCGAGGAGATCGAGGTCGATGGCGATCGAGCCCACATAGTCAGCATCTGCGGCGGTGACCACCACTCTGTGGAGCTTCGCACCGAGGAAACACCTGTACAAGGTCAGACCTCCACACAGCCTCTGCCCGGCTCGAGCAGCGCATTGTCGATCAGGCGGGTGGTGCCCGCGAAGACAGCGGTGGCGAGCAGGCCCCTCCTGTCGAGGACGGGCATCGGTGTCATAGCATCGGGATCCACGAGCTCCGCGTACTGCAGCCTCAGAAGGGGCTTTGCGGACACCGCGGTCCTCACGGCCCCCACGAGGCGATCCGCATCGCTGCAGCCCGAAGCGGCCAGCGAGCCTGCCTCCAGGAGGCCGGCATGGATGGCCGTTGCTTCAATTCTTTCCGCACTATTAAGATAGCGATTCCTGGAACTCCTGGCCAGGCCGTCGGCCTCCCGAACTATGGGAGCTCCCACGACCTCCATGCGGATCCCGAGGTCGCGGACCATCCTCCGGATCACCGCGAGCTGCTGGGCATCCTTCATGCCGAAGACCGATACGTGGGGACCGATGATGCCGAAGAGGACGCAGCAGACGGTGGACACCCCGTCGAAATGACCGGGCCTGAAGGGCCCGCACAGGCCCTGCGAAGGCCCCGCCACGGAGATGGTCGTGGCGAAGCCCTCGGGAAAGATCTCCCCGGGTGGAGGCGCGAAGAGCAGGTCTACTCCGGCATCCGAGAGGAGAGCGGAGTCCTTCTCGAGGGGCCGGGGATACCGCAGATAATCCTCCTGCGGGCCGAACTGCCTGGGGTTGACGAAAATGGACACCGCCACCCTGTCGCACCTGTCGTGCGCGATGCGCACCAGACTCAGATGGCCCTCGTGCAGGGCGCCCATGGTAGGGACGAAAGCCAGCGTGTCGCCCCCCGCTCTCCACCCGGCACAGGCGGAGCGGGCGTCCGATGCCGCCTGGACAGTGATCATCTCGCCTGATCGGCAAGGCGCGAGACATACGTCTGCATGCCTCCGCGGTGCCTCTCCACAGCCTTCAGGATGCCCTCCAGATCCCCGGGCCTGCTCCTGAAGTCGATGCTGTCCGTGTTCACCACGAGAACCGGGGTGTCGCGCAGCCTGAAGAAGAAGCTGTTGTATGCATTCAGCAGCGCCTCGAGGTACGACCTGCTCATGTCGTGCTCGTAGGGCCGTCCCCGCCTGGCGATACGCGCGAGCAGGACATCCAGAGAGGCCTGCAGGTAGATGATCAGGTCGGGTTTCGGAACGTCCCTGGCCAGGACGGCGGCCAGCTTCTCGTAGAGCGCGAACTCGTTTTCTCCCAGATTGATGCCTGCGAAGATGCTGTCCTTCTCGAACATGTAGTCCGCTACCACTTTCCGGCTGAATAGGTCGAGCTGCCCGAGCTTGACCTGCTGGCGGTGGCGGCTGAGCAGGAAGCAGACCTGGGTCTGGAAGGCGTAGTTCTTCCTGTCGCGGTAGAAGAGCGGGAGGAATGGGTTCTCCTCCACCTCCTCCAGCACGAGCCTGGCCTTCCAGGCCTCTGCCAGGAGTCCGCAAAGGGTGGTCTTCCCCACTCCGANGGGGCCTTCTACGACTATGAATCGCTGTTCGGACAAGGGTTCCAGAGACCTCCGGCGGCTGGGGCGGTGCAGATCGCCGTAATATGCCCGGCATCCTCGCAGGCTGCCAGAAGTTCGTGCGGGGTCCTCCCCAGGCCGGGCACGGGTCGCGGCCATACCTCGGAGAGGGGAACGAGAACGAAGCGCCTCCGGGCCATCCTCGGATGAGGGAGGACGAGCCCCTCCACGGCCTCCGGCGGCTCGAGGAAGAGCACGTCGATGTCGAGCGTCCTCTCCCGGCCCTGTTTCTCGACAGGCGATCCGGCCCTGGACTCGAGCGCCCTGCAGAGATCCCTCAGACCTCTGCCGCCGCCTTCGAAGACCCCTGATACCGCGGCGTTCAGGAAGGGGCCGCCGCCAACGCCCTCGGCTGGCCGGGTCTCGTAGATGCCCGAGAGAATGAGTTGCGACAGGCCGGGGGCGGAGCGCAGCCCGGACGCCGCTGCAAGGAGGCCGGCCACCCTGTCGCCGGCATTGCTGCCCAGAGCCAGGGCGAACCGGACCGCCCCCGTCAGCCCGTCACCTCGAAGGAGGCCTCCCCCACCCTCAGCGGGCAGGGCGGACAGACCTTGACCACCTTGACCGTCCACGAGCCTTCCGGGAAGCATCCGCGGAGAGCCGCCAGGGCGGCCGAGGCGACCTCCTCGATGTAGTCGTACTCACGCTCTCCGAGGGGCGCGAGACAGGAGCATGCCGCGGAGTAGTCGACGGGAGGAGGAGAGCCCGGCTCGAAGCGGCCGCGCCATTCGGCGTTCAGGTACAGAGTCCTGGGCGAGAGCTTCTCCCGGGGCAGCGCCCCGGCCACAACCCTCAGCTCGATGTCCCGGATCCTCAGGANTCCTTCCGGCATCTGCCCGCTCTCCTGATGGTGCTCCTAGCCTTCATGCCGGGCATCTCCATCTTCTCCAGGCGCCCCAGGCCCTTCAGTATCTCGGGCTCGGGGACGGTCAGGGCGAATCTCACGAAGCCCTCCCCCCAGGAGCCGAAGCCCGAGCCGGGCGTGACGACTATGCCCGCAGAGGTGAGGAGCTTCCTCGCGAAATCCATGGAGCCGTAGCCCCGGGGCACGGCGACCCAGACGTAGAGGGATCCCGGAGACGGGCAGACGTCCCATTCCAGACGGCCCAGGCCCTCGATGAGGATGTCTCTCCTGCGGCGGTAGATCGAGAGCCTCTCCTGGAACTCTCCGGGAGGCGACTCCAGCGCGGTGACGGCAGCCCTCTGGATGGCTGTGAAGACACCCGAATCGATGTTCTCCTTGGCCGCCATGAAGGCCGCTACAAGGTTGCGCCCTCCGGCAACGAAGCCCACGCGCCAGCCCGTCATGCCGAAGGTCTTGGAGAGGCTGTGGAACTCGAGGCAGACATCGGAGGCCCCTTCTATCTGGAGGAAGGACAGCGGGCGGCCGCCATCGAATCTCAGGTGGCTGTAGGAGTTGTCGCTGACGAGGAGGAGATCCTCCTTCCTCGCGAACTCCACGAGCGAAGCCATCTTCTCGACGGGCATGACAGCTCCCGTCGGATTGTTGGGATAGTTGAGGTAGAGGATCCTCGCGCCTCTGAGGGCCGCCCCTTCGAGCGCCCCCGGGTCGGGGAGGAACCCGTTTTCCCGTTTCAGGGGGAGGTCCACCGGCACTGCGCCCGCGAGGATCGCCGCAGACCTGTACACGGGATATCCGGGATTGGGCACCAGGACGATGTCTCCGATGTTGCAGAAGACCAGCGGGACATGGGCGAGGCCCTCCTTCGATCCGATGAGGGCTCCGAATCCGATGTCCTCCGAGGGCGCCACTCCGAACTCCCTTGCCATCCAGCCGGCGGCGGCTTCCAGGAAGAAGGCGCTGCCAGCGTTTCGCGGATAGCGATGGTTCGCAGGATCGCGGAGCGCTTCCGAACACGCCAGGACGACGGAGTCGGGGGTCGGGATGTCGGGGTCGCCGATGCCGAAGTCGATGAGATCGACGCCGCGCCTGACCATCGCCGCCTTCAGCCTGTCGATCTCCGCGAAGAGATAGGGCGGCAGCTGTGAAACGCGCTTCGACGCAGAGATGACGACTCTCTTCTTGTCCAAGGAATCAGCCTCCGGATGGCAACCGGCCGAATGTTGCAGGCGACCTTCCTGCCCCGATCAATAACAGCCCCGCGCCCCTCCGGGGAGTCCGGCCGGGTTCTTTACCCGGAGGAGTCCGGCGAAGATATTGCCCGGAGGGGTTTGCATCATGTCCGGGAGGGGGATTGCCCGTGGGACCCAATCGTCTCGTCGCGCATTTCAAGGACGGCCATGTGCTGAAGGGCCATTCGATCGATTTCAACCCGTCCAGGCCCACGTTCCATCTGGCCCTGGCCGCCGCGCAGGGCGAGCAGAAGGTCGAGGAGGTCCTTGTCGAGGACCTCAAGGCCCTGTTCTTCGTGAAGGACTTCTCCGGCGACCCGTCGAGGAGCGAGAAGCGGAGCTTCGACCCCGCAGGGCGCTATATCGGCAAGAAGCTGATGGTGAAGTTCCACGACGGGGAGATCCTGGCCGGCACGAGGCAGGCCTTCAATCCCGCTTTTCCCGGCTTCTTCCTCAACCCGGTGGATCCTGAGTCGAACACGATGAGGGCCTTCATAATCAACTCCGCGGTGGTGTCGATCAGCGAGCAGTGACCGGGAGCCCGGCGGCCGGGACCGCGGCCCGGCATGCCGCCCCGTCATCATATTCCGACATGCTCCTTCGCTTCGATCCCGAAAGCATGACCGTGAGGGCGGGCATCCGCGAGCTCATCTCGTATGGATGGCTGCCCGAGCGGCTCGCCGGGAACCCTGAGGATCCCTCGCTCCAGGCACGGTCGGCGGCGCACTACGCCTGGATCAGGGAAGCCTCGGGGGAGTCCTCGCGACGGGAGGTGGCGGTCTCCGCCACGGAGCGGTTCGGCCCCTTCACCTTCGAGATCCAGGGCAGGATCGATCTCCTGGACGAGGACGGCGACGAGGCGACGATCACCGAGGTCAAGACGGTGACCGGATTCGATCCGGATCGCGACCCGGTGATGGAGTACCTCCCCTTCTTCCTGCAGCTCCACTTCTACTTCCTGGCCTTCTCCAGGTCAGGCGCGGCCTCCGGTCTGAGGGAGAGGCTGGTCCTGTTGGACATGGGGGTCTCACCCAGGCGGGTGCGGATCCTGGATGTCGATCCCGCCGATCCCAGGATCGCCTCGGCCTGGATGGACCTGCTCAGGGGAGTGTCGGAGGATCTGGAGAGGGAGGNCCGGATCAGGGAGGCCCAGCGGAAGGGCCTGGAGACCTTCACCTTCCCATGGGAGGACATGAGGCCGGGCCAGGGCGACATGATGGAGGCCTCGGCCTCGGCGGTCGAGGAGGGATCCTGCGCCCTCATCGAGGCCCCGACCGGCACGGGGAAGACCGCGGCCGTCCTCTCCGGGGCTCTGCCGGAGGTGCTCGCCCGGAGGCTGACCCTGTTCTTCCTGACCGCCAAGGACACCCACAAGAAGATCGTCCGCGAGACACTCGAGCGCATGACCGCCGGAGGCCTTCCCGTCAGGGCCATCTTCATAACAGCGCGCGAGAGGATCTGCCTCGCGGGGAACAGGCGTTGCAGGATGGAGGACTGCAGGTACGCCCAGCACTTCGGCTCGGGCGTCCGCGACAACGATCTGCCGGGCCGGCTCCTCGCCGCCGGGATAATCGATCCCGCCGTCCTGCTGGTCGAGGCCGCNTCGGCCGTCGTCTGCCCGTTCGAGCTGAGCCTGCTCCTNAGCCTCTACTGCGACGTGGTCGTCTGCGACTACAACTACGCCTTCGATCCCCATGTGTTCCTGAGGCGCTTCTTCGCCGATCCGGCCACGGCCGCCTCCTGTGCCCTGCTGATAGACGAGGCGGCGAACCTGGTCCCCCGCTCCAGGGAATACTACTCCCCCGGGATGAGGGAATCGACGCTGAAGGCCCTGAAGCCCCTGCCGAAGGAGATGAGGTCCTTCTCGAGGCTGCTCACGCCATGGAGGAAGCTCTTCTCCTCCCTGGAGAGGCAGGCCGTGGACGAGGGCCTGCCCGAGTTCGAGCTGCCCAGGACTCTGGAGCTTCCCGTCATGGAGGACTCCTGGCGGAGGGCCGCCGACAAGGCGCTGGGCAGGATCCCGGACGATCTGATCGAGATGATGTTCGCCATAAACGATTTTGCCAGGCTGAGGGACCAGGCCGATTCCCGGTTCCACCTCCTCTACAGGCGTGAGAAGGGCGATGCGATCGTGCANTGGTTCTGCACCGACGCATCCAGCTTCCTCGGCGAGAGGATGGGAGCGTGCCGGAGCACNACNGCCTTCTCGGCCACGCTCAAGCCGCAGGATCACTTCAGGCAGGCGCTGGGGATGCCTGACTGGACTGCGATGCTCAGGACGCCGTACCCGTTCCCCCGGGAGAACCTGGGAGTCTGGATCGACGCCCGCGTCGACACCCGGTACAGGTCGAGACAGCGCACGCTCCCGACCCTGGTCGCCAGGATCGCAGGCATCTACGCGACGAGCCCGGGCACCTATCTGGTCTTCTTCCCCTCCTATGAATACATGAGCATGGCGGCGGGACCGCTCGCGGAGCGCGGATTGCCGGTGATGGTGCAGAGGCCCGGGATGTCGCCCCCGGAGAGGACCGAGTTCCTCGGGAGGATCGAGCAGAAGGACGCGCTGGTCCTGACCGTCTCCGGCGGGGTGTTCGCGGAGGGCGTCGACCTGCGCGCCCCGGCGAGGAAGGGCGCGATCGTCGTCGGTCCCTGCCTGCCCTCTCCGGACCTGAGGACCAGGCTGCTCCAGGCCGGCTACGAGGATGACGGCTGCGACGGCTTCTTCACGGCGATGGTCATCCCCGGCATGAACCGGGTCATACAGGCCGCGGGCAGGCTGATCCGCGGCCCGGAGGACAGGGGGGTGCTGGTTCTGATGGACCGCCGGTTCTCCCAGGAGCCCTTCTGGCCTCTCATGCCGGAGCACTGGCTGAGGGACGGCTCGATGCCGCTGCTGGGCGAGGGGATGACGGAGCTTGCGGGATTCTGGGAGCGTGGCGGACGCAGGGATCCGGTGGAGGGCGCCGGCCGGGTGCCTGCGGGGCCGTGAGGATCAGGGGCATGCGATCCCGGATATGGAAACGGCGGCGCCGAAGCGCCGCCGCAACTCTCTCGAGGCTTCAGCTACCCGTTGATCGCCGAGGTGACCGGGGCGGCCTGGACGGCTGCGCTGTCGATGACGGCAGCCGAGTCGGGAACGAGAGTCGAATCGACGGCCGGGACAACCGCGGAATCGGGCTGAACGGCGGTGGAGTCGACCGTGGGGGTGACGACCGCTGTGCTGTCTGCCGGGGTGTTCTGACCGGGCTGGCCGCAGGCCATGCCCAGAGTCATCGCGATGAGCGCCGCGATAACGAAGTACCTCATTGCCATTCTCCTTTCGGACACGTTGCGCAGGATTGGGAACCGTTTTTCTACATATACAGATATGCACCGCCGCAGGACGGTGCAGCACGCAAGGGAATATCCGGTCAAGCAACCGGAGTTGTCAAGTGGTGAATATGGGCAGGATCTTCTTCGTGTTGCAGAAGTGATACTTGGCGATCTCCAGGAGGATGGCGCTGCCATGGATGGCGACCGCCCTGCGTCCCGTATCGTCGGCCCCTGAGGACGAGCCTGCGGGAAGCGCGACTCCGATCGTGTCCGAGAGAGCCCTGAGCTGCCGCATGTACTCGCACCTGGCGAGGATCGAGGCCGCGGCCACCGCAGGATCGGACTCGCCCCTCACCCGCAGGTCCAGCGGGAGCCCCTTCGGCAGCAGGGGTCCGATCCTCTTCTCGGGGCCGAACTTGTCGACCACGACGACTTCCGGGTCGGGACACCGCTCCGCCACGTCGGTTATGGCCCTCGCGTGCATGACGGCAAGCATGTCCAGGCTGTTCCTGCCGGACGCCCGGGCCCTGTCGAAGGCCGAGTTGTACTCCCTCGGCCCCAGAGCCACCACGCTGTACGCCGCGCTGATCTCCATTATGGATGGTGCGAGCTCCACCATGTCGGAATCCTCGAGCCGCTTGGAGTCGACGACTCCCATCCCGGACAGGCGGCGCGCCGCCACCCTGTCGAGGCAGACCGCCGAGACCACGAGCGGGCCGAAATAGTCGCCCTTCCCGGCTTCGTCGCTCCCGATCCAGGGCCTGGACGGAAGTGGTCGCCCCGCTCCACTCAGGCGGCCGATGCCCGATGCCGCCGCGGCCAGCTCGCGGGAACCTCCGGCGTAGACGACGGAGAATCCCCTGGCATCCGAGGAGTGGAGGTTGACGCGACAGGAGGCGGACCCGTCCAGAAGCTCTGCGCGAAGCCCGTTGGAGAGCCGGGAGAGCACCCTCCCGGAGATCCCCTCATCCCTGAGCGCCGCTATCCATGCCGCGGCTGCGGCTTCGAGTGCAGGGAAATCCGTCAATCGGCCTCGAACGGGTCGGGGATGTCCATCACGGTGCCCTCGGTGTAGCTCTCGAGGAGGCAGGCTATCTCGCCGATGACGATCGCGCTCCGCATGAGCACGGGCATGTGGCGGGAGTCGTCCGTCATCCAGACGAGTATCTCGCCCTGCTGGTCGAAGATGCCCTGGGCGGCGAGCCTGGGCTGGACGAGGACGCAGTCGAAGGTCCCCGCGGGCACGCGAACCCTCTCGGACCTGAGCACGGTCACCTCGAGCGGATAGTTGTCGTTGTCGGTGTGGCAGTCCATGACATAGGTCTCGCCGACCTCGAGTGGCAGGGTCCGCGCGTAGTAGAGGCAGCTCAGCACGTCCAGGGCGTGGGGGGGCAGTTCGCACACCCTCTCCCCGGGATCCTCCTCCTCCGGATACAGGGCCGTGCCAGCCTCCTGGTCGAAGAGGACCTGCTCGGAATGNGNGTAATCTCCCTCCTCGAGGCTCTTGTAGAACCGGAGCGTATGGAACTGCACAGCGTCGAGGAGAGCCTCGTTCAGGTCGTTCACCCGGAAGAAGGCGCTGAAGGCCGGATTGGACCTGGCGCTCGCCGAAATCCTCCANGCCATGAGACCTTCGTACTCCTCCGGACCCGTCACCGAGAGCGTNCCGGTCCCCGCCTTCACGATCCCGTACTCGACGCTGAACACGAGCCTCTCGCCCGGACCGAAAGCGTTGTTCTCGACGTATCTGGGGGAATAGTCCCCCGGATCGCCCAGGGCCACGAGGGCCGAAGCCGCCAGGACAAGAGCAGAGATCATCATCCCATCCAATCCATCGGTTGGTGTGCCTCGCATGGATTACCCGCACGATCAGGGCTTGTTCCATCTCCCGGCGTCGGAGAGAAGCTCCATCCAGGCCCTGCCGACGGATTCCGCCGAGTACCTCTCGAGCATCGAGCGCCTGGCGCCCGCCGACAATGCCGCCCTCGCCGGCGGATTGTCCAGCAGCCAGACGGCCTGGGCGGCGAGCGTCCTCCAGTCACCCGGCGGGTGCAGCAGGCCGGTGATCCCGTCCTGCACCATGTCGACGAGCCCGTTCGTGGCCGCCGCGAGGACGGGCAGCCCGCTGGAGAGCATCTCCATGGCCGTCCGCGACACAGCTTCGCTCCCGAGGCTGGTCACGACCCCCAGGGCAGCCCGCGAGTAGAGCTCCTCTATCCTCTCGATCCTCCCGGGGAACTCCACCCTGTCCCCCACGCCGAGCGAGGAGGCCAGCGCGGCCATCTCGTCCAGGGTCCTCTGCGCGGGGGGGCCCGCGATCACGGCCCTGGCGCCGGGCATCGCAGCAAGCGCGCGCAGGAGTGTCTCGTGCCCCTTGACCTCGCTCATCCTGGCCGCCGCGACCAGCAGCCTGCCCTCCGCGCGCCCCCGTGGCCGGAACCTCGCGGTGTCCACCGGGAAGGGCACCACCGCCACGGGCCTTCTCCCGCCCCCGCCGTACCCGGAACAGGCCATGAACTCCGAGGCGAGGACGACCAGATCCGTCCTGGAGGAGACGAGACGGCCGAGCCTCCCCGGCCTGGGCCTCCTGATGTCCGAACGCACCCTGACGACTTTGGCAGGCCCTCCGGCCAGCACTGCGGCAGCCTGGTCCTCCGAGCGGTGTGCGATCACGAAGTCTGGCCTCCAGCGCTTCTCGAGCCGCGCCAGCGAGAGGGCGCCCGGAAGGAATCGGAGGCCGTCCAGCGAGAGCGGCAGGACGCGCAGTCCGCACTCCGCCGCCAGGGAGTGAACCGGGGAGCCGGGCGCGGCGCACAGCGCCACTTCGGCGCCTGCCCCTGCGAGGCACGAAGCCTGCGCCACAGCACCCTCCGCAGTGGCGTTCAGCCATCTGCAGCTGACCAGTACGAGAGCTCTCAGGATCCCACCCTCCGGTTGCCTGACATGCCTGAATATATCCATCGGCTCTGCGGCGCCTCCCTCCGACCCAGGGCGGCGGGATTCCCGGAAGCCTCCCGACAGCAGCCCATGTCGACCGGGAGGGGGAGTGTCAGATCACCTCCAGCTTGCCCATGGTCGAGGACGGCTTGTGAAGGCGGAGCCCCCCGGGCCGGCATCGGGCGCAGCGAGCCCTGGAGGAGGGTCGCCGACACGATCGAGACCTGGATCGGGATCGCAGTCCTCCGGCAGGCCTGTTGATGCATCGATGCGATGGACCATCCACAGATTCGGATCCCTGTATGTCCCTCTGTCGGCCTCCAGGTCGATCTCCAGCGGTTGGAGACCCCCGGGGATGCAGTACGACCCGCTGGCGGGAAACGACAGGCCGGTCCAGGATTCCCACCCGGCGACGGACTCGGTGACCGTCAGCGTGTCCGGTGCGACGGCAAGGATCGATGCGCCCATCCGCCAATGGGTTCTGATCCAGGGATCGACCGGTGCGCCCTCCGCATCCCTCCACCCGGCATAGGCTTCCATGGAGGCCAGCGGCCATCGCTCCTTGAGGACGGGGCGCACGGGGGCGATCAGGCATGTGCAGGAGCGGCGCGACCCGAGAATCTTCATCCGCTCGAGGACGGCCCGGCTGAGCCCCCTTCCCCGCATGTCGGGCCGGACGAGGACCGCGAGCGCAGAGATGGCCCCTGCCACCCTCCCGCTCCGCAGGTCCGCGGAGGCCCTGGCGATGATCTCCTCGATGCGGGAAGGCAGTCCGCCGATCGTGCCGTCCCATGAGAGGGGCACGCAGTGGCCAGCCGCGACAGGTTCTCCTAGAGGATCGAGCAAGGCGGTCTGGAACGAGGGGAACTCCTCGGGGAGCAGATGCCAGCTCCTCACGTCGCCATGGAGCAGGAACCCGGGCCAGCAGGCCTCTCCCAGGCGCTCCAGCCCCGTAAGCAGACCCGGCTGCGCGCGCAGGTCGGAGAATCGCAGCCTCACGGTCATGCGTTCATTCCGGGGAGAGCTTCATCGCAACCAGGATCTCGACGGCGCCTGCGTCCCGCGCCGTCCTGACCTCGAACCTGAGCCCACGCCCCTCGGCATGCACAGGCGCGTTGTCGAGCGCCTTCCTGATGTCTTCCGGAAGCGAGTCCCCTACCGGACTCGAGGCGGCCCTGCCGCCCAGGACGATGCCGGCCAGGAAGAAGCCCCGTGCCGGGATCAGGTAAAGGATGCGCCGCTCCCCCAGCAGGAGCCGGTACGACCAGCCGAACGACCTGCCGGCAAAGGCCCATTTCCCTGCAAGCCCTTCTATTCGCTCCGAGAGACGCCTCTCGATGCCCTCCCACAGATCTGCCGAGCTCCCGAGCACGGACTCGAGATCGTCCCTGCCGGGCGGAGCTCCTGCGTCAGTGAAAGCGCTCAGGGCCAGGATATGCTCCTTCGGTCGAGGAAACGGTCACGCGGCCCTCATGTCCTCGCGGTGGTAGAAAAGCTTCTTCGCGAACTCGGTAGCGAAGACATAGAGGCCTGTCAGCGACACCATGGCGAGCAGGAGCTTCCACGGCAGGGGCACGAATCCCAGGGCGGACGCCCCGGGGGCGTAGGGCAGCACAAGGGTCACCCCGGCGAAGATCAGGGTGCTGATCAGGAGCAGGGAGCCGGGGCGGCTCCTGAAGAAGACGCGGCGGGTCCTCACGACGAGTGCGATCACCAGCTCGGTCATGAGGGATTCCACGAACCAGCCCGTCCTGAACTGCTCCGGCGACGCACGGAAGATCAGGAGGAGGGTGGCGAAGGCCAGGAAGTCGAATGCCGAGCTGACCAGGCCGAAGACCACCATGTAGTCCCTGATGAACCGGGTGTCCCATCGGCGCGGCTTCCTGACCCACTCGGGATCCACGCTGTCCCCGGCCATGGTGGTCGCCGGGATGTCCGAGAGGAAGTTGTTCAGGAGGATCTGGGGCGCCGTCATGGGCAGGAACGGGAGCAGGAGCGAAGCGCCCGCCATGCTGAACATGTTCCCGAAGTTGGCGCTTATCGTCGTCAGTATGTACTTGAGCGTGTTCGAGAAGGTGCGGCGCCCCTCGTCGATGCCGTCTCTCAGGATATCCAGGTCGGCCCGGAGGAGGACGAAGTCCGCCGCCTCCCTTGCGACATCCACCGCCGTGCTCACGGAGATGCCGACATCGGCCGCGTGGAGGGCGGGGGCGTCGTTGATGCCGTCCCCCATGTAGCCTACCACGTGTCCGGTCTTCCGGAGGGCTGCAATTATGCGCTCCTTCTGATTCGGATCCACTTCCGCGAAGATCGCCGTGCGCTCCGCGAGGTGGACCAGGGCCTCGTCCCCCATCGACGAGAGCTCGCTCCCGGTTATCACTCCCGCCGTGGAGAGGCCGACGGCCGCTGCAACGTGGACCGCCACCTCCCGGCTGTCGCCCGTGATCACCTTGAGCTGGACCCCGCGGTCCTCCAGGTCGTGGATCACATTCCCGATCCCCTCCCTGGGAGGATCCAGGAACAGCAGGAAGCCGGCAAAAACCATATCCCTCTCGTCGGAGCGGGAGAACCCCCCGTCGCCGGGGCCGGAATCCCTCGTCGCCACCCCGAGGACGCGATATCCCTGCGCGCTCCAGTCACGGAACCTGGTCAGCAGGAACGCCCGAGCAGCCTCGTCCAGAGGGGCCTCGGCGGCTCCCTCACGAATGCCGGTGCAGAGTCCGAGGACATGTCCGAGGGCGCCCTTCGTGACGATGGTCCTCCGGCCCCCCGTATCCTCGACCACCACGGTCAGACACTTCCGGACGAAGTCGTAGGGGATCTCGTAGATCTTCCTCCAGGCGGAGGTGTCCAGGCCCGCCTTGCCCGCCTGGACCGTGATCGCGGCGTCCAGCGGATTGTCCAGGCCGGTCTGGAATGCGGCGTTGAGGAAGGCCCAGGACAGGACGGCTTCGGATGCTGCACCCTGCGGGTCGGTCGCGCCGTCCAGCCCGACGACGCCCTCGGTGAGCGTTCCCGTCTTGTCCGTGCAGAGGATGTCCATGCTGCCGAAGTTCTCGATGGAGCTCATCCTGCGTACGATTACGCCGTGCCGCGCCATCCTCTGGGCGCCGTGCGAGAGCGTGATGCTGACGATGGCCGGCAGCAGCTCCGGCGTGAGGCCGACCGCGAGGGCCAGCGAGAAGAGGAGCGAATCGATCGCGGGCTTCCCGAGCAGGAAGTTGAAGGAGAGCACNATCACCACCATAACGAGCATNACCTGGGTCAGCAGGCTGCCGAAGCGGTGGATGCCCCGCTCGAACTCCGTCTCGGACGGACGCATGCCGAGGCGATGGGCGATCCCGCCCAGCACAGTGTCCCGNCCCGTCACGACGACCAGCAGGCGGGCTGTCCCGCTGCTCACGCTGGTCCCCATGAATGCGCAGTTGGACCTCTCCGCCAGGCTCGAGACGGCGGGTGCCGCACCCGGCGCCTTCTCGACGGGAAAGGTCTCCCCGGTGAGCGTCGCCTGGCTCACGTACAGGTCGTCGGACTCCAGGAGGATCCCGTCCGCGGGCACGAGGCTTCCGGCGGACAGCTGGAGGACATCCCCCGGGACGATCTCGACGGAGGGGATCGCGAGCAGCCTGCCTCCGCGGTAGACCTGCGACTTCAGGGTGATCTTCGAGCGGAGGGCCTCCACCGCGCTGCCGGCGCGGTACTCCTGCACGAATCCCAGGATCGTGCTCCCGAGGACCACGGCCAGGACAATGGCCGCGTCGGTCCACTCTCCGACCGCGATGGAGACGATTGCGGCGAAGATCAGGATCAGGACGAGGGGGCTCCTGAACTGGCCGAGCAGGAGCATCGGCACCGTCACTCTCATCTGCTTCTGGATCGCGTTGGGACCGTAGCGCTCGAGCCTGGAGGAGGCCTCCTCCTCCGAGAGCCCCCGGGCCGTCGACCGCAGCCGCGGAAGGACCTCGTCCGGGGAGAGGCTCCACCAGTCGCCCTGCATGCCGGCCTTCAGCCCGGCCTGCAGAGTGATGCCGTCCCTGCGCGCCGGACTCACCTGTCCCGCGAACCCACTATCCTGTAGGCGAAGGCTCCGAGGACGGCTCCGATCACCGGGGCCACCCAGAAGAGCCAGAGCTGGGAGATCGCCCAGCCTCCTGCGAACACCGCCACTCCGGTGCTCCTCGCAGGGTTCACCGAGGTGTTCGTCACAGGGATGCTTATGAGGTGTATGAGGGTCAGGCAGAGGCCGATGGCGATGGGCGCGAATCCCTTGGGGGCTCGTTCATCGGTGGAGCCCAGGATCACGAGGAGGAACATCATGGTCATGACGATCTCGCAGATCAGCGCGGCCGCCAGCGAGTACCCTCCGGGGGAGTGCTCACCGTAGCCGTTGGAGGCGAAGCCCGCGGAGACGTCGAATCCGGCTCTTCCGCTGGCGATCGCGAACAGGACCGCTCCGGCGGCGATGCCGCCTGCGACCTGCGCGACGATGTACGGAGCAAGCTTGCTCCCGGGGAATCTCCCGCCGGCCCACAGGCCGATGGAAACGGCCGGGTTGAGATGGCAGCCGGAGATGTGGCCGATGGCGAAGGCCATGGTGAGGACAGTGAGGCCGAATGCGAGCGACACGCCCACGAACCCTATCCCGAGACCCGGGAAGGCAGCCGCCAGGACTGCGCTGCCGCAACCGCCCAGGACCAGCCAGAAGGTCCCGAAGAACTCCGCGACGTACTGCTTCATGGCTTCCTCCTCTCGACTTGTTCCCGCTCCAGAGGCTGACGAATCGAAATAGGGGGAGAGGAATCCCCGGTCAAGGCCCGGACCCGGAACCTCCCCTACTCCCGCAGGCGTCCCCGCGGTTATTATTGTCCCTGTCCTTTTCCGTTTCTCCGGGAGGAGTCGAAATGATCGCGAGGACCACCGTCAGGGATGCGCTGGAGTCCGTCCAGCTGGGATCAGAGGTGACCGTTTACGGGTGGGTGCGCAACAACCGCACCTCGAGCTCCGTGGCGTTCGCCTCGATCAACGACGGTTCGTGCTTCGCGAGCCTGCAGGCTGTCTTCGACAGGGTCTCCTTCCCGGACGCCTCGCTGGCGGGGATGACTGCAGGCGCATGCATCAGGGTGGCCGGCCGGATCGTGGCATCCAGGGGTGCGGGGCAGGAGCGCGAGCTGCAGGCTTCGTCGGCTGAGGTGATCGGGCCTGTCGACGGCGGATACCCGCTGCAGCCCAAGCGCCACTCCATGGAGTTCCTGCGATCCCTGCCGCAGCTCAGGGCAAGGACCGGCACCTTCAACGCCGTGTTCAGGATGCGCCACCGGCTGGCGATGTCGGTCCANGAGTTCTTCGATGCCCGCGGCTTCATCTACGTGCATCCGCCGCTCCTGACATCGAGCGACTGCGAAGGCGCGGGCGAGACCTTCCAGGTGACGACCCTCCCACTCGGGAGCGTCCCGGTGAAGGATGGAGGAGTCGACTACGAGGCCGACTTCTTCCGCCGCAAGGCTTATCTGAGCGTCAGCGCGCAGCTGGAGGCCGAGCCCCTCGCACTGGGGCTGGGCAGCGTGTACACGTTCGGGCCCATCTTCAGGGCCGATCCGTCGGACACCAGGGTGCACGCCGCCGAGTTCTGGATGATAGAGCCGGAGATGGCCTTCTGCGATCTCGACGATGACATCGCCCTCGCCGAGGCATTCGTGAAGTCGCTCGCCTCCGGGGTGCGGGAAGGGTGCCCGGACGAGGTCGCGTTCCTGGGCGAATTCGTCGAGCCGGGCCTTGCCGACAGGTATTCTACGATCCTCGACAAGCCCTTCGCCCGCATCCCCTACGACGAGGCCGTGGCGATCGTCGCGAGGGAGGGCGCCGGCAGGATCTCCAGCCTCGCCTGGGGAAGCGCACTGGTTGCCGAGCACGAGCGCTTCCTGGCCGACGAGGTATTCGGCCGGCCGGTCTTCGTCACCGATTATCCGGCCTCGTTCAAACCCTTCTACATGCGCCTGAGCGACGACGGGCGGACGGTCGCCTGCACCGATCTCCTCATGCCCGGTGTGGGCGAGCTGATCGGGGGCAGCCAGCGCGAGGAGCGCCTCGAAGTGCTGATGCGCAGAGCCTCCGCACAGGGTCTGGACATGGAAACCTACCAGTGGTACTTCGACATACGACGCTGGGGCACCGCCCCTCACTCGGGCTTCGGCCTGGGCTTCGAGAGAATGCTCATGTACCTCACAGGGATGAAGAACATCAGAGACGTCCTCCCCTATCCGAGGACATTCGGCAGCATGGCCTAGCCTGCGGCCGTCACGAAGGAGCAGCGATGGACAAGGCCCAGAGGGCGATGGTGACGATCGACGGCAACGAGGCCGCCGCGACGATCGCACACAAGCTCAGCGAAGTCATTGCCATATATCCCATAACGCCATCGAGTACCATGGGCGAGATGTCCGACGAGTGGTCGGCCAAGGGGCGGAAGAACCTCTGGGGCACGGTCCCGCTCGTGCAGGAGATGCAGAGCGAGGCCGGCGCTGCCGCCGCGGTCCACGGAGCGCTCCAGACAGGGGCCCTCACCACCACCTTCACTGCGTCCCAGGGGCTCCTGCTGATGATCCCCACGATGTACAAGATAGCCGGAGAACTCACGCCGGTGGTATTCCACGTCTCGGCCAGAGCCCTCGCATGCCAGGGACTCTCCATCTTCGGCGACCACGGTGACGTGATGGCGGTCCGCCAGACCGGATTCGCCCTCCTGGCCAGCAACTCGGTGCAGGAGGCCATGGACATGGCGCTCGTGGCGCACGCCTCGACTCTCAAGTCCCGCGTGCCGTTCATCCATTTCTTCGACGGCTTCCGCACCAGCAGCGAGGTGCAGAAGATCGAGGCGGTCTCCGACGAAGCCGTCCGCGCGATGATCGACGACGAGCTCGTCACGGCCTTCCGCATGCGGGCGATGAGTCCGGACAGGCCGGTCGTGCGCGGCACGAGCCAGAACCCCGACGTCTACTTCCAGGGCCGCGAGACGGTGAACCCCTACTACCTGGCCACTCCGGCGATCGTGGCCGAAGCCATGGAGCGCTTCGCCGGACTGACCGGGAGGGCGTACCACCTGTTCGACTACGTGGGCGCGCCCGACGCCGAGAGCGTGATCGTGCAGATGGGCTCCGGCGCGGAAGTCACGCACGAGACGGTCGAGAGCATGGTCGCAGGCGGTGACAAGGTCGGCCTCGTCAAGGTGAGGCTCTACAGGCCCTTCGACTGCAAGGCCTTCTCAGCCGCCCTTCCTCTGTCGGTGAAGACCGTGGCAGTCCTCGACCGCACGAAGGAGCCCGGCTCCCCCGGCGAGCCCCTCTACCTCGACATAGTCAACGCGCTGGCGGAGACCGGCAGGGGAGGCGTCAGGGCGTTCGGCGGACGATACGGCCTCGGGAGCAAGGAGTTCACCCCCGGGATGGTCGCAGCGGTGTTCGACGAAGCCGTGAAGAGTGAGCCCGTCAACCACTTCACAGTCGGGATCGCCGACGATGTGGCAGGCACCTCGCTCCAGGTTCGGAGCGACTTCTGCCTCGAGTCCCCGGGCGTCCACCAGGCCGTGTTCCTGGGGCTCGGCTCCGATGGAACGGTCGGCGCGAACAAGAACTCCATCAAGATCATCGGCGAGGAAACCGACTACTACGCGCAGGGCTACTTCGTATACGACTCGAAGAAGGCCGGCACCCTGACGGTGAGCCACCTGAGATTCGGACCGAAACCCATCAGGCAGACCTGCCTCGTCTCCCAGGCGGCATTCGTGGGCTGCCACCAGAGCGTATTCATGGAGCAGTACGACGTCCTGTCCTANGCGGCACAGGGCGCCACTCTCCTGCTGAATGCGCCCTGGCCCCCCGCGCAGGTCTGGGACCACCTTCCCCTCACGGCCCAGAAGCAGATGCTGGAGAAGAAGATCCGCCTGTTCGTGATCGACGCCTACAAGGTCGCTCGCCAGAACGACATGGGCGTGAGGATCAACACGATAATGCAGACCTGCTTCTTCGCCATCTCGGGGATCCTGCCCCGCGAGGAAGCCATAGACAAGATCAAGCAGGCCATCAGGAAATCCTATGGACGCAAGGGNGAGGACGTCGTCCGCAAGAACTTCGAGGCGGTGGACGACACGCTCGCCAACCTGCACGAGGTCTCCTACCCGGACACGATCAGCGCCACCCATGACATGGCCATGCCCGTGCCGGAGGAGGCCCCGGCGTTCGTGCGCGAGGTCACCGCAGCGATCATCTCCAAGAAGGGTGACGGTCTGCCCGTCTCCGCGATGCCTGCGGACGGCACCTGGCCTTCGGCGACAACGCGCTGGGAGAAGCGCAACATCGCCCTCGAAGTCCCGGTGTGGGACCCGCAGGTCTGCCTTCAGTGCGCGGTGTGCAGCCTGGTGTGCCCTCACGCAGCGATCAGGGTGAAGGCCTGCGACCCGTCCGCTCTGGAGGGGGCGCCGGCAGGCTTCCGCAGCGCCGATGCGAAGGGCCGGGAATTCGCCGGCATGAAGTGGATCGTGCAGGTCGCCCCGGAGGACTGCACCGGCTGCGGCGCCTGTGTCCACGCATGCCCCGGCAGGAGCAGGACCGAGCCGGGGCGCAAGGCGATCAACATGACCGGGCATGACGAGGTCGTGGACATCGAGAAGCGGTATTTCGACCATTTCCTCTCGATACCCGATTACGACAGGCAGAAGCTCGACCGCGGGACCGTGAAGGGCACTCAGCTCATGCGCCCGCTCTTCGAGTTCTCGGGTGCCTGCGCAGGCTGCGGCGAGACTCCCTACGTAAAGCTCATGACCCAGCTGTTCGGAGACAGGGCTGTCGTAGCCAACGCCACCGGCTGCAGCTCCATCTACGGCGGAAACCTGCCGACCACTCCGTACTGCGTGAATGCCGACGGCAGGGGTCCGGCCTGGAACAACAGCCTGTTCGAGGATGCGGCGGAGTTCGGGTTCGGATTCAGGCTCACGCTGGACAGGCAGGCCCAGTTCGCGGTGGAGCTGCTGAAGGAGCTCGAGCCTGCCCTCGGGCAGGATCTCGTCGCCGGGATCATGGACAACCCCCAGGGGACGGAGGCCGAGATCGCCGGACAGCGCTCCGCCCTCGCAAGGCTGAGTGAAGCCCTGTCGAAGATCGAAGGGCCGCGGGCCAGGCTGCTGTCCTCCGTGAGCGACTACCTGATGAGAAGGAGCGTCTGGATCCTGGGCGGAGACGGCTGGGCCTATGACATAGGCTACGGCGGACTCGACCATGTGATCGCACAGGGCAGGAACGTCAACATCCTGATCCTGGACACCGAGGTCTACTCCAACACCGGCGGTCAGTGTTCGAAGGCCACCCCGCTGGGCGCGGTGGCGAGATTCGCAGCGTCGGGCAAACCTACGCCCAAGAAGGACATGGCGATGCTGGCCATGACCTACGGCAGCGTCTACGTGGCGCGGGTGGCCCTCGGAGCCAGCTACGCGCAGGCCGTCAGGGCGTTCGTCGAGGCGGAATCCTACGACGGACCCAGCATGATCATCGCCTACTCCCACTGCATCAATCAGGGCATCGACATGACCACGGGGCTCGACCATCACAAGCTGGCGGTCAACTGCGGCTACTGGCCGCTGCTGCGCTACGATCCCCGCCGCATCAAGCAGGGGCAGAACCCCCTGCAGCTCGACAGCAAGGCTCCCTCCATCCAGTTCAAGGACTTCGCATACGAGGAGATCCGCTTCAGGACCCTCGCCGACTCCAAGCCCGAGCACGCTGCCGTGCTCCTGGAGCTGGCGCAGGAGGAGGTCACCCGGCGGTGGAGCATCTACGAGCAGATGGCGGCGATGAAGTACTAGCCCCCTGGATGCGGAGAGGGCCGCGCTCGCGGCCCTCTCCGTCAGGTCATGCTCAGGTCCGCCTGGCCGGGCCCGCGGGCCTTATCCGGTCCGTCAGGCCAGGAGGCCCGACTTCTCGTGCTTCAGTATCTCCCAGAGCTCCTTGGCATTGCGCGCGGTCAGCACCCTCTCCCTGGCAGGCTCCTCCTTGAAGAGCCTCGCGAGGGACGAGAGGAGCTCAATGTACTCGCGCTGTCTCTGGGTGCCCGTGACTATCATCGCAACGATGTGAACGACGGATCCGTCGATCGACTCGTAGTCACCAAGGCCTTCCGGGCTGGTGCCCAGCGCGATAATGGAGGAGCCCACATCCTGGAGCCTTGCGTGGGGAACCGCGATTCCGAGGCCGATGCCCGTGCTCATGAGGGCTTCCCTCTCATGGATGAGCCTGTCGAGCTCCCTGCCGTCCTGGACGACGCCGCTCTCTACGAGCAGGGAGATCATCTCGGAAAGGGCTTCGTGCTTCGTGCCGGCTTCGAGCACCTTCACTCTCTCCGGTGCGAGGGCATCCATGAGATCCATGTGCTACGGCTCCTTGTGCGTGTGAAGACGCCACCCATCCGGGACGGGAACATAGCGAACCGTGGAGCGGTTCACAAAACCGGGGATGGCGATCGAGACTGCGGCAAGGCGGGTGGTGGAGGCGGCGGGAATCGAACCCGCGTCCGTTCCCAGGGGCGCTGGAGCCACTACATGCTTAGTCCGGATTTGAGTTTCCCTCGAACATCGCCCCGGACGGCTCTGTCTCCGGTAGCCTCCCTGCGTCTCGCCGCGGCCTCCGGGATGCGAAGAGGAAGCGGCCAGCCCGCCTTCTTACGCCCGGCCTCCGGTCGACGGACACGAACCGGAGCGGACGTGCGGCCCGCTATAGGGGCCGCAGTGTGCCGAAATTAGGCGGCAGTTGTTTGTTTCCGCATTTTTACGAGGCTGCGGACCTCGGCATGCAACTCCAGAACCACATCTGAGCCCGTCGAAACCGATCGCCCCCTTCCCCGAGCCTTGCGATCAAGTGTAGACAATTCGCGACCCCGGGGTCAAGGCCTCTTGCCCCGGAGGCGTTGCGCGTGTATAAATCCGGTTCTGTATCGCAGAAAAGGAGTCGAGATGTCATACAAGTGCGCCATCTGCGGCAAGAAGCCGTCCACCGGGTGCAGGGTGAGCCACTCCATGCGGCACACCAAGCATATATTCCGCCCCAACCTGCAGCCGGCCCGCATAATGCTCGACGGCATGGCCCGCAGGGTGCGTGTCTGCACCTCATGCATCCGCGCTGGGAAGATCCAGAAGGCCTGACGCCCCGCGGCGCCGGGAACGGTGGAATGAGGCGGCCCTCGCGGCCGCCTTTTCGCATCAGCAGAAGGCGGAGCTCTCCACTTCGACCTGGCTGGGGACCTGCTGCCTGTCGGACGGCTTGAGTCTTGCGCAGTTCGCAGCGGCAGCCATCCCGAGTTCCCTCGCGAGCCTGGTGTGGCCGAAACCCATGTTGATGAAGTCCCACTCGAAGGGCTGGGCCGGCCTCAGAGGCGAGAACACCCAGTCGAACGCGATCCCCGCCCGGGCGAATGCCGTGCTCCAGCTGTCCCCGTCGAGCCTGTAGATTAGGGCTTCGGCCGACCTGGAGTCGCCCCTGGCCAGCAGCGCCTGTATGTGAGCCTCATGCACTCCGAGGAAGCGGAACTCGACGCCCGGTATCCTCCGGAAATCGCGCGACAGATCGTCCCGCCAGCGACGAAGGTCCTTCAGGTCGGCCATCGCGGTCCACTGGAAGGCGGTCCACGGTTTCGGGACGAACGGATTGAGGCTGAGGGACAGGGGGAGATCCGTCTTCTCCCGTATCTGCCTGACGAGCTGGACTATCGACTCGCGGTCCTCGTCGGTCTCGAACGGGAAACCGTAGATGAAGTAGAGCCGTATCCTCGAGACCTTCCCGGTGGCCGCCTCGACGGTCCTCAGGATCGCTTCGTTGCGGAGGCTCTTGCCGATCACCCTGCGCAGGCCGTCCGAGCCGGCTTCGGGGGCGATCGTGAGAGTGGTTTCCTCGAAGCCGTCCTTCTTGAGCTGGAGAGGGTCCTCGGCGCGCTGCGACCCGATGCTGACATCGTGTCCGCCGGACCGGGCCAGCTCCACCATCTCGGGGAAGAGAGGATGGGAGTCGGGCGAGCAGGCCACGAAGCCGAGCCTCGAGCCGCGCGGCAGGCCTGCCAGGGTCTCCGAGAAGTCCTCGAGGCGTCCTTCGCGATAGGGCAGGTATGCGTATCCCGCCAGGCAGAACCTGCAGCTGTACGGACAACCTCTCGAGATCTCGACCATGATCATGTCGCCGAGCGCACTGGAGCTGGCCTGGATGCAGGAGGAAGCCCCTATGGCCTCGGCGCTCGCCCACTGGCGCATGATGGTGGCCTTCGGAGTCGAGAAGCCGTGGAGTTGAGGTACATAGACGCCGGGCAGATCGGCCAGGAGCCTCAGGATCCTCTTCTTGCCCGCTCCCTGCGAGCCCATGCTCTTTATCGTGTCGAGCAGGGGGCCCAGTGTGGGCTCGGACTCGCCGATCACCATCGCGTCGAAGAAGCGGGACAGAGGCATCGGGTTGGCAGTGACGCAGAGGCCTCCAGCAAGCACGATCGGCCATTTGTCGTCCCTGTCGGAGCTCAGGGGGGCGATCCCCGACAGGCGCATCATCTCGAGGGCATTCACATAGTCGGGCTCGTACGCGATGCTGAATCCCAGGAGGTCGCAGCTCCGGATCGAGCGCCCGCTCTCGAGAGTCACCATCGGCTTGCCCGTGCGCTTGCGCCAGTTCAGCTCGTCCGGTTCGGGGAGGAAGGCCCTCTCGCAGATGGTTTCCGGCCAGTTGCCGAGCTGCAGCAGGACCTGCTGGAACCCCAGGGATGACATGCCGACCTGGTAGCAGTTCGGATAGGCGAGCACGGTCTCGAAGACGCCGCGGGAGTTCCTCGGCCTCAACTGCACCTCTGACTCGAGCAGCTTCTTCCTCCGCTGCTCGTAACGATCGGCCGCAGGGGCTCTGCTCACTCCCAGGATCCCTCCCGGACTGTAATTAGTGCGTAAATATAACCCCGTCCCCGTCCGCGGACCAGCACGAAGCCGCAGACTCCGTCAGCGCCTCAGTTGATCTCCTTCTTGAGGAAGCTCGGGAGGCGGGCATCGGCCCGCCTGTCCAACTGCGGACCGGAGCCTCCTGTGTTCATCGGAATGCTCTCCCGGTCCTTCACGGCGGGTTTCGTCTCGGCGTTGAACTGGCTGTAGGTCCGGTAGGTTACATCCTCCGGTTCGCGCTCCACCGCCTGGCCGAACCCGGTCGCGATGACCGTCACCCTCATCTCGTCGCCGAGGTCAGGGCAGTGTGTGGATCCGAGGAACACGTGGGCCTGGCTGCCGGCGGCATTCGTTATCGTCCGGACAGCCTCGTCGAACTCGTTGAACTTCAGCTCGGCCGAGGCCTGCACATGGATGAGCAGGGCCTGGGCTCCCTCTATCGACACGCCGTCGAGAAGGGGACCCGAAACCGCCCACTTCGCCGCCTCGGAAGCCCTGCTCGGGCCCGAAGCGCGCCCGGTCCCTATCATCGCGCCGCCGCCCTTGGTTATGACCGTCTTCACGTCCTGGAAGTCGCGGTTTATCTGTCCCGGCGTCGAGATGAGCCTGCAGATGCCGTCCACCGCGTTCAGAAGGACGTCGTTGGCCATGTCCAGGACGTCGGTCAGGGTCGAGTCGGGATCGGCAAGGGTCCTGAGGCGGTCGTTGGGTATCACTATCAGCGTGTCGACCTCCTTGCGGAGCTCCTCTATCCCGCTCTCGGCCTGACGGCTCCTGACATCCCCCTCGTATTCGAACGGACTCGTCACGACGCCTACCGTTATGGCGCCGGCCTCGCGGGCCACCCGCGCGATGACCGGAGCCGCCCCGGTGCCCGTTCCGCCGCCCATGCCGGCGGCGAGGAACACCATATGGCTGCCCTCGATCGTCGACTCTATCTCCTTGAGGCTCTCCTCCGCCGCCCTCTGACCCGCCTCGCAGTTGCCTCCGGCGCCCTGTCCGCGGGTTTCGCGCTGCCCGATCTGCAGCCGGTTCTCGGACAGGCAGTCGTTCAGCGCCTGCGCGTCGGTGTTGATCGCGACGAACTCGACGCCGCCGATCCTCTGGCGGATCATCCTGTTGATGGCGTTGCATCCACAGCCGCCGACGCCCACCACCTTCAGCCGGACCCGCCCGGTATTCTCCTCGCCTATCTCGGTCAACGAAGTCACAACCATGGTCCCCCCTCTCTAGCGGAGCCTCCCGGCCGCGCCGGAAAGCCACGAGAACAGCCTCGAAAGGCCCTTACCTCTGCTTCTCCTCGAATCGGAAGCCCCTTCCAGCGCGAGCGCGAGGAGCCCCACACAAGTCGCATACTCTGGCGCAAGAACCATTTCCGTCGCAGTCTCGAAGCCGGACGGCACGCCGTGCTCTACAGGAAGCCCGGTCACGCGGCCTGCAACATCCGAGATCCCCGCCAGGCGGCTCGATCCTCCGGACAGCACCAGCCCGGCCGGCAGGTCCGAAAGCTCGATCCCGGTCTTGAGAAGCTCTCCGAGTACGCCCTCGAAGATCTCCTCGACCCTCTGACCCACCACCTGGGAGACCACCGAGTGCGAGACGGTGAAGACTCCCCGGTTGCCGAGCATCGGCACCTTCCTGCTCATGTTGGGATCGACGAGGCCGGGAGACGCGACAGCCCAGCCGGTCTTGATCTTCTCAGCCTGTTCGAGCGGAATCCGGAGCGCCTGGAGGTCGGAGGTGATGTAGTTCCCTCCCAGCGGGACGACACCCACATGCGCCGGGAAGCCGGACTTGTAGACGGCGACATCGGTCGTCCCGGCCCCGATGTCCGCGACGGCGACTCCCATCTCCATCTCGTCCCTGGTCAGGACGGCCGCTCCCGTGGCGAGGGCTGATGGGAGGACGGAAGCCACCTCGAGGCCTGCCGATCTTATGGCCGCTTCCAGGTTGCTGACCGCGGTGCGATCCGCGATGACGGTATAGACGCTGGCGCTGAGCTGCTCAGCCCTGAGGCCTATCGGGGGCTTCCTCACGCGGTCGAAGCCGTCCACCCCGTAATCCCGCCTGATCACGCCCAGCACCCGGCAGCCGGGAGGCAGTCCGACCGCCTTCGCCGCCTCTTCGGCTCTCCTTACGTCCTCCATCGTTATGCCGCGGGATTCGACCTCGTCCTGGCGACCTACGCTCACGGTCCCGGTCCCGCTGAAGCCCCTGACATGCGCGCCGCTGACTCCGGCAAAAACCCTCTCGATTCCCGAGGAGCTTATCTGCTCGGCCTCGGAGACCGCCTTCTCGATGGCTTCGGCAACTCCCGGGACATCCAGCAGGACACCCTCCCGCAGGCAGCCTTCGACCGGGGCCTGACCTGCTCCGGTGATCGTCAGGCCGCCCGACTCGTCCAGCTCCGCGGTGACGCAGCAGACCTTGCTGGTCCCCACATCCAGTCCAGCCAGCAGGCTGTCGCTCAAGAGGACACCCCCTGATCACTTCTTCTGAGGACCGTCTGGCCTTCGTACCTGAGATCGATGACATCCCAGCCAGTCCCGATCAGCCCGGCCCCGTACACTCTCCTGTAGACCGCCAGCCTCTCCTCGTAGTCGCCCGCTCCCAGGAGCAGCACGTGCCCCTCCATGAACGCCGAGATGCAGTCTCCCTGTATCGTCAGTGCCGCAGCGTCCTCGGGCACCCCGCCGCGCGCCGCCCAGGCCACTGCGCTCCTCAGGACCGAGGGGTCCGGCATGCCCTGGAGGTCGAACACCGGGAGCGTGTCCGAGAGGAAGGAGGCCGGCAGGTTCTCGCCCCGGTCCGAGACCGGTGACGCCCAGCTCCCGGAGCGGAGGACCAGCACAGGCCTCGCGATGGAGATTTCGGCGCATATCGCATCGGGCCAGCTCCGCCAGACCGCCGCGGACTCGAACCCGCGGAGTCCCTCCAGGGCTTCCGCCACCTGCTCCGGGTCGATCTTCCCGAGGGATCTCCCGAAACAGCCCTCCACGGCCGAGGCCACCTCGGCCGAATCGGCGGGCCTGCAGCCATAGACGAGGACCCTCCTCAGCTCGAACTCGCCCCTGCGCTCGAGCCACCTGTAGCCGAGGGCGGCGAGCGCCGCGGCGAGCACGACCGAGGCCCAAACCAGGAATGCCGCCGCTCTGCGCCTCACAGGGGCTCCAGCGGCAGGGACCTGGCGATCGAATCGCTGTTCCCCGCTCCCATGAAGACGACGACTCCGGCGCTGACGGATCTCACGAATCCGGGAACCTCCTCCGGAGGGCAGGCGGAGCATTCGGCCCCGGCCCTCCTCGCGGCTGATACGACGAGAGAGCTGTCGACCCCCGCGAGCGGCTCCTCGCGGGCGCCGAAGACCGGGAGCACGGCGCTGGAGTCGGCGAGACCGAGCGCGGTCCCCATCTCGCCGGCAAGCCTCGCGGTGCGGGAGTAGAGATGGGGCTCGAACACAACTGCCAGACTCTCTCCGCCGCAGGCTCTTCGCAGCGCCTCGAGGGATGCGGTCATCTCGGCGGGATGGTGGGCGTAGTCGGAGATTATCAACCGCCCGGCGAACCTTCCCAGCCGCTCCAGCCTGCGTCCCACGCCCGGGAAGCCCCTGACCGCGGCCGCGGCCTCCTTCGTCCCCACGCCGAGGGCGGAGAGCGCGGCCATGGCGGTGGACAGGTTCCTGAGATTCTGGAGGCCTGGGACGGGGAGCAGACCTGTGGCGCCGCCTGCGTCGAAGACCTCTCCCCAGCTGGAAGCGCCCCTGCTCCTGCAGTCGCAGTCGCCTCCGGGACCTGCTGTCAGCACCCTCCTGCCGATCCTCGCAGCCCAGTGCGCCAGGTCCCTGTTCTCGACAGGCACGACTACGGAACCTCCGGGAGCTGTCAGCTCCAGGAAGATCTGGAATGCGGTGTGCAACTGGTCGGGCCCGCCGTAGCACTCGAGGTGCTCGAGGTCGTAGGAGGTGACTGCGGCCAGCTCGTGCGGCAGCCTCAGGAAGGCCCTGTCGTATTCGTCCGCCTCGATCACGGCCACCCCGGAGCCCATTCTGAAGCCGCCCTGCCAGCCCCTGACCCGTCCTCCGGCGAGGACCAGCGGGTCGAGGCCGAGCTGCTGGAGTATCCAGCCTGTGATCGCCGTGGTGGTGGTCTTGCCGTGCGCCCCCGCCACCGCGAGCACCCGCCTCCCGGCGCAGAGATCTGCGAGGGCCTCCCCCCTCCTCAGAACCCTGGCGCCCAGCTTCCTGGCGCTCTCCAGCTCTGCACAGCCCGTGTCGACCGCAGCCGAATGGATGACCAGCGAGGCGCCCTCGACGTGCCCGGAGGAGTGGCCCCTCTCCACTTCTATCCCGAGCTCCGCGAGATGCCTGTCGCCTCCCGGGCTCCTGTCGCAGCCGTCGACTTCCCATCCCAGAGCGGCGAGCCACGCTGCGAGGCCGCTCATGCCGCTTCCCGAAATGCCCACCAGATGAGCTCTCATGACTTCGGGGAACCTCCCGCCTCTCCGACCAGGAGCTTCGCGACGAGTCCGGCCGGGTCGCCGGGAGACATCGCCTTCATGGCCGAGGACATCGAAGCCAGTCTGCCGCGGTCCGAAATGATCGAGCCTATCTCCGCCCAGAGCGCCACGGCGTCCAGGGAGGCTTCGGGCCGGAGCAGGCCGCCGCCCGCCCGTTCGACTTCGGCGGCGTTTGCAGTCTGGTGGTCGCCCGCGGCGTGGGGGTACGGGACCAGGATGCAGGGCAGCCCGAACCTCGAGAGTTCGGCGATCGTCATCGCACCGGCGCGCGCGACGCAGAAATCGGCGGCCGAGTAGAGCGGGGCGGGATCGGTCGCGAACGGCGTCACGACGAAGGAGCCGAGACCGGATGACCGGGTCGAGACCCTCGCTGCATCCCGCTCGCCGCACTGGAGGATTATCTGGACCTCGCCCCCCGCACCTGCGAGGGCCAGGTCGTTCAGGGCGGAAGCCCCCTGGCTGCCTCCCAGCACGAGGACCACGGGAACGGCCGGGTCCAGGCCCATGGAAGCCCTGGCCGCGCCGGCATCGACCGGCACCAGCGAGGGCCTGACAGGATTGCCCGTGAAAATCGCCTTGCGCCCGAAGGCGCTCGAAGCCGATTCGAATCCGACGAGCGCCTTCCGCGCGAAGCGGGCGGCCCTGCGATTGGCCATCCCGGGCACGGCGTTCGATTCGTGGACCAGGACGGGCACCCCGTCCAGCCATCCCGCCAGGACGCAGAAGAAAGACGAGTAACCTCCTGTGGCGAGGACGGCGTCGGGGCGGAAGCCGGAGACCACTCTGTGCGCCGCCGAGAGGGCGGACGAGGCCCTCAGGGGCAGGAGAAGCTTGGCCGCCATGCCTCCATCAAGCCTCGGGGGATCGAGGATCCTGAGCCTCGAGGCCTGCGCTGCGTACATGGCCGCATCGACCGGCCTCGGCGTCGCTGCGAAGAGTATCTCCACGCCCGGGAAGTCCCTCTCGAGGGCCTCCGCCACGGCCAGCGCGGGCGCTATGTGCCCTCCCGTGCCCCCTCCCGCCAGCAGAAGCCTCACGACGCCTTGCCCCCCGAGATCCTGGCGATCACGCCGATCCCGGCAAGCGTCATGAAGATGCTCGTGCCGCCCCACGAGATCAGCGGGAGAGTCATCCCCGTGGTTGGGAGGAGCCTCGTGGCAACACCGATGTTGAGCAGGGCTCCGATGGCGATGGAAGCGGTCAGCCCCGCCGCGGCCAGCGAGCCGAAGGTGTCATCAGCCCTTTCGGCGATCCTCCATCCCAGCAGAGCGAGGGCGATGAAGGCTGATATCAGGACCGTGGTCCCGACGAACCCGGTCTCCTCGCCGATCACCGCGAGGATGAAATCAGAGAATGCCTCGGGCAGGAAGCCCCTCTGCTGCCTCCCCCTGCCGAGCCCCCTCCCCAGGAGGCCTCCGCTGCCTATCGCAATGCAGGCCTGCTGCGGCTGGAAATTCTCCTCCTGGATGCCGGCCTCCTGGTCCAGCCAGCCACGGACTCGCTCGACCCTGTATCCCGAGGTCAGGACGAAGGCGGCTCCGAGGCAGGCGAGAGCGACGAACAGGACCGCCATGTGCCTGAATCTGGACTCGGCGAAGTACAGCATCACCACCATCATGACGAGCAGGTAGGCGGCTCCCGCGAAGTCGGGCTGCAGTATCACCAGGGCTGCCGGGAGCAGGGCGGTACCGGCCGTGAAGAGGACGCCTGAGAACTTCCTCGGCGCAATGAAACCTCTTGCAGTGAGTGTAGATATCATCAGGATGTACGAGAACCTGACGAGGTCGGACGGCATGATCCTGAAGGAACCCAGGACCAGCCAGCGGCTCGACCCGTTCACCGCCGGGGCGAGCGGGAAGCCCGGTATGGCGGTCAGGAGCACTAGCAGGACCGAGACCAGATAGAGCGGGACCGAGACGAGCCTCCACGCCGAGAGGGGGATCCTCCAGGCTGCAAGGGCGCAGAGTATGCCGATCAGGACCCTGACGAGGTGCCCGACGAAGTACTGATGGGTGTTCCCGAAGGTCTTCATGGCCGCGAACGAGCTGGCGGAGAGCACCGCCATCGCCCCGGCCACGAGCAGGCCCGCCGTGAGGAAGATCAGCGCGCGCCCGTCGGAGCTCACCCGGATCCGCATCAGGAAAGCTCCTCCACGAGCCTGCGGAAGTGATCTCCACGCTCCTCGAAGTTCCTGTACTGGTCGAAGCTGGCGCAGGCGGGAGAGAGGAGCACGGTGTCTCCTGGACCGGCCAGCTCGCGGCAGACTCCCACCGCCCTGGCGAGGTCTCCGGCGCGCGTCACGGGAGCGGCTCCTTCCCAGGCTTCGGCGAGTTCCTCCGCAGCGCTCCCGATGAGCACCAGATGCCGCACCTTCTCAGCTACCAGCGCCCTGAGCGAGCCGTAGTCGGTGCCCTTTGAGAGCCCCCCGGCGATGAGGATGACTCTCGCACCGAAGCTCTCGAGCGCCACTCTGAGAGAGTCCTGATTGGTCGACTTGGAGTCGTTCACCCACTCGACGCCGCCCAGGGACCTGATCCGCTCTATCCTGTGCGCCACCCCTGGGAATGTCTTCAGGCCTTCGAGCATCGCGGAGCCCGGGATCCCCGTGCGCGCCGCGAGGCAGATCGACGCGAGGGCGTTGGCGACGTTGTGCAGTCCCGGGATGGAGATCCCCGATGCCGGGAGCAGCGCCGTCCTCTCCCCTCCCCAGGCCTGGATGATCTGCCCGTCCTCCAGGAATGCGCCGGTCTCCACGCTCCTCGACAGGCTGAAGAGCCCTTCGATGCCGCGGGCCAGCCCGAGGAGCGGAGCCGATTCCGGGTCATCCGCGTTCAGGATTGCCAGATCCTCGGAGTGCTGATTCATGAAGATGCGGGCCTTGGCGTTCCGATAGCCCTCCATGTTCCCGTGCCGCTGGAGGTGGTCGGGGGTCAGGTTGAGCACCGCCGCTCCGGCGGGCCTGAACTTGTCGATGGTCTCCAGCTGGTAGCTGCTGACCTCCAGCACGAACCAGTCCAGGCTGGGATGATCGAGCACCGCCGCTGTGAAGGGGTAGCCGACGTTCCCCGCGACCACCGCCCGCAGGCCGGCCTTCCTCAGGATGAAGCCTGTCCATTCGGCCGTTGTGGTCTTCCCGTTGGATCCGGTGACCGCGAGGATCGGGACCTGGGTGTTGCGGAACGCCAGCTCGATCTCGCCTATGACGGGGAGCCCCGCCGCGGCCGCGGCCGCCGGGATGGGAGCCGAAGGGCCGATCCCCGGCGAGAGGACTATCCCCTCGAGGGTCGGGAGCGCTTCGAAGCCGCCTCCCCCGATGTAGTTCTCCGAGCAGCACTCGCAGGGCTCGACAGCGGGGTTGTCGTCGTATCCGATGACGGTGAAGCCTTTCCCGGCGAGGAGGCGTGCCGCCGCCCTGCCGCTCTTCCCGAGCCCGGCGACTCCGACCCTCCTGCCCTCCCCCTCGGTCCAGTATCGAGGCATCGCTTCTTCCTATCGGATCTTGAGCGTGCTCAGCCCGAGCAGTCCGAGCAGAGCGGCCACGATCCAGAACCTTATGACGACCTTGCTCTCGGACCATCCGAGGAGCTCGAAATGATGGTGGATGGGGGCCATCCTGAAGATGCGGCGCCCGGTGCGCCTGAAGTGGCCCACCTGGATCGTCACGCTCAGCACCTCGATCACGAAGATCCCGCCCACGATCGCCAGCAGGAGCTCGCTCTTGGTCGCCACGGCCAGAGCCCCGATGGCGCCGCCGAGCGCCAGCGACCCCGTATCGCCCATGAAGACCGATGCGGGAGGCGCATTGAACCAGAGGAATCCGAGGCACGCCCCTGCGGCGGCCCCGGCGAACACGGCGAGCTCCCCCGCCCCCAGCAGGAACGGGAACTGCAGATAGGACGCGAAACGCGCATTCCCCAGCAGGTAGGCCATCACTCCGAATGTCATGATGGAGACCAGGCTCGTCCCCGTGGCGAGCCCGTCCAGGCCGTCGGTGAGGTTGACCGCATTCGAGGTACCGGCCAGCACCAGGGCCACGAAGGCGATGTAGAGGATGCCGAAGTCGATCCGAGCCTGCTTCACGAACGGCACCGTCGTCTCGCTCGGGGAGATCGAGGTCTCGCCCTGCTCGAGGTCCACGGTGTGGATGCCCGGGGCGACACCGGGTCCGGGCGAGGCGTTCCCCGCGAGCGGCGCGAAGTACAGCCAGCAGCCGACAGCGAGGCCGAGTGCGAACTGTCCTATCAGCTTGTATCTCCCGATGAGACCCTTCGAGCAGTGTCTCATGACCTTCAGATAGTCGTCCAGGAGCCCTATGAGGCCCATCCAAACGGTGCTCACGAGCACGAGCAGCAGGTACTGGTTGTCGAGCCTGCCCCAGAGGAGGGTGGGCACGATCACCGAGAGCAGGATGATCAGCCCTCCCATCGTGGGAGTGCCCTCCTTGACGAGATGGGTGCCGGGGCCGTCGCTTCTCTCGTGCTGCCCGATCTGCCTCTTCCTGAGGAACCTGATGATGACGGGGCCGATGAAGAACGCTATCAGCAGGGCGGTAACTGTCGCATAGGCTGCCCTGAAGGTGATGTACCCGAACAGGTTGAATAGAGAGATGCTGTCCCTCAGCGGATACAGCAGCCAGTACAGCATTTCCCCTCCGTCCGCAGAGCCTCGACAAGGCTCTCGAGCCCGATGGAATGGCTGCCCTTCACGAGCAGCGTCAGCTCGCCTCCGATCCTTCCGAGCTGCTCCAGGGCGCCCTGCCAGTCGTGCGCGAGCAGGACCCTGGTCCTGGATGCCGCAGGGGAGGCCGACGCCATGCCGTCGCCCACCAGCACGAGGGCTGTCAGGCCGAGTAGGTCCGCCGAGCGCAGAAGCTCCTCGTGCTCTGCCGCTGAGCGCGGGCCCAGCTCCAGCATGTCCCCAAGGACCGCGGCCTTGTTCCCTGGCATCCCGGCGAGCGTGGACAGGCAGGCTCGCATGGATTCGGGATTGGCGTTGTAGCTCTCGTCTATCACCCTGAACCGGCCTGCCTCGAAGACGCTCCCCCTGCCTTCCAAGGGCTCCAGAGAGCTCAAGGCCTCGAGGGCCCGGCCGGCCGGGATTCCCAGCCCCGATGCGGTCAGAGCTGCACAGACTGCGTTCCCGCAATTGTGGAGACCCGGCATCCGCAGCCGCACAGGGAGCCCCCACGGCATCGCCACAGGGACCGGGCCCGAGGAATCCAGCCAGGCGTCTCCGCCGGGCCCGTGCCTCAGGATCCTGAGACCTCTCGAGGCGGCCGCTTCATCGAGCAGCGGCTCGCCGGAAGGTATCACACAGAGACCGCCCTCCGCCGTCTGCGCCAGGAGCTCCGCCTTGGCCGCGGCGATGCCCTCCCTTGATCCGAGGAACTCGATGTGGGCTGTGCCGATGTTGGTTATCACCGTGACGTCCGGACGCGCGATCCCGCCCAGCAGGGTCAACTCGCCCGGGGCGTTCATGCCCAGCTCGACAACGGCGGCGTCGCAGGACGGGTCCAGGTTCAGCAGCGAGAGCGGAAGCCCGATGGAGTTGTTGAGATTCCCCGGGCTGGCGCCGGCCCTGTAGCGAGGCGAGAGGGCCAGGCGGATCATCTCGCGCGTGGTGGTCTTCCCGCTCGATCCTGTCACGGCCACCACCGGGAACTCCATCCTGGAGCGCATGCCGGAGGCGCAGTCGAGCAGGGCCTTCTCCACAGAGGCGACGCGCACGGTGCCTTCGAGAGCCTCCCCGCGTGAGACCACGGCTGCGGCTCCCAGGGCGAGCGCTCCGGAGACGAACTCGTGCCCGTCCGCCCTCGAGCCTCTCAGAGCGAAGAACACCGAGCCGGGAAAAGCCTTCCTGGAGTCCGTCACCGCCTGCGAGAGAGCCCTGTCGGACCCGCTCATGACCCCGCCGGAAAAAAGCGCGAGGTCGCCGAGGGTGAAGTTCATGACCCGGCCTCCAGCGCGGCCCTGGCTTCTTCCCTGTCATCGAAGTGCGAACGGGTGTGCCCGACTATCTGGTAGTCCTCGTGCCCCTTGCCGGCGATGATCACGACGTCGCCGGGGAGTGAGCCCTCAACCGCCATGCGGATGGCCTTCCTCCTGTCGGACTCCACGGAGACCGTGCCGCATCCCGACGGGATTCCGGCGAGTATCTCCCCGATGATCGAGAGAGGATCCTCCGTGCGCGGATTGTCGCTCGTGACCACGACCCTGTCGGCGAGACGCGCGGCAATGGCTCCCATCCTGGGCCTCTTGGCCCTGTCCCTGTCGCCGCCGGCTCCGAATACGACGGCCAGCCTGTTCCTCGTGAACTCCCTGGCCTGCCGCAGAACGCGCTCGAGGGCGTCGGGCGTATGGGCATAGTCGACGGCGACCAGGAATCCCCGGTCGTTCCCGATGATCTCGAGCCTTCCCGGCACTCCCGGGAAACCGGCGAGAGCGGCGGCGCACTCCGCCATCGGAAGCCCCAGCGTCACGCAGGCGGCAATGGCCCCTGCCGAATTGTAGGCATTCACCCTCGCGGGCGTGGCCATGGATACCCTGGCCGAATCCCCCTCGTGCTGGATGTCAAACGAGATCCCGGAAGGATCGCAGGTGAGTCCGCAGATCCTGAAGGCGCTTCCCGGCGAGGTCCCGAAGGTCACCGCCCCGGATACCTCGGGCCATCCCGGCGCGTAGGTCCCGAATACCGCCTTCCCGGAAGGCTTGAGCAGGTCGAGCAGGTGCATCTTGGCGCGGAGGTATCCGTCCATCGAGGAGTGGAAGTCGAGATGGTCCTGCGTGATGTTCGTGAAGACCGCGGCGTCGAAACGGATCTCCTCGACCCGCGAGAGAGCCAGGGCGTGGCTGGAAACCTCCATGACCGCCGCGGCGTCGCCGCCCTCCGCCATCCCGGAAAACAGGCGGGCGAGGGCGAGGGCATCGGGAGTGGTCTCGGACGCGGCCACCTCCCTGCCGGCCACGATATGCCCGACCGTCCCCAGCAGTCCGCACCTGAGGCCCTGCCGCTCCAGCATCCATCTGATCATGTGGGCTGTGGAGGTCTTCCCGTTCGTGCCCGTCACGCCGACCACGACGAGGCTCTCCCAGGGCCTGCCGTAGAACCTGGCGGCGATCTCGCCCAGGAGCCTCCTGTTGTCTCCGCGGGGATTGACGATGCACGACGGCATCTCGAGGGGGCGCTCGGCCAGCACCGCCGACGCGCCTGCCTCGATGGCCCGGGCCGCATATGCGTGCCCGTCTTCGGTGAATCCCCTCACGGCCACGAAGAGGAATCCCGGGGCCACCCTCCGGGAGTCGTTCTCCAGCCCCGTGACCTCCAGGCCGGCGAGACCCTCCGGAACAGGCACGCAGCTGGGTCCGAGGAGTTCGCCGAGCCTCACCGGAGTGCCATCCAGGATTGCTGGGACCCGGGCTCGCGGCCTCCGAAGGCCAGCTCCGGCTCGGTGGCGAGGATGCGGCTCATCATGCGCGCGAAGACGGGGGCTGCCAGGGTGCTTCCGAAACGGTAGATGTAACCCGGGCGGTCGATGATCACCACGGCGACGAGCCTCGGGTCCTCTGCAGGGATCATGCCGGCGAACGCGGAGAGGTATGCCCCGCGTCCGAAGCCGAGCCGCTCGGCGGTGCCGGTCTTGCCTGCGACGGTCACCCCGGCGACCGCGGCCGTCGTCCCGGTGCCTGATTCCACCGCCGTGGCGAGGACTGATCGCATGGTGTCGGCCACGGATGCTTCCAGCACCTGGCTTGTGGGGAAGACCGCCCAGCTCCTCCAGTGGCTGCTGGTGTTGCTCGCCTCCACCAGCCGGGGCTGCACGAGCCTGCCACCGTTGGCGATCACGCAGAACGCCCTCGCGAGCTGGAGGGGGGTCACCGCGACCTCCTGGCCGATCGCCATGCTCGCCTTCGACATGCCCGACCACTCGGACGGGGGCCGGAGTATCCCCCACTGCTCGCCGGGCAGCTCGATTCCCGTGGGCGCGCCGAATCCGAACGATCTGCAGTAGTCGAAGAAGACCGAGTCGGGGATCAGGGAGACTAGCCGGATCGTGCCGACATTGCTCGAGTTGGAGATGATCTGCCTCACCGAGAGCGTCCCGAAGGTGTGGCAGTCGGAGATCGTCCTGTCAGCGACCTCGATGATGCCCCTGCTGCAGTCGAACGAGTCCTGCAGGGCCACGAGGCTCTCCTGCAGGCATGCTGCGAGGGTGACGATCTTGAAGGTCGAACCGGGCTCCGACATGCTCTCGACGCAACGGTTCATGTCTATCGAGCCGTTGTCGGTGCGGACCGGGCAGCTGCCCATGGCCAGGATGTCTCCGTTGTCGGGATCCATGACCACCGCGGCGGCCCAGCTCCCGCCGGACATCTCGAGGGCCGCCTCCAGCTCGGACTGGACGATGCACTGGAACCGGGCGTCGATCGTCAGTCGGAGGTCGGCCCCGTCGACGGGAGGGATGTTGTCGGCCTCGGGATCGGTCACGCTCATGCCGGGAAAGGCGCTGCGCTCAACGAACCGGACGCCCGCCGTGCCCGAGAGAAGGCCGTCGTACTCCCTCTCGAGGCCCTCCGTGCCACCCGTGCCGGCTCTGCCGATCACCGCGGCGGCGACGTCTCCCAATGGATAGGTCCTCCGGGCGCCGATGGTCCAGTTCACTCCGCGCGGCAGCGGGCCGGAGATGATGCCCAGCGCCTGCTCGTAAGGCATGTCGCGGGCCAGGATCTGATTCCTGCCCGTCCTGTCCGGGCTGCTGGCCTCCGCTCCCGCCGCGGAGAGCCTCAGGCAGAGGCTGTCTATCTGGGCCTCGCTGCCTACCGGCACGTTCGGCCAGTAGACTTCTATCGACACTACGGAACGGTTGCCGGCCAGGAGGAACCCATTCCTGTCGTATATCCTCCCGCGCTGCGGCTCGAGAATCACCCTGTGCGTGTGCTGGGCCTCGGCCTTCGCTGCATAAGCATCGTGCTCTATGAGCTGCAGCCGCGCCATCCGGCAGATCGTGACGCCGAACAGCGCCACTGCCAGCGCCGATGCAAGTCTGAGCCTGGCGGACCTCCTCCTGGCGGAGAGATCATCTGAGAGAAGCAATGGCATCCTCTCCCACCTCCCCGGGGACGAGCGCCAGCTGCGACAGCGGAAGGGGCTCCAGCCCCAGCGCCCTTCCGGCCTCCTCCAGCCTGTACGGCGCCAGGAGCGCGGCCTTCAGGTTCTCCAGCTCCTCCCTCTCCCTGATCAGAGCGGTGCGCTCGGTCTCGAGGTCCTCCATGCGCAGGGCGAGCGAGAGCCGGAAGTTGTACAGGACCACCTCGCCCATGGCCAGCGCGACGAGCAGCACTGCCGCGACCAGCAGGGCCTGCCGCATGCGGCTCACGACCTGACCCCCATGCGCAGCTTGGCGGACCGGGACCTGGGGTTCCTCCGTATCTCCTCCCTGGAGGGGGCCATCCACGGGGGATCCCAGGGCGTGAAGGCAGGATCGTCGATGAAGAAGCGCTTCACCGCCCTGTCCTCGAGCGAATGGAATGTGAGAAACGCCACCCTGGCTCCGGGCAGGGTCCATCCTGGAAGCCCCGAAAGGAGCCTCGCAAGCCTTCCCGGCTCGTCGTTGACCGCCATCCTGAGGGCCTGGAAGACCCTGGACAGGGGCTTGACCGGACGGCCCCTCACAGCCCGGCACACCGCGCGGGCGAGGTCGCCCGTGGTCTCCACGGGACGCGCCCTGACTATCTCGCGAGCGATCGAGCGGCTCCTGCCTTCCTGTCCGAAGGTGTAGACGAGGTCGGCGATCTCCGTCTCAGACATGCCCTCGAGCAGCTCGGATGCGGGCACGCCGGTGCCGCGGTCGAACCTCATGTCCAGAGGCCCGTCGAGGGAATGGGCGAAACCCCTTTCCGCGTCGTCGAGCTGGATCGAGGAGAGCCCGAGATCGAACAGGGCGGCGGCGGCTCCCCCGAGACCGTGCGATGCGAGCAGCTCGGGGATGCAGTCGAATCCCGATGCGATGATCTCGAGCCTCTCGTCATCAAGGGTCTCCCCCACTCTGCGGACGGCTTCGGGATCGAGGTCGACCGCGAGGAAACGGGCTCCGGGGAAGGCAGCCATGAGCGCAGCCAGGTGCCCTCCACCCCCGGCCGTACCGTCCACGACGAGCGCCTGCGCGGCCGGGCGGAGGAAATCGACGATCTCCCCGACCATCACGGGCTCGTGACGGGCGACCGGGACGCTGCGGGATACCTCGCGGACGCTTTCCTGCAGAGCCATACCAATCCGACCCCCGGGTGGAGCCCGGCGTCAGAGATCTATCTCGAGCCCTTCAGCCACCTCTTCGAACGAGATGTCCTCGCGTTTCATGAACGCTGCCAGCCGGTCGGGCGACCAGATCTCGATCTTGTCCAGCTGGCCCAGGAACACGACCTCGCTCTTCATCCCCGCGAGGCTCTGCAGATCGGCAGGGATGGAGATCCGCCCCTGCGCATCGACGCTGACGGGTCGCACGAAGCTTGCGAACCTCCGCACGAAGAACCTGTTGCGCTCCTGGTTGCGGGAGACTTTTCCTAGGGAGTCGCGGAGGGAGGACCATTTCTCGGGCGTATACAGCTCGAGACAGCCGTCCATCCCGAGGTTCAGGTAGAGGTCCTCGCCGGTGAGCTGCCTCCGGAACTGGGCGGGCACACTCACCCGGCCCTTTTCGTCGAGCGTGTGCTGATGAGTGCCAGTGAACTCGCCCATGTTCCCCCCTGTGAGGGATATTCTACCCCACTTCCTACCACTGTCAACCCATTTCATGGGAATTTCACCCACAGAAGGATGAGGTCGCGAGGTGCGGTCGCGGTCACCCCCCCTTGCAGGGGGAGCGCTCCGTGTGGAGGGAGCCGGGGATGGATGTGCTAGGGGGTTTCTCTGCTGGCCTTGCGTGACTTCCCGGACTCCGGCTTCTTACGCCTTCCGTCCGAGTAGTAGTAGTAGTACCTGTAGGTGTAGTAGCCGTAACTGGTGTACATCCTGAGGGGATCGAAACCGTTCAGCACGGCGCCCACGACATGGGCGGAGGCCCGCGCGAGCTTGGAGAGAGCGGTCTGGACGACCCTCTTGTTGCCGAGCTTCGCCCCCACGACGATCAGCGTTCCGTCGAACTCGGGGCTCAGCAGGAGTGCGTCGGTCACGACCGCGACAGGCGGGCTGTCGAAGATGACCATGTCCCATCCCGCCTTGAGGACACCCATGAGCTCGCGCAGCTTCGCGCTGCCCAGGAGCTCGGACGGGTTGTGCGGGATGAACCCGCAGGGCAGGACGCTGAGGTTGTCGACCCCGGTCTCCCTGATGCACTTCTCGAGCGGGGCCATGCCTGCCACGGCTTCAGACAGGCCGGGCTCCCTGGGCACGTTGAAGAGGTTGTGCGCCACCGGGCGCCGGAGATCGGCATCGACCAGCAGGCACTTCTGCCCCGACTGGGCGAAGGCTATCGCCAGGTTGGCCGATGTGGTGGACTTGCCCTCGCGGGGTCCCGCGCTGGTGACGAGGATCGTGCGGATCTGCAGGTCGGTCCTGCTGAACTTCAGGCTGGTTCTCAGGTCGCGGTAGGCCTCGCTCACCGGGTCGCGCGGGGCGAAGTAGGTGACGAGGCTCGTCGACATGCCGGTTCCCGCCGAGAAGGGCGCCGCCGATGGCCGCCTGATGCGGGGGACCACGCCGAGGATAGAGATCCCGAGAGCCTC
>JGI20214J51650_10000174_pt1 | contig 40081 bp, 35 predicted proteins | sample WetSurMetagenome_FD_51650 | JGI IMG/M metagenome (IMG submission 51650)
AAAAAGGCAAATAGGACTATTTCCCGCCACAAATATTGTTGTCGCAAACATGATCGGCGCAGGTATTTTTACCACATCAGGACTTTTAATGGCAGGATTACACGATCCGATGCTTTTAATTCTTCTCTGGGTAGTAGGCGGCATCATTGCTTTCTGCGGAGCTCTTTCATATGGAGAGCTTGGAGGTGCAATGCCGAATGCCGGCGGCGAGTATCTTTTTCTTTCAAGGTTATACCATCCGTTGTTTGGTTTTTTAAGCGGCTGGATATCGTTTATTGTTGGCTTCTCGGCTCCAATTGCTGCTTCAGCGCTTGGTTTCAGCGAGTATTTCTGCAGGGCGATACCCGCACTCCCCGCCTGGCTTAACGGATATGCATCCATTACCCCGGCAGTTACCGGAAAACTACTGGCAATAGCCATAATCCTCATCTTTACCTTTATTCATTACAGAGGAATAAAGTACGGCGCCAGAATTCAGAATATTCTTACCACTCTTAAAATCGCATTAATTCTGGTTCTCTTAATAGGAGGTTTTGCTTCCGGAAGAGGCGATATGAAAAATTTCACCATGGGTGGCAGCATAGCTCCGGGAATAGCAGGTTGGAAAACCATCGGGCTATCGCTTATGTGGATAATGTTTGCATACAGCGGTTGGAATGCTTCAACCTATATTGGCAGTGAAATAAAAAACCCTTCAAAAACACTCCCAAGATCTCTTCTTCTTGGAACGGGTATTGTAATGCTGCTTTATATCGGACTTAATACATTGTTTGTTTATGCCATTAAGCCCGGTGAAATGGAGAACGTTATTTCAGTCGGTGGTCTTGCCATGGGTAATCTTTTTGGTAAGTCGGCCGATATGGTTTTCTCAATGCTTATTGCTTTTGCACTCTTTTCATCACTTAGCGCTTTTATTATTATCGGACCAAGAGTTTATTATTCAATGGCCAGAGATGGTTTGTTTTTCAAGTCGGCTGCCACAATTCACAAAAAATACCAGGTACCGGCTAATTCAATACTTATTCAGGGCCTGATAGCTTTGATAATGGTTGTTTCCGGCACCTTTGAACAGGTACTGACATATCTTGGTTTTGCCCTGGGTATATTTCCTATTCTTGCAGTGATAGGCGTCTTCAAACTGAGAATAACAAATCAGAGCATTATAAAATTGCCGGGATACCCTGTTGCTCAGATTATATATGTATTAACAGGGTTAATGATCCTTGGACTCTCATATTTTGAAAGACCTTATGAATCTTCCATAGCAATATTTACTGTAATGATAGGAGTGCCTGCTTACTACATTTTCAAAAAGAAAAACGGGCACAGAAACGAAACCGAATAAACTGAAATCAAAAAAGGTTTCAGTTTTTAACTGCATACAACAGGCTTGTGTGATCTGTCCCCCAGTTATATCCAAGGTAGTATGGAAGAGTTCCTACTTCAGCTTTTTTAAAGGCTTCTTCAAGATCCGGTTCTTTTATATATGAAAACTCTCCCTTCGGTTTTGAATATTTACCGTATAGTTTGATCTTCCATTTCTGCTTGTCGAAATACTTATAGGCAATGCCAGAGTCGTCCTGCAGAATCGTTTGGCTTACATTAAAAACGCAGTCACGTATTTCTTTAAAGTCATTATAGTGCATCAAAAACGATGCTGCCTTTAAAAATGTATAAGAAGGAGGTATTCCTGCAAGGTATTTTTTAAATCCCGGAGTCTTGTCCAGCCCCTTATCAGAAATATCTGTTTTGAAATACAGAACCGATTGAATTTTATTTGATGACGGTGAGATAAATTCTATTTTGACACCTCTGACAAAATTCTCTGTGTTCTTAAGGTTGTCAATTACCTGGCAGTTACCCAGAGAGTCTATTCCAACCCTATGAATAGATACTATCTGGTGACCTGTTCTCTTGATTAAGATTGACATCATGGGCAATGTACCGTTCATCTTTGTCTTACTCAGGTCTTTGCTCATATTCTTTGTAATGAAATAGCTGCGTTTAAGGAGTTCTTTCACAGTACGGTTAACAGATTTAAGATAGCTCTTCACTGAATCGGCCTTCATGCTGCAGATGTCAGGCAATTCTCCTATTGGTTCAAGACCTATCAGAATGTACTGGCTGGCATCGGGATAGTAAATATTTGCATTTAAGAAATCCGGGCCTGAGAACGGATAGAAGACAGTTGTCACTGATGAGTTTTTAACGAGCTCGGTTCCTGACCACTCTTTCATTTTCTTCATCCTCAGAGAGTTCTTTGCTGAAAAAAGGGAATCAATATCACCTGAAAACTGATCCCAGTTTACCTTTTCTCCAACTGAAGCGTAGCAACTATTTTTTGCACCCTTAACTCCTGAAATAAAAGAAACCAGCTCATCAGCCGATACATCTACAGCAACAGGAGCGACAGCAGCTTCAGATACTTTCTCAGGCACCTTTACCTCTTTGGTACCAGGGGTGTGTTTACATGCAACTGCCATTACGGCCAGCAAAATAAAGGCGGGAAGATTGATACTTTTTAGCATGGGGAAAATGTTTGCATAAAAATAATAAGTAAAATACGTTTTACAACAAGAATGCTCTTAATATCTTATTCATTTTCAACTTAGCCTGTTGTTTTTCCCGGTGAGGAATTTTAAGAGAATCTTAAATTAACTTTAACATAGTTTTAATACAATTACCTGATTTCTTGTTCAGTACGGTATAATTATTGCATAGATCCTTAACAGGTTCAGTGGTTTTACCTGTTAATTAAATATTATGAATTGACAGTATAACAATTTAAACTTACTAAAATGAAAAAGATTGAATTTGCCGATAATAAATCGGGATCTTCTGTCGGGAGGATCAGAAAGATTTTAAGTTACGGTGCAATGTTAATCTTTCTTCTCTTGTTAAGCCAATGCACCGTATATACACAGGGTTCTCAGGCCAGGGTTAATGTTACACCTCCGCCATGGGCACCGGCCTACGATAATGTTGGAATGGTCCGTTATTACTATTTTCCGGATATTGAATGTTATTATGATGTCTGGAACCAGGAGTTTGTTTATCTCGAGGATGGAAGCTGGATGTTTGGATCTGTACTGCCACCATCATATGGCTGGTTTGACCTTAACACGGCTTTTATAGTTTTACTTGATTACAACGTGTTTGAACCATGGCATCATTTCAACTATTATGTTTCTCACTACCCGCGTTATTATTACAGATCTGTTTACAGAGGCAGGTATGAAGACGCTGAACATCCTATTCGTGGCTTTAATGAGCATTCAAGAACGACATTGGAGAAAAGCGGACGCGAGTCAACACAAATCCGCACTCAGACTGAAGTAAATCAGAATGTTAACCGCAGCAACACCGAAAAGGAGGTCAAGGTCAGACAGAATTACCCTGAAAGAAGAGTAACTGAAACCAGACCGGCACAACGAATGGAGTACAAAGGAAAGGAAATTGGCCGACCGGTAAGAGTATATCACAGCTCCGGAAGATCATACGGAAACAGAAGGAAGTAATCTGAAGCCGAAACAGGTTTGAATAAAAGAGACACATTAAATGGTGTCTCTTTTTTTTGTTCTCCTCTGAACTCCTGAATGGAAGATATGAATAACTTTAAATCTGTTTGGGGAGATAAAAACGGAATAAAAGAAAAAGCAATATGAAAAAGTATTTAATCATAGCATTTTTAATCATAGCATTCAATTGTGTTAAAGCACAGGAAAACGGCACTGACTATACAGCGCTTAAGATCGAACGATATAAAACTGATGCTGTTGAAATGCCGGCATTTATTCCTCTCGAGATTGGGGAAGTCAGGCCTGAAGGCTGGCTACTCGACTGGGCTTCGACAGCAGCAAACGGAATCACGGGACACCTTGATGAGTATGTCGATGTATTTAAAAAGGGATGGAAAGGGTACGGATTCAATGCCAGAGGGGTCAATGAAGACGCTACGGGATGGCCGCTTGAACAATGCAGTTACTGGCTTGACGGAGCAACAAAGCTGGGATATATATTAAATGATACCATGCTAATAAGGAAAACCTCATCGAGATTGAATATGGTTGTAGACGGGGTAATGAAAGGAGGGGAGACCTTTATTTACTGGAAACCCGCGTCAATTGTCAATGATGGCTTTAATAACTGGGGGCACGGACTGATGGGCAGGGCACTTGTATCATATTATCAGGCAACCCATAATCCAAGGATACTGGAGGCCCTGGTCAGGGTTTATAAAAAATTCCCCCTGATCAATGGTTATGATGAATTTATGCTTCTTAACAGAGGGACAACCAACATTGATGCCATGACGGAAACCTTCGTGATGAGCGGTGAACAGGCTATTCTTGATTCAATTGTTTCGTATAGCAAAAAAGAGATATCTATTCAGACTGCAGAAAAATGGAATGGCATAAACAGTGATTTCAAACCCGGCAAAGATTATAATGGTGTTCATGGTGTCTCGTTTTATGAAATACTGAGAGTCCCGGCAATGATGTACACCTGGACAGGAGATAAAAATGAGCTCACGGCATCTGAAAACATACTGGCATGGGGCGAAAAAAGCAGCCTGCTGCCTCCGGGGGTTTGCTCGTCGGAAGAGTACCTTGCCGGAACAGGCAGCATAAGAAACATTGAAACATGTAATGTACCAACATCTATGTGGTCGTTCCTGTGGATGCTCAGGCTGACCGGAGATAGCCGGTGGAGTGACAAGATAGAAACAGTTTTCTTCAATGCCGGAGCCGGCCCTGTCGCCCGTGACTTTAAAACAATGTGCTATTATCAGTCACCAAACAGATTCAGCAATAAACTTCCTGAAGTGGTTCCGGTGCCCGGCAAAGGCGATCTTGATTTTACAGACCATGGTCACGAGGTGCTTTGCTGCGTAGGCAATGTAAATAACATTATCCCTGATTATATAAGCTCCATGTGGATGGCAACAGCTGATAACGGTCTGGCTGCCACACTTTATGGCCCATGCACTCTCACAAAGAAAATACGGGACGTGGATGTAAGAATTGACTGCAACACATCCTATCCCTTTGAAGAAAAAATAGCGATGACGATGTCATTGTCAAAGGATATTGAAATGCCGGTTTACCTCAGAATACCGGGATGGTGTAAAAATTATTCTTTATCAGTTAACGGCAGGAGCATTGCTGCCAAACCAGAGAAAGGCTTCATAAAGATAAGTCGTGAATGGAAAGACAATGATAAAATAGTGATTTTGTTGCCAATGATGGTTGAAGCACATCAGGGCAGCGAGAACTCATATCCACGGATAAATTATTTCTTAAGTGGCTTTGGTGATCTGCCAAACCAGCCGGCAGCTGCAAATGCAGCCGTCAGCAATCCATTTGAATATATAACCTACGGGCCGTTGTTGTTTTCTCTTCCTCTTGCCGAGGTTAATCCCAACCAGGAAGCTGCCGGACAGAAATTCAATTATGCTTTAAATATAAACACGAAGCAGATTCAGAAAGATATTACAGTTGTAAAGAGGCCGATTACAAAAAAATGGTCATGGCAACTGAATGATGCGCCCGTTCAATTAAAAGTCAAGGCAAAAGAGATTACATGGACGCCCACTCAGCTGCAACCATTACCCAATGCTCCTGTTAAGGGTGGAAAACCTGCAACTGTCACATTGGTTCCATACGGACTTACAAAGTTCAGGGTAACTATGTTTCCTGTTACAATTGATTCTTACCGGTAACAATTTAAATTTTCTGAAAAACCCAACTCCGGTTATTTATCAGCCCCGTTTATGTCTGTTTAAACCTTTAACGGGGAATGATCTCTTTTGGGTTTTTCTATTGACCAGCCTGTTTTCAAGCCAACCACAAACAAGGCTAAGGCAACTGCACCCAGTGAGAATACAGAATCGCCAATGATCCTGCTCCATCTCAAAGACTGGAGCAGTGGATCCTGCATGAACTCCGCTGAGCGTGCATACCACATTCCATGTTGAATACTTGCTATTGTTTGTAATACACCGACAGGGAGAAGACTGATCAATAACATTAGCATCAATCCGGCATTTATGGACCAGAATGCAATGCGCAGAAGTCTGGTATTCCATTTCTGTTTGACAGTAAGTCCTTTGATCACGAAAAGCATAAGGCCGATCCCGAGGTTTCCAAAGACACCAAATAGTGCTGCATGACCATGAAGAGGCGTTGTATTCAGCCCCTGCATATAGTATAATGCAATAGGCGGATTGATAAGGAAGCCAAAAATTCCTGCCCCTACAAGGTTCCAGAAGCTTACAGAGATGATGAAATATATCGGCCATTTGTATGATTGTACCCACTCGGTTGATCTGCTGAGTTGAAGGTTATGGTAAGCTTCAAAACCCATGAAAACCAGTGGTACCACTTCGAGAGCACTGAAAGAAGCCCCGAGGGCAATTATTGCAGTAGGTGTTCCGGCGAAATAGAGATGATGGAAGGTACCGATAACACCTCCCGTCATGTAGACTATTGTAGCAAACAGTACTCCGGTAGTAGCATATTTTATATTCAGCAGCCCCATTCTCACAAAAAGGAAGGCAGCTATTACGGTTGCAAATACCTCGAAGAAACCCTCTACCCAGAGATGGACCACCCACCACCGCCAGTATTCGGCAATTGATAAATGAGTCTGACGGCCCCACATCAGGCCTGCGCCATAAAAGCCAGCGATAGCAACAGAGGCAATTATAAACAAAATAAGCATCTGGCGGCTTTCAGATGGTTTTGTAAGTGCTGGCCACAGTGCACGGAACATCAAAAAGAGCCAGATGATAAATCCGGCAAATAGAAAAATCTGCCAGAATCTTCCAAGATCGACATACTCATAACCCTGGTGACCAAACCAAAAATTCTGAACCAACCCGAGTTTTTGCATCACACCCATCCATTCACCGGCGATTGACCCGACTACAATTACAAGGAGAGCAAAGAACAGGATATTTACTCCAAGCCGCTGGTATTTTGGTTCATAACCTGATACTGCCGGTGCAATATAAAGTCCGGCCGCAAGCCATGAGGTAGCTATCCAGAAAAGAGCAAGCTGAATATGCCATGTTCTTGAAACTGAATAAGGAAGGAGTTTATCAAGTTTTAATCCATAGAAGCCGTTTCCTTCAACCCCGTAATGAGCTGTAATAACGCCAAAAAGTATCTGCACAAGTATCAGTCCGACAACCACCCAGTAATATTTCAGAACTGCCTGCATGGAAGGTGTAGGATTAAGTCCGGCAAGCGGATCATTTTGAGGTAACAATGATTGATCAAGGACATCAGACCGGTTTCTGGCATTATAGTATGCGAGCAACCCGATTCCGACAAGCAGCATTATAACGCTGAATCCTGTCCAGAGTATAATTCCGGCTGATGGTGTATTGCCAATGACCTGATCAGGTGGCCAGTTACTTGTATAGGTGATTTCTGCCCCCGGCCTTTGCGTCACGCAAGCCCATGCGGCCCAGAAGAAAAAGGCATTCATCATTTGCATTCTTCCGGGATCCTTAATTGAATTTTGAGGGATGGCATAAGATGATCTCTCCTTATCAAGAGAAGGATCGTCCATAAAAATTCCCCTGTAATGGCCACAGTTACTTAAGATAGCTTCGGCCCTTTCATCTGAAACTGTCAGAACGCCTGTTTTGCTATTGTAAGTGTTTGTCCGTAAAGCTTTTTGAAGCCTGACTTTCAACATAGCCTGCTGTTCTTCATTCAGACTGGTAAATGGCAATCCGAATGCCTTATCTGACCATTTATCAAGCAGGAAGAGAGTCTCCCTGTGAAGCCAGTCAGCAGACCAGTCGGGGGCCACATATGCACCATGGCCCCACACAGTGCCAACTTCCTGTCCGCCAATTGACTGCCAGACATTCTGTCCGTCTCTGATCTGTTGTGATGTAAACAACACAACGCCACTTTCTGTAATTACTTTTTCAGGGATGGGCGGCTTTTCTCTGTAAATCTCATGTCCGAAAAACCCAAGAACTGTGAAACAAATCAGAGTAATAACCGCAAATCCAATCCAGAGCATTCTTGTTTTCATAGATAGCAGAATTTGAGTTGATCTTCAGTTCAAATAATATATAAAAATAATTAATAATCTGTTAGTCTCCAAGTTATTATAATGTCAGACAAACTGATGATAAAATAAATAGAGAGAGCACTCATCCGCTTTTTTAACTTAATATTTTCAGAAACAATTTTTGCCAGGAGTTGTTATGGATTAAAAACAGGAGCTAAAACAAAAAGAGATTTTCCGGGGAATCAAATAATCATAAGAATTAATCTCAAAAATAACGGCCATGGCAAATTTATCAACGAAGTACATGGGATTGTCACTAAAAAATCCTGTAATAGTTGGGGCAAATAATTTGACTGCTGATATTGACAACCTTAAAAGGATTGAAGAGGCTGGTGCAGCAGCAATAGTCTATAAGTCACTCTTCGAGGAACAGGTGCAACTTGAAAACCTTGAACTGTCAGAGTTAAGAACTGAGTATGAAGAGAGGAATGCAGAAATGATAACGCTCTTTCCAAACTCCGGATCCGTACCCGGATATCCGGAGGACCATCTGCTTAAATTAAGGAGGGCAAAAGAATCTGTAAATATTCCTGTTTTTGCAAGCCTTAATGCTTTAAGTAATGAAACCTGGGTTGAATATGCAAAGAAAATTGAAGAGACCGGCGTTGACGGCATAGAACTTAACTTCTATACGGTACCTGAAAAAACAGACACAGAATATGCCGACATTGAAAAGCGGCAGAAAAATACCCTTAAGGAAGTAAAGGCTGCCGTAGCTATCCCTGTTTCAGTAAAACTGAGTCCCTTCTACACAAATCCATTACAGGTTATTTCCGGGTTGGATAAAGAAGGTGCAAACGGGTTCGTATTATTTAACAGGCTTTTTCAGCCTGATATCGACATCAACGCAGAAAAACATTTTTATCCTTTTAATCTCAGCAATAAGGAAGACAACAGACTGCCAATGAGGTTTGCCGGGTTGCTGCATGGGAACATAAGCGCTTCAATATGTACCAGTACAGGAATATTCAGCGGTCACGACGTAATCAAAATGATCCTTGCCGGTTCAGACTGTGTCCAGATTGTCAGCACCCTTTATTTAAACCAGATTGAAGTTATTGGTTCAATCCTCGGAGATATTGACAAATGGATGAATTCAAAGGGATATAAGACTATCGATGATTTCAGGGGAAAGCTTTCGCGGAATAATTCAGAAAATAAACTCCCTTATCATCGTGCCCAGTATATAGATTTTATGATGACAACATCTGAAATACTGAAAAAATATAAAACAATTAACTGATTAGAATCTCTAAAAATAAGAATGATGGCCATAAAAAAAGTTTGGGTAGAAGAAGATTGCACTGCATGCGGTTTGTGTGAAGAGATTTGTCCGGAAGTTTTTAAACTTAAAGACAGGGCGACAGTAATTGAAGGCGTGAATTACACTGATTATGAGGCAAAAATCAAAGATGCTGCAGAAAGCTGTCCAGTGGAGGTTATTAAATATTCTGAGTAAAAACAGAGGTTTAGGGTTCAGAAATGCCAGTATGAGCCTGCAGACAATATGATCAGCCCGATTATTGATTCAATAGTACAGATTTTTATTTAAAGAACTTTTTTGTCATTGATACCCGGAGCTCAATAAAACTTTTTTCAATTTATTGCTATCCAATGCTCCAGGTCATGAAACACTTTACTTGAATCGCAGTCCCAAAATAAAGTGTGTTTGCTGGTTGGGTAGACAATTAATTCGGGATCGGAATTGACCAGGCGCTTTTCGAGATAGTAAGAGCCTTTCAAGTCTATTATTTTATCTTTACCGCCATGCTGAATAAGTACAGGTAATGAAATCTGAGCCAGAGAGGACTTTTTTTTACATGTTTTTTGCATCTCACGTATTTCTGACAGATAATCCACACTTACATAATGAATTGACAGGCTGTCATTTCTTCTTGAATTAATGAAACCAGGATCGTCGGAAGACTGTTCTAATCTTTTCCCGTCGAGGTAAACAATTGGCTTTTGACGATTAAATGCAGCCGGGAATAAATATAAGAGGGTTTTTAATTTAAACATTTGAGACATGCGGGTTTTTAATGCAGCGCCAACGAGTATAAGACCTGATATTTGCCTGTTTGCTGTGTCATGAATAGCATACCCCAGGGCATAAAGGCCTCCCAAGCTTGTTCCCAAAAGGTAGATTTTTGATTCAGGGTTTTCTTTTCTGATGATACTTATCATATTATCCATATCTGTCATAACAATATCATTTGATTCCATCACAACCTTTGATTTACCTGATAATCCATGGCCCCGCAGATCCATTGCATATAACATAATATTGTCATTTTCCAGATAGTGCATGATTTTTTTATATGGATAACTATGATATCCTATCCCGTGAATAATCAGCAGCACTTTTTCATCTTTAGGGGTATTGGGATATACCCATTTTCTATAGAAAAGGTCATCTCCCTGGCTTGTAAAATAGAAAGAAGAATCAATAAGGTTGAGTGATTTTATTACAGAGCCCTCAGGCAAAAAACCATTACTTTGTGCCTGTATCCCGTTTTTACTTATCAGCAGGAATAGTGCCGCTAAAATTGTAAAACAAAAAATTTTCAAATGACTGAGGGTTTGTTTAAATACTAAACCTTATTATTTGAAATTTAATTGTACAGCAAAGTTATTATAGCATATGCCCCATGTCAATTTTATTTAGCATGCAGGTGTTTGTCAATAGCATGGTCCGCTTTCGCCGTTTTTTAGCGGAGCCGGGGCGGTGTTATAATTTTAGATCGAAACGCTAAAGGAATATTTAATTTGTTCTGTTTCAGAAGATTTATTAATTTAGGTAAGTAATCAACTTTTATTTTTCAATTATTTAAATCCAAATATGAAAAAAGCTCTGCCAGTGCTCATCGTATGCTTTTTGGTTGCCCTTTCCGAAGTCAGTGCCCAAAAAACTGTTGTGTCTGCCAACCAACACTTCACTAAAATGTTTTCAACTAAAATGCCTACAAAAAACTCAGACACCTGGATTGAGTTTAGCAGGGACAGCTTACTTTGCTGTCTTAATGAACAGGGCTTTGTAGTTGTCGATTATACTTCAGGTAATATTCTGATGCAGAAGACCTATGCCGAACTGGGAAGTAAAATAATAAACAGCAAAAAGTCAGATTTCATAGATCATGGAACACTAACAAATAATGAGAATTCAAATGCTGTTATAATATCTGATTACAAAAATTCAATTGCATCGATTGACCTGAAAAACGGGAAAGTCATGTGGGAAACAAACAGTTTCAACAGCATATTGGAATATCTGATCATTGACCGTTTTGTAATTGTTTTTGATAAAACCAGGCAGGGTTATCCGATAAGTTGTCTGGATATTCAGAATGGAAAATCACTCTGGGTTCTTGAAAATAAAAACAGGGATTTAACCTTTGATATGTTCAGTGGTTATCTTTTAGCAAACTCCTTATTTATTTCATATCCGACAAAGAAAATATCAAAGGGTGAATACATGTTTCCATATTCTCTCATTTCTACAACCAATGGTGAAACGGGTTTTACGTTTGATGTAAAGGGCGAGAGGATTGAATATCAGTACACTGCCACAGATGTAGTTTACTTTATTACAAAAGATTCTTCAAAGTATAAGCTTATTAAGATTGATGCACTTCAGAAAAAAAGGCTATGGGAACATAATCTGCAACTGACTTTCAGAATAAAAAGCCAGGTACTGGGAATAGGAGGCGGCCCGGTAAATGCCGATATTTCAGTAAAAGATGGCATAGTTCTGGTAAAATCTGATTATGGCATTGAGATACTGGATGAAAAAACGGGTGAAGATATTTACCTGCAAATGCCAGCAGATAAAACTGACAAAAAGTCTTTTTTCATGCATTTTGAAAACTCAAATTATGTGATAGACAACGGATCTGTTTATTTTACATGTAAGCATACAGGAAAGAAAGATTACTTTCTCTCAAAAGTTGATTATAAAGGGAAGACAGAAAACTGGTCTGATAGTATAACAGATTATTCCTCGTTACGGCAAATTTATAAAACCAGGTTTGGCATATTAATCCAGTATGGAGGAATCTTCAAAGACATTAACTATTACTATGATGAGCCTTCAGGGGGATGTTCACTTGAGATGGTTGATGAGAATACCGGTAAGACCAGGTGGAAATTTCAAGATAAAATGTCAACTATATACTCAGTTTCATTTGATAATGACAACAATGTATATCTGTTTTCAGGATTTACTATCTGGAAAATCAGTTTAGAAACCGGGGCTACTATTTATCAGGATAATTGTAATGCACTATATTGGACTTCCACCCCTAATAAAAACTCGAGTTGGGGGGTCACGATCCAAAGCAATCTTGATAAATATTTTGTTGATTTAAAAAGGAAAATGTTAATCACTTTTGATTTCAAGTCAGTTACCGGTTACAAATTTGATTAATCCAATGTGAAGAAGAGTTATATCTGAATATCTCAAATACGGCTTTTCAGTCCAAACGTGCCATTTTATCCTGATTCAGGCACTGAACAGGCAAAAAAAACACTTACAATTTAAATTTGTAAGTGTTTGATTTTCCTGTGGGCCCAGCTGGGCCAATTTTTATTATTCTTGTTTTTACTCCATTTTACTCAGATTAACACTATATTGGCCAATAATAGCCGTTTATAGCAATAAGCAAAAATTGTCAAAAATCATCAGATTAAATAATTCAGGCCCCTGTGCCGGCCCCTGAAAAGAAAAATCATTATATTCGGAGAGTCAAAACTGAATATAAAATGGCAAAAGTCACATTCAAACTTAAAGAGCCTAAAATCAAGGATGAAACCCTTGTTTATATGGTTATTAATTATAATAACAAAAGGCTAAAGTATTCAACTGGTGAAAGAATAAAACCGGCTTTTTGGAATACAGCTGATCATAAGGCAAAAGAGACAAAAAAGTTTTCGGAATATCCTGAGTTTAATGCAAGATTGGAATTACTTAAATCAAACGCTTTTACTGCATACAGAAAAATATTAAATGATGGAGATGAGCCAACTAATGGCCTTTTAAAAAAAGAGCTTGATAAGATCATCAGGTTTTCAGAGTCTGCTGGAAAGCCAGACCTGTTCTCCTTCATTGATAAATTTATTGAAGAATGCAGACCGATTAAAGCAAAGGGGACAATTCTTGTTTATGAAAGAGCAAAAAAGCATTTGGAGAACTTTTGTAAATCAGTAAATAAGAAGATAGATTTTTCAGATATTGATCTTGAGTTTTATAATTCATTCATTGGATACCTGACAAAGGAAGATTATTCACAAAACACGATAGGCAAGCAAATTAAAGTTTTAAAAACGTTCCTTAATGAAGCTACGGAACGAGGTATAAACACAACCGTTGAATTTAAAAAGAAGAAATTCAAACGTCCTACAGAAGAGCCTGAAAAGATTTACCTGAATATGGAAGAGATAGACAAGATTTATAAACTTGATCTGTCAAAAGACAAACAACTTGATGAAATAAGAGATCTGTTTATTATAGGATGTTTTACTGGTTTACGTTTTTCTGATTTCTCACAGCTTAAGCCTGAAAACATAATGGACGGGAATAAAATCAGGATAAGAACAAGTAAAACCAATGAACTTGTTATTATCCCTCTGCATAAGTATGTAAAAGAAATCATTTCAAAGTATAATAATAAACTGCCCAAAGCTTTAAGCAATCCAAAGATGAACCTGAATCTTAAACATCTTGGAAGCCTTGCAAAGATTACCGATAAGATGGAAACAGCGATAACGAAAGGAGGCCAATTAAAGAAGGAGGCAAAAGAAAAGTATAAGCTGATCGGGACGCATACCGCCCGCAGGAGTTTTGCAACAAACCTGTATCTGGCAGGTGTTCCGTCAATAACCATAATGAAAATAACAGGTCATCAGACAGAAAAGAATTTTTTGAGGTATATTCGTATATCTCAGGAAGAGAATGCAAACAAATTACTTGATCATCCATTTTTCAAATAATCAGGTGTATGTCAATAACGCATGGACAAAATCTAAGGGTTTTAGCTCTTGAAAAAGAACTTGAAAAACTCAAGAAGCAAAAAAAAGAGAAAAAAGAAAAATATTCGCATTTTGTTCAGATGTTAATTATGGAGTATTTGGGCATTGCGAAAGATATTCAGAACAATTATAAAAGGGCTGATATTTATGCTCCAATTATTGGAAGAGATTGGGAAACGACGAGGCAATATTTCAGCAAACTCGAAGGGGAAAAAACCGAAAAAAATTTAAAAATAGTTCTGGAATACTTTAAAAAAGTAGGGTTTAAAGAACAAGAAGAAAAAGTTCAAAAAGACTTAGATAAAATTATTGCCAAAAAATAGTAGTACTACTGGTTTTACTACTCTGTAAAACCCGAAATACTTTCGCTGTTGTAATTAAAACAGCAAAGTATGAATTCAATAATCTTACAAGGGATCAACACCGATGATCTTAGGAAGCTTTTTCAGGAGGTTCTTGAAGAACAACTTAGTCAGGTATCAACCACCCAAAAATCAGGCAAGGGACTTGCTTATTTAAACCGTTTTGAAGTAGCCAAACTTCTTAGCATCTCACTGCCTACTCTTAATAACTGGTCAAAAGCCGGAATAATTCAATCTTACCGGATTGGCAATAGGGTTTTATATAAGCCTGAAGAGATTGATCAGGCAATAAAATCAGTCAGGAATCTGAAATACAAAAGGGGGTAATTATGGCACATGATAACGATTACTCCGTGATTGCATTTTTCCCAATGGAAAAGCCAAAGAGTTGGGAGTTTGTCCATAAGCTGAATGGTTTTGCTGACTTCCTGAACAGAGAGCATCCGGATTGGAAATATATGAATGTTTATGACCGCCGGAGCACAAAGTTCCTTAAGCGCTTGTACAAGGGTAATTCAATTCCCGAATTCCTTTAACTTTTTTTTTAACCTTTAATAATAACCTTTAATAACCTTCATTGGATTTATTAATGGCCACACATTTCAAACTCAAAAAAACATGTCATTCAAATTATCATATTCAAGTATTGTCAAAACAGAGTTAGTAGCAAATTCAATGTTTGGGGGCTCGTCAAAATTAAGGTTGATTGATGGGGAGCTTATTGATGTTAGCAAAAAGGCGAAAATCTCAGGGAGAAAGAAAAAAGGGAAATCCACTAAACCCAAAGATCAAAGCAGTCCTATACCCGAATCATCTGAGAAAACAGAAGAAAGAAAAACATTCAGGCTTAATAAATCAAAAGTCAAAAAGAAATGTCATGCATTCAGCCGGCTTGAAAAAAGTAAGAAGTTTCTTGCATTCTATTCAATCAGTTTTCCCTGTGGCTTACCTGATGAGAATGCTTATAAGATTTTCAATACATGGCTGACCCGTTGCCGTAAAAGCATGAACCTGAATTCATACTTGTGGGTTGCAGAGAGGCAAAAGAACGGGACAATACACTATCATCTCCTCACTAATGATTTTATGTCAATTAAGCAGGTTAACGGGTTTATGGGAACAGCCCTAATGACAGAGAAGAAAAAAGGCGTTGAAGCTCTTAAAAAGATAGATATTGATAAATATAACGGGGTTGATGTTAAAAAGGTTGGTCAGAGTAAAAACGGCTTAATCAGCTATCTGGCGAAATATGTTACCAAAAACGAAGTTGAGTTTTACCGTCTGCCCTGGCATTGCTCCAGGGATGTTTCAAGATTATTCACATCAATAAATTATGATGATGAAGAACAGGACAAATATTGGAATCAACTCCCTGAGAGCTCGAAACATTATAATGTAAAGTTTGAGGAATACTACAAGGTTGCAGGATTTATGTTCAAGCCTAAAACAGAGATATATGAAGATTTAGACATTATAAACGAAATTATTTATAATCAAAACAATAACTAATATGAATAAAGAAAACAAAACAGAAGAAGTTGACAACATGACATTATCCTTTTCGGAAAGTCACTTGATTTGCCAAGATTGCGGATCAAAAAGAAGAGAGGTCGAGTTAAACAGGATTCCTTATGAGGACAGAGAGTTTTTTAAAATAGCATTGACATTTGATGAATTCAAAGAAAAAGCAAAGCTTGTCTATTGTAAAAAATGTGATGCATATTCCATTATATCTGGAATTCCGACGATCCTATTTTGAATGAGTGTAACTATAATTATAGAATAAAGCCTGTCCAAAATATTGCATGTGGTGTTAAAAAAATCTAAGATTTTATGTTTAGCTTTAAAAACAAAGACTATGATAAGACTACGTATCAATAAATCTTTAATAAATTGCTGAAATAAAAGTCTTAAAAGATGCCAATAATATATGTTGATAATTACAGGGGTTTTCAAGAGACGTTTCTTCCGCTAAAAAGTATAAACTTTCTAGTTGGTGAAAACAGCACGGGGAAAACTTCAATTTTAAAGCTAATTCGGATTCTCACAGATTTTAAATTCTGGTTTAATGTAGATTTCAACAATGAAGAAGCCGACCTCGGTTATTTTAGTGAAATAGCGAGTTACTCTAATCCAAGTAGGAAAGACTTCATAATTGGTATTCTTGGTGATAATGATAGAAGTGACGTCGAGTTAAGTGCGGTAAAAATGAAATTTATTTCATGCGATGGATTACCTATATTATCTGAGATTAATTTTGTTGAGAAGGGATATAATGTACAAGCGCTAGTTTTAGAAAAATCAATAAAATACCGCTATGATAAAATAACAATAGAAAATATTCAGGGAGAAAAAAAGACCAGATATTTTAAGGCGTGGATTAAAAAAAACGGATTAAAGAATAAACAATATACAGAATTACCGCTAGCGGAGCCATTACCAAATCAAGCTTTTTTTGTAGTTAAAATACTAATATTTAATCAGTTAAAAGTTGATAGTACCCTTGCTTATTCGATGCCCCTTTTCATAAAGGACCTAGCTTGGCTTGCCCCCATAAGGACAGAACCTCAAAGAACTTATGATAGGTACAATACAAACTTTAAGCCTGATGGTACTCATTCACCTTATTTACTGAAAAAGTTACTTAGTGATCAGAAACATGAAGCAGTTTCAAAAAAAGTCGAAAAGATATTAGCTAAATTTGGTTCCGATAGTGGATTATTTGACAAAATCTCAATCAACCCTTTGGGTAAAAGTGAAACAGCACCTTTTGAGGTACTTGTATCTTTAGAAGGAAATCCCATAAAGATTACTAATGTTGGGTATGGTGTTTCGCAAATTTTACCAATAATTGTAGAAGTAATTTCAAGACCAAATAATTCTTGGTTTGCTATTCAACAACCCGAGATTCACTTACATCCTAGAGGACAGGCAGCTTTCGGCGACTTGGTATTTAAATCAAACCAGACTGAAAAAAAGTGCTTCATTATTGAAACACATAGTGACTTTATTATTGATAGATTTAGAGTCAAACTGAATGGGGCAAAAAATAAAGACGGACTGATGGATAGTCAAGTAATATTCTTTAGTAGGGATAAAGGTCTAAATCAATTAACTTGTATCACAATTAAAAATGATGGATCATATTGTGAAGAACAACCCAAAGAATTCAGAGAGTTCTTTATCAAAGAACAAATAAAGTTATTAAATATTTAACATTCATGTGTATTATAATTGACGCAAACACCCTAGGAAGTGTGTTTAATAGTTCTAGTGCAAATCACGATGAGTTTAAGCCAGTTTTTGATTGGATATGGGAAGGCAAGGGAAAGATCGTATATGGAGGGACTAAGTATAAAGAAGAAGTATCAAATTCCAAGTATTTAGGTTTAATTACTGAATTTCGTCGACAAGGTAAAGCCGTTCTAATTGATGATCAAAGCGTTGACCAAGAGGCAGAGCGAGTTTCAAAGTTAATTGTGCACCGTGATTTTGACGATCAACATCTTGTTGGCCTATTATTGGTGTCAGGTTGTATATTAATATGTTCACTGGATAAAAGAGCGTATCCTTTTTTTACTCACACGATGTTTTTTAATAATCCAAAGGGAAGACCAAAAATTTATAGTGGTAGAAGAAATAATAAGCTACTAAACGATAAATATATTACTTCCGTATGTAAACCTTGTTCCAAAACGACTAAAGAACAAAAGGATAGAATAGGAATTAACCCCACCTGAATAGATTCATTACTATTAACTCGGCCCCCCAGCCGGCCCCCTAGAAAATCAAAAACCCCCTAATCGCTTGAATTAGAGGGTTTTATTATTTGTTTTTGTGGGCCCAGCTGGGCTCGAACCAGCGACCCCCTGATTATGAGTCAGGTGCTGCTAACCAGCTGAGCTATGGGCCCTGAAAACTTCCGATACTTAACTGCGACCCTCCCGATCTGCGATCGGGATGCTGCTAACCAGCTGAGCTATGGGCCCGTTAAAATCGGCTGCAATATTAATTAAAAATTGAATTATTTGCAAATTTAATACATAATTGACGCGGGGTCATTGCGGTGATTCTGCAGAACCGTTGCATGCAACGGTTCTACGACAACGACGTGATCAATTACTTTCCGCCCCGGGGTTCTCTACTTCTCTTATGAAATATGCAAAACATTCATTTTCTTTAAAAACATATATCACTATCTGCCCCTCTTGTGTTTTACTTTTAGCAATAAGTATGTTTGCCAGATTATCTTTGGCATCTTTGCATTTGTAAAGAATTTCGTCATCACCGTTCTCATTTGTTGATTCTGTAACTCCATCTGCCAGTATAAAGTAACCAGTCCCTTTTTCCTCATTTTCCGGGATTACTATGAACATACTTATGGTTTTGAAATACTTAATTGTTGCCTCGTTTTCAATCCACTCTGAAAACTCTCCCATATTACCCTTTTCATCAACGGTAGCATATGCAGAATGAGAGGCAAGATAATTGACAGAAGAACTTTCCTGGGCATAGGAATGACAGGTGCCTGTAATAAACAGAACAGCAATGGTCAGAATGTATTTGTACATGGTCAGGCTGATTTTAATTTATATGGTAAAGTAGAACCGTTGCATGCAACGGTTCTACTAAAATATAATTAAAATTTGTTGATATCAGGTTATTGATCATCTTTATTGTAATACTGGAACAAAACATCGGCAGCTTCATCAAGGTCATTGCCGAAGGTGATCAATCCACCCCTGTCACCTGCCATAACAATTATCCTTTTTTCAAACACCTCAGGACTGCTAAAGATTCGTATCATCTCCCTTGCCATTGCCGGCGTACCATACTCAATAGCCGGATCGGTAGTAGGCACCTTGTTCATCAGCTCTTCCCAGAGCCTGCCATTGTGAACGTGAATTATCGCCCTTGTCCCGGGATCAACAGAATATATTGCAGCATGGGTGAGCGACTCGGATGAGGCTTTAAGCGGACCAACACACATGACAGCATTGTCATCAATATTGAAAGAGGAGACTTTTACATAATGACCTGGCTCAAGTTCTGTAATGTCACCGGTGGAGGAACCGGTTATGATGAACTGCTGCGTACTTCCAATCCTGGTACTCAGGTTGCCAAAGCCAACACCATTCTCGTATGCCCCTACAAGGTCAAGATTGAAGAGTATATCCCTCCAGTGATTAATAATTTCATACTGCTCTTCTGAGATGACCGGTCCCGATTGACTCCAATAGCAGTTGAATTTAACAATTCCTTCCATAATGATTTATTGTAATAACAACGATTCAATTTCTTTTCTCTCCGGTTTGCATATTCCCCTGTCAGTTATAAGACCGGTAACAAGACGTGCCGGAGTAATGTCAAACCCAAAATTTGCAACCGGCGTATTATCAGGACAAAGTTGCACAATTGTTGTGCCATTTAATCCTTTTCCTTCTATAAATATTACCTCTTCGGGATCCCTTTCTTCAATGGGTATGTCAGACATGCACTCCAGTGAAGGGTCGAAAGAGGAGACAGGGAACGCTGAATAGAACGGAATGTTATTGTCAGAAGCAGCAAGCGCTTTGAGGTAAGTTCCTATTTTGTTTGCCACATCACCGTTAATAGTGGCACGATCACATCCGAGAATCACAATATCGACCATTCCGTTTTGCATAAGGTGACCGCCTGTATTATCAGGTATAAGAGTGAAAGGTACTCCGTGTTGTCCCAGCTCAAAGGCAGTAAGTCTTGCTCCCTGGTTACGCGGTCTCGTTTCATCAACCCATACATGTACCTTTATCCCTTTATCATGAGCCATATATACAGGTGCAAGGGCTGTGCCGTAATCAACCGTAGCCAGCCACCCTGCGTTGCAGTGGGTAAGGATGTTCACTGTTGCACCATTTTTCTCTTTGCTAAGTTTTTCTAAAAGGGGAAGACCATTTAGTCCCGTGCGACGGCAACATTCGACCTCTTCTTCGCACAGTATGGCGGCGGCTTTATGCGCAACTGCAGCAAGATCAGCTGAAGGCTCCTGCTGTTCAAGCAGAGCCATCATCCTGTCAACAGCCCATGCAAGATTCACAGCCGTGGGACGGGTGGCTTTTAACCTGGCGGCATCATTTCTTATGTCAGCAATACGATCTTTCGATCCTGCATTCTCAATAGCCGACAGCGCGATACCCCATGCAGCCGTAACACCAATAAGAGGAGCCCCTCTTACTGCCATGGACGTGATTGAGAAACAAATGTCGTCAGTACTCCTGAGCGGAATAATTTCAAAGCTAAACGGCAGTTTTCTCTGATCTATAATCCATACCAGTGAAGGATCAATTTCATCCGGCCATATACTTCGGTAATGTTTTCCCCCAACATTCATTTAAATAGACACTCATGAATATAGCACACAAAATTATAAAATAATTGACTATTATTTGCTGTGTGAAAAACCGTGGAACATTTTAGATTTTTCGAACAAAACCAACGATAGTTCTATTTTTTTTCGTTTCAAGATATTATATTTGCCCGGAAGGGTATAATTTTCGGTGTCAGCAATGGTAAATAAAGACGAATACAGAACAAAGATAATCCTCACAGCAATAAAGATATTCAGCCGGTATGGTTTTAAAAAGACAACCATGGATGAAATATCCAAAGCGCTTAAAAAAGGTAAGAGTTCAATCTATTACTATTACAAGAGCAAGGAGGAGATATTTGAAGCCGTTGTTTTATATGAGGCCAATCAGTTGCGCAGTCACCTTACAACGGCTATCAAGGAGGTGGATGACCCCGCCGAAAAGCTCACGAATTATATATTTGTAAGGATGAGGTCTTTTGAAAAACTCTCAAACTACTATAATGCTGTCTTTGACAAGAACCTCGACCATTATGAATTTATTGAAAAGATACGAATGCATTACGACAGGGAGGAGCTTGCCATAATAAGGCTGCTGATATATCTCGGGAAACAGAGAGGTACCTTTAAGGTTAATGACAGTGAATATACAGCCATGGCCATTCAGACAATGTTGAAGGGCTTTGAGGTCCCGATGTTCTGGCGCAAAAGGGACCTGAACAATGAGAGCCGGCTCAATGCAATCCTGGAAGTGATTTTTAACGGAATACTTAATAAGTAACCTGCCGCTTACTTTTTAACTGAAGCAACCGGAGCCGCTTTTTTCCGGATAAAAGCCCATATAAGCAGTGTAATACCCGCCAGAATAAATGGTATGCTCAGCAGCTGTCCCATATTGAGGCTCATTCCTCTTTCAAAAGACACCTGCTCCTCTTTTACAAACTCAACGAAGAATCTGAATGTAAATACCATTATAAGAAAGATGCCAAAAGTGAGGCCCGGGGTGAATTTTCCCTTGTTCCTCCAGTAAATACGTAGCAGCACAAAAAAGGTGATCAGGTAAGCCAGTGCTTCATAAATTTGTGTCGGATGCTTTGGAACACGCTCACCAGCCTGGAGGAATACGAATCCCCATGGCAATGTTGTTTCCACTCCGTATATTTCTGAATTAAAGAGATTGCCAAGTCTGATAAGACATCCGGCCAGGGCCACAACAATCACTACCCTGTCTATGACCCACAGGAAAGGCTTCTTCTCCTTGCGTACGAAGAGCCAGAGGGCAATAAGAATGCCTATTGCAGCTCCATGGCTTGCCAGCCCACCCTTCCATATCTTAATTATTTCAATCGGATGTGCCATATAATATTGTGGCTCATAAAAGAAACAATGTCCCAGTCTGGCGCCAAGAATTGTTCCGATGGCAGTATAAACCGTCAGCTTATCGAGAAGCTCATCAGGGAGACCCTCATTACGGAACATTTTTCTGATAATGTAGTATCCGAATACAAATCCGGATGCAAACAGCAGGCCGTACCATCTGACAGCAATAATATGTCCGAAAACAGTTGCCGAAAAAATCTCGGGGTTTACATCCCAGTTAATTATCAGGAAGTTCATGGCGTATACTTTTGAGCTACAAACATAAATAAAAATCCTGATAATTCTTCAGATGGCACCAATGTTGCTTATTAAGCAACATTGATGTAAGTTTGCAAGTGGTGAAACATATGTATAAAATATTTGGAATTGCAGGCATACTGCTGGCGGCAGTAGTATTATCATGTGCACGGCAGAGCTCTCCTTCAGGGGGGCCAAGAGATAAAAAGCCACCTGTTGTATTGAATTGTAAACCCGAAAACGGCTCAAAATGGTTCAGTTCTAATTCATTTGAAGTAACCTTTGATGAGTACGTTATTCTTGACAAGATCAGTGAAAAATTCATGGTTTCACCGCCACTGAAGGCGAAGCCGGAGATAATGTTAAAAGGCAAGAAGCTGGTTGTGAAATGGGATGATAAGCTTGCTGAAAACACAACATACACTTTTTATTTTCAGGATGCCATTAAGGACAACAATGAAGGCAATGTACTGAATAATTATCAGTACAGTTTCTCAACCGGGGCGATTCTTGACTCACTCTCCATTACAGGTAACGTGTTTAATGCCCTGGATCTGGAAGCTGCACAGGATGTTCTTGTTATGCTTTATTCAAATCTTTCTGACACTGCTCCGGCCAAAACACTTCCGGCATATATTACCAAACCTGATCCGTCAGGCGGTTTTTGTATTAATCATATCAAACCGGGGACCTACAGAATATTTGCTCTCAATGATATTAACGGAAACAGGAAATATGACGGTGGGGACGAGCAGTTTGCCTATCTCGATACAGTGGTATCCATCTCAGCAAAGGATTTTTATAATGTAAAGCTCGATACTCTAAAGCGGTTCCCTGAGAAACCAAAGGGGAAGACAGAAGCAAAGCCTGTTGTACAAAAACCAGATCTCTTTACTAAGGGGCGTTTTCAGCTGTACCTCTTTGATACTGAGAAAACGAACCAGTACCTTACCTCTTCTGACAGAAAGAAGGCCGGACTGATGACTTTTACACTTGCCAGGCCTGCCGACACGGCGAAAGTTACAATGCACATTCTGGGAGAGTCCGATTCTTCGTGGTATATGGAAGAGAATCCCACCCGTGACACGTTTAATATATGGATCAGAGACAGTCTGGTTTATTCAAAGAGTGCACTAAAGGCGCTGGTCAGATTCCCATATACAGATTCAACTCACACACTTATTTACAAGACAGACACTGTGAGGATGAATTTTGCAACAAGGACACCAGCCCAGAGAAGAGGCAAGGAGAGAAAACCTCAGTTACTCACTCCGGTTTTCAGACAGGTGATAAAGCCAGGTACCGTTCCTGCATTTATGGGAGTAAACCCGCTGCATATGCCAGACACATCAAAAATGTATTTTGAGCAGGCCATAGATACCAACTACACCAGACTCAGTCCCGTTTTCAGCCAGGTACCAGGGAATAGCAGGAAACTCCTGCTGACGAATAAATTGATCCCCGGAGAATCATATACCCTGATTTGCGATAAACATGCCTTCTCTGATATCTTTGGAGGAAGCAACGATTCAACCGCGTACAAATTCAAGGTTGCAACGGATGCCGATTACGGAAAGTTAAACCTTAACATTACCGGATACTCAGGGAAGATCATTGTTCAGCTCCTTGGCGAAAAGGAGAAAGTTATAAGCCAGAAAGATATTGTGGCTCCGGGTAAGGTCGCCTTTGGGTTGGTTGATCATGGTAAATATCGTATCAGAGCTATTTACGACCTCAATGGCGATGGCAAATGGACATCCGGGAGCTTTGCCCTGAAGAGGCAGCCTGAACCGGTAAGCTATTATCCGCAGGAGGTTGAAATAAAGATAAACTGGGAAATAGATCAGGATTGGGATATAAGCAATAAAAATTCCAAAGTCATCGGACTGAGGGCTAAGCCTGAAGTCAAAACAAAAACTCAATCACAATGACATCCCGGAGGACATTCATAAGGAACTCAGCTATTGCCGGTGCCGCTATAGGCGTTGGTATTCCGGCTTTTGGGAAGATGACTGGCAGCAGGTGGATTACAAACAGGCCCGAATTGAAGAAGAGGCTCTTCCGGAGCACAGCTGTTGAAGAGACAATAAACGATATAAAGGCATACCTGGGTGATAATGAACTGGCATGGCTCTTTGAAAACTGTTTCCCCAACACGCTTGACACAACAGTATATTACAGCGAAAAGGAAAATCGCCCTGACACCTTCGTTATTACAGGTGATATACATGCAATGTGGCTCAGAGACTCCACAGCACAGGTGTGGCCGTACATTTCACTGGTTGCGAGGGATGCGAAGCTTAAAGAGCTGATTGCCGGTGTCATCAACCGACAGATGAAATGCATTCATATTGATCCTTATGCAAATGCCTTTAATGACGGGCCCACAGGCAGCGAATGGCAGAATGACCTGACCGAAATGAAACCGGAGCTTCATGAACGTAAATGGGAGATTGATTCTTTATGCTATCCTGTCAGGCTTTCATATGGCTACTGGAAAGCAACCGGAGACACCTCTGTATTTGATACCGGTTGGAAAGAGGCAATGACAGCCATAATAAAAACCTTCAGACAACAACAGAGAAAAGAAGACAAAGGGCCGTACAGATTTCAGCGTGTCACCGGATGGCAGACCGACACTGTTGCCGGCGCCGGCTATGGTAACCCTGTGGTGCCTGTAGGCCTGATAGTATCTATTTTCAGACCATCTGATGATGCCACCATCTGGCCCTTCCTTATACCATCAAACTTTTTTGCCGTTAAATCGCTCCGCCAGATAGCGGAAATATCGGGTGAGGTACTGCATGATGAAGCATTGAAAGCTGATGCAAGTGCCCTGGCTGTTGAGGTTAAGGCTGCCCTTGATAAATATGCCGTTGCACAACATCCTGAGTATGGAAAGATAATACCATATGAGACTGACGGATATTATAACTACAATTTTATGGACGATGCCAATGTGCCGTCACTTCTTGGTATGCCATATCTTGGGACAATTGATAAAGACGACCCTTTATATATAAATACAAGAAGCTTTATATTGGGCAGGAGCAATCCGTATTATTTCAGCGGAACAAAGGGTCACGGCGTAGGTAGCCCACATACCGGCACCGACCGCATCTGGCCAATAGCCATAACTATGAAGGCTCTCACTGCATCAGCCGACGAAGACATTGTTGAGTCGCTGACTATGCTGAAAGCAACACATGCCGGGACGGGCTTCATGCACGAGTCGTTTATGAAGGATGACCCTGCGCAGTTTTCACGTAAGTGGTTTGCCTGGGCCAACACTCTCTTTGGCGAGCTGGTACTTAATACTTACATGACCAAACCGGAGCTGTTAAAAGAAGTTTAACCATAAAAAAATTTATATGACAGACATTGTTGCCGGTGTGGATATCGGCGGAACCAATACAGTAATAGGTTTTGTAACCAGTGAAGGAGACGTTTTGAGTGAGGGCAGGTTGTCTACTGCCGACTATGCTTTTGCCGAAGATTTTGTGGAGGCACTGTCTGCAAAGATAGTTGAGATGCAGAAGGGGCGAAACGATCTGAAACTGCGGGGGATAGGCATAGGTGCTCCCAACGCCAATTTTCATAAAGGTACCATTGAACTCGCTCCCAACCTGAGATGGAAGGGTATAGTTCCACTGGGCGATATGATGGAGCACAAGAGCGGTCTTACTGTCAGGCTCACCAATGATGCCAATGCTGCAGCGCTGGGAGAGATGATGTTTGGTGCGGCAAAGGGGATGAAGGACTTCATTATTCTCACACTTGGAACAGGTCTTGGCAGTGGCATTGTTGTTGGCGGCGAGGTTGTTTACGGGCATACCGGGTTTGCAGGTGAACTCGGGCATCTCACTGTGGTGGCAGGGGGCAGGGTCTGCGGGTGTGGCCGCAGAGGCTGTCTGGAGACCTACGCATCGGCAACGGGCCTTGTACGCACCGTTCTCAGCCTTCTCAGTGACCGCAGGGAAGAGAGCATTCTGCGTAACATGAAGTCGTCAGAGATCACATCAAGAAGGGTGGCGGAAGCCGCTGCTGCCGGCGACGTGATAGCCGCCGAAGCCATGGACCAGACTGCCCGCATGATAGCCCTCGGAATAGCCAATAGCGTAGTCTTCTCAAGCCCGGAGGCCATCTTCCTCTTCGGCGGACTGGCACAGGCGGGTGATGCAATTATTGTCCCGACCCGTAAATATACAGACGAACTGGTACAACCTGTTTTCCGCGGTACTTTTTCAATACTTCCTTCGGGCCTCCCTGAAGCAAGAGCCGCAGTACTCGGCGCTTCAGCATTAATCTGGAAAGAGATAAAATAAATTTGCACGTTTCATCTCCATGTAATACCTTTGTATTATTGGTTCTTTTGGTTCAGAAGTAAACCAAACCAACACATTTTATGGAAATTAAGGTTAGAGAGTTTGGGAGCAGGTTAGTTTGTCCGGCAATGGCTGATGTTTCAGCCTTGCTGGATGAACTTTGCCTTAAAAACCCTATTGCCGTGATTAACTGGAATACCTTCAGGTATAAGCCTGATGTTCAGTTTGCTATGGCTTACAGCCTTAATGAAATATTTCTAAAATATTATGTTAAGGAATCACATACTAAAGCTGAAAAATCTAAAATTAATGAAATGGTATGTGAAGACTCCTGTGTAGAGTTCTTTGTTTCTCCCGAAGATGACGGCATTTACTATAACTTCGAGTTTAACCCTATCGGCACAATTTATTTAGGTTGCGGTACCGGCAGGCACGACAGCACAAGGATAGACAGTGACACGGCAGCCAAAATCCGGACACTTGGTTCCATGGGTACAGATCCATTTACTGAGACAGATGGTGAGACCAGCTGGACACTTACTGTTGCCATTCCCTTTGAAGTATTCACCCGGCATAAGATAGATAGCCTGAAAGGGAAGACCTTCAGGGCAAATTTTTACAAATGTGGTGACAGGCTGAGCAATCCTCACTATGTAACGTGGAACCCGGTAAAGACTGAAAAGCCTGATTTTCACAGGCCGGAATACTTTGGAAAAATTCTTTTCACTGATTAAAGCAAAAATGATAAAAGGAAATGCAGTAATAGGTCAGTCCGGAGGACCGACTTCGGTCATTAACTCGAGTCTCGCGGGAGTTATTTCAGCTTGCAGCTTTTCTCCTTCAATAGATGCTCTTTATGGAATGCATTATGGTATTGAAGGGCTTATGCATGACCGGCTTTACAATTTATCAGCACAACCTGAAGATGTCATATGGGGATTGCAGCGTACACCTTCATCTGCACTGGGGTCAACAAGATATAAACTCAAAGAGGAAGATTTCCCTGCAGTACTTGAGGTACTGAAAAAGCACAATATTCGTTACTTCTTCCTTATTGGAGGAAACGACACCATGGATACAATTAACAAGGTTGAATCATGGTCACGTGAAAATAACTATGAATTGGTTGGCGTTGGCATTCCAAAAACAGTTGATAACGATCTTTTTGGCACTGATCATACTCCCGGGTTTCCATCTGCTGCGTGGTCCAATATACTTAATGTGATGCAGGCCGGCATGCTGGCCAGGGACATGAAGAAGGTGGATCAGTTTGTAATTTATCAGACCATTGGCAGGGATGCCGGATGGCTTGCAGCTGCTACTGCCCTTGCAAAGAAAGAGGAGGATGACGCTCCTCATCTGATATATACTCCCGAGCATTCTTTCAACACTGAAAATTTTCTGGGTGATGTTGAACGGTGCATATCGCGTTATGGCTGGGTATCCATAGTATGCGGTGAAGGAATAAAATNTGCCGACGGNACACCGGTAAGCGCCTCAGTGGTAAAAGATAAGTTCAGCAATACGGAATTTGGTGCAATGGGTGGGACAAGCGCTGCTATTAACCTGCATCGCATGATTTCTGAAAAATTCAATATCAGGGGCGAGTTTCAGATAACAGAATCGCTGATAATGAGCGACTTCGTAAGAGCACTGCCAAATGACATCAGGGAGGCATTTAACTGTGGAGTAAAAGCTGTACGGCTTGCCGAAGAGGGAGTGTCAGGTTTCATGGTGACAATGAACAGGGTCAGTAATTCTCCTTACAGGATTGAATACGGAAAAGTGCCTCTTAAGGAGGTGGCAGTGGCTGCAAGACCAATGCCTGAAGAGTATTTTAACAGTGAGGGAAATTTTGTTTCTGAAAAGTTCCTGAATTATATGAAGCCTCTATCCGGTGACTTGCCGGGTTTTGTCAGGCTGAAAGATATTATAGTAAGTTAAAGTTACATAGGGAAGAAGATGGCTATGAAGTTCAACAAAGTGATTCTGTCAATTAATGCGCATCCGGATGATGCTGAGTCCTGGAATGCCGGGGCCCTGAAGCTTTTAAGTGAAAAAGGATACACGATCGTCATTGCAACAATGACGGGAGGTGAGCTCGGTGGTTGCAACATGTCAATGGAAGAGACCTTCAGGGTACGATACCAGGAGGCAAAAGCCGCTGCCGCAGTTCTTGGTGCCGAGTACTATAATCTGGGCGGGATCGACGGATTTCTCTATGACACCAAAGAGTTAAGATTAAAGACCATCTCCCTGATAAGAAAGGTAAAGGCCGGAGTAATTTTCACGCATCTGCCAAATGACTATCATCCTGATCACCGGGCCACGGCAGCCATTGTTGAAGCAGCAGCAATAGTTTCATCACTTGATCCGGTACCTGTTGATGAGGATCCGCTTGACATCACTCCTCTGCTTTATCATTCTGCGCCACTGAAGCTAAGTGATCCTCTCGGAGCACAGCTGACCGCACCTGATTTTTTTGTTGATGTCACCAGCGTGGTTGAGGTGAAAAAAGAGATGCTCGGCCGCCATCATTCGCAACTGGAGCTGATGAAACACATGCATAAGATTGATGATTTCTTTGGTTACGTACTTGAAGGCAACCGTGAATATGGACGTATGGCAGAAGTAGATTATGCCGAGGTTTACTGGCAACATCTGGGCGGCGGGTTCCAGTCTGTTCCGCAGGTGCAGACTGACCTGGCTGAATATATAGTTAAAGCAAAAAATTTAAAAAGATGAATCTGAAAGAGGCGCGATATACAAGGTATGCTCTTATTAAAGAGATGCTTGAGACTCCGGATGTGATCAGGAATTTCGACCCGGCCTGTGTTATCCCTTTTTGCAATGAAGTGAAGAACTGCCGCGCCCTGTTTCTTACAGGAGAAGGCAGCAGCAGAATCTTCCCGGCAAAGAGAGCTCTTTATGAACAGATGAGAAAAAACTATTCACTGCCTCTCTTTACAGAAGGAGCAACACAGGCCCTCGAGTATGATTTGGGTGATTATGCTGTCTTTGCAGCGTCTAACTCCGGTCAAACAAAAGAGGTTGTCAGACTGCTCACAAAGTTAAAGGTTGAAGGTCACAAAAAGCTCTTCGCCATCACTGCCAATAAAGAGACTAAACTGGAGCAATTGGCAAATCGTACAAACATATTGAATTGTGGGAAGGAAGAGGCTGTTGCTGCAACCAAATCGGTTGTTGAGCAAGCGTTGTTCTATGATGCCCTGCAGCACTTATTAGACGGTAGGGATACGGAATTTGTCAAAGGTGCTGCAGGTGCATTTGAAAAGGCACTGTCCATTACAATCGATGAAGAAACAGTAAGGAAGATCGCGGCTGCCCCTGTCATCTGGTTTGCCGGCCGCAATAACGGTGTTGCCGAAGAACTGGCTCTGAAAACCAATGAGATAACCCGCAAGCGTTCCGGATACCTTGAAGGCACCTATGCTGTTCATGGCATTGAAGAGGTAATGAATCACGATGAGGTTTTGATATGGATCAATCCATTCAGGGAAGAGCAGGATAAGTTCGCAGAAGTGCTTGAGAAGGGCGTTGGTATGAATGTAATTGCCGTTGCTCCTGAACAGACTCGTTTCAATACTGTCATTATCCCTGAAAGCGGAGATGCCACGCCTTATACTGAGCTTGCAGCAGGCTGGAACATACTTGTTGAAACCGGCCTGGCTCTCGGCATCAACCTCGACAAACCCACCCGTGCACGAAAGGTTGGTAACGAGTACCTGCCATCCTGATTTTTATAGCCGATGGTTTTATAATTGCATTTTTTTTCATTCAATGGAATGTAAAGATTATATTTACATTTACTTTAAATTATACCATTGAATGGGAAAGCAACTTGCAGTTGTAGGCATTGATATAGGCGGTACAAACACCGTTTTTGGTTTTGTTGACCGCGATGGAAATATTCTTGGCGAAGATAGTTTAAGCACCACTCAATATGTAGAACCCGAGGTTTTTGTAGCCGCTCTTTATGAAAAGATAATTGTTACAAAGGAAAAGCGGTGTCCGGAAGTCGATATACTCGGTTTTGGAATAGGCGCACCTATGGGCAATATTAATAAAGGTACTATTGAATACCCTGCCGATCTGCCTTGGAAAGGAATAATACCGCTGGCAGACCTGTTTAACCGTCACACCAATCTCCCTGTTGTTGTAACCAATGATGCCAATGCGGCAGCTGTTGGCGAGATGATTTACGGAGGTGCAAAAGGCATGAAAAACTTTGTTGTCATCACCCTGGGCACCGGCCTTGGAAGTGGATTTGTCGTTGACGGAAAGCTGGTTTACGGCCATGATGGCTTTGCAGGGGAGATAGGTCATACAGTCATCAGACCGGGGTCTTCAAACAGAGATTGTGGTTGTGGCCGCAAGGGATGTCTTGAGACATATGTCTCTGCTTCCGGGATTAAGCGTACGATGCTTAAGATTCTTGCCGACAAGCTTGAACCAAGTGAACTGAGAAAATACAGTTTTGATGAGCTCGATTCCAAAAAGATATATGACGCTGCAATAAAAGGAGACCCTCTTGCTTTACGCGCCTTTGAACATACAGGCGCCATGCTTGGCTTTAAACTTGCCGACGTGGTTGCTCATACAAACCCGGAGGCAATTTTCCTTTTCGGCGGACTCGCACTGGCAAAAGAACTTATATTCGAGCCGGCACGTGAACATATGGAGAAGAATCTCCTGAGCATCTACCAGGGCAAGGTAAAACTGCTCCCTTCTGAACTGAGTGCACAGAATGCCGCCGTACTTGGCGCAAGCTCACTGATATGGTCAAACAGAGAAATGTAACAAATGATAAACAATATTGCCAACTTCCCTGAGATATTGAATTACATACTCGGCGCACTTTGCTGCGTTCTGGTTTTTGCACTGGCGTATGCATATCTTAAACCACACAAGCTGCATCACTCCAGACCCCTTTCAACATTTGCCCTTAAAAGCTCTTACCTTCTTTACCTGGCAATAACACTCGTTGTACTCTACTTCGCCGCACTGTCAAGAACCGGACTGAACAACATCTTCTCAGGAATAGAGTTTTTTATCCTTTTAATAGTGATTTTTGTACCTACCGTTGCAATATTCGCAAGAAAGATCACTCATTTTTCTGATCACAGGGTTCGCTTCAATATTGTTTTTACAATTGTTAATTTAATAATGGCATTCACAATCCTGATAATGTATTTCGTGTGAACGAAATTAATAATTTCACAAAAAGTATACATTTGCGTAGTTAACCTTAATAAAAGATCATGATCAAGGAGAGATTTATTACTTATGTTGAAGACTCCATCAAAAAGAACTGGGAGATTGAAGCCCTTTCAAATTACAGGGAAAAAGGTTATAGCTATAAGGATATTGCAGAGCGAATAATAAGGTTACATATAGCTTTTCGGGAGATAGGGATAAATGAGGGTGATAAAATTGCCCTTGTTGCAAAGAACTCAGCCAACTGGTGTGTAATCTACCTTAGTGTTGTCACTTATGGCGCTGTTATTGTGCCGGTTCTTCCTGATTTCAAACCTGAAGATCTGGTAAACATACTTCTTCATTCTGACTCGCGTGCTCTTTTTGTTGATGACAAGATCTGGGAAACGCTCGATCACGACCGCCTCTCGGGGATGCTCTGCACAGTAAGTGCCGACAATTACAACATCATTGCTTATCAGAAGGAGGAGTATAAAAGCCTTTACCAGAAGAGTTTTGACCTGTTTAACCAGAGGTATCCTGAGCTTAAGCCTGAACACATAAAGTTTTCAGATATTGAGAACGACAAGCTTGCCGTAATAAGCTACACTTCCGGAACCACGGGCTTTTCAAAGGGAGTTATGATACCTCATCGCAGCCTGGCTGCCAATACCCGTTATGCACAGGCAAATATGCCTCTTGAGCCCGGTGATCCGCTTGTTTCTTTCCTTCCTCTTGCTCATACCTACGGTTGTGCCTTTGAGTTCCTTTTCCCGTTTACCTACGGGTGCCACATAACCATTCTTTCAAAAACACCATCACCGCAGGTTGTTGTACAGGCATTCAAAGAGATAAAGCCAAGGCTTATTCTCTCGGTACCTCTTGTTATTGAAAAGATATATAAGAAACAGCTCCTGCCCGTAATAGACAAACCGCTGATACATATTTTACTTCGTATACCACTTGTCAACATCATTATCAGGAATAAAATATGCAATACACTTAATACTTCTTTCGGGGGCAACTTTAAAGAGGTGGTAATAGGAGGAGCTGCATTCAATGCTGATGCAGAAAAATTCTTTAAAAAGATAGGATTCCGCTTTTCAGTTGGCTACGGGATGACTGAATGCGGGCCGCTGATAAGCTATTCACCATGGAATGTTAATCCGCTTGGAGCATCAGGCCGGTCTGTTGATACTCTCGAGGTTGCCATAGACTCTGAAGATCCCCGTAAAATTGTCGGAGAGATCATTCTGCGTGGAGATAACCTTATGCTTGGTTACTATAAGAATGAGGATGCAACACGGGAAGTAATGGATAGCGAGGGATGGTTCCATACCGGCGACCTTGGTCTGATAGATAAACATGGAAACATTTTTATCAAGGGACGTTGCAAGAATATGCTTCTTGGCCCTTCAGGCAAAAACATCTATCCCGAGGAGATTGAATCTATCATTAACAATTATAGCTATGTTGCCGAGTCGGTTGTAATTTCTGAAGACGACAAACTTATTGCACTTATATGTCCGGATATGGATCAGGTATCGAAGGATAAGCTTAGCGACGAGCAGTTGCAGGCAGCTCTTGACAACATACGCAAGGAGGTAAATCACCGGCTCCCTGATTTTATGGGAGTAACAAAATACAGAATTCACGCGGAAGAATTTGCAAAAACTCCAAAACGCAGCATAAAACGTTATCTTTACATGAAGGACTAGTTACAGATGTTATGATTGCCGGAGTATCTTATACATACCTCAGTAGAGAGTTATAATGAAGAGGTGTTGCATAATAGTAGCAGGCGGACAGGGTCTGCGTATGGGTGGAGATACTCCAAAACAATTCCTGCCTCTTGGCGATAAAACAATTCTTATGCATACAGTATGCAGGTTTCATGAGTTTGACCCGCATATGAAAATCGTCGTAGTGTTACCTGAGGAGCATATCAGCGAATGGGAATCACAAAAGCAGCAATATTCTTTTGACATTGAACACATCGTTGTTGCAGGAGGCAAAGAACGCTTTTATTCTGTAAAGGCGGGTCTCGAGCATGCAGAAGAGAGCTCAATGGTTGCTATCCACGACGGCGTCAGGCCATTTGTAAGTCGTGATACTATAAGACGATGCTTTAAGGAAGCCGAGAGATGCGGCATGGCAATTCCCTTTGTGGAACCAAATGACTCGGTACGGATCCAAAGAGAATATGATACTATCTCTGTTCCCAGAAAAACCGTCAGACTTATTCAGACCCCTCAGGTTTTCAGGGCTGACCTGATAAAGGAAGCCTATAAACGGGAATATGATGCCGGGTTCACAGACGATGCCTCTGTGGCTGAAGCTGCAGGGCATAAAGTTAATCTCGTTCAGGGCAACAGGGAGAACATAAAAATCACACGACCTGAGGATATTATCATTGCACGGGCAATACATGCCACAATGCCCATGTAATCCCCACGGAATAATCACAGACCTTTTTATGACATACGAAAAACTAATCGAGTATAAAGGCCTTGAATTGAAAAAGGCAGATGAAGCAGACGATGATATGCTGGCTTTATTGAATGAAACAGTTATCGGAGCCGAAGGAGGCATGCAGTATTCGATGCAAAATATAGGAGCCAAGATAAAAGCTTACGGATCAGACATTTACTTTTTCACCCTTTACAGGAAAAATAGCCTGGCGGGCGTGATCGGCATGTGCCGAAGGTTTACCACTACAGCAGGCACGACTTACAGTTCAACACACCTTCGTTATCTCTCGGTAAAAGCAGCATTTCAGGCAGAGTCCACAATCCTGCCAAAAGATGCAGGAACTCATTTCAAGGAGTCGTTCAAACACAAGCTGTTTTCGCTGTTCAGTAAACCTTATTATTTGTCAGATGGTTCAGAAGAGTCAGGTGAAAAGCATGTTATGTATGCTTATGTTGAGAGCAAGAACGAACGATCCAAGAATCTTATTAATCAGGCAGGGTATGACTATGTCAGATCATTTCTTACTGTTGCCTTCAGCAGGTTCACACCGAAGAAGGATCCAAGAGTGAGCAGACTTTCGCCGGCGGAATATCCTTTAATGAATGAAAAACTGAAAGAGTTTTACTCCGGCTACAGTTTTTATACTGACGAGTTTAATTTCTTCAACGACAAGTACTATGTATTGAGGGAGGGAGATGAAATTGTTGCAGGAGTGAGTGTTATCCCTACAAGCTATAAGGTTGTGAGCATGCCTGGCGTATGGGGTTGGCTTCTTATGAAGGTAATGCCTAAAACACCATATATGAAACGGCTGTTCCGTCCGGGAGAATTCAGGTATCTTGTTTTAAGCGCAATATATTGCTGTAAGGGGAAGGAGAGCCTCTTACCCGATCTGTTTGGATCTGTCTGTGCCGAAGAGAATTTTAACACAGCACTTACCTGGCTTGATGACCATTCAGAGTTGTATGACACTCTTCGTACCAACAGGAGGATGGGAACACTTAACAGGATACTGAACGCGAAGCCGGGTTTGGTATATGCTTCATTCACCAACCTTTCTGCTGATGAGAAAGACAGGTTTTATGAATCGCCGGCATATATTTCGGGATTTGATTTTTCTTAATCATTAATGACAATATCATGTCAGCAGCCAAGCATTTTGGTTTATTACTGGTATGCCTCCTGACTCTTTTGCCATCGGGCATTCTGAAGGCTCAGAGTGAAGAGGAGAAGTATGTCCCGGAAACAGATCCTTTAGTAGTAAAAAAACTTGAAGAGTGGCAGGACCTGAAGTTCGGGCTGCTTATGCACTGGGGCGCATACAGTCAGTGGGGAATAGTGGAGTCATGGTCTATATGCGCCGAGGATGAAGACTGGTGCAGAAGATCAAACCCTGATTACCAGGAGTACAAAAAGCAATATGAGAACCTGAAGCTGAGTTTCAATCCCGTTGGCTTCAATCCCGAAAAATGGGCCCGGGCTGCCAAAGAAGCAGGCATGCGCTATGTGATCTTTACAACAAAGCATCACGATGGGTTTGCTATGTTTGATACAAAACTGTCAGATTATAAAATCACAGATAAAAACTGCCCATTCAGTGTTAATCCACGGGCAAATGTTACAAAAGAGATATTCAATGCATTCAGGGCTGAGGGACTTTGGGCAGGGGCCTATTTCTCAAAACCCGATTGGCACAGCGAGAATTACTGGTGGCCAAACTTTGCGACGCCTGACCGCAACGTCAATTACAATATAAAGGCATATCCTGACAGATGGGAAAAGTACGTTGAGTATACGCAGGGGCAGATTATGGAACTCCTTGGGGGTGACTATGGCAAGATCGATATACTTTGGCTCGATGGAGGCTGGGTGAGAAAAATGTCTGACGACGAGATAAAAGAACGTATCAATGCCAGTGATTATAAATTCATCCATCTGCAGAGTCAGGACATAAGGATGGACGAGCTTGTTGCAAGAGCCAGGGAGAAGCAACCCGGGTTAATAGTTGTTGACAGGGCAGTATATGGGAAAAACCAGAACTACCTTACGCCTGAGAACCGCGTCCCTGACAAAGCGCTGCCATATCCATGGGAATCATGTATTATTGCCGGAGGTGGCTGGGCATGGACTCCCGACCCCAAATTCATGTCAGGCCGCGAGGCGGTACACCTCCTTGTTGACATTGTTGTTAAAGGAGGTAATCTCCTTCTCAATATCGGACCTGCACCGGATGGAACATGGCCTGACAGCGCATATAAGCTGCTTGATGACATAGGCAGATGGATGAAAGTAAACAACGAGGCCATCTATGGAACAAGGGCAATGGCTCCTTACAGGGAAGGCAAGGTGTGTATTAATAAAAAAGGAGATCATACACGTTATCTTTTTTATATGGCCGATGAAGGAGAGGCAATGCCTTCAGAAATAACAATGAAAGGTGTCACTCTGCCGGAGGGGGCTGTCCTTATTATGCCAGGCACCACAACACGGCTGAAATGGTATAACAATACCGATGGCATTACTGTAAAGATCCCTGAAAACGTACGCCACAACCCACCCTCAGATTATGTCTGGGTCATACGGATAACACAGTAAAAAGAAAGCCCCGCCAAAGCGGGGCTTGAACTCAAGCTAGTGTATACCACACAGAGTTTATCAGAAAATTAGCTTTCTCTCTGGGTGGTTCGACATGAAGTAAATGGGGGGGGGACTTCATGCCATTTTTTGGGGAAAGGAAAGCTAAAAAAGTTCAAATCAGACGGCTGTTTTTCAGGAACTCATGCTCCTTAAAAACTCCATTAAGCTGATAATTTCATGCAAATTTGCTTTTTTTGATACTATCTGCAAAGGCGAAGCGGCACCATTGTATAGACTGGCCCTTCAAATTGATAAACGCCTCCTCCGGTTAAACGGGAAATGATAAACGAAAACGATTTAACTATGGCAGACTAGATATCCTGGCCTGAGTTTTTCATGAACTCCATAAGCAGCCTTATCCTCTCCTTCGATATTTCGCACCTGTACTCCTTGCCATTTTTTGTAAGAATACACTGACCCTGTTTACTGTCTATTTTTGTCAGGAAAGAGGTGTTGATTATGGCTGACCGGCTGGTTCTGAAAAACCTGTTTGCCGGAAGCTGGTTTTCTATTGTCCCCAACAAAATAGTTACAGTGTCAGTTCGGTTAGGAACAGAAAGGAAGGTGGAATAATTGCCATCGGCAGTGATCATTATAACATTGACGGGGTCAATAAAAACAGCACCATTAGTGTTTTTAAAGATCAGTACGCCGTCGTTTTCAGCACTGTTTTTGACGGTTCTTTCGGCGCTGTACGATAATGTACTTCGATATCTTGTAAGTGTTTCCCTTAGCCGTTGTGCACTGAAGGGTTTTAGCAGGTAGTCAAAGGCAGAATATTCAAAAGCCTCAAGGGCATAGTCAACGGAGGCGGTGGTAAAGACTATATATGGTTTCTTACCATGGGTCTGCTTTATCTCCTTTGCTATATCAAGCCCTGATACATTCGGCATCCTTATATCCAGAAAAATAATTTCCGGAGATGTCGATTTTATCAGTTCTATGGCAACAGCAGGGTTAGTTGTTGAGCCACACACCTCGGCCAAACCGGTCGAATTAACAAGAGATGTCAACAGATAAAGAGCTTCCGGATCATCTTCTATTATAATGGTTTTTATGGGTTTTTCTCTCATTTCTTCTTCACCTATTCTCCCTTTAAAAACAAAATACCAGCATTGCAGATGAATACAAAAATATAAAAATCCGGTGACTGATTTAAAAAAAATTCAATAATTGTGCTGAATGATGCAATGTGAACTAATTCTGATTAACATTGTTAGGTGAAAAAGAAATTAGTGATTGCCGGAGAATTGTTATGAAGAGTACTGAGAAGAAAAACCTGCCTGTAACCGGGATGCATTGCGCATCTTGCGCATTGCGTATTGAGAAGCAGTTGCAGGCGCATGAAGGAGTACGGAGTGCTGTGGTTAACTTTGCCGCAGCGTCTGTTTTGGTTGAGTATGATCCTTCTGTGGCAGGGGTGGAGGAATTTAAAGAAACACTGAATGAGATAGGGTTTGACATTATCGCGGGAGATAATAAAAACAACGAAGCTGATGAAGCTGCGAAGAAGGAGACTGATGAACTCAGACATAACACATTATGGGCAGCAATACTGGCTTTACCCGTAGTAATTATTGGAATGTTCCTGATGAACCTCCCGTACAGAAACTGGATTATGCTGGTGTTATCAACCCCTGTTGTATTCTGGTTTGGCCGCGGTTTTTTCATTAGTGCTGCAAAACAGATACGCCATGGGAGCGTAAATATGGATACCCTGGTCGCCCTTAGCACAGGGATAGCTTATCTTTTCAGCCTTATCAACACTCTCTTTCCATCATTGTTTGGCGAGGATAATAATCATAACATGGTCTATTACGAAGCCTCGGCAGTAATCATTGTCTTTATACTGCTGGGACGACTGCTTGAAGGAAGAGCAAAGGCAGGCACCGCTGTCGCTATCAGAAAGCTTATGGGGCTAAAACCCGCAACCGTTACTCTTATTGACGAAAACGGAGCCGAAAAAACTGTTCAGACAGTATCGGTGGTTGTGGGTGATCTCCTTAGAGTGAAACCCGGAGAAAGAATTCCGGTAGATGGTACGGTAACTGACGGAAATTCATTTGTTGATGAGAGCTCAATCACTGGAGAACCTGTTGCAGTAGAAAAGAGTCAGGGATCACAGGTTTTTGCAGGGACAATAAACCAGAAGGGCAGTTTTATTATTAAAGCCGGTAAGGTGGGCGATGAAACTTTACTTGCCAGGATCATTGCTATGGTTCAGGAAGCACAGGGAAGCAAACCACCCGTTCAAAAACTGGTTGACAGAATTGCCTCAGTGTTTGTTCCTGTGGTGATGGGACTGGCTTTGACTACTTTTGCCGTATGGATGATTATTGGCGGACCTGACTCACTTGAACATGCGTTCCTGGCCCTGGTGTCAGTGCTGATTATTGCATGTCCGTGTGCACTTGGACTGGCTACCCCGACTGCAGTTATGGTTGGAATAGGTAAAGGAGCCGAACAGGGCATTCTGATAAAGGATGCCAGCGGACTAGAACAGATACATAAAACTGACGCCGTGGTACTGGACAAGACAGGCACAATTACCGAAGGAGAGCTGCATGTCACTGGATGGCACTGGAGAGAGGACAATAACAACAATTATAAAGAGATTTTGCTTGGCATTGAATTGTTGTCAGAACACCCTTTTGCCGGAGCAGTTGTAAAATCACTGCAGAAGGAAAACATTGCAGGGGCAAAGGTTGAACAGTTTGAAAGCATAACAGGGAAAGGTGTTTCAGCCATATATAACGGCATAAAGTATTTTGCAGGTAATGTGTCGCTACTGAATGANGAAGGNATCGTTCCTGATGAAGATGACAAAAAGAACATTGCCATACTTCACGGTGAAAACGATTCGGCCCTCTGGTTTGCNGGCGATGGTAAGATCCTCTCCATNNTAGTTGTGACAGACACCATAAAAGACGATTCGGCTGTTGCAATNAAAAGACTNAGGAGCGAGGGTATTGAAGTTCACATGCTTA
>JGI20214J51650_10000175_pt1 | contig 39970 bp, 33 predicted proteins | sample WetSurMetagenome_FD_51650 | JGI IMG/M metagenome (IMG submission 51650)
AAGGTGAGGGGGAGGCAAGGTGAAAGGGCGACAAGGTGAAAGGGTGACAAGGTGAAAGGGTGACAAGGTGAAAGGGTGATTAAGATGAACAGACGAAATGAAATAACTATTAATCAATTAATAAAATAAGAAAATGAAGAAGACGATCTTAGCCATGCTCCTGTTGATAATGGCGGTAAGCATAAATGCTCAGCAAATGAAACCTGAAGAGACGGAAGACTGGTCCAAGAGGCCTGCAATAGTTACGCCGGCAAAACCAGGGAACCCGCCATCAGATGCAATTGTTTTATACAGGGGTCCACAGGATGCAGTTAACTGGATCCACGAAAACGGCACATCAATAAAATGGATAACAGATTCTGCACTGACGGTATCTCCCGGAAGCGGTGGCATTAAAACTGTAAGATCATTTGGTGACTGCCAGCTGCATATTGAATGGAAGACTCCTTCAGTTGTTACCGGAACAAGCCAGGGAAGAGGTAACAGTGGAATCTTCCTGATGGGTAAATATGAGCTCCAGGTACTGGATTCTTATAATAACGAAACATACTATAACGGCCAGGCTGGTTCCATTTACAAACAGTTCATCCCTCTTGTCAACGCATCCAGGAAGCCGGGTGAATGGCAGAGCTACGATGTTATCTTCATGGCTCCTAAATTCAACCCGGAAGGCCAGGTGGTAAGCCCTGCATACTTTACTGTCTTTCATAATGGGGTGCTGATCCAGAACCATGTTGGTTTGAGAGGCCCTACAGAATATATTGGTATTCCTCTTTACAAGGCTCATGAGAGCAAACTCCCGATCAGCCTCCAGGATCATGGCAACCCGATCTCCTATAGGAATATCTGGATCAGGGAGTTGTAATGAAGAAGGTAAAAGGTAAAAGGCAAAAGTAAAAAGTAAAAAGTGGGATGTTTAGATAATTGTGGTTTTACAGGTATAAGGATAGGAACTTAACTTGAATCTAAAAACAAGACGATTATCTTAATAATCCGGTTGAACAGGATCAATGACTTTAAAACAAAGAGATTAAAAGAAAAATACAGGAAATATAATTCATCACAATTTTAAATCTAACCATATGGGAAGACCAGTTACTTTATTTACAGGACAATGGGCAGATCTGCCACTGGAGAAAGTATGCAAAAAAGCAAAATCTTTTGGTTATGATGGCCTTGAGCTTGCATGCTGGGGCGATCATTTTGAAGTCAGCAAAGCAAATAGTGCATATTGCAGCGCCAGACGCAAGTTGCTTGACAAGTATGGCCTGAAAGTGTTTGCCATATCAAATCATCTTGTTGGCCAGGCAGTTGCAGACCGCATCGACGAACGTCATAAAAGCATTCTCCCTGCCCATGTATGGGGCGACGGAGATCCTGAAGGAGTTAGGAAAAGGGCTGCAGAGGAAATGATCAGGACCGGGGAGGCTGCTAAACGGCTAGGAGTATCGGTAGTTAACGGGTTTACCGGTAGCCCTATCTGGCACCTGGCATATTCATTCCCGCCAAACACCCCCAAAATGATCGAAGACGGATTTAAAGAATTTGCAAAAAGATGGAAACCTATTCTTGATGCATATAAAAAACTGGGAATAAGATTTGGTCTGGAGGTTCATCCCACAGAAATTGCTTTTGATATTGCTTCAGCAAAAAGAGCCCTCAAAGCTATCGGTAATCATCCGGCATTCGGCTTCAACTATGATCCGTCACATTTTGGTTACCAGGGTGTAGATTATGTTAAATTCATCTATACTTTCTCTGATCGCATTTTCCATGTTCACATCAAGGATGCAGGATGGTCTGATATACCTGCTGAAGCCGGTGTTTTCGGAGGCCACACCGATTTCGGAACACAGGGACGGTTCTGGGATTTCAGGAGCCCGGGACGAGGAAATGTAAATTTTGAGGAGATAATCAGAGCACTCAACAGGATCGGCTATAAGGGACCTCTTTCTGTAGAATGGGAAGACAGTGGAATGGACCGTGAACACGGAGCAAGCGAGGCATGCGCGTATGTACGATCTGTGGATTTTTCACCATCGGATATAGCATTTGATGCAGCATTTGAGAAATAAATAACTTTCAGATTTTATAAAACAGGAATAATAACCTCTTAACCTACTTTTTCATGGATATAGCAATTAAAAAAACTCAACTGTTCAACGCCAGCTGCGTTGCCCTCGTCGTGACTGCACTTGCATTTGCCACAAGAGGCTCATTTGTTGAAGCCTGGGCCCTTGAGTTCAATCTTACCCATACACAGGTCGGCTGGATAGTCGGTACCGCATTCTGGGGATTCACCCTGGCAATGATTTTCGGTGGACCGCTGGTTGATATAATCGGAATCGGAAGGATAATATCAATTGCCTTCTTCTGCCATTTAGCCGGGATTGTCCTTACCATTGTTGCCACCGGGTTCTGGACACTCTTTATCTCAACACTTCTTATAGGAATTGCCAATGGCAGTGTGGAGGCTGCATGCAATCCGCTCATAACCAGTATGTATACCGAAGAAAAGACGCGAAGGCTTAACAGGTTCCATGCCTGGTTCCCGACCGGAATAGTAATAGGAGGACTAATTGTTTACCTGTTTAACAAGATAGGACTGGAGAACTGGAGATACTCAATGGCAATAATGCTTATCCCTGCATTCATTTATGGATTTTTATTCCTGGGCAAGAAATTCCCGCAGACAGAGAGAGTGGTATCTGGTTTTTCCTATAAGGATATGCTGAAAGCATGCATAAGCCCTCTTTTCATCTTCATGGCGCTCTGCATGATACTTACAGCAGGTACGGAACTTGGCACCAACCAGTGGATTGCCGCTTTGCTTGCCAATGTTTCTGACAACCCTATCCTGCTACTGGTATGGATCTCAGGAATTATGGCACTTGCACGCCAGTTTGGCGGGACATTCGTTCATAATACAAAGTCTACTTTGATCCTTCTTTTATCGTCGATACTTGCATTTGCTGGTCTGATCCTGATGGGATATTCCAACGGAGTGCTTGTATTTGCTGCAGCAGGAGTCTTTGCACTCGGGATTGCTTTCTTCTGGCCAACAATGCTTGGATTTGTTTCGGAGAATATTCCTCAAAGCGGGGCCCTTGGTCTTGCAATTATGGGGGGAATAGGATTTCTCGGAGGAGCAATTGCCCAGCCGGCACTTGGTGCAATTTTCGATGCCCAGACAGCAGCTGCTGTCCCGGCAGGCCAGGTTCTGGAGTTACTGAAGAATGCCGCTGCCGGAACTGCCGGGGCAGCAGAATTGGCAAAAGCACAACTGACAGGCGGAGTACATACTTTAAGGTATGTGGCAATAGTCCCTGCCGTACTGATCGTTGCTTTCTCCTTCCTTCACTTCAGGAAAAAATAAATAGTATATGTTAATCTGTGATTTACAAACTGAAAACAATATTATGAAAAAGATAAAAATGGGAATGATCGGTGGCGGCATAGGGGCCTTTATCGGCGATGCACACCGACGCGCTTCAAGGATTTGTAATGATTATGTCCTTGTAGGAGGAGTCTTTGATATAGATTATGAGAAAAGCAAAGAATTCGCTGTCAACGAGGGAATTCCACTCAACCGTTGCTATAAAAGTGTCGACGCCCTTATTAAGGCGGAACTCGCTATGCCTGAAGCCGAAAGAATGGAGGTTATTTCCATTGTCACACCAAATGCCCTGCACTATGCATTCGCAAAAAAACTACTTACAGCAGGATTTCATGTGATCTGCGAAAAACCTATGACTATCACAGTTAAAGAAGCCCTTGATCTTGAAAAACTGGTTGCAAAAACGAAAAGAACATTCGCACTTACCCATACATACACCGGTTACCCGATGGTACGACAGATGAGAGACCTTATTAAAAAAGGTGTACTGGGTACTATTCAGCGTATCGATGCGCAATATTACCAGGGCTGGATAAACTCAATAATCTATGGTACGGGAAGCAGGATTACCGGGGTATGGAGACTCGACCCGAAACATGCCGGAGCAAGCAGCTGCATGGGAGATATCGGAGTTCATGCTTTTAACCTGATCGAGTTTACAACCGGACTCGAAGTAAAAGAAGTGCTTTCCGATCTTAACTCGGTAAAAGAAGGCATAAAGCTCGACCTCGACGGTACTGTGCTGGTGAGGTTCAGCAAAAAGCTGAAAGGAGTAATCAGGGCCAGCCAGGTCTGCGGCGGACTCGAAAACGATATTACCATTTCGGTTTATGGATCTAAAGGAAGCCTCAGGTGGGGCCAGGAAAACCCTAACTACCTGTACCTTTTCAGCGATTCAGAACCAACGAGAATTTATAAGCCGGCACATGGCTACAATGAGAAAATTGCAGAAGAAGGCCATACAATGCCAGCAGGACACCCTGAAGGTATTTATGAAGCCCTTGCCAATATATATAAAGGTGCAGCAAAATCGATCAGGAAACAGAAATTCAATCCCTGCGAATTCCCTACAGTGCATGATGGGGTAAGAGGTATGAAGTTCATTCATGCTGTGGTAGGCTCTAATGCAAAAGGAAATGTGTGGGTGAAGGTTTAAATGAAAAGGAGAAAGTAGAAAGGAGAAAGTAGAAAGGTGAAAGGTGAAAGGTGAAAGGTGAAAGGTGAAAGGGGAAAGGGGAAAGGAACAAGACCTGCAAGACTGGCAAGACCTTCCCGACATGAGGAAAATAAAAAAATGAAATAGTTATGGATAATATAGGAAAAAATGGATTTTCGAGGCGCAGGTTCATTCAAATGACTGCAGCCGCAGCTACACTGGCTTTTGCTCCTGCAGATATTATTTCCGGTGCCGGCTCGAAAAAAGTTAAGGCAAAGAAACCGGATTCAAAATTCGGAGGGGTACAGATCGGAGCTATAACCTACAGCTGGAGAAGCATGTCGCCAACAGCTGAGGATACACTGAGCTATTGCATTCAATGCGGTATCAGTTCAATAGAATTGATGAGCAATACAATAGAACTTTATGCCGGTATTCCACAGGGTCCGGCAAGGCCGCCAAGAGAAGCCACTGACGAACAGAAAGCAGCATTTCAGAAAGCATCCCAGGAGGCTGCCGAGGCACAAAAAAAATGGCGTACCACTGTATCTATGGATAAGTTTGCCGAACTCAGGAAAATGTACAACAAAGCCGGGGTGAAGATCCATATTGCGAAATTCTCGCCAGAAAACTGGTCGGACGAGGAAATTGACTATGCATTCCGTGCAGCTAAAACGCTTGGAGCCAAGGGTGTATCAACAGAGATAGGTGATAAATCGTGCCAGAAGCTTGGTCCCTTTGCCGAAAAACATGGTATGTACGCCATCATGCATCAGCATCTGCAGCCAGGGGAAGCAGGATGGAACTTTGAAAAATTCCTGGCGTATTCTCCTGCTATAATGCTGAACTTTGACGCAGGGCATTATTTTGGTGCAACAGGTAAGCATCCAAATGAAATAATTGAAAAGCTTCACGACAGGATTATCAGTATTCATATGAAGGATAAGACCAGTCCCAAGGGAACGCCGCCTAATACAAATATGGATTGGGGAAAAGGCGAAACGCCGGTGAAAGATATTCTTCTTTTGCTGAAGAATAATAAATGGTCTATAAATGCTGATATTGAACTCGAATACCCTGTTCCTGAAGGATCAGATGCAGTAAAAGAGGTTAAGAAATGTGTTGAGTACTGCAGGAATATCCTGGAGAAATAACCCTTCCGCCTGCTCCTCCCCTGTAGTTATGGGGAGGAGAAAAGGTGGAAAAGCTAAAAAAATTATTTCTTCTTTTTTGTAAGGAAGTATACAACTCCGCCCACGACAAGTACTGCTCCGACTATACCGAGGATCAGAGCTATAGAAACCGGTGATTTGCTCCCTGCAGTCTCTTTGTCGTCTTCAATGTCATAATACTGTGTGGGTTTGGCATCCGTGTCCATGTTTACAGTATCTTTCTGTGGTTTAGGCTGCTCCTGTGCATTGATTGCTGACAATCCACTGATTATCAGCATCGTGGAAAACGTAATAGCTAAGATTGATTTTTTCATTTTTGCAATTGTATAATTATTTAATAGTTGATGCAATTTCATCATATTTCCTGGCAATCTCCGGGTTAGTAGTCCTGTAAGTATCTGCCAACGCGGTTATTGCTGGTTTATATCCCGGGTAAATACTGAGGCAATCTTTCAGCATTACCCTGGCTTTATCAATGTCAGTACCTGTCAGAAGACGTGCAGCTTCAACGTATGCCTGGAAATATTTCCTGTTTGCCTTGATGACACTCTTGTAATAATTAATCGCCTCAACAGTATCCTTTCGGAATACTGCTATATTACCCTGGTACATCAGAATAGGTTCAAAATCAGGATTTAATTCCAATCCTTTTTTCAGAGCCGAATCAGCCTGCCGGTAAAGACCTTCATTGTAAAGAGCCCGTGCAAAATTATAAAAAATCATTTCATCACCATCATCAGTTTTAAGAGCTCCTTCAAATAATGTTACTGCCTTCCGGCTATCACCATCCTCCAGCGCGGTGTAACCCTCATAATCAGCTTTTGTCCTTCGCTGAAGCACTGCACAGAGAGGTATACCATCCGCATAAACGGTATGAATTGTGTTAGCCGGCGGCCACATATTATTTTTCAGTTTCGCAGGCATTATATACCTGTTGGCAATAATGGCATAATCCCAGTCAGCCATGCTCCTTTCCTCATTCCTGATGTATTTTACCTTTATACCCGGGTATTTTCTGAAAAGCCAGTCTGCAGGTGAAGTCGCTGCTACAACTGCAGAATCAATATTATTTTTTTTCAGATGATCCAGAAGCCATTCTGAGGCCTCTGTCTGACTGACATAGTAATAATCTGTTTCATAATTTCCATATGCTCCGCGAACTCCTCCTGTCAACTGGTTATAATACAGGTATATATATCGCGGATTTTTTGCCATAAAGAGTACCGGGTGAATGGCAAGGGCTATAAAAAGTAAGACTAACAGAAGCTTTAAGATCCTGCCTTTGAAACTGTTAAACAGGTAATCAATCCCAAATGCTGATAAAAGAATTATTGCCGGGTAGATAAAAAGAAATTGTCTCCAGGAGCTATAAAGGTTTGATTTCTCAAACAATACGAAACAAACCGGGAATAAAACTGTAAAGAAAACCAGACTGAATTCCACTGCTCTGCCGGAAGTAATGATCTTCCTGGCCCTGAGAAAAAATAATATGAAACCTGATGTGACCAGTACCGGGATTGTAATTACCATTGATTTTGGAAGATAGTACCATGGCATAAGATCGGACCACATCATCTGACCTTCGAATAATTGCCTGAACGTTGAAGGGAAATGGGCCATAAGCCTGTAAGACTCCATTACATTTATTACAGGCGACTGTAATGCAAAAGGCCATAAGATGATCCCAAGGAAGAATGCCGTGCCTGATACCATTATGATTATTAACAATCTTCTGACTTCCTCCCTGGCGGAAAAATACCTGTAACGAACCACCTCACGGATAATCCTGACAATAAGAAACATAAACATATAGCAGATCAGGATTATTCCGCCGGATCTTATGCTGATTGACAATGCAATACTCAGTATGACCAGTATAATATCACCTGCGTGAAATTCCCTGTCACGGAAGATCATCCTTATCAGGAAAAAGGTCCCGGCAATATAAGATAATGCAAAAGGCACATCTTTGAGGTTATTCTGAGAATGTCCGAGGAAAACGGGAGAAACGGAAAACAGAAGAAGTACAATAATTCCGGTCCTGTAGCCTGAGAGCCATATTGCAAAGAGGGCCGTTATAAATATTGTGATCCATCCTGCAATGGAACTCAACAGATGTCTGAAAGAATAGATGTCTTCAATATTGAACCAACGGGCAAATATAGTTGCGATATTATCAACCGACTGACCGTAATATTTAAGATGTGTCCCCGGGGTATTCAGCGCCGACTGATCTTTTCCGTGGGAGGCAAAGTAGTCATACACAGCTTCAGACTGCCCGTTGTGCAGAACCTCATCGCATGAAATGCCGGCACTACTGCTCAACAGGAGCATCAGGCACAGGAGAAAGAATGAACACGCATAGAAGATATATTTCAATCCTTCAGGTTTCATCATTCCCCGGTTTTATCATCATAGATTTTTTTAACAAAATAGACAGGCCTGTTCTGGGATTCCTTATAATTCCTGAAGATGTATTCTCCCATTATGCCAAGAAATACGAGTTGTATGGAACCAAGAAAATAGAGGCTCAGCAATGTTGAAGACCATCCGGGTACTGCAATTCCCGTAATTTTAGCCACCAGCACATAAATTCCTGCCCCGAGAAACACGAGAGTGCCAATTATCCCGAGTGTGGTGCAGAGCCGGATCGGGAACCGCGAGAATGAGAAAATAGCATCAGCGGCAAGAACGAAGAGCCTGCCAAGGCTCATTTTGGATTTCCCGGAATAACGTGAATCGCGGACAAATTCCACTTCTCCGTGTTTGAAGCCTATATATGACCTGAGGCCGGGTAGATAACGTACTTTTTCTTTCATCGACAGGAGAGCATCTGCCGCAATCCTCGTCATTATGGAATAGTTACCGTAATTTGCTATGTTCTTCAGCTCACCTATGTTCCTGAATACCTTGTGAAATATCACTGCAAACAATCTCCTGGAGGAACTGCCCTTCCTGCCTGATTTCCTGGCACTGACAATATCGAAACCTTCCTCAGTAATTTTTTTGTACATCCCGGCAAGGAGCTCAGGAGGATCCTGGAGGTCGCCGTCCATCATTGCAAGTATATCGCCTCCGGCAAATTCCAGTCCGGCAGTATAAGCAGCCTGGTGTCCGAAATTTCTGGAAAGTGACAGTACTTTTATCCTTCCGTTATTTCTTCTTTTTTCCAGGATGATGGAAAGACTGTTGTCGCTGCTGCCATCATCTACAAAGATCACTTCATAATCCATTGTAAACGATTCGAGTGCGGTGATTGTCCTGCTTACCAGCTCATCGATCAGTTTCTCTTCGTTGAATATAGGGATGACCAGAGATAACATAAGGATATTAAAACCTAAAGATACTTATAATTCCATAAACCTTTTATCACACTATATTCCATTCTGAAAGAAGGCAGGATGAAAATTCATAATAAAAAAGAGGAGGTGAAGCAGCAATTTTCAAAAACAACTTACCTCCTCAATTTTAATGGTTTGTCCTGTACTATTACCAGGGCAATATCATTATCTGTTATGCACCCGGATGTTATTGCAATCTTTCGAGAGCAAAGTCCACTGCGTCTTTCAGCTCAGGTACGGTTTCAAGTCCCTTAATGGCTGTAAGGCAATAATCAGATCCCATCCAGCTTAGTTCTTTCAATATCAGGTTTTTCGAATCAATAGTAGCTGTTGTACTGGTGAGAACTTCCACCATTTTCTTCTCAAGGTTCAGCAATGTTTCAGTATTGCCTGAGGCTTTCCTGATTTCATTCTCGAGCCAGGTAAAATAAATAGTGCTTTTTCCTATCTCGTAAGTTCCCAGTTTTTTAAATGCTTCATCCCCGGTTATTGGGGCAAAATTTGTCCTGGTTACAACGCCGGCGGCAGTCGGAAAATCAGAGGGTATCTCCTGTGTCACATTGCCGGTTGCAGCCCATTCTGCACCACGCTGCAGGGTAACAATATATCCGGCACAATTTAATGCCTGGTTCTCTTTGTTATCCGGAGTTCCGAGCAGGTCTACAAATATTCTTCCTTTTCCCAGGTTCCGTGCGATCATCACAGGTTCCTGTTTTCTGCCACTTCCGGGTCTTGAATCTGAAGATGCTGTAGCAAGTACCAGTGCATCTTCCCCAGGCTCAGGTAATCCGCTATATATGACATCTTTAGGATGGAGCCATCTCATCGGCAATCCTGCTGTTACAGGATGATCTGTCACTTTTGTTCTCACTTCAAAATCATTTGGTTCTGAAGCTTTAACATCAGTTTCTGCAGGAATTTCCCGGTCGCTTTTAGGGCTCAGGTAGATCACACCTCCGCCATTCATTATATAATCTTTCAGTGCGGTGGTGGTTTTCTCAGGCCAGGCTTCACCTTCAAAGTCGATAATAACAAGTTTATACCTTGAAAAATTTGGACTGAATCCGGATAAACTTTGACCTTCAGGGGGAGTAACAAGTATCTTGGTTGAAAACAAACCTGTTTCATCAAGAATGCCGGAAACAGACTGGGTCCTGTTCATCCACACCAGGTTATCCTTTCCCTGGCCTGTGATTATCAGTGTTTTAATTGTGTTTGAGTTGGTACAGGATGACAGCAGGGCAAACATTATTCCCGCCAGTAATAATAAAGAATATCTTTTTCTCATATTGTTGTGATTATACGGTTGGTAACTCCCATGGTTTGCGGTAAGGCCTGCTTAAAAGCCGGCTTGCTCTCGGATTGCCAATTATCTCTTCTTTTACGGGATCCCAGTGAATTGTCTCACCGGTGGTCATGGCAATTTCCCCGAGCAACGCGACTGAAATGGCCCGATATGCCGGTTCAATCGGTGCAATAGGCTGGGTGCCGGTACGTACACTGTCGATGAAGTTCTGCCAGTGGTTTTCGCTCTTATAAAGGTGTATTTCATTCTCCCCGATAACCTCTTCCAGTATTTTTGGATCAGATGCAGTAAGCTTGTTGCCCCTGTCGGTATGAATCCACCCGAGGTCTCCATACCATGTTGTTCCCATCCCCATACTCAGCCTCGAAGAATTGGCAACTCTCATTTCAATGCCATTTTCATACTTACATCTGAAATCGTATTCAACAGGTGCATTGTATATTCCTTCAGGGGGATAAACGCCTTGACCTGAAATTTCCACAGGTCCTGTATATTCAAGTCCTGCTCCCCAGTTGCCGATATCTATATGATGCCCTGCCCAGTCGGTAAGCTGTCCACCTGAATAGTCTAATATCCATCTCCAGTTCCAGTGTGATACTCCCCGGTAAGGTACTTTAGGAGCGGGACCAAGCCACATCTCCCAGTTAAGTTCAGGCGGAACCTCCTGAACAGGAGGTGTTCCGATACCTCTTCCACCATCGGGTAATCCAACTTCAATATATTTTATTTTACCGGCACGCCCGTTTATTGCCAGTTCAGCACCCCTGCGGAAATGTTCCTGGGACCTCTGCCAGCACCCTGTCTGCCAGATTATATTGTTTTTCTTCACGGCGGCAACTATAGTCTGACCATCACTAATAGTTCTGCAGATCGGCTTCTCTCCATAAACATTCAGTTTATGGTTCACTGCCTCAGTATATATTATGCCATGCCAGTGGTCTGGCAAAGCAATTGAAACAGCATCCAGTTTTTCTTTTTCAAGAAATACCCTGAAATCGTCGTAAGTGCGGCAGTCGTTGTTCTTATTTGCAGCGTCGACAGTGGCTTTTGCTTTTAAAAGCCTGTTCGCATCAACATCGCAGACAGCTACATACTGAAGTACATTTTTAAGCTTCAGGAAGTCGTTCATATTCGACATACCCTGTGATCCTGTTCCAATAGCTCCCATCACCACCCTGTTGGAAGGGGCAACTTTGCCACCCATTCCGAGTGCAGATGATGGAATGATCGTTGGGACTACAAACATCCCCGCGGCCATGGCTGCAGAGCGCTTGACAAAATCTCTTCTTGATGATTTTCCAGACATAATTTTCAGATTATTTGACCTTTGTATAATGGTTTAACATTCGAAATCACGGATGTTCCTGGCACAGGAGTTTCAAATACCATGTCAACAGGACCCATCTCAATAGTCTGAGGCCCAAGATCCATATCCGATTTGAATATTTCATCCCAGGTCACAGCCCTTCCGGTATAAGCAGCTGTTCTTCCCATAATTGCAGTAAGTGTTGAGATTGCGGTCTGCTCGGCTTCATTGACATAATTGCCGGTCCTGATGGCATAAACAAGATGCATATGCTCCTGTACATACGGCGGGATCAGGATTGTCTCCATCTGGTTCCCGTTTTCGTCTTTGGGGTATTCAAACTTCCATTTTACATTTCCCTTAAGATCCCAGATGGTATTCTGGCAGTTGGTATAACCCTCTGTTCCCATGATCAGCTCACCTGTTCCATTCGCACAGCTGTCGATCTGGCGGCACATACTATGTGAGCTTACGCCGTTGCCATAATCAAAATCGACACTGAAGAAGTCGTACTGGTCGCCTGTAACTCTTCTGGCACGGCCTCCATAGCCGATTGCTTTTTCGGGATGCCTGCCCATGAACCAATTTATCACATCAATATTGTGGACATGGGTGTCGAGAATATGATCACCACATAACCAGCAGAAATTGTTCCAGTTACGGATCATATATTCCATATCATTCCATCCGGGTTCACGCTCACGATACCAGACATGGTTCTGGTTCCAGAATGCCTTTGCCGATGTAATAGTGCCTATAGCGCCGTTCATCACCTGTATATAGGTTGCTATATAATCCTCCTGGTGTCTTCTCTGCGTTCCGGTAACAACATTCAGTCCAATTGCCTCTGCTTTCTTCGCGGAGGTAATTACTGACCGAATACCAACAGGGTCAACAGCAACCGGTTTTTCCAGGAAAACGTGTTTGTTCATCTTTACGGCTTCAAGAAAATGTTCCGGTCTGAACTGAGGTGGTGTGGCAAGAAGAACAATATCAACATCCGGCAGAGCCATAAGTTTCTTGTATCCATCAAATCCGGTAAAGCAATTTTCAGCAGGAATAGGAAGGTTGAAAGAGGCGAAACGCTGCCTGCAGGCATCTATCTTATCCTGAAACACATCGGCAAGTGCGATGATCTCCAGATCAGGCCCCGAACTTATAAAATTGATGGCAGCTCCTGTCCCACGGTCACCCGAACCTATCAGCCCGGCTCTGAGCTTCTTACCCTTTGGGGCACCTTTTAATACCGGGGGAAGTTTAAGGTCCGCGACTTCTGTCTTTCTCTTGCATGAGGTTATAACAGCTCCCGCTCCTGCCAGTCCGATGCCGGCCATAGCTGCTTTGCCAATAAATTTCCTTCTGTCAATATTTTTCATCTTAAACTGAAATTTCTTCCTTTAAATACTTTTTCTCATTTACTGATATAATTATTATTTCCCGGTAATGCTGTCGATGACTAAAACAACCCTGAATCCTACATCTATACAGTCGGAATACCACCATTTGCTTTTTGGCATCTGCGGATCAGTAACCAGCCATGCTTTTGTTTTGGTACAATCCCGGGAGGCGCTCCTTAAATCTTTTGCATCACTCTTAAAAGAACCACCGCGGATCACATGCTCCTGGCCTTTAGCCGGACCAGCGGGATTAATGCCTGTTGAATCGGCTTTATAAAAATCGGGTGAATAGAAATCTGAACAGAATTCAGCAACATTACCTGCCATGTTCTTCAAACCGAAAGGATTTGCCTTAACAAAAGAAGGTTCCATTGTTTTTGAACCGCTGTTCACATTATATACAACCCTTGAACCAATTAATGAGGTATCGGGACCGAATAGCTTTTTCAGGAATCCTTCCGATGAGAGTTTCTTTGGATTGCCTTCGAAGAAATATGGAGTTACAGTTTCACCCCTGCAGGCATATTCCCATTCAGCCTCGGTAGGAAGTCTGTAATGTTTTCCTGTAACCTGTGAAAGCCACTGGCAATATACGTTTGCAGCATACCACGACATTGTAATTGCCGGACGTGAGCCTCTGCCCCATCCCTGGTCAGGTGCGCCCCACGGAGGAGTAGCACCGCTGATAGCATCTGTCTTTTTCGTACTCACAGCCTGTCCTTCCGTCCGGCCCTGTGAACTTGTGGCCCTGAAAAATGCCATGTATTCATCCCATGTCACTTCTGTCTCTGCAATCCAAAATTTCGGAAGGGCAACTTTTCTTACAGGTCCCTCATCCGGATCCCGGAGTGGCTCATCCTCACTGCTTCCCATATTGAAAGATCCTGCCGGAAGGGCAATCATCCTGAAAGAAACTCTTGTTCCGGGAATCATCTCGGTAAAGCTCTCAAAACTTTCGACTTTTGCCGGTTCGGCAAATGGAGGTTCATTAGAAGTGACTGTAATTCCAAAGCTTGTATCATGAGCGTGGGCGGCAGCATTACGGTCATAATGCCCAACATTAAGATGGCAGTTTAAACAGCTCAGAGGGTCGGTGCTGGTAGTATACAAAAGGTGAGCATTACCACCATTTACCGAAAGAGTTACAGGAAACAGGTTGCGATGGCACTCAAGGCATGATTTCTCGTAAACAAAACCTTTTGCATTTTCGAGAAGCTTCTTCTTTTCCCAGTCAATTTTTGTACTGTCTTTAAAGTAGAAACCGTATGCATCTTTAATACCATGTTTTGCCTTTGCAAAAAAGTATCCGTGTCCTTTCGGAGGAAGATGACATTCCGAACAGCTGACAATAACTCCTGATTTGTTATTGTAATGTGTCGACATCTTCCAGCTTTGATCAGCAGTCGGATGAATATGGCACGACATGCAATATTCATCTGTTGATGTCATTTTTAAAAGTTTATTGCCTGTATAGAACAGGGGTATGCTGATACATATACCAAGAAATATAAACCAGAACCTGACAAGACGCCCGGATGGTTTCCTGGATTTGGAAATTAACTTCATATAAGCCGGAAGAAATCAATTAAAACTCGTTAAAGTTAATTGTTTGTCCGACTTGGTAAATAAAAACAGATTCTTTTTTAAGACTTTTTAAGATAAGATCAGAATCTTTTTGTGTAGCCATGGCAATACGGAACCTTGCCATTGTTAAAATAATAATCCTGGTGGTAGGCTTCTGCATTATAAAATTCGGAGGCTTTTGTCAGGAGTGTCGCCACCCTGAAACCTTTGGACTTCAATAATGCGATATTAGTTTCGGCAATTTTTTTCTGTTCATCATTCATGTAGAAGATCTCTGACCGGTACTGGTCGCCAAGGTCCGGGCCCTGCCCTCCTACCTGGGTAGGATCATGTATCTCCATAAACAACCGGAGAAGAGTTTCATATGAAGTTTTCTGAGGATCATACATCACTTTTACAGCTTCGGCATGGCCGGTTGTTCCTGTACATACCTGTTTATATGTAGGATTTTTAACATGTCCTCCAATATAGCCTGAAGTAACTGAAATCACACCGGGCTGTTTCTGAAGAAAGTACTCCACACCCCAGAAACAACCTCCGGCGAATATCGCAGTCCCGTATCGTCCCGGGTCAAGGCTGGCAGGTACAAAATCGAGTGAGACAGAATTAACGCAGTGACGGATATTTTTCGATGTAAGTTTTTCACCTTCAAAAACATGCCCGAGATGAGCCCCGCAGGCTGCACATGTTATCTCTGTACGACTCCCGTCAGGATCAGGATATCTTTTTATGGCTCCTTTGATTTCATCGTCGAAACTTGGCCATCCACAATCCGATTCAAATTTATCGGATGAATGATATAATGCTGCACCACATTTTTTGCAGACATATGTTCCTTTTTCCTTGAAACTGACATACTTGCCTGTAAAAGGCATTTCAGTTCCCTTATTGTTAATTACCACCGACTCTTCCCTTGAGAGATCATTGAATGGCAGTTTGTTCTGTGCAGATGTACTGTTTCCCATAGAAATAAGAAATATTATGAGCAGCAAATATGATAATTTTTTCGTCTTCATTTTATTAAAAATATTCTGATGTAAAACAAAGTTAATTGAAAATGGTTTGCACAGAGGTCAAATAAATAACGGACCGGAAAAGTTAAACGGCAGGAGGATTTACGGGGACTGAAATTGTAGTATGCATTTCATTATGTGACATTTATCGCAGGATTGTTAATATGATGACAAAACAGGTATCAGTACGCCCTGAGCTACCAAACTACCTCACCCCGGAAAAATTGAAATTCATTTTATACTTTCCGAACTATCAGCGCCGTTTAATTGTTGTTTGATAAAGAGTATAGTGTTTTGAAATCTTATTGATAAATAGGTTAATATTATTGACAAGACCCCCATTGTTTTTATAATGAAAAGTTTATTTTTGTAATCTAATAATTGAACACAGTATGAAAAAATTTGCTGTTTTACTGATCGTTGCATTTGTCGCTGCACTGGCTTTAAGTTCCTGCAATAAGGAAGCATGTCCGGCATACAGCAGTACTGATAATGGTCAGACTGAGCAGGTCGGCTGATAAGTTGATCATATTATGAAAAAACTGCTTTTAACGGCGGTTGTAGTTCTATTTGGTGCAGTCACGCTTTTTGGACAGGGGGAGATCGATGAGCAGCAGACTGTCTTTTTCCGGAACGAAAGATCCTTTGCTATTCTTCTTAATTCCGACGGTCTTGGAGTCAGCTACCGCGAAGCCAAGCGGAAAAACTATCTCAATAAGAACATCCTTGAAATAGATCTAGGCACGTTAAAACATCCCAAGGAGTATCGTATCAGCAATCCATATACAACAGGCACCGGGACTTTCGTTTTTGGCAAACTCAATACGGTTATTTACCTCCGAGGAGGAATAGGCCGTCAGCACGAGATCTATAAAAAAGCAGACCTGGGCGGTGTGGCAGTAAGATATTTCTATTCGGCAGGACCTGTTCTGGCACTTTACAAGCCCATCTATTACAGGGTCTTATACCCGATAACAATTGTTGACTATGAGATAAGGGAGGAGAAATTTGATGTTTCTATCCATGATCCTACCGATATTTACAGCAAAGCCTCATTCTTCAAGGGCATTGATGAAACCAAAGTACTCCCGGGATTATATGCAAAAGGCGGATTCAACTTTGAATACAGCAAGCAGGATAAAGTGATCCATGCCATCGAGGCAGGTGTCCAGATAAATGCATTCCCGAAAGAGATCCCTATAATGGCAAATTCTTATAACAAATATGTATTCTTCTCATTGTTTGTAAGTTACAGGTTTGGTGTAATTGTAGATCCTCTTCACCCGGAGGATACAAAGTTTTCGAACCTGTTCAGGAAAAACAAAAATAAATGATAGTTTTTCTGCATTGCAAGTTTGAGGGATTTTGTTAATTTTGCGGTGCGATTTATTAACCAAATTATTTTATACAAATTATGTCAAAAATTAAAGTAGGTATCAATGGTTTTGGCAGAATTGGCCGTCTGGCCTTCAGGGCTGCCTTAATGAGGAACGATATAGAAATAGTAGGTATTAACGACCTCCTCGAAGTAGATTATATTGCTTATATGCTTAAGTATGACACTGTTCATGGTAAATTCAATGGAACCGTGGAAGTTAAAGACGGCAAGCTCATTGTTAACGGACAGACTATCCGCGTTACCTCTGAGAAAGAGCCTTCAAGCCTTAAGTGGAATGAGGTCGGAGCTGAATATGTAATAGAATCAACAGGTCTTTTCCTTACCAAGGAAACAGCCGCAGGTCATATCACAGCCGGTGCAAAACGCGTTGTAATGTCAGCCCCTTCAAAGGATGATACCCCAATGTTTGTGATGGGTGTAAACCATAATAAATATAAGGCAGATATGCAGTTTGTTTCCAATGCATCATGCACAACAAACTGTCTTGCACCAATTACCAAGGTTCTTCATGACAACTTTGGAGTTGTTGAAGGTCTTATGACCACAGTTCATTCAACAACAGCCACACAGAAGACTGTCGATGGTCCTTCCAAGAAAGACTGGAGAGGCGGACGTGCGGCTGCCGGAAATATCATACCTTCATCAACAGGTGCAGCAAAAGCTGTTACAAAAGTTATTCCTGAATTAAAGGGAAAACTTACCGGTATGTCATTCAGGGTTCCTACACTCAACGTATCTGTTGTTGACCTGACATGCCGTCTCGAGAAACCTGCTTCCTATGAGGAGATCAAGAAAGCCATGAAGGCTGCTTCAGAGGGCGAATTAAAAGGTATCCTCGGTTATACAGAAGACCAGGTTGTATCAAGCGATTTCATCGGCGATGCCCGCACTTCGATATTTGATGCAGGTGCAGGAATTTCACTTAACGATAATTTTGTGAAGGTTGTTGCATGGTACGATAACGAATGGGGTTATTCATGCAAGCTTCTCGATCTGATCGTTCATATGAACACAGTGAAATAATTGCTCTATACCTATATAATAAAGGGGATCTCAACGGATCCTCTTTTTATTTGGCTGCAGATGATATATAATTTATTTCACTTTCAGACAATCATTTCTATTTCCAGAGGAATACCTGCTGTATCACGATAGTGCTCTCCAAGCTCCAGCATAGCTTCATCATCTTCCTCATAGAGCCATTTCATCTTAACCGTGCTCCCCTGCCTGCTAAAACCTGCAAGTTTTTTCAGGATCTCGTACAGGTATTTTGATGAACCGCTGTTTATATACTCAAGCTGGATGTCAAAATTCAGCTCTTTATTCTTTTCAAAGTGAAGGGTAATCCATTCATCAAGACGCCGGAATATAAGTTCGGGATTTTCAGGTATGGACCTTCCGAACAATTCAAGTTTGTTAATATCAGGATAATACACGATACCCGGACAATTCTTCAGTTCTTCCTGAATTACATGTTTTTCCATATTCTTGATATTTATTCGTACCGCAAAGCTTCGATAGGATCAATACCTGCCGCTTTCAGAGCCGGTGCATATCCTGACACAACCCCTACGATAAAACATACAAAAACACCCATTATCACCCATATCCATGGTATAATGAAACTCGATTTCAGCATCGAAGAAACAAGGTTTCCGATCAGTATCCCGAGCACTATACCAAAAATACCACCAAGCTGACCAATAAGCACCGATTCGAAAAGGAACTGGTTCTTAATGGTCCGTGGCTTTGCACCAATGGCTTTTCGAACACCAATCTCCCTGGTCCGTTCACTTACCGATACCAGCATTATGTTCATCAGCCCGACAGCCGCACCGAACAGAGTAATAATCCCAATGAGGGTTGCTGCCAGGGTTACATATTTTATATTCTTAAGAAGGAGAGCAACCAGATTGTCGCTTCTCGTAACCACAAAATCTGATTCATCTCTCGGATCGAGGTTGCGGATAACCCTGAAAACGGCTTCTGCTTCACCTGTCAGAAGATTAAGGTTTATCGACTTAAAAGGCATAACCGTCAGGTTAAAATTCATATTCGGATATGAATAATACTGACGTGCAGTCGTAACCGGGATGAAACATACCTTGTCGGAGCTCATCTGGCTGGAGCCTTTGTTTTTCAACACCCCTGCAACTATAAACTTCAGGCCTGCAACCGATATCTCCTGGCCAACAGGATCAATACCCGTCGGGAAAAGATCGCCAGCTACCTCTGAACCAAGAAGAACCAGCCTCCGGTTCAGCTGGATCTCATCGCGGCTGAAATTCCTGCCGGTGTTTATCTCATAACCACTTACTGAGAGATAGTTTTCATCGACACCAACAAGCTCAATATTCGGGTTGGTTTCCTCAGAACCATATTTCAGTGTTGCCATCCCGGTGGCATTGAAACTTACGGAAACCCATGCCGGTTCATTAAATCGTTCCTTGAACTCGCTAGCTTCCCTGTAAGATATCCTGGAATAATTCCTTGCCCTTACCCTGTCGTTTCCAATATGGATATTCATCCCTCTTGAAGATATGGTGAAAGAATTGGCACCCATCATGGTAAACTGATTCGTAAGAGATGATTTGATAGCATCAATTGCGGTAAGAATGCCAACCAGAGCCATTATACCAAAGGCAATTATAGTGATCGTAAGGACAGTCCTTACTTTATTCGATTTAATAGCCCGTATGGAAATCCTGAAATTCTCCTTTGCAAGACTTAAATAATTTGACTTTTTTAAAGACATCGCTAGTCACTTCAATAAAAAATAAAAGTACTACTTTTTTACGTACCTGAAAACATACCCGGCAATATTATATCGTTTTAATTTTTTTTAAAACTTCCTCTTCCTCATATGAAATCCATAAAAAAAAATGGAAATAATTAACATTTTAGTTGCATAACTAAATATTTCGTTATATATTTGTTTACAGAATTCCGATCCGTCAGAGTTTTTAAAAAGTAAAAATTAACCTACAATTCACAATATGAGAGATCTTACACGTGCAGAGGAACAGGTAATGCAGGTCCTGTGGAAAATAAAAAAAGGGTTCGTCAAGGATATTCTTGAACATTTCGACGACCCCAAGCCTGCATATAATACAGTGAGTACAATTGTCCGGATCCTTCAGGACAAAGGATTTGTTGACCACAAAGCTTATGGGAGAACACATGAATATTTCCCGGTGGTTACAAAAGATGAGTATTCGGAATCCCACCTGAGTACTTTCGTAAATGACTATTTTTCAAATTCTTATGGGAAAATGGTAAGCTTCTTTGCAAAAGAGAATAAGATCTCCATCAGGGAGATGGAAGAGATTATGAAAATAATGGAGACAGAAGTAAAAAAACAAAAATCTGAAAAATGAGCCCACTATTGATATATTTGGTCAAAGCGGCTATATGCCTGGCTATACTGTTTGTAATATATTATTTCTTCCTCAGCCGGGATACACTTTACAGCAGGAACAGGCTTTTTATACTGTTATCCTTTGCCCTGGCATTTATTCTGCCGCTTATTTCCATCCAGACCAGCGAGCCTCACGACCTGCAGGTATTCGGAAGGGATCTTTCAGGAATGGAATTTGCCGGAGCATCGGTCCAGTCTTCAAATGCAACATCGTCGATACCATGGGACTGGAAAAAAGCTCTACTGGTTCTTTATTTCGCGGGAGTTATAGTCACGGGGTTTAAGATCCTTCTTGAAGTGATCAGCCTGCTGATGATAATTGCAACCAGGAAAAAGGATGAGAGAAATATTGTTCTCCTCAGCAACAGTAAAACCTCAGGGTTCTCAGCCTTCGGATTTATATTTATCGACCAAAGTCTCGATCCTGAAGATGCCGTAGAGATTATCAGGCATGAGCAGAAGCATCTCGACCGGTTCCACTTTTTTGATATACTCCTCCTTGAGTTTCTGAAAGTGGTTCAATGGTTCAATCCCTTCATATACCTGTTCGACAGGTCATTGCGTGCGGTTCATGAATACCAGGCCGACCAGGAATGCCTGAACTCGGGGATCCCTGTACACAGCTACCAGGGTCTTGTGATGAATCAGGTATTCAGGGCCAGGATATTCAACCCGTCAAACAGCTTTTCAAACCCAACACTAATTAAAAAACGAATGATCATGATGACAAAAAAACGCTCCAAAGCCCTGGCCAACCTTAAAATACTCCTGGTTGTGCCTGTCCTGGCTGCCCTCCTGGTGATCTTCTCCACCTGCACCGAAAAGATCACCACATCCGATATCCTGATTGATGAAGTTTCTCCCCCTTCCACAGCTCCTGTACTTAAAAGCAGCGAACCGGAACCTTTTGTGGTAGTGGAAGAGATGCCAATGTTCCCCGGTGGCGATTCAACACTCCTTAAGTACATCGCTACCAACACCAAATACCCTGAGGCTGCAAAAGCAAATAATATCCAGGGCAGGGTAATAGTAAGGTTCTGTATCACCGAGACGGGTAGCGTAGATAAAATTTCTGTACTCAAAGGTGTAAATCCTGACCTTGATCAGGAAGCAATCAGGGTAGTATCGACACTTCCCGCATTCCAGCCCGGCAAACAGGGAGGCAAGGCAGTTCCGGTATGGTACATGGTTCCTATAAGCTTTGCGCTCTCAGGTAACAAACTCCCTGGTGCAATGGTTCCGCCTCCACCGCCTCCGCCACCTGCCGGAGATGAGGTAAATAGTGGAACACCTATTATTAAGGAAGTGATCCCGGAAGATCCTAAAGGACAATATCCGGAACCATTTGTTATGGTTGAGGAGATGCCTATGTTCCCTGGCGGGGATGGTGCATTGTTAGACTATATCTCGCAGAATGTAAAATATCCGGAATCTGCCAAGAACAACAATATCTCAGGCAAAGTTATCCTCAGGTTCTGCATCACTGAAACCGGTGCAGTAAACAGGGTTACCGTTGTTAAAGGTGTAGATCCTTCACTGGATGCAGAGGCATTGCGTGTCGTATCATCCCTGCCTCCGTTCAAGCCAGGTATGCAGGGTGGAAAACCTGTTCCGGTCTGGTACATGGTCCCTGTTGCATTTTCACTTAAATAGCTTACTTTGGGTAAATTAAACAACCCATTAATGAAAACAAGAACAAAATCACCGGTATTTAATTGTCTAAAGTGGCTAATACTTTTATCAGTAGCCTTCGTAATTATTGAAGGTTTACCATCCTGTAAAAAGAAAGTCAAAGCTTCCCAGGGATCAGCTTCCCAGGCAGACTCAAATTCGACCCGGCTGGTACCTTATAATATTATTGATAATGATACGGTGTGGTACAGGGTTGATGAGCTCCCCTTGTTCAGAGGAGGTGATGACAGCCTGATGTCATTCATTGCAAGGAACATTACCTACCCGGCTACTGCTAAAAAGAAAGAAATTCAGGGCAGGGTGGTGATCGGATTTGTACTTACCAGAGAATGTAAGGTAAAAGATGCCAAGATCATAAGGGAAATCTATCCTGACTGCGATATGGAAGCACTCAGGGTTGTAAATTCGCTTCCGGTATTTGAAAAGCCTGCTATGGTTGACGGAAAACCCGTAGCATATCATTTTACTCTCCCGGTGCATTTTGTTCTGAAATAAATATTATTCATACACAATTAGTTAACTCAATCCCCATCACTGGTTGCCAGGATGGGGATTTTTTTTGAAGCATCCTTCATATCTGCCAGTATATTTGGATGATGTTGCTGACAGTTATCCAAGTGAAAATGATTTTTAATACTTTTGCCCCGGTAGAATACTATGTATGAATCTTACTGAGAGAATTGATTCTTTTGTCCGGCTGGGTAATGTTCTTCGCAACGCACTTGCAGGTAGCCACAGTGGTTTCGCGACTACCCTGATGCAGGTTGCAGAGGTTCAGTATATAAAGAATCCATGGTTCACCGCTGAGAATGTCAGAATGGCTCTCGGGGCAATTGCAGTTGAGCTCACTGAGGAAAAATTAAAAAAATGGACCAGCCGCTACCCGGTCCCAATGAACAACAGTCACCCGGTAAAAGTCGGAGTGATTATGGCAGGAAACATTCCCCTGGTTGGTTTTCATGATTTTCTCTCTGTGCTCATCACCGGGAATAATATTATTGTAAAAACCAGTTCCAGGGATTCTGACCTGATTGTCAGTATCGGAGATATTTTATGCGATATCAATACCGGTTTCAGGGAGAAAATTGAGTTCACTAAAGACGTTTTAACCGGTTTCGATGCTGTGATTGCCACCGGCAGCGATAATACCTCGAGGTATTTCGAAAGTTACTTCGCAAAGTATCCCAATATAATAAGGAAGAACCGAAACAGTATTGCCATTATCGATGGCAGTGAGACCAGGCAGGAGCTTGAAGCGCTCGGCATGGATATTTTTTCTTATTTCGGACTTGGATGCCGTAATGTCTCCAGGTTGTTTATCCATGAAGGAGTAAGCCTGGAAGATCTTACAGGATGCTGGAACAGGTTTTCAGAAATTATTACTCATTCAAAATATGCCAGCAACTATGATTTTTATAAAGCAGTAGCTCTGGTCAATAAAGAAAAATTCCATGATACCGGCTTTGTTCTGCTGAAAGAGAACCAGGAACTTTCCTCGCCTGTGGCTGTGTTGTATTACGGGTATTTTAGGTCGTTGGAACAGGTTGAAAAGTACATTTATGAGAACAGCAATAAAATCCAATGTATCGTTGGAAGAAATCATCTGCCGTTCGGTACTGCTCAATCGCCAAGCCTGTGGGATTATGCAGACGGGGTTGATACACTTGAATTTCTTTTAAAAAAAAATATTGCAGGATTATCGTAAAATAAAAAATATTATATTGCACCCATCGAAGGAACAAGATTTATGGTTTACAGATTTGTAGTGTTATCGGATGAGGATGAGTCATTTGTGAGAGAATTTGAATTCCTTGACTCGCATACTTTGATGGATTTCCATAATATGATCCAGGATGAACTTGAATTTGACAAGTCTCAGATGGCATCATTCTATCTGGCAACAGATAACTGGGAAAAGGAAGAAGAGTTTACACTTTTCGACATGGGAACGGGCTCCTCAACTATGGAGAATGCAATTCTTGAGGATATTATCTTCAGGAAAAACCAGAAACTGCTTTATGTCTTTGACTTTTTCAATGACAGAGCTCTCTTTGTTGAGTATACCGGGGAGATAAAGGAAAATTCCGATCAGGAGTATCCTGCATGTACAAATTCAAAAGGTGTTCCTCCGAAACAGGTCATCTTTGGCAGCAGTTCCAGAAAGCTATATAATAATATAGTAGTATCCGACGACGATGAGGATGAAGATGAACCTGAAGTGGACGATCTCTTCCTTAATGAGGATGACGAGGAAACCCTCGGCAATCTCGAAGGCGAGGATACCCTGAACGAGGACGAGGAATAGCCGTCGCGGGCCAAAATCCAATGAAAAATATCCTTATAGTTCTTCTCGGACCGACATGTACCGGGAAGACTGATATCTCTATTGATATAGCCCGTCACTTTGGCTGTGAGATTATTTCATCCGATTCAAGGCAGTTCTACCGCGAATTGAAGATAGGAACAGCTGTCCCTTCCGACAGGCAACTGGAAGAAGTAAAGCACCATTTTATAAGGTTCATATCTGTAAATGAATATTACAGTTCAAGCCTCTACGAAAGAGATGTACTGAAGCTCCTCCCTCTCCTGTTCAGGAGCTGCAATCTTGTTATTATGTCAGGAGGATCAGGCATGTATATTGATGCGGTCTGCCAGGGGATCGACGATATCCCTGATACCGATCCGGCCTCCAGGGATAAATATACGGCACTCTATAAAAATGAGGGTATTGAGGCTTTACGCATAGCTCTTAAACTTCTTGATCCTGAGCACTATGAGAATGTAGACCTGAAGAATCCAAAAAGAATTATCAGGGCCCTTGAAGTATGCGATACCACAGGACGACCCTATTCATCATTCCTTAAAAAGAAAAGACAGCAAAGGGATTTTGATATTCTTAAGATAGGTATTGACCGGCCGCGCGAAGAGCTTTATAAAAGAATAACCCTGAGGGTCGACAAGATGATTGAGGATGGTCTTGAGAATGAGGCACGTGATTTATTCGGCTTAAGGCACCTGAATGCTTTGAACACTGTCGGGTACAGGGAATTTTTCGAATTTTTTGAAGGAAAAATATCACGCGAACAGGCTATCAGCTTAATTAAAAGAGATACCCGGAGGTTTGCAAAACGTCAGATAACATGGTGGTCAAAAGATAAGGATATCAGATGGTTCGAAGCTGACCGGACGAAGGAGATAATTGATCTTATTTCTGAACATGCTTCCCTCCCCGACTGATAATCTGTCGTTTATGAAATTGTGATCCTCACCCGGTTCTCAGATAAGTCTTTTCAGTCGTTTAATAGTCTCAACAGGATCCTTAGAACTGAAAACTGTGTTTCCGGCAACAAGCACATCTACCCCGGTATCAATTAATTTGCGTGCATTGTCAGTGTCAATACCGCCATCAACTTCAATAAGCACTTTATGCCCGCCGGTATCGATCATCTTCCTGAGTGCGCTTATCTTATTATAGCTCTCCATTATGAATGACTGTCCGCCGAAGCCCGGGTTGACGGTCATAATCAGCACCATATCTATATATGGAAGGATATTTGCAAGTAAAGCTACCGGTGTATGAGGATTAATGGCTACGCCGGCTTTCATCTTCAGGTTCCTGATCTCTGAAACAGTCCTGTGAAGATGTGTGCATGCCTCATACTGGACGGTGAGAATATCAGCACCGGTCTCTTTCCATCTTGCAATGTAGCGGTCAGGGTCGATTATCATCAGGTGAACGTCGAGTGGCTTGAGGGCAATCTTCTTAACTGCTTTAACTACCGGGAACCCGAAAGAAATATTAGGAACAAAAACACCATCCATGATATCGCAATGAATCCAGTCGGCTTCACTGTTATTTACCAGGGATATATCATTTGACAGGTTTCCGAAATCAGCGGAAAGCAAAGACGGTGAAACTAGGTGATCCATTTCGCATTATTTTGAACAAAGATAGAAAAACAATGAGTTAACCGAGGTAGGATTTGAGGATTTTGCAGCGTGTGGTGAACTGAATACGTTTAATAGCTTTTTCTTTTATCTGCCTTACGCGTTCACGGGTCAGACACAGCTCCTCTCCAATTTCTTCGAGGGTAAAAGGGTGCTTCATTCCGAGTCCGAAATATAGTTTAAGGACTTTGGCTTCGCGTGGAGATAGTGTGCTGAGGGCTCTTTCTATTTCGTATGCAAGGGACTCATTTATCAGGTTCCTGTCGGGACTGGGAGTATCGTTGCTCTGGAGAACATCATACATTGTATTGTCTTCTTCTGAGCTGAGAGGTGCATCCATACTGACAGTGCGGCCGTTGGTTTTCAGTGATTCCTTGACGTCTTCAGGTATCATCTCAAGCATATCGGCAATTTCCTGGGCCGATGGTTCCCTTTCGTATTCCTGCTCGAGCCGTGCAAATGCCCTGTTTATCCTGTTTATGGAGCCGATCTTATTTACCGGCAGCCTTACAATACGCGCCTGTTCAGCCAGGGCCTGGAGAATGGCCTGTCGGATCCACCATACGGCATAGGAGATGAATTTGAATCCCCGTGTCTCATCAAATCGCTGGGCCGCTTTCATAAGGCCAAGGTTACCTTCATTTATCAGGTCGGGAAGGCTCATTCCCTGGTTCTGGTATTGTTTAGCCACAGAGACCACAAATCTCAGGTTGGCTTTTACGAGTTTCCGGAGAGCATCAGGGTCACCGGAGCGGATCTTCCTGGCCAGCACAACCTCCTCCTCGGGGGAAATAAGATCGACCCTGCCGATCTCCTGAAGATATTTATCCAGTGATGGAGTGTCGCGGTTTGTAACCTGTTTAGTAATCTTTAACTGACGCATTTACAGGTCGAAGTTGGTTTCCAGAAAATACGAGATAATTACAATTTTAGTAAAAAATCAGGCTCTTGCAACAGAATGTCCCGTTTTTTTTTGCTTTTTGTCACTTTTATTAGTAAATTGCATCCTTGATTTTCATCCTGAATATCAAATTATTACTTCAATTTTTTTGATACCGTTGCATTTTAATAACAATTGACAGTATTTATGTAATCATTTTTTTTTATCATTGCACCGGTTTTCAGGATGTGTGAATAACTTTGTTGCATTATCCAGCGGGCTCATCGCCAACTCTTGATCCCCGTCCCAAAACAATAAAATCATAAAAGATCTCTTAAATTCTATTATAATTAAAGTATGTACGACATTCTTGAGTTAAGCAAGATGCTGCTTCCTGAATTACGGGAAATAGCAAAAGAATTAAATATTAAAAAGGCGGAAACCCTTAAGAAACAGGACCTTGTATACAAAATTCTCGACCAGCAGGCAATAAATGCCACGGAAAATAAAAATTCACAAAGCAAGGATAACGACACCAGCCTCCCCATGAACAATAATTTCAATCAGGATCAGGAACCCGGACAGAGAAGGGGCAAAAGACCAAGAACCAGCAAACTGGTTCAAAATCGCTCTGTAGAATCAGTAATGTCTGTAACACCCGACGACCTTACCAGGAACAATCCCCCTGATGAATGGAGAGAGTCGCAAAAACCTGCAGAAAAAACAGAAGAGAAACCTGACCTGTTCAAAATACCTGTACCACAGGCTGAAGACAGGAAAATAGCTTTCGAAACAGCTGAACAGCCATCTGCTGAAACAGAACAGGATGTTCAGAATACCGAAATACAACCCGAAAGTATTGTTGTTCCGCAACAGGAAGCAGAAGCCTCATCCGACACATTCATTGAGAGTGTTGCAATACCTGTTGATGAACCCTATATTCCTGCGCCGGTTGAAAATGAGAATCATTCTGATCTGAAACCTACTCCCCCGGAACTGAATGAAGAGCATCCCAGGGAACAGGGCAGACAGGTACCGGTACGCGAGGAAGCGCCTGTAGCACCTGTACGGGAAGAGAGAAGAGAAAGACCATACGACTTTGAAGGAATTATATACAATACCGGTGTGCTTGAAATCATGCCTGACGGTTATGGATTCCTAAGGTCAGCTGATTATAATTACCTGAACTCCCCTGATGACATCTATGTTTCACAGTCTCAGATAAAACTTTTCGGTCTTAAAACCGGGGATACGATAAAAGGTACCATCAGGCCACCCAAGGAAGGAGAGAAATATTTCCCGCTTATTAAAGTTGATGAGATCAATGGAAGAAGTCCCGATTATATCCGCGACAGGGTCCCATTTGACTTTCTGACACCACTCTTCCCTAACGAAAAGTTCACACTATGCCAGCCAGGTGAAGGAACACTTTCAGTGAGGGTTATTGATATGTTCACACCACTCGGCAAAGGGCAGCGCGGACTGATTGTTGCACAGCCTAAAACAGGTAAGACAATCCTCCTCCAGGAAATTGCAAATGCCATAGCAAAATATCACCCCGAAGTATACTTAATGATTCTCCTGATTGACGAACGTCCGGAAGAAGTAACTGATATGGCCAGGAATGTTAAGGCGGAAGTTATTGCATCAACATTCGACGAACCGGCTGAAAGACATTGCCGTGTTGCAAATATTGTTCTTGAAAAAGCCAAAAGGCTCGTCGAGTGCGGCCATGATGTGGTTATCCTGCTCGACTCAATCACCAGGCTTGCAAGAGCTTTCAACACCACCGCACCTGCTTCAGGTAAAGTACTCTCTGGAGGTGTCGATTCCAATGCACTTCACAAACCAAAGAGGTTCTTCGGAGCAGCCCGTAATATTGAGAACGGCGGATCGCTGACAATCCTTGCCACAGCACTCACTGAGACAGGATCAAAAATGGATGATGTGATCTTTGAAGAGTTTAAGGGAACGGGTAATATGGAACTTCAGCTCGACCGCAAACTGTCGAACAGGAGAATATTCCCGTCAATCGATATACCAGCTTCAAGCACACGCCGTGAAGATCTCCTGCTCAATAAAAGCATAATGCAGAAGATATGGGTATTGAGGAATTATCTTGCTGATATGAATGCTGTTGAAGCTATGGAATTCCTTCGCGACAGGCTTATGCAGGCCAAGTCAAATGAAGAATTCCTCATTTCAATGAACGGATCATAACCGGCTGATTTTTTTTATAAATTTGCACTCTGTTAAAAGAATAACAATTATAAACCAAACTTCAAAATGGGAACAAAAAAATTCATAACATGCGACGGTAACCAGGCCGCATCGCACATTGCATATATGTTCAGCGAAGTAGCTGCCATATATCCTATCACACCATCGTCCACCATGGCAGAATTCGTTGATGAGTGGTCGGCAAACGGACTTAAAAACATTTTCGGCGAACAGGTTAAGGTTGTTGAAATGCAGTCGGAAGCAGGTGCTGCAGGCGCTGTCCATGGAGCTCTCCAGGCAGGAGCATTATGTACCACATTCACTGCTTCACAGGGACTTCTCCTGATGATACCTAACATGTACAAGATTGCCGGCGAGCTCCTTCCGGGTGTATTCCATGTGAGTGCCCGTACTGTTGCTGCACATGCCCTTTCAATATTCGGCGACCATAGCGACATTTATGCAACAAGGCAGACCGGATTTGCAATGCTTGCTTCCGGAAGTGTCCAGGAAATTATGGACCTCGCAGGTGTTGCCCATCTTACGGCTATCAAGTCAAGGATTCCTTTTATGCATTTCTTCGACGGTTTCCGTTCTTCCGCTGAAGTCCAGAAAATAGAAGTCATCGAGATGGATGATATTAAAAAACTTCTGGATGTTGATGCATTAAACAGGTTCCGCCAGAACGCCCTTAATCCTGAACATCCTGTTACCAGGGGTACTGCACAGAATCCCGATATCTTCTTCCAGGCAAAAGAAGCTATAAATAAATTCTATGAGCCTATACCTGATATCGTGAATTCATATATGGCTGAGATAACCAAAATCACAGGCAGGGAATACAAGCCATTCACATACTATGGAGCTCCTGATGCTGAACATATCATCGTTGCTATGGGTTCCGTGACTGAAACAACCCAGGAAGTGATTGATTACCTGCGTGCAAAAGGCGAAAAAGTAGGATTAATAAGTGTTCATCTCTATCGTCCTTTCTCAGCAAAATACTTCTTCAACGTATTCCCCAAATCAGTCAAAAAGATCACTGTCCTCGACAGGACAAAAGAACCGGGTGCTAACGGAGAACCTCTCTACCTTGACATTAAGGATATGTTTTATGATAGGGCTGAGAAGCCTGTTATTATCGGTGGCCGCTACGGGTTAAGCTCAAAAGACACTACCCCCTCACAGATACTCTCAGTATTTGAGAACATGAAACTCAAAGAGCCGAAGAACCAGTTCACAGTTGGAATAGTTGATGATGTTACCCACACATCACTTCCTGTTCTTCCTGAAATTCATGTCGCTCTTCCGGGAACATACTCAGCAAAATTCTATGGCCTTGGTTCAGACGGAACCGTAGGTGCAAATAAAAACTCTATAAAGATCATTGGTGATACAACTGACAAATATTGCCAGGCCTATTTCGCCTACGATTCAAAGAAATCGGGTGGTATAACAACTTCTCACCTAAGGTTTGGCGACAAACCGATAAGATCACCCTATCTTGTCAACACACCTGACTTTGTTGCATGCCACGTTCCGTCATATCTCGACAAGTACGACATGCTGAAAGGTCTCAAGCAGGGAGGGATATTCCTTCTGAACTCGATATGGGATGTTGAAGAGACAAAGAAGCGTCTTCCTGACCATATGAAAAAATACCTGGCTGAGAACAAGATCAACTTCTTCATAATAAATGCAACCGCAATTGCAGAAGAACTGGGCCTCGGTACCAGGACAAACACAATTATGCAGGCAGCATTCTTCAAGCTTGCAGGGGTAATTCCTTATGCCCAGGCAGAAAAAGAAATGAAGAAAGCCATCTACAAATCATACGGCAGAAAAGGTGAGAATGTTGTAAACATGAACTATGCAGCTGTTGATAAGGGATCTGAAGTCACCAGGGTTGAGGTACCGGCTGAATGGGCAGGTATAACAGTTGTTAAGGAGAAAGACACCCGCAATATTCCTGCATTCATCCGTGAGGTAATGGAGCCTATCAACGCCATGAAAGGTGATGATCTTCCTGTAAGCGCATTTGTAGGCAGAGAAGATGGAACATTCCCGTCAGGCACTTCCGCATTTGAAAAACGCGGTATTGCTGTGAACGTTCCTGAATGGCAGCCTGATGAGTGTATCCAGTGCAACCAGTGCTCATATGTTTGTCCTCATGCTGCAATACGTCCCTTCCTTATGACAGAGGAAGAGGCTAAGAATGCTCCTGAAGGGACCAAAACCATCCAGGGTATTCCCGGTGTTCTGAAACAGTACAGGTTCAAGATCCAGGTAAGCGTATTCGATTGTACCGGTTGCGGAAACTGCGCTGATGTTTGCCCGTCAAAGAAAAAGGCTCTGATAATGAAGCCGCTCGAAACACAGTTGGCAGAAGCTGACCGCTGGACATATATGCATGAAAAGGTCGGTTATAAGGATAGTGTTGTTGACAAATTTGTAAATGTCAAGAACAGTCAGTTCTCACAGCCTCTGTTTGAATTCTCAGGTGCATGTGCCGGCTGCGGTGAAACCCCTTATATTAAGGCTATTACACAACTTTTCGGTGACAGAATGATAGTTTCCAACGCTACAGGATGCTCTTCAATCTATGGTGGTTCCGCTCCTTCAACTCCATATACCATCAATAAAAATGGTCATGGTGTGGCATGGGCTAACTCACTTTTTGAAGATAATGCAGAATACGGACTTGGAATTTCACTCGGTTCGAACAAACTCAGGGAAAGAATAGCACTGAGGATGAAAGAATCAGGAAACGCTGTTAAACCTGAAACCAAAGCTGCATTCGATGAATGGCTGGCAGGCATGAACAATGCTGAAGCTTCAAAGGCAGCTTCCGCAAAGGTTGTGGATGCATGCGGAAAGGATAAAAATGATGTTACAAAAGAAATCCTTGAGCTAAAGCAATATCTGGTTAAAAAATCACATTGGATCTTTGGTGGTGACGGATGGGCATATGATATTGGTTACGGAGGTCTGGACCATGTCCTGGCAACAGGTGAGGATGTTAATATTCTTGTTCTCGACACTGAAGTATATTCAAATACCGGAGGCCAGGCTTCAAAGTCAACGCCGGCAGGTGCAGTAGCCAAATTTGCTGCATCGGGTAAGAAGATACGTAAGAAAGATCTCGGACAGATGGCGATGAGCTATGGTTATGTTTATGTCGCACAGGTTGCAATGGGATCAAGCAATTCACAGTATCTGAAGGCTATCAAGGAAGCAGAAGCTTTCCCCGGACCTTCACTTATAATTGCATATTCACCATGTATCAACCATGGAATGAAGGAAGGTATGGGAAAAACCCAGGCACAGGAAAAATCTGCCGTTGAATGCGGTTACTGGCATCTATACAGGTATAACCCGTTGCTTGAAGCAGAAGGGAAGAACCCATTCACTCTCGATTCAAAAGAGCCTGACTGGAGCAAATTCCAGGCATTTCTGAATTCAGAAGTACGCTATACCTCACTGATAAAAGCATTCCCCGGAGAAGCAGAGGTTCTCTTCAAAGCTGCCGAGGAAAACTCTAAATGGAGGTTTAACGCCTATAAACGACTTGCAGCAATGGAGTTCGGGGTCAAAACCGAAACACCTGCAAACTAATTATAAGAAAAACCATCCTCCGGGATGGTTTTTTTGTCTTATTTCATTGCAGGATGGCGCTATTGCAGGCTTTCATTATAATTAGTATTTTTGCAAGTCAATAATTTTGAATGGGCAGGATATTGGGCATTGACTATGGAAAGAAGCGTGTTGGTCTGGCAGTTACAGATCCTCTGCAGATGTTTGCATCACCTCTTGGCACAGTTACATCCCAGGAAACTGAAAACTTCATTGATGAGTACCTGAAGAAGGAAAAAGTCGATGAATTTGTTGTTGGATACCCTGTCCAGATGAACAATAAACCGAGTGAATCTGTTAAATATATCGATCCGTTCATTAAAAGACTGAAGAAGAAATATCCTGATAAACCACTTCATCTTGTCGATGAAAGGTTTACTTCACAGATAGCCATGAGGACAATGATCGATGGAGGTGTTAAAAAGAAAGCAAGACAGGACAAGTCGATGGTTGACAAGATCAGTGCTTCGATCATTTTACAGTCCTTCCTGGATAACAGGTCTTTTTTAAACTGACCACCACAACATCAGTCCCATTAGAGGGAACTTTGGTCTTGAAACTGATATAATGTTGAAGAAGAGATGTTTGTGAAACAGGTTCATTTTTTCAGGATGACAAATGAAGTTTTTTTACAATAACGAATTATAAAATGACATATCCGATTGTTATATACGGACACGCGATCCTGAGGAAGGTAGCCCAGGATATCGACAGCAATTACCCTGATCTTAAACAACTCATCGACGATCTTTTTGAGACAATGTATAAGTCTGAAGGACTGGGACTTGCAGCTCCGCAAATTGGAAAATCCATCAGGATCTTCGTAATTGACGGGGCTCCGGTTGCCGATGATGAGCCTGAACTGGCTGACTTTAAGAAGGCTTTTATAAATGCAAGGATTATTGAAAGGACAGGAGAACTCAAGCCTATGACCGAAGGATGCCTCAGCATCCCGCATCTCAGGGAGGAAGTGAACAGGGAATCACATATCCGCATTACTTATTATGATGAAAACTGGCAGTTTCATGATGAGGTATATGATGGTTATAAGGCCCGTATCATCCAGCATGAGTACGATCATCTTGATGGCATACTCTTCACAGATAAGGTCAATCCGCTCAGAAGAAGGTTGCTGAAAAGCAAGCTCCTGGCTATTTCCAAAGGCAGGTTTGAAGCCGATTACAAGACAATACTTCCCGGACAAAGGATAAGAAGTGCCTAAAGTTTGAAGTGCCTATAGTCTGGAGTGGACCAGAGCTATGGGTTAAAAATATAGTGTAAAGTCAAAATAAACCCGCAGGACTAAAGCACTATTAAATCCCAATTCTTTTTTACCTTTATACAGTCTCATACTGCTGACTGTGCTAAATAAGGAAATACCATTTCTCAGGATTGGTTTGCCGTTATGTGCTGGTATTGTCTGCGGATATTTTTATACTCCCGGCAATCTTTTCTTCATTGCGACTGGCACATTGGCAATTTCCGGAATGGTAATCTCCCTTGCTTTTAACCGCCAACTGGTAAACCATGTTTACGGTTTATCATTCATGTTTGCTTTATTCAGTGCCGGGCTTCTTCTTTATACCAGGGAAAAAGCCGCAATCTCTGACCTTGGTCGCGAAGAGTCATACTATGCAGGATATCTGTCGGATTACCCTGAGGAGAAGGAAAAGACTTACAAGCTTATCCTTCGCATGGAATCAGGGTTATCGAACGGTGAAACAGTTCCTCTGAACGGTTCAATACTTCTCTATCATAAAAAAGACAATCAAGTAAGGAAATATCTGCCGGGTGACAGGTTGATCATAAAATGCAGTCCTGTGGAGATAGAAGATCGCGGTAATCCCAATGAGTTCAGCTACAGGTTTTATATGGAAACGAGGGGAATAAAGTATTACGCATTTACCGACAGTACGGATATTTTGCAACATTCCCTGCCGCAAAGAAGAAGGCTGATACATAATTCCCTTATAATCAGGGAAAAAATTATAGACATGTTCCGCCAGAGAGGAATTGAAGGTGAGAGGCTGGCACTGATCGCCGCAATCACACTCGGACAGAAAAACATGCTTGACGCCGAGCAGAAACAATATTTCATCAAGGCCGGTGTAATGCATATTATGGCAGTCTCCGGGCTCCATGCGGTTATCCTCAGCCTTTTTATATTCAAGCTGCTTTTTTTTCTCAGGGGAAGATTCAATATAGTCCGCATACTTATAACATTGATCATCCTATGGCTCTTCTCATTTGTTACAGGACTGACCCCGTCGGTATTGAGAGCAACGATAATGTTTACTTTCCTGCAGGCAGGCAATATTATGAAAAGGCCTGTTAATCCGGTTAATTCAGTACTTGCCTCGGCATTTATTCTTATCCTTTTTCGTCCATCCGTAATATTCGATGCAGGGTTTCTTCTCTCCTACTCGGCTGTAATATATATTATCTGCTTTTATCGTGACTTTTATCTCAAGTTGCATTTCCGTCACCGTTTACCTGACCTGATCTGGCAGTCGGCTGCTGTCTCGGTAATTGCCCAGGCAGGAACGCTCCCGCTGACCATCATGCTATTTAACCGGTTCCCAACATGGTTCCTCCTTTCAAACATAATTATAGTCCCATTATCATCCCTGGTTATTATTATCGGATGCCTCGTACCACTTACATTTCCTTTAGTATTTATTTCCCAGCCTCTCGCTCATGTCCTCGATTTTCTTACAGGACTTACTGAATACCTTACTGCGCTTACCGCATCATTGCCATTTTCATCCATCGATAACATCGGGCTGACATTACCTGAATGCATAGTTCTTACTATTACCATCTTCCTGACCCTCCGGTATTTGCTCAACAGGAAATCATTCAATGTAATATGGCCCCTGATCCTGCTGCTACTACTGGTTACAACCGGTACAATTAAAGATATTCTTTTGAGGAGGTCCAACGAGGTTATTGTATATAATTCTGTATCTGCCCGGGTTGTCGGGATAAGGAATGGTAAAATCTTAAATACCTATTCCGACACAATAATGCCCGTCCCGGAAGTTACCCGGCATGCCGCCACTCTTGGACTCAGGGTAAAACAAAATATTATCACCTCCGCTCCATGTATTATCAGAACCGCAGGTAAAAAGATCATGATAACCAATACCATTGATTTCAATCTTTTAGTTAAAAACAAGCCTGATATAATAGTGTTGTCCGGCAGTAAGCCAGTGATCAGGAAAATAGTCCAGCCGGTTGAAAGGCTGGACGGATTAATAATTACATCTGCCACCAGGCTTTCATGGCAGTCGGCTATGCTCTTAAAATCAATGAATGCAGATACTGTTCATTTTACCGGAACTGATGGATCATTCAGGATAGGGCTGTAACCAGGGGTAAAATAATTGTTGTAAAAAACTTGAGTATTACGCTATTTATCTCTTATTTTGTCTTGTTTTTCACCAAATTATTTATGAGAATAATCATTGCCGGAGCAGGTGAGGTAGGGTCGCATCTGGCCAAGATGCTTTCAAACGAAAATCATGAAATTATTATCATTGACCCTGAGGATGAGAGGTTAAAACCTATAGAATCGACTCTTGATGTTCTTGCTTATCATGGATCGGCAACTTCAGTCAAGATACTTCAGGAAGTGCTCCAGAAGAAAACCGATCTTTTTATTGCGGTAACCCACTCTGAAGATACAAATATCACTTCATCGATTCTTGCAAAGAGATTCGGGGCGCTGAAGACCATTGCACGTATTGATAATCTCGATTATCTGGATAAACTGAATCTTGAGTATTTCAAAGCTCTTGGAATTGATTCACTAATTTATCCTGAGCTGATTGCTGCGCGTGAAGTTCTTGGACTCTTACAGGAAACGGGAACGACAGAATATATGGAGTTTTCCGGGGGGATGCTGTCAATGTTTGTCCAGAGGCTTGACGACAAGGCGCCGATTTTGAATAAGAGCCTTGAAGAAGTCAGCATAACAAATAAAACTGACAAATACAGGGCAGTGGCTATCAAACGGGCTGATAAAACGATAATCCCGAGGGGCAAAGAACAATTCCAGGAAGGAGATCTTGTTTTTGTCATCTCCACGCGGGAAGGAATTGATGAGATGATGAAAACCTCAGGAAAAGAGAGTTTCGAAGCCAAGAATATAATGATACTTGGAGGAAGCAGGATAGGAAAGCATGTTGCACTTTACATGCAGAAAAGCTGTTCTGTCAAGCTTATTGATTCTGATCCGGAGAGGTGTGCCTCCCTTGCTGAGATACTTGATAACACCCTTATTATTAATGGTGACTGTCGGAATATTGAACTACTTGAACAGGAAGGTATTACAAAGATGGATGCTTTTGTTGCCGTTACAGGCATCTCCGAAATAAATATTCTTTCCTGTCTCCTTGCCAAGAACAAAGGCGTTAAGAAAACCATTGCTGAAGTTGAGAACATGGAGTATATAAGCCTGGCAGAAAATTCAGGTATCGACACTATAATAAATAAAAAGATATCCGCAGCCAGCAGGATATTCAGGCATACCACAAACCTTAATGTCACACAGGTAAAATATATGGCTGGCACTGAAGCTGAAGTTATTGAATTCAATGTCCCGGCTGATGCAAAAATTACCAGGGGCACACTTCGAAGCCTTGACTTTCCCAAAGATGCAATTGTAGGAGGTGGAACAAGGGATGGGGTTCCTTTTATAGCTACCGGCGACACTATCATCAAAGCCGGCGATAAGGTTGTTGTATTCACACTTCCGTCTGCCTATGACCGCCTGACAAAATTCTTTACCTGATAGTATGATTAACTTCCGGATAGTTGCCAGGGTTTTCAGCATAGTTATTATAATTGAAGGTCTGTTCATGCTGCTTTCGGCAGGTGTCTCTTTCCTTTATGGTGAGAGGCTTACATTGCTCTATTCAGCTATTATAACAATCGTTGCCGGGGTCCTGGTTTTTACTCCACTGCGTAGTGACGAAAAGCTGACCGGTCAGAAGGAAGGATATGTAATTATAAGCGGGATCTGGCTTTTAATGAGTTTATTCGGTACTCTACCATATCTACTTGGTGGTTCTGTAAAAAATTTCGCTGACGCTCTCTTTGAATCTGTATCCGGTTTCACCACAACAGGAGCTACCATTATTTCAAATATTGAAGCCCAGCCTCATGGGATTCTATTCTATAGGAGCATTACACAATGGATGGGAGGATTGGCATTTATAGTGATATCGCTCTCGGTGCTCCAGGTTATCAGGAACGTTAATGTTCAGCTTCCCTTAAATGATTTTACAGGTCAGACAGGAGAGAAGATCCATGGTAAGATCAATGAAGCAGCTAAAAGAATTATTTCCATTTATGTCATACTTACTGCTATTGAAGTTATCCTCCTGATAAGCGGGGGTATGAACGTTTTTGATGCATTTTGTCATTCATTTTCGACAATGTCGACAGGTGGCTTTTCAACACATAACAACGGAATTGGTGCTTTTGATTCTCCTTACATTCTCATTATCCTAACCCTGTTTATGTTTATTGCCGGAACAAACATGACTATGATCTATTTCGGGCTGAAGCGTAATTTTTCAAAGATCAGGGGGAACAATGAATTTGGTTTCTACCTGGTTACCTGCCTTGCATTTATTGCAGGTAGTTCATTTATCCTCTGGCACGATCAACAATTTCCTGCCGGAAAAGCACTTCTCGAAGGCTCGTTCCAGGCTGTGTCAGTAATTACAACCACGGGGTTCTATCAAAGTGATTATAATGCCTGGGGAAACATTATGGTACTGCTTATCTTCATCATGATGTTTACAGGCGGGACATCAGGATCTGCCAGCGGCGGATTAAAGATCATCAGGCTCCTGCTCATTACAAAAAATACCAGACACGAAATGAGAAGGATGATACATCCCAGCGCTTTCCTTACAGTTCGTCTTGATAAAAAGACAATTCCCCAGGGTATCATCAATAATTTACTGGTATTCATTACATTATATTTTATAACTATTTGCGGAAGCGCATTAATTACATCGCTGATGGGATACGATCTCGTGACATCGTTCAGCACATCGGCAGCCATGCTGGGAAATATCGGTCCTGGCCTAGGCGCTTTCGGACCTTTCACAAATTATGCTGCCGTTCCTGTAGTCGGTAAATACTTTTTTGTATTACTTATGATGATCGGGAGACTTGAACTCTTTTCAATTCTTATACTCTTTACGGGAAGCTTTTACAGGCGATAATCACCATGCCCGAATACTCTTCCGGGAATATGGATTGCCAGCAGTTCCGGTGATCAAACTTCAGAATTCAAGAATACCAAGACCCTGCCTGAGAATTACAGGTTCATCTCCTGTACAATCGACGATTGTGGAGGCTTCATTTTTACCATAACCTCCATCAACGACAATATCTGCAAATTCACGGTATTTCTCATGTATAAGTTCCGGGTCAGTAGTATATTCAATGATCTCGTCAGGGTCGTGTACTGATGTTGTGATTATTGGTCTTGCAAGTTCGCGCACAATTTCAAGTACGATGTTGTTATCAGGGATCCTGATACCAACAGTTTTCTTCTTGTTCTTGAAGAGCTTAGGGATCTGGTTATTAGCTTTTACTATGAAGGTAAAAGGACCCGGGAGGTTGCGCTTCAGGAGTTTGAACACGGCATTATCCCTGATAATTGTGTATTCCGAAAGCTGGCTCATATCGTGAAATATCAGGGAGAGATCCGGATTCTCTGGATTCAGGCCTTTGAACCTGGCTATCCGCTCTATCGATTTATTTGCCTTAAGATCACATCCAATTGCATATACAGTATCAGTAGGATAGATTACTATACCTCCTGCTTCAAGCAGGTCGACAACCTGCCTGATATGCTTTGAATTTGGATTTTCAGGATAAATGCGGATCAGCATAGAAAGTAGTTTGGGTAAAGATATTAAAAAGTGAATATAGTGATGGAAGCACTTAGGGTCGGGAGATCTTAAACACCAGTATACTTCAATAAAAAAGGGTAAGCTACTTATATCGCACCGCTACAACTGCCTACCCTTGCTACCTTCCGATCCTGGGGGAGTTCAGCAGGAGCTGGTCGTATAAGACTTAC